>OFDN01000531.1_pt1 | contig 30463 bp, 34 predicted proteins | sample 1520971 | NCBI WGS metagenome assembly OFDN01 (sample SAMEA94257418, study PRJEB24077) | hot springs metagenome | biome: Aquatic biome; feature: Geographical feature; material: Water | place: India | collected 2012-06-12 | depth 5 m | reverse complement strand
GGGCGCGCCGCCGCTGGCGCGTGGCGTCGGCCTGACCCTGAGCGACGCGCAGGCCGAACTCGCGCGCGCCGCCCTCCGCGAGGCCGGCTCGCCGCCCGTAGAGATCCGCGTCGAGAGCTGGGCCGATCACCAGCCTGCCGAACCCTACGGCTCGATCATTTCGGTCGGCGCCTTCGAGCATTTCACCAAGCCGCGCGACGATGCGGCGACCAAGACGGCGATCTACCGGCACTTCTTCACGCGCTGCCGCGACATGCTGGCGCCCGACGCCCGCATGACCCTGCAGACCATCGCCTATGGCGATCCCGACGACAAAGTGCCGATGGGCCCGCTGGTCGAGGACATCTTCCCCGACTCCGAGCTGCCGCGCCTGCCAGAAATTCTGGCCGCCGCCAACGGCCTGTTCGAGGTCGAGCGCTTCCGCAACGACCGCAACGACTATGGCCGGACCTGCGAGATCTGGGCCGCCAACCTCAAGGCCAGGCGCGCCGAGGCGATCGAGATGGTCGGCAAGGACCAGACGCGGCGCTACGAGCGCTATCTCAAGTTCTCGGCCTGGGGCTTCTTCTCGCACCGCCTGCATCTGCTGCGCTTCCGCCTGAAGCGCCGCTAGGAGGAGCCATGGACGCTCTCGCCGCCTTTGCCGCCAGCGTGACCGCCGACCAGCCGCCGGCCGGCGCGAGCCCCGCCCTACAGGCCCTGTGGTGGGCAAGGCGCGGCGACTGGGCCCGCGCCCACGAATGCGTCCAGGCGCACGAGGGCGAGGCCGATTGCGACAGCGTCCACGCCCATCTCCACCGCGAGGAGGGCGACCTGCCGAACGCCGGCTACTGGTATCGCCGGGCCGGTCGGCCCGTGTCGCAGCAGCCGCTGCCCGATGAATGGACGGCACTGGCAACGGAAATGCTCGGTCGCCGGTAGAGCAACCGCCTTAAGGATCCCACGCTACGCTCGGGATGACACCATTGTTGGTGTTGGCGACCGTGCGCCGATCACGAAAACGGTGTCATCCCGAGCGGAGCGAGGGATCCTTCGCCTTCCTGAAAAGCCCGTCGCTTCAGTCAGTCAGGCCCTACGCCCGGCCAACGACACCGCTGCCCCCGAAAGGTCACGACGTCGCGACGCAACAGCCGCCGATCGCCTCGCGTTTGCCTCACAGAGGAGGTCACACCATGCTGGGTGTCATCGTCGTGTCGATCATCTTTGCCGCATCGCAATGGCCGGGACACCGCGACAGGCGCGGGGTCTGACATCAGGCTCTGCCGCCTACTTGTCTTCCGGCTTCAGCATCAGCCGCGCGACCCGGCCGCCCTTCACCAGGTGCGTGTCGAGCACCTCGTCGACGTCTTCCTTGGTGGGCACCCTGTACCAAATGCCCTCGGGGTAGATGACGAGGGTCGGTCCCAGCTCGCAGCGGTCGAGACAACCGGCATTGTTGATACGCACGTTCTTGAGGCCAAGCGCCTTGGCCTTGCTCTTCATGTGGTCGCGCAGCGCCTCACCGCCCCGCTCGGCACAACAGCCGCGCGGATGACCGGCCGGACGCCGGTTGGTGCAGCAGAAGACGTGGGCTTCGTAGTAGGGCTTGGGATCGGCTGGCTTGTCACGCTGGCTCATGATGATCCGCCTACTCCTTCTTGTTCGATCCGCCGGTGGCGATGTTGGCGAGCTGGGACCAGAAGACCTGCTGCATCTGCTGCATCTGGTCCATGCCCTGCATGGAGGCCGGCAGCCAGGTCTTGAAGATCGTCTCGGGGTTCATGGCGCCCAGGCTGCTGCGCAGGCGTTCCTCGATCTCACCCATGATGCGATCCTGCATGGGCTTGATGTCCGGCAGCCCCATGAAGGCGCGGGCCTCCTCGGGCGTGCAGGTCACTTCGACATTCACCTTCATGGGCCACTCCGTTTTGGGGACCTTAGCATGCTATGACCCGGGCATGACGACCCCCCGGTTGGCCCCTTGGTTGGCCAAAAATCCGCGCGCCACGCGCGCCCTCGAATTCGGTCGCGAACAGCAGTTCGTGATCAATCCCAACGGCATTCCCGAGCTCTGCGAGGAGCTGAAGGCCTGCCCGGTCCACAAACCCACGCCCCTGTACGAACTCCCGGCCCTCGCGGCGCGGCTGGGCGTGGCTGAGATCCGGGTCAAGGACGAGAGCCAGCGCTTCGGCTTCGGCGCCTTCAAGGCGCTGGGAGGCGTCATCGCCGTGGCCAACGTGCTGAGCAGCGCGGTCGGCGACGCCTACCACTTCTCGCCGTCCTTCGAGAGCGTGATGAAGGGCCAGCACAGGGAAGTGACCGGCGGCTTCGTCTTCACCGCCGCCAGCTCCGGCAATCACGGCCGCTCGGTCGCGGCGGGCGCGAAGCTGTTCGGCAATCGCTGCGTGATCTTCCTGCCGAAGTTCACCAGCGCGGAAAAGGAAGCCGCGATCCGCGCGCGCGGCGCCGAAGTGATCCGCGTCGACGGCGACTACGACACCGCCGTCGAGGAATGCCGCCGCCAGGCCGCGGCCAACGGCTGGACGATCATCTCCGACACCTCGTGGGAAGGCTACGACTCGGTGCCGCGCAGCGTCATGCGCGGCTACTGCGTGCTGGTCCATGAGGCGGCCGTCCAGCAATGGGGCGCGGCGCCCACCCATGTCTTCGTGCAGGCCGGCGTCGGCGGCCTCGCCGCCGCCGTCATCGGCTATCTCTGGGCGGTCTGCGAGCAGCGCCCGATCTCCGTCGTCGTCGAGCCCGAAAGCGCCGATTGCTGGTTCCAGAGCAATTTCGCGGGCAAGCCGACGCTGGCCAGCGGCAATGCCGACACGGTCATGGGCGGCCTCGCCTGCCGCGAGATCTCGCCCGTGACCTGGCCGATCATCGGCGAGGCGGCCGACTGGTTCATGACGATCGAGGAGGAATCCGTCCTGCCGGCGCGTCGCCTCTATGCCGGCCCGGTAGGCGGCGATCCCGCGATCGTCTCCGGCCCGTCGGGCTGCGCGGGCCTCGCCGGCCTGATGCGCGTCTGCACCGACGCCGACGCCTTCAAGGCACTCGGCCTCGGTCCGGCCTCACGCGTGCTGCTGATCAACAGCGAAGGCAATCTCGGCGAGCCGCTGCCGTCCTCCTAGTTGATCTTCCATCCCGCCCACGCCCCATGGTAGCACTCCTCCGCCGGGCTTTCCGGCAGGGGGAGAAACTAGAGAATGAGCATTGGTAAACTGGCGGCCGTCGGCCGCCTGATGATGAGTGTTGCGTTGCTTGCGACCACGGCGGCTTGCGCTACGGTGGTCGGCGGCACCACCCAGGACGTCTACGTCGATAGCGAGCCGAAGGGCGCCACCTGCACGGTCAATCGCCAGGGCGCCACCGTCGGGTTCATCAAGCCCACACCGGGCAAGGTGGCGCTCTCGCGCTCCAAGGAAACCGTCACCCTGAGCTGCGCCCTCGACGGCTACGAGCAGTCCAACGAGGTTCTGGTCGCCAGCTTCACCGGCGCCACGGTGGGCAACATACTGCTGGGTGGACTGGTCGGCGTCGCCATCGATGCGGCCTCCGGCGCCAACAACAAGTACCCCGAGCGCGTGATGGTCATCCTGACACCCGCGAGCTTCCCCAGCGACGAGGCGCGCGATGCCCACTATGCCGGCATCCGTCAGCGCATCGACGCCGGTGCCAAGGCGGAGATCGACCTCATCAATACCCGCTGCAGCTCGACCAATCGGGAGCTTTGCACGATCGAGGCCAAGCAGATCGCGGACGCCCGCGACAAAGCACTGGCCGACCTCGACAAGCGCCGGCTGGCCGCCAGGGTCGTGCCGGGCTGATATTCTTGTCTCGCCGCACGAAGCGACGCATCCTGCGGGGAGCAAGGTAATCCCCCGCAGGAGTTCGTTCGTGCAGCTTCAACTCAAGACCTGGCAGTTCGTCGAGGACTACCTCAAGACCAAGACCGGCATCATCATCCCGATCGGCTCGACCGAGCAGCACGGGCCGACCGGCCTGATCGGCACCGACGCGCTGACCGCTGAAATGATCGCGCGCGGCGCCGGCGAGAAGGTGGGCGCCCTGGTGGCGCCGACCATTTCCGTCGGCATGGCCCAGCACCATCTCGATTTCGCCGGCTCGATCACGCTCAAGCCCACGACCCTGATCGCCGTCGTGCGTGACAATGTGCTGTCGCTGGCCAAGCACGGTTTTACGCGGTTCTTCTTCGTGAACGGCCACGGCGGCAACATCGCCACGGTGACTGCGGCCTTCTCCGAAATCTATGCCGAGCGCTCGATGGAGCGCATGAGCAACCAGCCCTCGATCAAGTGCGCCCTGCGCAACTGGTGGGACAGTCCGGGCATCAAGCGCCTCAGCTCCGAACTCTATCCGACCGGCGAAGGCAGCCACGCCACGGCCTCCGAGGTCGCGCTGACCTGGTACAAATATCCCGAGACGATGGACCGCCGCGTGCTCGAGCCACGCATCGCACCGAACGGCTCCTTCGCCGACTCCGAGGACTATCGCCGCGCCTTTCCGGACGGCCGCATCGGCTCCGACCCGAGCCAGGCGACGCCCGAACACGGCAAGCGCTTCTACGACACTGCCGTCGAGGAAGTCGCGCGCGACTACGAAGCCTGGGTGGCGCGCTGACGCTGCTTGGCAGAGAGGCGGGCCGACAGCCGGTCACCCGCCTCCGCCGCCCAGGGTCGCGTAAGAATGCTTGAGCAACCTGGCGCATCCGGTGGCTGTCGCCGGCAACCGCGGTGCCGGTCGTGCGGGACCGCATTGACTGGCCTTCCGCTTCGACTCTCGGCACGTTCGGCATCTAACGGTTCCTCAACTAGAGCGCTTCCGGGCGAGATTGAATCGAGCTGAACATTCAAACATCGACCTCACCCTGAGGGGCATCGCGCAGCGCGTCTCGAAGGGTGGGAACGCGAACTTTGCCTGTTGCCCATCCTTCGAGACGCGCCGTGGAGTTTACCCCGAGGTACTCGAGGGGCGGCGCTCCACAGGATGAGGTAAGTGGGTCAATGTGACCCGGAACGGCTCCAGCCGGTCGATATCGAGTCTCCCGGCCAGCGGATCCGGAGCATGGCGCGGATCGCAAGTCGTACCGGCCTGCCGGCCCCGACACCATCCGGCACTCCTCTTGAGTTGGTCCGCTTCCGGACACTCATTAGGAGAAGCTTGTGCGACTTCTTCCCTGGTCCTAGCCTGAAAATAGGGATCATTGAGCTTTGGGAAGGGCGCTTCGCCAGCCGGAGGCACGACCATGCCGCTTCAAATCCTCCTCGTGGAAGACAATGCCGACTTGCGGCGCGAGGTTGGCGAATACCTCACGCGCCGTTTGCATGAAGTCACGGCGGTTGGAACGAGCGCAGAATTGCGAGCGTTTCTTGCGAGCCCCACGGCTGAGCGGCTCGATGTCGTGCTCTGCGACGTAAACCTGCAGGATGGCGACGGCATCGACCTGTTCGTCGAACTCGGCGCCCTTCACCCGACCTGCTCCTGGCTCCTGATGTCGGGGAACGCGGACCCTCAACGCCTCGCGACCGCGCGCCAGCGCTCTCCTCAACTTCCCACCTGCACTCTCGTCGCCAAGCCGGTCTCGCTGCGGGAGCTGGCGAACCTCGTCTCCTCCCGGGTGTGCCCGTAGCATGGCGCGCGAGCCGAATTCCCCAGACTCGCATGACATCGAGCATCTTCGGCTGTTCGTCGAGGGTGTCCGCGACTATGCGGTCATCACGCTCTCCCCCGACGGAAGAGTGATGTCGTGGAATGCCGGCGCGCAGGCCATCAAGGGCTACGAAGCCCAGGAGATCGTCGGTCGACATTTCTCGATCTTCTACACGCCCGCGGACACGGCCGCCGGCAAGCCGGGACGCGCCCTGCAGGAAGCCGTGATCAAGGGTCGTTTCGAGGATACCGGATGGCGGGTGCGCAAGGACGGCCAGAAATTCTCGGCGAACGTCGTCATCACGCCGATCGTCGCGAGCGACGGCCAGCTTCTCGGATTCGGCAAGATCACCCGGGACATCAGTGATCGCGTCGCGGCCGATGCCCGCCTGAGCACCAGCGAAGCGCGCCTGCAGACGCTCGTCGACACGGTCCTCGACACGCTGGTCGACGGATTGATCGTCATCGACCGGGCCGGTCGGATCCAGGTCTACAATCCTGCGTGCGAGAAGCTTTTTGGCTATCGATCGACCGAGGTCATCGGCAACAACGTGAAGATGCTGATGCCGCCCGACATAGAGCGGGAGCATGACCAGTATCTCCGGAACTACCAGCAGACCGGCATCCGCAAGATCATCGGCATATCCCGAGAGGTGGTCGGGCAACGCAAGGACGGCTCCACCTTCCCCATGCACCTGGCCGTCGGTGAGGCAACGCATCTCGGCGAGCCCATCTATGTCGGCATCATCCGCGACCTCACCGAACGCAACCAGGTCGAGTCGCAGCTTCGTCAATCGCAGAAAATGGAAGCCGTCGGCCAGCTCACCGGTGGCCTCGCCCACGACTTCAACAACATCCTCATGCTGATCTCGATCAACGTCGAGGCGCTGCTCGACGAGGAGATGTCCGCCCGGAACCGGGAACGGCTCGAACAGATCGAAAAGGCCGCGGCGCGGGCCGCGGAACTTACGCAACAACTCCTCGCCTACTCGCGGCGCCAGCCGCTCAGTCCCCGCCTCACCGATCTCAATGCGCTCGTCGTCACGACGAGCAAGCTCCTGCGCCGGACGCTGGGCGAGAATATCGAGATCGAGGCGATCCTGGCCGACGAACTCTGGACCGTCTATGTCGACCGGACATTGCTCGAAACGTCACTGGTCAACCTCAGCCTCAACGCACGCGACGCGATGCCGGGAGGTGGCCAGCTCCTGATCGAGACCCGCAACGTCGTGCTGGACCACGACTATGCATCCCAGAACCCCGACGTCACGCCCGGGGCCTATGCCATGCTGGCGGTGACGGACACCGGCACCGGCATCCCGGCCGAGGCGCTGGAGAAGGTGTTCGAACCGTTCTTCACGACCAAGGCGGTCGGACGGGGCACCGGTCTCGGCCTCAGCATGGTGTACGGCTTCATCAAGCAGTCCAACGGCCACATCAAGATCTACAGCGAACTGGAGCGCGGCACCTCGATCAGGATGTACCTCCCGCGCGCGGACGGCACCGTCGACGCCCAGGCGATCGTCGATGCGCCGCTTATGCCGACTGGAACGGAGCGATTGCTGGTCGTCGAAGACAATGCCGACGTGCGCGCGAGGATCGGCGAAATACTCCGTGGCCTCGGCTATTCCGTCGACGAGGCCACCGACGGCACGGCCGCGTTGGCCCGATGCGAGGCCGCCCGGCGCCCCTACGACCTGGTCCTGACCGACGTGATCATGCCGGGGCCGGTCAGCGGCAAGGCGCTGGCCGATACGATCTCCAGCCGCTGGCCCGAAACACCCGTCGTCTTCATGTCCGGCTACACCGAAGATGCCATCACTCATCAAGGCCGGCTGAACGCGGGCGTGCGACTGCTCGCAAAGCCGTTTCGCCGGCACGAACTGGCACAAATGATCCGTGAGGCGCTCGACGACGGGCCGGCATCATCGCGGGATTCCTGAAGCCACGCATCCGCGGGCGCGCGGATCATCGCCCGACGCGTTCGCGATGCAGGATGTAGAGGCCAGCCGTGACGACCACGGCGATGCCGGCGAGAGCGAGGGTGTTGGGGATTTCGCCCCACACCACATAGCCGATGCCCAGCGCCCACAGGATCGACGAATAGCGGAACGGTGCCATCACCGAGATCTCGCCGCCCGACCGCAGCGCGATCACGAGGAACTGGTATCCCATGGCGAGCAGCAGCGAGGACGAGACGAGATAGGCCCAGGCCCGTGCGTCGATCGGCTGCCAGCCTTCGAACAGAGCCCAGATACACCCCACGATCGCGACCGTGATCGCCGTCGAGAAGGAAACGACCAGCGTCGGCACCGCCGGCGGCAGATGGCGGGCCACGACGTCGCGGCAGGCGCTGAGGCAGGTGCCGGTGAGCGCCACCCAGGTCCAGCCGTTGATGTCGCCGGGCCGCGGCTGGATCACCAGCAGGACACCCACGAAACCCACGCCGACCGCTGTCCAGCGCCGCCAGCGCACGTCCTCCTTGAGGACCAGGACGGCCAGCACCGTGAGGATGAGCGGCATCGAGAGATTGACGGCCGTGGCGATCGCGAAGGGAATCTGGAACAGCGCGATCAGGTAGATGATGGCCGCGGCGGCTTCCAGTCCGCTGCGCAGCATCACCTGGGGATGCACCGCATAGGAGATCCTGCGCCAGTCACCGGTCGCCAGCATCGCCAGCGCGCACCACAGCGTCGCGAAGATACCGCGCATGCCGATCGCCTGCACCGACGGCATGTTCTCGGCCGCGAGCTTGATCAGCGCATCGTTGAAGATGAAGACGACGACCGACGCCAGCATCGCCACGATGCCGCGGGTATTGTCGACCATGATCGTGCTGCTTGGTCTAGTGGGGCTACTTGGCCATCTTCTCGATGAGCTTCCACTGTTCGGCGGAAACCGGCACGACCGAAAGACGCGACTGGCGCACCAGGCCGAAATCCTTGAGCTTCGGCTCGGCCTTGATCGCCGCCAGCGTCACCGGCGTGGCGACCGGCCCCAGCGCCTTCACGTCGACGGTGACGGACTTGCCGGCCTCGTCGGTGGGATCGGGATAGGCCGACTTCACCACCTCGGCGAGACCGACGATCTCCTTGCCCTCGTTGGAATGGTAGAAGAAACAGCGGTCGCCGGGCTTCATCGCCTTGAGGTTGATCGCGGCCTGCGCATTGCGCACGCCGGTCCACGAGGTCTTCTTGTCGGCGACGAACTGTGCCCACGAGTATGCCGACGGCTCGGACTTGATGAGCCAATAAGCCATGTCATTCCCCCAGCTTCATTCGCCTTCGCGACGCAGCGGCCGCGCCAACAAGGCGCGGATCGCCTCGTCGAGGTCCGCGCCGCGGTGCAGGATAGCATCGACGGCGGTGCAAATCGGCATCTCGATGCCGAGCCTTGCGGCGCGTTCGAGAACGGCCGGCGCCGTCGCTGCGCCCTCGACCACCTGCCGCCGCCCTTCCATGTAGTGGGCCAGCGTCGTGCCCTTGCCGAGCGCCGCGCCCAGCGCGCGGTTGCGCGACAACGGCCCATGGCAGGTGAGGACGAGATCGCCCAGCCCGCTCAAGCCCGTCAACGTCTCGAGATTGGCGCCCATGGCCAGGCCGAGCCGCGCCATCTCGGCGAAGCCGCGGGTGATGAGTGCGGCGGCGGCGTTGTGGCCGAGGCCGCGGCCTTCGACGATGCCGGCCGCGATGGCCAGCACGTTCTTGACCGCACCGCCCAGCGACACGCCCACGACGTCGTCGGTCCAGTAAGGCCGGAACATCCCCGCGGCCAGCGAAGCGGCGAGGTCACGGCCCAGACCGGCATCTCCGGTTGCGATGCTGACCGCCGTCGGCAGGCCCTGCACGGCCTCCTCCGCGAAGCTCGGCCCCGACAGCATCGCGACGGCCCGGCCCGGCAACACTTCCGCCAGCACCTCGGGCATCAGCAGACCGGTCGCGGCCTCGATGCCCTTGGCGCAGATCACGACGGGCGCGGTCCCCGGCAGGTCGCGCGCCAGGGCCCGTACAGCCTGTGCGGGACAGACGAGCAGGATCACGTCGCACGCGGCCAGCTCGCCGAGGGTGGCCGCGGCCTCGATGCCGGCATCGAGCGACTGCCCCGGCAGGTAGATCTCGTTGCGACGGTCCTGGGCGATGGCCGCCGAGACACTTCGGTCGCGCGACCACAGGGTGACCCGGCGGCCGGCGCGTCGCCCGAGACAGGCCAGCGCCGTCCCGAAGGCACCGCCACCGACGATGCCGATATGCGCGAGCCCCGTCACAGGCTGAGATTGAAAGCGATGGAGATGCGCTGCGCGGCGCCTCGATAGGGCCGCACCTGATGCAGCACCCAGGCCGGAAACATCACAAGACGCCCGGCCTTCGGCACGATCGTCTGGTTGGTGCCGACCGACAGGCCGCCCGGCAGCGCGAAGGCAAGATGCGGTGCGTACATCGCCGGCGCCGGTCCGCGCGGGTCCATGAATTCGAGCTCGCCGCCCAGCGACGGATCGGCCGAGATGCCGCCATCGTCGACGTAATAGACGCCCGACCAGTAGCTGCCGGGATGGGAATGGAACTCGTTGCCGTGGCCGCTGCGGTTGATGTTGGCCCACATGTTGGTCTGCCACGCGATCGAGACGGGATTGCCGGCGCGATCCACGGTGCTGCGGTTGGCGATGTTGCGCGCGATCGCCAGCAGCTTGATGGCCGGCACGCCCGCCCACTTGTCGACATCCCAGGTCGACTGCCAGCCGCCCAGCGTGCTGTGCGACTTGCTGGGCTGCTCGGCCTCGCGCTTCAGCAGCGCCGGGATCAACGCCGCATTGAGCTGCGCCCCGTCCGGAAGGTCGATGACGAGGATCGGCGTCGGAAAGGCCGCGACGGTGTCGAAGGCGAGCGGCGCGCTGCTCATGGGATCACTCTACACCCGATTGGCGGCGGCAGGGTCGAGCGGCCAGCGCGGTCGCGGCCGGAAATCGAGCGCGTCGACCTGGCCGAGGCGCAGCCGCTCGGCGCCCGCCCAGGCGATCATGGCGCCATTGTCGGTGCAGAGCCGGACAGGCGGTGCGACCAGGGTCGCTCCGTGCGACGCCGCGATCTCCTGCAGCCGGCCGCGCAGATAGACGTTGGCCGCGACGCCGCCGGCCACGACCAGTGTCGACGAAGGCGCGAGGGCCAGCGCATTGGCGCAACGGTCGGCAAAGACATCGCCCACCGTGCGCTGGAAGGAGGCGCAAAGATCGGCAATGGCCTGCGGATCCCCGGCCGGCAGTTTCTCGACCGCCAGGCGCACGGCGGTCTTGAGGCCCGAGAAGGAGAAATCGCAACCGGGCTTGCGCCACATCGGCCGCGGCAGGGCGAAGCGCTTCGGGTCGCCGCCGACAGCCGCCTTCTCGACCGCAGGCCCGCCGGGAAAGCCGAGGCCCAGCAGCTTGGCGGTCTTGTCGAAACACTCGCCGGCCGCATCGTCGATTGTCGTGCCGAGCCGCGTGAAGTCGCCGGGGCCGCGCACCGTCAGGAGCTGGCAATGCCCACCCGACACCAGCAGCAGCAGATAGGGAAATTCGACCGGCTCGGTCAGGCGCACCGAGAGCGCATGGCCTTCGAGATGATTGACCGCGATGAAGGGCTTGTCGTGCGCGAAGGCCAGCGCCTTGGCGGTCATGACGCCCACCATCACGCCGCCGATCAGCCCCGGCCCGCCGGTCGCGGCGATCCCGTCGAGATCGGCCAGGCCAAGCCCCGCCTCGTCGAGCGCCTGCGCGACCAGCCCGTCGATCCGTTCGAGGTGCGCACGCGCGGCGATCTCGGGCACGACGCCGCCGAAGCGGCGATGCTCGGTGAGCTGGCTGTAGACGGTATTGGAGAGGATCCTGCCGACCGCCTGCGTTCCCGCCCGCGCCTCGATCACGGCGACAGCCGTCTCGTCGCAGCTCGTTTCGATGCCCATCACGCGCATGCGTGACTTCTAGAGGCCGGGAGGCGGCGGCGCCAGATGGCGTCTCGCCGTCGTCCTAGAGGCTGAGATTGAAGGCGATGGAGATGCGTTCGGCCGTGCCGCGGTAGGGGCGGACCTGATGCAGCAACCATGACGGAAACAGGACCAGCCGGCCGGCCTTCGGCAGCAGCACTTCGTTGGCCCCGCCCGACAGGCCGCCTTGCAGGGCGAATCCGAGATGGGGCGCGTACATCGAGGGCCCCGCGCCGCGCGGATCCATGAATTCGAGCGCGCCGCCCAGCGACGGATCGGCAGCGATACCGCCATCGTCGACATAGTAGACGCCCGACCAGAAGGCGCCGGGATGTGCGTGCGGCAGGTTGCCATGGCCGCTGCGATTGACGTTGGCCCACATGTTGGCGCGCCACGTCACGGCGAAAAGGCCGGGATGCGGGCCGCTGCCGGCCGTGCCCGAACGGTCCATGGTCGCGCGATTGGCGGTGTTGCGGCCGATCGCCAGAAGCTTCAGCGCCGGCACGCCGCCCCAGCGATCCATGTCCCACGTCGACTGCCAGCCGCCTTCGTTGGAGGCCTGCTTGCCGGGATGGGATTTCTCGCGCTCTTCGATGACACGCCGCAGGTCGGCATTGAGCGTCGCCGCATCCGGCACGTCGTAGACGACCAGCGGCGTCGCGAACAACGGCACGATCTCGAAATCGGGGCTCATGCGGCAATGGCTTTCGCCAACTTCGCAGCTTGCCTGCGACACACCAAGTGCAAGGGTCTGATCATCGGGGTGAGCGCGGCTCAATAACAGAATCGCATTCTCCCTTGAAGCCGGCTTGCGCACATCCGCCCTTCTTGCAGGGCTTGTTTCTCGGAACGCTGGCCTGAAAGGCGTGGTCGCGCACCAAATCACGCAGTCTTGATTTTGCAGCCGAGGCTTCGTCGCTTCTGGCGCGTACAGGCAACCTACGCTAGAGCAGCGGCCATGACGTCCCCCCTACTCCGGCTCGGGACGCGCGGCAGTCCGCTGGCCCTCACCCAGACCGGCCTGGTGCGCGACGCCCTGGCCCGCTCCGTTCCGGCCCTCTCCGCTCCCGGTGCGATCGAGATCGTGCCGATCAGGACCACCGGCGACGTAATCCAGGACCGGCCGCTTTCGGAGGCGGGCGGAAAGGGCCTGTTCGTCAAGGAGATCGAGGAAGCGCTGCTGGCCGGCCGCATCGATGCGGCCGTGCACAGCATGAAGGACATGCCGACCGCACAGCCGCCGGGCCTCGCCATCTCCGCTTTCCTGCCGCGCGAGGATGCACGCGATGTGCTGATCGCCGGCGACCTGGAACGCATCGACGCTCTCCCGCGCGGTGCCGTCGTCGGCACCTCGGCGCTGCGCCGCAAGGCATTGCTGCTGCACCGGCGGCCGGACCTGCAGATCGTCACCTTTCGCGGCAATGTTGAAACACGCCTCGCGAAGCGCGCCGCCGGCACCGTTCATGCGACGATCCTGGCGCTCGCCGGGCTGAAGCGGCTGGGCAGGCCCGAGGTCGGCACGCCCATTCCCGAAGCCGAGATGCTGCCCGCGGTCGGACAGGGCGCGGTGTGCATCGAGGCCCGCACCGACGATGCGCGGACCCGTGGCTGGCTCGCCACCATCGACCATGAAGCCACGGGCATCTGCGTGCGCGCCGAGCATGCGATGCTCGTCGTGCTCGACGGCTCCTGCCGCACGCCGATCGCGGGTCATGCGATCCTAAAGGACGGCGCGCTGCACCTGCGTGCCCTGATCGCCCGGCCCGACGGATCCACGGTGATCGAGACCGAACGCCACGGCAGCGCCACGGAAGCCGCCGCGATCGGCCGCGACGCCGGCGAGGAACTGAAGCGCCGCGGCGGACCGGGCTTCTTCGCCGACTGAAGACTCGCCTTCCCAGTCAGCGGCTCTATCGCATGTAGCTCGCACACCCGTCGTCCCGACCGGAGCGAAGCGGAGTGGAGGGACCTCTTTTCCTCGATTTGACGGCATTAACTGGAAAAGAGGTCTCTCCACTCCGCGCGGAGTTTACCCCGAGGAACTCGAGGGGCGCTCCGGTCGAGACGACGGTATATTTCACATGCGATAGCCTGCTCGGAGAGCCGAGCTTCGCTCGGCTCTCTATTCCTTCTGGCAGACGAAGGCATAGCCGGGGAACAGGTTCGACTTCTCGCGTTCGAGCTGTTCCCAGCGGGCGAGGTCGGACATCGTCCGCTCGGTCGGGAAGCGCGCACGATAGAGTTCGAGCGGGCCGGCATTGGCTGCCGCGCTCTGCGACGCACCGACATTGAATTCGAAGCCGAGAAAGCGCAGCCCGCTGCCTTCGAGGAAGGAGCGCAGGCGCGAGACCGTGAAGCGATGCTCCTGCACGTGGAAGCAGAGATCGCGCAGCAGGCTCGCGCTCCAGAAATCCTCCCAGGCGGTGAGCGGCCGCAGGCGACGCCACTCGCCACTCATCACCTTGCGGCGGAACTCACGCAGGCCGTCGAGCGTCGACGGCAGGCGCGCCATCTCGATGTCGCGGCGTGCCTTCACCACCAGCGTGCGTGCGCTCTCGCCATAGAGGCCGAGCCGCAGGAACGCGCCGGGCCGCAGCACGGCGGAGATCGCCTGCAGACCCGCCCTGGGTTCGGCCATGTGATGCAGCACGCCGACGCATTCGGCATGGTCGAAGGTGCGACCGAGCTTCGGCAGGTCGAGAATGTCGCCGCGCAGGAACTCGATGTTGTCGACGCCGTAGCGCGCCGACATGCGCTTGCCGTAGGCGAGGCTGGCACGCGAAAGATCGACGCCGGTCACCCGCGCGTTCGCATAGGACGAGGCCACGGTCAGCGGATGCTGGCCCGTGCCGGCGCCCGGCATCAAAACTTCGAGCGGCGCTTCACCGAAATCGACGGCGGTCGCATGCGGGAAGTCGCGCAACAGCGCCGCACGCACGTCCACCGACGGCCGGCGCGCGAGATGGGTCCAGCGCGGATAGGGATTGGTCTCGTACATCGCCTGCACCGACAGCGAGACGGCGTCGGTGATGGGCGCGATCTCGGGGATCGAGGATCTCAGGTCCTGTTCCTCGACGACCTCGGCGCGCGGCACGGCGGACGGGCGGAACATGGTCGCCGCGGGCTCGTCGACGATCGCCGGATCGTCGGGCCAGACATATTCGTTGAGCCAGGCCTGCTCCGCGAGGGACGCGATCAGCTCGCTGACCTGTGGGCTCGGCTCGGCGGCGGCGACGGTCTTGCGCAACGCCAGCAGCTTGCGTTCGAGATCGGCGTCGCGGTTCAGCGACTTGCGCAGGAATTCGTGGAGCAGGCGATCGCCGGCGAGACGCTGAAGGTCGTTGTCGGCCGGCCAACCCACCACGAGCTGGTTGGCCGCGCCCCAGCCCACCGCGTCCCAGTTGGCGCCGTCGTCGGCATAGGCCTCCAGCAACAAGGTCCTGAGCTGCGCGTTGGGTTGCGCGGTGCGGGCGCGTTCGAGGATCGCATCGAGGCCCATGCGCGCCTGCGCATCGCGCGGTGAGGCGGCGAGCGCCTGGCGATAGGCCGACATGGCTTCGTCGAAACGTCCGGCGGCGAACAGTTCGTCGCCGATCGTGGAATAGCGATGGGGGGTCAACTTGGTCTTCGTTCGGTGGACGCTTCCCTATAGCACGCCCTCGCGCGGCGCACGCTCGACCGCACCCGGTGCGTTCCCTAGACTTCGCGCCATGGCATTCGCCCCACGCCTGCTGCTGACACTGTTCGGCCTCACGTCCCTGCTCGCGGCCTGCGAGACCGCGCCGGTATCCGGCCGCTCGCAGATGATGCTGGTGAGCGAAAGCGAGGAGCGACAGATGGGCCTGCAGGCCTATCGCGAGGTGCTGAACAAGGAGACGCTGTCGCGCGACGCGCAGACCAACGCGCTGGTCGAGAAGGTCGGCCGCCGCATCGCCGCGGCCGCCGAACGGCCACCGCAGGAACTGTGGCGCGCGCCGAACTTTCGCTGGGAATTCAAGACCGTCGACAAGAACGAGCCGAATGCCTTCTGCCTGCCCGGTGGCAAGATCGTGGTCTACACCGGCCTGCTGCCCATCACCCGGACCGAGGCCGGCATGGCCGTCGTGATCGCCCACGAGGTCGCCCACGCCCTGGCGCGCCACGGCGCGGAGCGCATGAGCGACCAGATGGTGGCGTCGGTCGGCACGACCGCCGCGGCGGTTGCGCTCTCGGCAACGGTCAGCGGCCGCAGCCGCACCTATTTGCCTGCCATGATGGCCGCAGTCGGCGCCGGCGCCACCGTGGGCTACATCCTGCCGATGTCGCGCGCGCAGGAATCGGAGGCCGACCGGATCGGCCTCGTTCTGATGGCGCTGGCGGGCTACGATCCGCGCGAGGCCGTGGGCCTGTGGGAACGCATGCGCGCCGCCGGTTCCGGCAAGCGGCAGGCGGAGTGGCTCGGCACCCATCCCGCGGACACGACACGCATTGCAGACATCAGACGCTGGCTGCCCGAGGCCATGCAATATTACAGGCCAAGATGACCGACACGCTGGAATACGACGCGACCGGCCTGCTCTGCCCCTTGCCGGTGCTGCGCGCCAACCGCAAGCTGCGCGAGCTGGACACGGGCGGCCTGCTCACGGTGCGCGCGACCGATCCCGCTGCCGAGGCCGATTTTCCCGCCTTCTGCCGCCAGACCGGCCACGAGCTCGTCTCCGCCATGCGCGAGGGCGAGGTGCTGGTATTCGTGATCCGGAAACGCTAGACGGCCGTTCGACAGACAAGAGAGAGTTCATGCCGCAGACGACCTTCAAGACGATCGATTCCATGGACATGTCGGGCAAGCGCGTGCTGGTGCGCGTCGATCTCAACGTGCCGATGAAGAACGGCAAGGTGACCGACGCGACCCGCATCGAGCGCGCGGCGCCGACGATCAAGGAACTGGCGGCCAAGGGCGCCAAGGTGATCGTGCTCAGCCATTTCGGCCGCCCCGACGGCAAGCGCGTGCCCGAAATGACGCTGCGCCCGCTGGTCGAGCCGCTGGAGTCCGCGCTCGGCAAGCCGGTGGGCTTTGCGGAGGATTGCATCGGCCCGCTCGCGGAAGAGGCCGTCCGCAACATGAAGGCGGGCGACGTGCTGCTCCTCGAGAACCTGCGGTTCCACAAGGAGGAGGAGAAGAACGACGCGGGCTTCATCGACAAGCTTTCGCTGCTGGGCGACGTCTACGTGAACGACGCCTTCTCGACGGCCCATCGCGCCCACGCCTCGACCGAGGGCCTCGCCAACCGCCTGCCGGCGGTCGCCGGCCGCCTGATGCAGGAGGAGCTGGAGGCGCTCGACAAGGCGCTGGGCAACCCGAAGCGGCCGGTGTGCGCCATCGTCGGCGGCGCCAAGGTCTCGACGAAGCTCGAGCTGCTCGGCCATCTGGTGGGCAAGGTCGACAAGCTGATCATCGGCGGCGGCATGGCCAACACCTTCATGCACGCCCAGAGGATTCATGTCGGCAAGTCCCTGTGCGAGAAGGATCTCGCCCCGATGGCGCTCGAGATCCTGGAGAAGGCCAAGGCCGCCAAGTGCACGGTGCTGCTGCCGGTCGACGTGATGGCGGCCGACGAATTCAAGGCCAACGCCCCGCACGTCGTGGTCGATGCCGATGCCTGCCCCGACGACAAGATGATCCTCGACGTGGGCCCCAAGACGATCGCGCTCTACCAGAAGGAGATTGCCGACTGCTCGACCGTCGTCTGGAACGGCCCGCTCGGCGCCTTCGAGATCAAGCCATTCGACACCGGCACGATGGCGCTGGCGCAGGACGTGGCCCGGCTCACCGCGGCGGGCAAGCTCCTGTCGGTGGCCGGCGGCGGCGACACCGTTGCAGCGCTGGCGGCGGCCGGCGTGGAAGAGAAATTCTCCTACGTCTCGACGGCGGGCGGCGCCTTCCTCGAATGGATGGAAGGCAAGACCCTGCCCGGTGTTGCGGCGCTGATACGGGCCGCGTAGCGTCGGCGCCATGAGCGCCCCCACGACACCTCCCGACCGCCCGCGCCTGCCGTGGGATCCGCCCGAGCATTTCGAGAAGCGGGTCCCCGACGGCGACAATCGCGAGCGGCTGGTCTGCGGCCGCTGCGAGTTCATCCATTACCAGAACCCCAAGGTCGTCGCGGGCGCGGTCTGCACGTGGCGCGACGACAAGGGGAACGACAAGATCCTGCTGGCCAAGCGCGCCATCGAACCGCGCAAGGGCTTCTGGACCCTGCCCGCCGGCTACATGGAACTGGGAGAGACGACCGAGCAGGCGGCGCAACGCGAAGCGCTGGAAGAGGCCTGCGCCACCATCGAGATCGACCGGCTGCTCGCCATGTACAGCGTGGCGCGCATCGGCCAGGTGCAGATCATGTACCGCGCGAAGCTGGTCACGCCCGACATCGCCTGCGGCGTCGAGAGCGAGGAAGTGGGGCTGGTCGACTGGGCCGACATTCCGTGGGACCAGCTCGCCTTCCCGACCGTGGTCTGGGCGCTCGCCCACTTCCACGAATCGCGCGACAAGGCCGACTTCTCGACCTACTCGAACCCCACCGGCGACCTCGCCCGCATGTGGCCGCCGAGGAAGCCCGAGGGGGTTTGACCTCTTGCCTCCCCATTCAGATGGGGAGGTGTCGCGTCATACGCGACGGAGGGGTCATGCGGTGATCGATCGTTCTTCGACGCTCCCGGACATTGCAAGCAATGTCCTGCCGCTCCCTGGCCGAGCTCTGCTCGGCCTCAGCTCCCCCGCACGAAGGGATTGTCGTCGCCGTCCCAGTACTTCTTCAGCAGCGGGATCTGCAGGAAGGCGAAGACCAGCGTGAGCGGGAAGCTCAGGAACATCTTGCTGGCGATCCAGGTCTCGGTGGGGAAGTTCCGCCACATCACCTCGTTCACGATCGCCAGCACGAAGAAGAACATCGTCCAGCGCATCGTGAGCTGGTACCAGCCCTCGTCGGTCAGCTTGAAGGCCGCGCCGAACAGCGGCTTCAGCAGCGGCTTCCTGAACAGCACCAGGCCGCCGCCCAGGATCACGGCGAACAGGCAGTTCACGATGGTCGGCTTCAGCTTGATGAAGGTATCGTCCTGCAGCCAGATGGTGAGGCCGCCGAACACCAGCACGAAGAAGCCGCCGACCAGCGGCATGACCGGCCAGCGCTTCTCCAGCACGCGATAAAGAGGCAATGCGATCGCGGTCGCCACGATGAAGACGCCGGTGCCCCAGTAGATGCCCCAGCGGCCATTGGCGACGAAGAACAGGATGAGCGGCGCGAGTTCCAGCGCCGTGGCGTAGAGCTTGCGCGTGCCGTTGTCGTCGCTCTTCTCGCTCATGCCGGCAATCCCATCAATCCGCGCGCGAAGGCCCGCGCCTCGAAGGGCCGCAGGTCGTCGATGCCTTCGCCAACGCCGATGGCGACGACCGGCAACTTGAACTTCTCGGCGAGCGCCACCAGCACGCCGCCCTTGGCGCTGCCGTCGAGCTTGGTGAGGACCAGCGCATCGACCGGCGACATGGACTTGAACGTCTCCACCTGGGCATGGGCGTTCTGGCCGGTGGTGGCGTCGAGCACCAGCAGGCAGGAATGCGGCGCCTCGGGATCGAGCTTGGCGAGCACGCGCACGATCTTGGCGAGCTCTTCCATCAGGTTGGTCTTGTTGTGCAGGCGGCCGGCGGTGTCGATCAGCAGCACGTCGGTTTTCTCGGCACGCGCCCGCTCCAGCGCCTCGTAGGCGAGGCCCGCGGCATCGGCGCCGGTCTGCTTCGAGACGACCGGCACGCCGGCGCGATCGCCCCAGACCTTGAGCTGCTCGACCGCGGCGGCGCGGAACGTGTCGCCCGCGGCCAGCATCACCGAACGGCCCTCGCCCTTGTAGAGGCCCGCGAGCTTGGCGATGGTCGTGGTCTTGCCGCTGCCGTTCACGCCGACCACCAGCACGACATGCGGCTTGCGCGCCGGGTCGATGGTGAGCGGCACGGCGACCGGCTGCAGGATCTCCGCGATGTCGTCGGCGAAGGCCGCGCGCACTTCCTCGTCGGTGACTTCCTTGCCGAAACGCTCCTTGCCGAGCTTGGCCACGAGCCGCCCGGCCACGGTGACGCCGAGATCGGCCTGGATCAGCACGTCCTCGAGATCGTCGAGCGTCTGCTGGTCGAGCTTCTTCTTGGTGAAGAGGCCGGTGATGCTCTCGGCGACCTTCTTGGTCGACTTGGACAGGCCCTCGCGCAGGCGCGACAGCCAGCCTTTCTTTTCAGGCTCGGGCTTCTCGATCTCCGGTTCCGTCTCGGCCGCGGCCGCCGTTTCAACCGTGGGCGGCTTGGGTTCCGGAGCGGTCTCTACCGGCGCGGGGGCCGGCTCCACCGGTGGCGGCACGACCGGCATCTCGGGCTCAGCCGCAATGGCCGGCTCGACCGGTTCGGGCTGCGCGATCTCGGGCTCGGGCGGCTTGGGCGGCTCGGCGGTCGGCGCCACGCGGGAGCGCAACCGCGCGAACCAGCCCTTCTTCTCGGGTTCCGTCTCGCTCACCGCCACACCTCAGGAAAGCAGGGAGCGGTCGAGTTCGCCCCGGTAGGCGAGCGATATGCCGCCGGTCATCGACACATGATCGTCGCGCAGCCACTCGATGGTGAGCGTGCCGTGCTCGACGACGACATCGACCTTGCGGCCCGTCAGCCCGCGCCGCGCCGCGGCGACGCCGGCCGCGCAGGCGCCCGACCCGCAGGCGAGCGTGAGGCCCGCACCGCGTTCCCAGACGCTGAGCCTCACCTTGTTCTCGCCGATCACCTGGGCCACGCCGACATTCACGCGCTCCGGAAAGAACGGATCGTGCTCCAGCTTCGGACCCAGTTCGGTGATCGGGATCGCCGCGAGATCGTCGACGAAGAAGGTCGCGTGCGGATTGCCGACGTTGGTGCCGACCGGATTCTGCAGCGGACCGATGCCGACCGGCATATGCTTCGTGTCACAGGCGGTCGCGACCGGTATCTCGCGCCAGTCCATGCGCACCAGTCCCATGTCGACGGAGATCACGGGCAGGCCGTTGGCGCCGCGGCCGACCTTCTGCGATTCCAGCAGCCCGGCGATCGTCTGGACCGTCGCCTCTTCGGCCTTTAGCTCGTCCATCACCAGCGAGGCCACGCAGCGCGTGGCGTTGCCGCAGGCCTGCGCCTCGCTGCCGTCGGGGTTGTAGATGCGCATGAAGACGTCGGCCTCACCCTCGGTCGGCGGCTCCAGCACGATGAGCTGGTCGCAGCCGACGCCGAGGCGACGGTCGGCGATGGCACGGCGGCGCGGCACCGTCAGATCGAGCGCATGCCCGCGCCCGTCGAGCACGACGAAATCGTTGCCCAGCCCGTGCATCTTGAGAAAAGGCGTTCCGGCCATGCGGCGCTATATGGCGGTTCGGCCCGGCCAGCGCAACGCGCGCGCCCGCACCTGCCCGGCCTGCGGCCCACCGATCTCGCGCACGTCGAGGGTGGCGAGCCGCTTGGTGTAGATCGTGAGATGCAGGATGCCGAGCGCCTCGTAGGGCATGGCCGGCTCCACGAAGAGGCCGCGCGCGGCATCCCAGGCCGGGGTGGCGTGATGGACCGGCCAGTTGCAGCGGCTGGGCAGCGGCTCGCAGGCAAAGCCGCGATCGTACACCAGGACATTCAGCGCCACCTGGTCGGTCATGTCGGCCGACCGCTGCAGCGCCTCGCCCAGCAGGTCCGCCCAGCCCCGCCAATGGGGCGCGTCGCTCGCAAGCGCAAAGACGCCGGCATTGATCAGCGGATAGCGGATCAGCCGCTCGGCGGTTTCCCGGCCGAACGCGGCCTCGAACGCCGCACCGTTGATCGTGGAGAATTCCTTCCAGGCGTGACGGTAGTGACGCATCGAGCGATGGATCTCGGGCGCCACGGCCAGCGCGCCGGTGCGGGCAGCGGCCAGGAACAGGTCGACCGCGTCGCCCTGCTGTACCCAGCAGTCGCCATCGATCCAGAGATACAGATCGAAGCCCGGAAAATAGCGCGGCAGGAACGGCCGCGCCGTCAGCGCCTTGTAGCCGTCCTTCAGTCTCTCGCGGCCGGGGAAATCGAAATCCCATTCCGGTTCGACCAGCACGGCGCCACGCTCACGGCACCAGCCGCGCTGCTCCTCCGTCAGGCCGCAATCCAGCACGCCGAGCGCCAGCTTCCGCCCCTCGTCCGTCGCCTGCAACGAGGCGATACAGTCGCGCATCAGGTCGAAATAGGCGGCGTCGCCGCCGGTTATGGCGATGGCTCGTTCAGGTGGGACAGTCACGTCGCGAAGATGGCGTATCGCCAGGCTTTGCGCCACAGTCCGCCTCCAACCGGAGGAACCGCATGGGCAAGCATGTCGACTACTACGTCTCGCTGAATTCGCCGTGGACCTATCTCGGGTCGGCACGCTTCGACGCGATGGCCAAGAAGCACGGCGCGAGCGTCACGATCTGGCCGGTGGATTTCGGCTCGATCTTCGCGGTGTCGGGGGGCTTGCCCCTGCCCAAGCGATCGCCGCAGCGCCAGGCCTATCGCATGATGGAGCTGAAGCGCTGGCGCGACCATCTCGGCGTGAAGACGACGCTGGAACCGAAATTCTTTCCCGCCAACGAGGTGCCGGCCGCGAAGTGCGTGATCGCGCTGCGCGAAGAGGGCCGCATGGCGGATGCCATCAAGGTCGCGCACGCCGTGCTGACCGGCCTGTGGGCCGAGGAAAAGAACAGCGGCGATCCTGACACGCTGAAGGCGATCATCGACGGATGCGGCCTCGACGGCGCCGCCGTCATGAAAGCCAGCGAAGCGCCGGGCATCGCCGAGAAGCGCGAGGCTTACACCAGGCACGCCATCGAGCAGGGCGTGTTCGGCGCGCCCTCGTTCGTGATCGACGGCGAGATTTTCTGGGGCCAGGACCGGCTCGACTTCGTCGAACGCAAGCTCGCCTCCTGACCTCTCCGATCAGGAGCTGCCCAGGAACGCCGCCGCCGCCACGGCGATCGTGTTGTTGATCATGTGCGCCACGATCGTCGGGACCAGCGAGCCGGTGCGCCAGCGCAGCCAGCCGAACCAGAAGCCCAGCGGCAGGACCAGAAGAATGTGCACGGGCTCTGTATGGGCGGCCGCGAAGGCCAGCGAGCTGATCACGAAGGCGACGAGGTTGCTCCACCGGCCGGCCAGCCAGCCATAAAGCAGGCCGCGGAAGACAAGTTCTTCCGCGAGCGGGGCCAAGAAACCCAGCACGGCCAGGGTCTGGAGTGCCCGGACCCCCTGGATGCCCTCCGTGACCTGGCGCACCCCCTCGGGCTGCGGCCCGAGCTGGCTGACGACGAAGGACAGGACCGTGGTGCCCACCACCGCGAGGACGATCGGGCGCCAGCCCACGGGCCGCAAACCGAGGGCAGACGGCGCGTTCCGGCCGAGCGGCAGGACCGCGACCCCGATGCCCAGCAGGCCCGCCGCGAAGAAGATGGCCAGCACCGACAGGTTGGTCCGCTCGGGCAAAAGCCAGAAAGCGGCCAGCCCGATCAGCGGCGCGGCGACCAGGAAGGTCAGCACCGACCAGCCCGGAAGCCTCTGGGAATCGTTGTCGTTCAAGGGGTTAGACGAGCCGTCCAAGCGTTTTGACTCCTGACGCGGCAAGCCTTATACCCCGCCGGCTCAATCGGTCGTGCCGATTTACATGGTTCCCCCTTCGGGGAGCTCCGCTGATCCGCGAAGGTTCGCGCATCGGCGCGATACGTCTTTGAGCGAACGGGAGCACGATGTTCGAAGGTCTTAGCAAGCGTCTAGGCGATGTTTTCGACAAGCTGAGGGGGCGCGGCGCGCTTTCCGAGGCCGATGTCGACGCGGCCCTGCGCGAGGTGCGGACCGCCCTGCTCGAAGCCGACGTGGCCCTGCCCGTCGTGCGCCAGTTCGTCGACGAGGTCCGGCCCAAGGCGATCGGCGCCGACGTCATCCGCTCGGTCACGCCGGGCCAGATGGTCATCAAGATCGTCAACGACCACCTGGTCGAGATGCTGGGCGGCACCGTCGCCGATCTCGACCTCGGCGCCATCCCGCCGGTCGTCATCCTGATGGTCGGCCTGCAGGGCTCCGGCAAGACCACCTCCTCGGCCAAGATCGCCTATCGCCTCAGCCAGGGCCCGCAGGGCATGGCGGCCGAGATGTTCGGCGGCACCTTCTCGACGCGCCGCAAGGTCCTGATGGCCTCGCTCGACACGCGTCGCCCGGCCGCGCAGCACCAGCTCAAGGTGCTGGGCGAGCAGACCAACGTCCCGACCCTGCCGATCGTCCCGCTCGAAATGCCGCTCGCCATCACCCGGCGCGCGCTCGAGACGGCCAAGCGCGAAGGCTTCGACGTCCTCATCCTCGACACGGCCGGCCGCCTCTCCATCGACGAAGAGTTGATGAAGGAAGTGGCCGACATCAGCGAACTGGCCAAGCCGAAGGAGACGCTGCTGGTCGCCGACGCCATGACCGGCCAGGACGCCGTGAACGTGGCCAAGGCCTTCAACGACCGGCTGGCGGTCACCGGCATCGTGCTGACCCGCGTCGACGGCGACGCGCGCGGCGGCGCGGCGCTCTCGATGCGCGCCGTCACCGGCCGCCCGGTCAAGCTGATCGGCGTCGGCGAAAAGTTCGACGCGCTGGAGCCGTTCCATCCCGATCGTATCGCGTCCCGCATCCTCGGCATGGGCGACATCGTCTCGCTGGTCGAGCGCGCCGCCGAGACGATCGACAAGGAAGACGCCGAGAAGCTGGCGGCCAAGGTCCGCAAGGGCCAGTTCGACATGGACGACCTGCTCAACCAGCTGCGTCAGCTGCGCAAGATGGGCGGGCTGTCGGGCCTGATGGGCATGCTGCCGGGCGCAATGCAGGCCAAGGCCGCGATGTCCAAGGCCAAGATCGACGAGGGTCAGCTGAAGCGCCAGGAAGCCGTCATCCTCGCGATGACGCCGAAGGAACGCCGCAACCCCGACATGATCCACGCCTCGCGCAAGAAGCGCATCGCCAAGGGCTCGGGCGTGCAGGTGCAGGACGTCAACAAGCTGCTCAAGCAGCATGCCGACATGCTGAAGATGATGAAGCGGGTGAACAAGCTCGGCGAGAAGGGGTTCATGCGCAGCCTGGGCGGCGGCATGGGCATGCCGCCCGGCTTTCCGCGCTGAAGGTTGAACGAAGTTAGACAGATCGACGAATCGAGAGACTGAAGAGAGGACTTGAGAGAATGATCGCAATCCGCATGACCCGTCACGGCGCCAAGAAGCGTCCGTTCTTCCACATCGTCGTCGCCGACTCGCGCAGCCCGCGCGACGGCCGCTTCATCGAGAAGCTGGGCACCTACAATCCCCTGCTGCCGCGCGACCACGCGCAGCGCCTGACGCTCGACAAGGAGCGCATCGCCCACTGGCTGAAGGTCGGCGCGCAGCCGTCCGACCGCGTCGCGAAGTTCCTGTCGCAGGCCGAGCTGATGAAGCCGCGTGAGCGCCGCGAGCAGACCAAGAAGTCCGCCCCGCGCGCCAAGGCGCAGGAGCGCATGAAGGCCGAGGCCGCCGCGGCGGCCGCCGCCGAGCCCGCGACGGAGGCTGCGGCCACCTGATCGGGCCGTGGTTCCGGTGAGCAAGGGTCGCATCCTGCTGGGCGTCGTTTCGGCACCCCACGGAGTCCGCGGCCTGGTGCGCATCAGGAGCTACACCGAGGATCCGATGGCGATCGCCTCCTACGGCGCGCTGTCGGACGAGAAAGGGACGAAGGAGTACCGGGTCGAGGCACTGAGTTCCGTAAAGGGCGCGGTGCTGGCCCGGATCGAGGGCGTAGCCGATCGCACGGCGGCCGAGGCAGTACGGGGTTTGCGGCTCTATGTGGAGCGCGAGCGGCTGCCGGAGACGGGCGAGCGGGAGTGGTACGAGGCGGACCTGATCGGGCTCGCCGCGTTCGACCGGGAAGGCCGGAACTGGGGGAAGGTCATGGCCTTCCACGATTTCGGCGCCGGGCGGACGATGGAAGTGTCGGGCGGCAGTGCATCGAGGAATTCGGTGATGCTGCCCTTCACGGACGAGGCGGTGCCCGAGGTCGATGTCGAGGGCGGCAAGGTCACGGTCAATCCGCCGGCAGGTCTGCTGTCGGGTGGCCCGGCGAAGGAGGAGTAGGAGAAGGTGTGGCGCGCGACCGCGCTGACGCTTTTCCCGGAGATGTTTCCGGGCCCGTTGGGCGAGAGCCTGGCTGGCCGGGCGCTACGGGAGGGCGTGTGGTCGCTGGAGGCCGTCGACATCAGGCGGTTCGCCAGGGATCGCCATGGCACGGTGGACGATGCGCCCTTCGGGGGCGGCGCCGGCATGGTGATGAAACCCGACGTGCTGTCGGCGGCGATCGAGGCGGTCGCGATGCCGGGAGTGCCGAAGGTGCTGCTCTCGCCGCGGGGCGCGCCGTTCAGTCAGGCGCGCGGGCGGGAGCTGGCGGCGGGACCGGGCGTGTTGATGGTGTGCGGGCGGTTCGAGGGCGTCGACGAGCGCGTCATCGAGGCCCACGCGCTGGAGGAGATTTCGGTCGGTGATTTCGTGCTTTCGGGCGGCGAGATCGCGGCCCTGACGGTGATGGATTGTTGCGTGAGGCTGCTGCCCGGAGTGATGGGCGCGGCCGATTCGGCGAGCGAGGAGAGTTTCGAGGACGGATTGTTGGAGTACCCGCACTACACCCGGCCCGCGACCTGGGCAGGCCCTGATGGAATCGAACGGCGCGTGCCGGAGGTTCTGCTCTCGGGCCATCACGGCAAGGTCGCCGACTGGCGGATGAAGCAGCGGGAAGAGATCACGCGGAGGCGGCGGCCCGATCTGTGGGCCCGCAGCCGGACCGCGGCGGGAAACGATGAGAAGTGACGAAAGGATGGATGAGATGAACATTCTCGACGCGATCGGCCAGACGACGATCGACAAGGTGCAGGAAGAGCGGCCCGTTCCGTATTTCGAATCGGGCGACACGCTGAAGGTGCACGTGAAGGTGCAGGAAGGTAACCGCGAGCGCCTTCAGGTCTATGAAGGCCTTTGCATCGGCCGCAAGAACGCCGGCGTGAACTCGTCGTTCACGGTGCGCAAGATCAGCTTCGGCGAAGGCGTGGAGCGCGTGTTCCCGCTCTACAGCCCGAACATCTGGGAAATCGAGGTCGTCCGTAAGGGCGTCGTGCGTCGCGCCAAGCTCTACTACCTGCGCGAGCTGCGCGGCAAGGCGAGCCGCATCGCCGAGGACACCGAGGCCCAGCGCGAGCTGATCGCCACGCAGGCCGAGGAGGCGCTGAAGCGTCCGCGCCGCGAGAAGCTCAAGAAGGAAAAGCCGAAGGAAGAGAAGAACGTCCGCGCCGCCAAGGGCGGCGGAAAGAAGTAGCAGGCGCACCATGGCGTTCCGCAAGAAGTCGGCCACGCCGCCGGCCCCGCCGCCGCCACCGCGGACCCTGTTCGAGAAGATCTGGGACAGCCACGTCGTCCATCGCCAGGACGACGGGACCTGTGTCATCTACATCGATCGTCACCTCGTTCACGAAGTGACCAGCCCGCAGGCCTTCGAGGGCCTGCGCATGGCGGAACGCCCGGTGCGCCGTCCCGACGCCACCATTGCGGTCGCCGACCACAACACGCCGACCACGGACTTCAGCCAGGGCATCGAGGACGAGGAGTCGCGCGTCCAGGTCGAGACGCTCGAGAAGAACGTCGCCGATTTCCACGTGCCCTACTTCGGCCTGAACGATCCGCGCCGCGGCATCGTGCACGTGATCGGTCCCGAGCAGGGCCTGACCCTGCCGGGCATGACGATCGTGTGCGGCGACAGCCACACCTCCACGCACGGCGCGTTCGGCGCGCTGGCCTTCGGCATCGGCACCTCCGAGGTCGAGCACGTGCTCGCCACGCAGACGCTGGTCGCCAAGAAGACCAAGACCCTGCGCATCACCGTGCGCGGCCACGTCGGCCCCGGCGTGACGGCGAAGGACATCGTGCTCGCGATCATCGGCCGCATCGGCACCGCCGGCGGCAACGGGCATTCGATCGAATTCGCCGGCGAAGCGATCGCCGCGCTGTCGATGGAAGGTCGCATGACCCTCTGCAACATGGCGATCGAAGGCGGCGCTCGCGCTGGCCTGGTCGCCGTGGACCAGACCACGATCGATTACGTGCGGGGCCGTCCGTTCTCGCCGAAGGGCGAGAATTGGGACAAGGCCGTCGCACACTGGAAGACGCTGCACTCCGACGAGGGCGCGGTGTTCGACAAGGAAGTGGTGCTCGAAGCCGCCGAAATCCTGCCGCAGGTCACCTGGGGCACCTCGCCCGAGATGGTGCTGCCGGTCTCCGCGAACGTGCCCGACCCGTCGCGTGAAAGCGATGCGGTCAAGCGCAACGGCATGGAAAAGGCGCTGGCCTACATGGGCCTGACGGCGAACCAGCCGATCGAGCAGATCGCCATCGACAAGGTCTTCATCGGCAGCTGCACGAATTCGCGCATCGAGGATCTGCGCGCCGCCGCCAGCGTGCTCCGTGGCAAGCGCATCGCCGCGAACATCAAGCTGGCACTGGCCGTGCCGGGCTCGGGGCTGGTCAAGCGCCAGGCCGAAAGCGAAGGGCTGGACCGCGTATTCATCGATGCCGGCTTCGAGTGGCGCGAGCCGGGCTGCTCGATGTGTCTTGGCATGAATGCCGACCAGTTGAGCCCGGGCGAGCGCTGCGCGTCGACCAGCAACCGCAACTTCGAAGGTCGCCAGGGTGCCGGCGGCCGCACGCACCTCGTTTCGCCGGCGATGGCCGCTGCCGCTGCGGTGGCCGGTCGTTTCGTCGATATCCGGAGCCTCTGACGCCATGCAGCCTTTCACCATCGTGACCGGCAAGGTCGCCCCGCTTGACCGGGCCAACGTCGACACCGACGCGATCATCCCGAAGCAGTATCTGAAGTCGATCAAGAAGACCGGCTTCGGCCCGTTCCTGTTCGATGACTGGCGCTACCTCGACAAGGGCGATCTCGACATCGACCCGGCGACCCGGCGCAAGAACCCGGACTTCGTCCTCAACAAGCCCGAGCATGCCGGCAGCACCCTCCTGATCGCGCGCGAGAACTTCGGTTGCGGCTCGTCGCGCGAGCATGCGGTCTGGGCCTTGAGCGACTACGGCTTCCGCGCGGTGATCGCGCCGGGCTTTGCCGACATCTTCTTCAACAACAGCTTCAAGAACGGCTTCTTCCCGCTGGTGCTGAAGGCGGATGAAGTCGATGCGCTGTTCAAGGAAAGCGCGGCGAGCAGCGACTTCCAGCTGACCATCGATCTGCCGGCGCAGACGGTCAGTTCGCCCGGCGGCCTGCGCTTTTCGTTCGATATCGACCCGTTCCGCAAGGATTGCCTGATCCGCGGACTCGACGAGATCGGCCTGACCTTGCAGCATGCCGACGACATCCGCGCCTACGAATCCCGTCGCCGCGAAAGCGCGCCGTGGCTGTTCGCCTGAGCGCGCGCCCCTGCTCGCGCCACTGACTCGGAGAACTCCATGAACGCCTTCCGTCGCTGCTGTGCTGCCGCTGTCCTGCTTGCTGCGTCCATGTCGGCATCCGCAGCCGGCCCGCAGCCACTGTGGACCGTTTCCGGCTTGGCCCAGCCGGAATCGGTGGTCTACGCCGCCGACAAGAACGTGCTGTACGTGTCCAACATCAATGGCGAAGGGACGGCCAAGGACGGCAACGGCTTCATTGCCAAGGTCAGCCCGGACGGCAAGATGATCAAGCGCGACTGGCTGCGCGGCCTCAACGCACCGAAAGGTCTGGGCTACCGGGGCGGCCTGCTGTACATCGCCGATATCGACGAGCTGCTGGTCGTCGATACCGGCAACGGCCGGATCAAGTCGCGGCACAAGGCGGCCGGTGCCAAGTTCCTGAACGATGTCGCGCTCGATGCCAGTGGCCGCGTCTATGTATCGGACATGTTCACCAACACGATCTGGCGCCTGAACGGCGACAGCCTCGCTGTGATGCTGGCCAGCCCGAAGCTCGAAGGGCCGAACGGGCTGTTGGTCGAAGGCGACAAGCTCATCGTCGGCAGCTGGGGTGTCCTGAGCGGCAATGGCTTCGAGACGTCCAGCGACGGCTACCTGCAGGTGGTCAACCGCACGACCAACGCGCTGGAGCCGCGCTTCGCACCGGTGCCGTTCGCGAACATCGATGGTGTGGTTGCCGATGGCAAGGGCGGCTACATCGTCAGCGACTGGGCGCACGGCAATGTCTACAAGGTATCGGCCAGCGGCGAAGCCACGCTGTGGCTGCTGCTGGAACAGGGCTCGGCCGACATCGCGATCGGCCCGGCCAAGCGCCTGCTGGTGCCGATGATGCTCAACAACGAACTTCGCGCCTACGCGATCGACTGAACGACACGCTCACGACATGACTCAGAAAATCCTGCTGCTCCCCGGCGATGGCATCGGTCCGGAAATCACCGCGGAAGCGGTCAAGCTGCTGACGGTCCTGCGCGACCGGCATGGCTTCGACGCCACCTGGAGCAGCGCGCCGATTGGTGGCGCCGGCTACGACGCGGCCGGCCATCCGCTGCCGGCGGCAACGCTTGAAGCCGCGAAGGCGGCCGATGCGATCCTGCTCGCGGCGGTCGGTGGCCCGCAGTACGACACGCTGCCGAAGGAACTGCGCCCGGAGCGCGGACTGCTCGGCATTCGTGCCGGTCTGGGCCTGTATTCGAACCTGCGCCCGGCGATTCTCTATCCGGAACTGGCCGACGCGTCGTCGCTGAAGGCCGAAGTGGTGTCGGGGCTGGACATCCTGATCGTTCGGGAACTGACCGGCGGCATCTACTTCGGCAAGCGCGAAACCGGCGTC
>OFDN01000530.1_pt1 | contig 30489 bp, 23 predicted proteins | sample 1520971 | NCBI WGS metagenome assembly OFDN01 (sample SAMEA94257418, study PRJEB24077) | hot springs metagenome | biome: Aquatic biome; feature: Geographical feature; material: Water | place: India | collected 2012-06-12 | depth 5 m | reverse complement strand
TTAAGGCCATGAGCAAAGGTCCCTCGCTACGCTCGGGATGACAATGTGCTTGGGGCTGGCACATGCTGAAAGGACTTGCATGCGTGTAGGCGTGGAAGTTGGCGGAACGTTCACCGACCTCGTCGCCGTCGAGGGCGGCCGGCTGGTCGTCACCAAGGTCCCGAGCACGCCGAAGTCGCCCGATGTCGGCGCGTTCGCGGCGCTCACCGCATCGGGCATCGATCTTGCCCGCATCGAAGATCTCGGCCACGGCTCGACCGTCGCCACCAACGCCGTGCTCGAGCGCAAGGGCGCGACCGTGGCGTTCATCGCCACCGCGGGCTTCCGCGACCTGCTGTTCATGCAGCGCCATGACCGGCGCAACATCTACGATCTGTTCTACGCCAAGCCCGCGCCGCCGGTGCGCCGCAAGGATTGCTTCGAGGCGGTCGAGCGCCTGCGCGCCGACGGCTCGGTCGAGACGCCGCTCGACGAGGCGAAGGTCAAGACCGAGTTGCTGCCGGCCCTCCGGGACGGCGGCTATCGCGCGGTCGCTGTCTGCCTGCTGAATGCCTATGCCGATCCGGTGCACGAGAAGCGGCTGGCCGCGCTGATCGGCGAGGCGCTGCCCGGCGTTCTCGTGACCTGCAGCCATCAGGTGGCGCGCGAGTTCCGTGAATTCGAGCGGGCCTCGACGACTTTGCTGTCAGCCTATGTGCAGCCGGTGATCGACGGCTACCTGCATCGCTTCGAGGGCAAGCTCGCCGAGGCAGGCTTCAAGGGCCGCTTCACCGTGATGCAGTCCAACGGCGGACGCCTGCCCGCCGAGGCGATGCGCCAAAGCGCGATCACCGCGCTCTATTCCGGTCCGGCGGCGGGCGTGGTCGGCGCCTCCCGCCAGGCCGCGCGCTCGGGCTATAAGGACCTCATCACCTTCGACATGGGCGGCACCTCGACCGACGTGTGCCTTGTGCAGGACGGCCGGCCGTCGCTGGCGGCCGAAACAGAGATCGACGGCCTGCCGATCCGCACGCCCGTTCTCGACATCGTCTCGGTCGGCGCCGGCGGCGGCTCGCTCGCCTGGGTCGACGATGGCGGCATGCTGCGGGTCGGGCCGCAGAGCGCCGGCGCCGATCCCGGCCCCGCCTGCTACGGCCGCGGCGGCACCGAGCCCGCGACGACCGACGCGCACATCGTGATCGGCACGATCCGGCCGGGCGCCTTTCTCGGCGGCCGCATGCAGCTCGACGGCGAGGCGGCGCGTCGCGCCTTCGAACCTTTGGCCGAACGCTTCGGGCTCAGCGTCGAGCAGGCCGCCTCCTCGGCGCTGCAGCTCGCCGACGCCAACATCGTGCGCGCCATCCAGCTCGTCTCGACCGAGCGTGGCCGCGATCCGCGCGACTATGCGCTGGTGCCCTTCGGCGGCGCGGGCCCGCTCCACGCCGCGCGCATCGCCGAAGAGCTCGGCATCTCGACCATCGTCGTGCCGCCCAATGCCGGCGTGATCTCGGCCTACGGGCTGGTCGCGTCGGACTACACCAAGTTCGACGCCGTCACGCGCAAGATGAAGCTCGACGACACCGCAGCCCGCGACGCCGGGCGCATCTTCGGCGAGATGCGTGACCGGCTCTCCTCGCAGTTCGCCGACATGAAGCTGCCGGGCGACCTCGACTACACGCACACGCTCGACATGCGCTTCGTCGGCCAGGCCTTCGAGGTCGGTGTCGAAATTCCGGCCGATCGCCTCGGCTCGCTCGATACGACCTATCTCGCCGGACTGTTCGCCGACGCCCATCACCGCACCTTCATGCACGGCGCCAACCTCGACCGCCCGGTCGAGATCGTGACCTTGCGCGTCGGCGCGACCCTCCCGATCGGCGGCGCCCCGAAGCTCGACCGCGAGACACTTGCAGCCCGCGCGCCCGAGCAGGCGAAGATCTTCCACGGCGAAGCCTGGCTCGATTGCGCGCGCCACACCGCCGAGGCGCTGAACGCGGGTCAGCAGATCACGGGCCCCGCCGTCATCGAAGGCTACACCGCGACGACCTGGGTGCCGCCCGGCTGGACGGCCGGGCTCGACGACGCGGACAATCTGATCCTCCGGAGATCGCCATGAGCCAGCTCGGTCCGATCGACTATGCCGTCATCAGCCAGGCGCTGATCGCCGGCGCCCGCGAGATGGGCGTGAAGCTGATCCGCTCGGCCTACTCGACCATCCTGCGCGAGGCGCGGGACGGATCGGCGGGGCTGATGGACCGCGACGGCAACACGGTGGCGCAGGCCGAGCTGATCCCGATGCAGCTCGGCCCGATCGGCGAGACGTTGCGCGCCTGCCTGCGCCGCCATCCGGTCGAGACGCTGAAGGAAGGCGACTTTCTGATCAACAACGACCCGTTCGAGGGCGGCCAGCACATTCCCGACGTGTTCATCTTCACGCCGATCTTCGTGGGCGGCCGCGTCGTGGGCTTCGGTGCCTCTGTGGCGCACCATCTCGACCTGGGCGGCGGCGCGCCCGGTCTCAACATCCATGCCTCGGACGTCTACCAGGAAGGGCTGCGCTTCCCGCCCTCGCGCTACAGTTTCGAGCACGACTGGAACGGCGGCTCGTTCGAACGCCTGGTGGCAGCCAACGTCCGCGTCCCCGACCTCACCATCGGCGACTTCAACGCGCAGTTCGCTGCCAATGCCATCGGCGTGATGCGGGTCAAGCAGCTCTGCGAACGCTACGGCACCGACAAGGTCGAGGCGGCGATGCGCGAGATGCAGGATTATTCCGAGCGCCGCGTCCGCGCCGCCATCGCGCAGGCGCCAAAGGGCACGTTCTACGGCGAGGACGCGGTCGACGACGACGGGCTCACCGACGAGCCGCTGGTGGTGAAGGCCAGGGTCACCATCGCCGACGATTCGATCGAGATTGATTTCGAGGGGACCTGCGCGCAGGTTAAGCGCAACCTCAACTGCCCCTACTCCAGCACGCTGTCGGCGGCGCTCAGCTGCGTGAAGTCGGTGCTGACCAGTCCCGACATCCCCTACAACGAGGGCATGGCGCGGCCGATCACGATCAAGGTGCCCTACGGCTCGCTGCTCAATCCGCGGCCGCCGGCGCCGGTGCGCGCGCGCATGATCCCGGCCTATCGCGTCTTCAACGCGGTGATGAAGGCGCTGGCCCAGGCGCTGCCCGACAAGGTGATCGCCACCGGCTTCGACTGCACCACCGCCTTCTGCCTCTCGCATCTCGGCGAGAAGGGCTACAGCGTCTATCTCGAGATCTTCGGCGGCGGCTACGGCGCCTCGCGCGACGCCGACGGCTGCGACGCCGTCGATTCGCCGCTCAGCAACTGCTCCAACGCGCCGGTCGAATCGCTCGATATCGACTACAGCTTCTTCCGCATCGTCGGCTACGAACTGGCGCCCGATTCGTTCGGCCTGGGCGCCCGTCGCGGCGGCGCGGGCTTCACGCGGCGCTGCGAGATCCTGCACGACGACGTGCAGCTCGCCATCTACTCCGACCGCTTCCGCCTCGCGCCCGAAGGCCTTTTAGGCGGCGAGCCCGGCCAGCGCGGCTACTGCCGCGTCTTCCGCGCCAACGGCACCGTCGAGGAACTGAAGAGCAAGGCCGCGCTCGATCTCGGCAAGGGCGACGTCGTCGAAATGTTCGTGGGCGGCGGCGCCGGCTTCGGCCGGATCGTCGAGCGCCCCGACGCGATGATCGAACGCGACCTCGCCGACGGGCTGCTCACACGCGATCCGCGCAGCGCGCGCAGGATGGCGGCGGAGTAATTGCCGCAAGCTCTCTGACATATTTGTGGCGGCCGACGACAATACCGGACGCGAGATATGCAGACGAACATGTTGCGGACTTGCAACCATGGGTTAGCGTGAGCGTGCTTCGGGGGAGGCGCGCCGCCAGTCATGGCTACCATCTACCAATCCACGTCCCAGGAACCGGCGGTCGCGCAGGTCGACCCGGCCGTCCTCGCCGAGTTGATCCGCATCGCCCTGACATCCCGGGCGAAGGCGCCTGACGTCGCGGCAAGCCCGGACATCCTGAGACAGCGGCGCGACTTCCTGCGCGAGACCATCGGCGACGGCGTCGATTCCGATGTCACCTTCGAGCGCATCATCGGCGGCGATGAGCTTCAACCCATAACCTACCTCGAAAGAGGCATGATCGCAGCGCGCGCCGTGGCGCGGATGGACCTTGGGGCACAGGGGTTCGGAACGGGTTTCCTCATTTCGCCGCGTGTGCTGATCACCAACAACCACGTGCTGCCGGACGCGGCCTCCGCCGGGCGGGCCCGGGCTCAGTTCCGCTACGAACTCGACCTCGGCGACGCCGAGTTAGCGCCGATAAGCTACCGGCTGCGGCCTGACGATCTGTTCCACACGCGACGCGATCTCGACTACACGGTCGTTGCCGTCGAAGCCGTATCCGAGGAAAACGGCACGCCCCTGTCGGATTTCGGATGCCTTCCTCTGGTCGAGGCGACCGGAAAGGTATCCGAAGGCGAATGGCTGACGGTCATCCAGCACCCCGACGGTGGCCGCAAACAGATCTGCGTCCGCGAGAACCAATTCATCAAGCGTGCTCCAGACGTCATCTGGTACACGACGGACACAAAACCCGGATCGTCCGGTTCGCCGGTATTCAACAACGACTGGTTCGTCGTCGCGCTGCACCACGCAGGCGTGCCGGAAGAGAAGAACGGCATTATCCAGAAGAACCCCGACGGCACGACGAAGTGGGTCGGGAACGAGGGCATTCGCGTCAGCCGGATCGTGCAGACGCTGAAGGATGCCCTTTCCCATCACCCCCTGTTGCTGCCGCTCTTTGCGGCAACGCCCGCGACGGCGCGCATCACGACGCCCCGACCGCCAACGCCCATCGTGACGCCGCCGAAGGAGACCCGCATGTCAGACATTCGCACAGTCTCGGTCCCACTCGAGATCAAGCTGCAGGTGCAGTCGAACGGAAGCGTCATGCCCGTATCCGTGACAGCAGCCGGAACGACCGAGAGCACCGGCGGCTCGAATGTCGTGTTCCTGGAGAAGAGCAGGAAGGCCGCGGCCAGTTTCGACGTTCCGTTCGACAGCGACTACTCAAAACGGAGAGGCTACCAGTCCGGCTTCCTCGGGAAAGGGGAGCTCGAAGTTGGCTTGCCGCATCTCGACTCCGCCCTGGAGGCGGTGGCCGCTCCGCTCCTGCAGGCCAAGGACGGCAACCGGTTCGCCCTGCACTACCACAACTACAGCGTGGTCATGCACAAGCGGCGACGGTTGCCGATCTTCAGCGCCGCCAATGTGTCGTTTGCCAACAGGTTCGACATGAACCGGCCCCCTGACGTCTGGCGCCGCGATCCACGCATCCTCGCCGAGCATCAGCTCGAGAACTGGTATTACGCCAGGAACAATTTTGATCGCGGCCACATGACAAGGCGCGAAGATCTCGAGTTCGGCAGCAAGCCTGCCGTCGCGTTGGCTTCCGCCGCCGACACCTGTCACTGGACCAACTGCGTGCCGCAACACGCCAAGTTCAACCAGAACAAGGAGATCTGGCAGGGCATCGAACGCTATGTGCTGGAGCGGTCCATCCTCGAAGGCGAGGTGAACGCGCAGATCATCACCGGGCCGATCCTCGACGACGGCGATCCCGACTATCGCGAAATCCAGTATCCGTTGCAGTTCTGGAAGGTGGTTGCGGCCGTTACGTCCAAGAAGCGGCTCTTCGCGACAGCCTACATTGCGAGCCAAGAGGAAGTGATCGCCCAATACGGCATCGAGACCACCGAGGTGCCGTTCGGTCCCTACAAGACGTTCCAGACCCGCATTGCGGAGATCGAGAGGTTGACCGGCCTTACCTTCGTCTGCGGCACCGGCGACAGTGACCGCCTGAGCCAGTTCGATCCGCTCCAGAACGCCAAGCCCCGGCGCCGGCGGCGCTCGTCGCCACAGGAGTCGAGCGGCGTCGCGATCCCGGAGGGCTACTACGAAATCGCCGATCTCACCGACATCCAGCTCTGACAAGGCATGGCTGCGGGATAGCTACACGTAGCAGTGCAGGCGCTTGCCCGGCAGCAGGTCGTAGGGGGCCTTCCAGCCCGGAAGCGACGCCATGCGCTGGAGCCACGCATGCACGGCGGGATGGCTGACCGCGAGGTCGTAGCCGGCTTCGTGCTTGGGGAACGACAGGTAGGCCATCATGGAGATGTCGGCGATCGTCGGCCGGTCGCCGATCGCGAAGGCACGCTTCGCCAGGTGGCCGTTCAGGATGCCGAGATAGTCGTCGATGCGCTTGCGCATGAAATCGAGGACGACGGGATCGACCGACCGGAGGAACGCACGGTTATAGCGGTAGGTCGCCATGAAGCCGGTGAGCTTGTGGTTGTCCCAGAACAGCCAGCGCAGGATCTCGAACCTCTCCGCCTCGCTCGTTGCACCGAACCGGCCATGGCGCTCGGCGAGCCGAAGCAGGATCGGTGCGGTCTGCGTCAGGCGCTCGCCATTCTCCTCCAGCACGGGGATCTCGCCCATCTCGTTGACCGTGGCGCGCCATTCAGGCGTACGCGTGACGCCGCCGCCGAAGTCGGTCCAGACCGGCTCGAAGGTCTGGCCGCACAGGGTCAGCATCAGCGCCAGCTTGTAGCTGTTGCCCGATTCGGGGAAGTAATGGAGACGATAGGTCGGCGGCGATTGGCTCATGGCATGAGCCTAGACCGTTTCCCCGCGCTGCCAAACGGTGTTCGGCAGCGCGGGCCGGAAGCGTGCGAAACGCGGACCTCAGTAGCTCTTGTACCCCAGGAACTTGCCCGACATCGCGATCTTCACCCGGTCGCCCTTCTGGTCGGGCTGGCGTTCCATCGTCATGTCGAAGTCGATGGCGGACATGATGCCGTCGCCGAACTCTTCCTGGATCAGCTCCTTCCAGGTCGTGCCGTAGACCTGCACCAGCTCGTAGAAGCGGTAGATCAGCGGGTCGGTCGGCGGGATCTGGGGGAGCGAGCCGCGGTAGGGCACTTCCTGCAGCAGCAGGACTTCTTCCTTGCCCAGGCCGAACAGCTTGCCGGCCTTGGTGGCCTGCTCCTTGGTCATCTTCATCTGGCCCATGCAGGCCGCGGTCACGATGATCTTCGAGGCGCCGCCGATCTTCTTGGCGATCTCCTCCCAGCTGAGTTCCTTCAGCCGCTTGGCCGTCAGGATCTTCTCAGTGACTTCAGCCCGCTTCATTGCCGTCTCCCGGTTGTTAAAGGCACGATCTCGGCCGGCGGATTGACCGCCGACAATCCAGGTCTCACCAGCTTCGGCCGCTTCGGGTCGTAGCCATTCTCGGCGATCTCCTTGTCGAACGCCTTCGAGCGGTTCACGAGGAATTCCACGAGATGGTTGCGGATCGCGTAGTACTGCGGATGGCGGTGCAGGTCGTTCCGGTGCCGCTCGTTCTTCGGCATGGTGTTGACCACGATCTCGGCGATGCGCGCGCCCGGCCCGTTGGTCATCAGCACGATCTTGTCGGCCAGCAGGATCGCCTCGTCGACATCGTGGGTGATCATGAACACGGTCTGCTGGGTGTCGGCGCAGATGCGCAGCACCTCGTCCTGCAGCATGCCGCGCGTCAGCGCGTCGAGCGCGCTGAACGGCTCGTCCATCAGCAGCATCTTGGGCTGAATCGAGAGCGCACGGGCGATGCCGACCCGCTGCTTCATGCCGCCGGAAAGCTGCGCCGGCTTCTTGTTCTCGGCCCCGGCGAGGCCGACCAGCACGATGAACTTCCGCGCATGCTCCTGCACCCGCGCGCGATCCCATTTGGGCCAGCGCGAGGAGACGGCGAAGGCGATGTTGCCCATCACCGTCATCCACGGCAGCAGCGCATGACCCTGGAAGATCACGGCGCGGTCGAGGCTCGGCCCGTCGATCTCGCGGTTGTCGACGATGACCGCGCCGCCGCTCGGGCTGTCGAGGCCGGCCAGCACGTTCAGGATCGTGGTCTTGCCGCAGCCGGAATGGCCGATCAGGCAGCAGAACTCGCCCTTGTCGACACCGAACCAGATGTCCTCGAACACGGCCGGCTGGCCGGTCTCGCCGAAGCGGCGCGCGAGCCCCTCGACGCTGATGAGCGGACGGTTTTCCATGGCGCGCCTATTCCGGATAGGTGACGAGCCTGGCGAGCCAGGCCAAGCCCTGGTCGAGCAGCAGGCCGACCAGGCCGATCAGCAGGATCGCGGTCACGATGTTGGCGATCGAGAGGTTGTTCCACTCGTTCCACACGAAGTAGCCGATGCCGGTGCCGCCCACGAGCATCTCGGCCGCCACGATCACCAGCCAGGCGATGCCGACGGAGATGCGCATGCCGGTCATGATGGTCGGCGCCGCGGCCGGCAGGATCACCTTGAAGGCGGTGCGCAGCGATCCGACCTCGAGCGTGCGCGCCACGTTCAGCCATTCCTTGCGCACGCTGCCCACGCCGAAGGCGGTGTTGATCAGCATCGGCCAGATCGAGCAGATGAAGATCACGAAGATCGAGGAGATCGCGCTGTCCTTGATCGTGTAGAGCGCCAGCGGCATCCAGGCGAGCGGCGACACCGGCTTCAGGATCTGGATGAACGGATCGAGCGCGCGATAGACCAGCGGCGACATGCCGATCAGGAAACCGAGCGGGATGGCAACGAGTGCCGCGAGGCCGAAGCCCAGCAGCACGCGGCCCAGCGAGTAGGCGAGCTGGATGCCGATGCCCTTGTCGTTGCTGCCGCGCACGTAGAAGGGATCGGCGAGATGCTTCCAGATCGTGGCGCCGATGTCGGCGGGCGTCGGCATCGCCGACTTCGAGCCGGTGGCGGCCGCGGCGCCGACGAGCCTGGCGTATTCCGGATCGACCGCCGGGCCGCTGGCCGCCGTCGGCAGGGTGGCGACGTGCCAGATCCCGACGATGGCCAGGAAGATCAGCACCGACAGCAGGCCGGCCCGCATTCCGAGGGAGGTCTTCAGCATGCGTGTCCCCCACACGACGGCAAAGCCCTCATCCTGAGGAGCGAGCGCAGCGAGCGTCTCGAAGGATGGGCAACGGGCACCGCGCCTGCTGCCCATCCTTCGAGACGGCTGCTGTGCAGCCTCCTCAGGATGAGGTTGGTGATTGATGCAGCCGACAAGATCAGGTCCGCTTGATGGCGAAGCTGTTCACGTATTCGGCGGGCTTGGACGCATCGAAGGGCTTGCCCATCACCACGATCGTCTTCTTCGACGGATCGGGCGGGGTCAGGCCCATCTCCTTCATCATGCTGGCGGTATCGGTGGCGAGGAAAACCTCCTGCGCGACCTTGGCATAGTCGATGTCGGCCTTCAGCTGTCCCCAGCGCTTCATCTGGGTGAGGATCCAGATCGCGAACTGGTTCCACGGGAAGGGATCGAAGCCGATGCGGTTGGGATCCTTCTTCACGCCGCCCAGCCCGTCGGCATAGGTGCCGGTCAGGATCTGCTCCAGCACCGTCTCCGGCTGGTTCAGGTAGTTCTGCGGCGCGATCGCCTTGGCGATCTCCTTCCGGTTTTCCTGCTTCTGGGCATAGGCGGTGGCATCGATGATCGACTTCAGCAGCGCACGATACGAATTCGGATTCTGGGCGGCGAATTCCTTGCTCACCGCGAAGGCGCAGCAGGGATGGCCGTCCCACATCTCCTTGGTCAGGATATGGATGAATCCGATGCCGTCATAGACCGCCCGCTGGTTGAAGGGATCGGGGCCGAGATAGCCGTCGAGATTGTCGGCGCGCAGGTTGGCCACCATCTCCGGCGGCGGCACCGAGCGGATCGAGATGTCCTTGTCGGGATCGAGGCCCGCCTCCGCCACGTAGTAGCGCAGCAGGTAGTTGTGCATCGAGTAGTCGAAGGGCACGCCGAAGCGGAAGCCCTTCCAGTCCTTCGGGTTGCGCTTGTCCTTGTGCTTGTTGGCCAGCGTGATCGCCTGGCCGTTGATGTTCTCGATCGCCGGCATCGTCCACGGCACCGGGTTCGAGCCGACGCCCAGCGAGATCGCGAGCGGCATCGGCGAGAGCATGTGCGAGGCGTCGTATTCCTTGGCCAGCGACTTGTCGCGAATGACCGCCCAGCCGGCCGTCTTCACGACCTCCACATTGAGGCCGTGCTTCGAATAGAAGCCCATCGGATGGGCCATGATGATCGGCGTGGCGCAGGTGATCGGGATGAAGCCGACCTTGAGGTCCTTCTTCTCCGGCGCGCCGCCCTGGGCGAAGGCCTCACGGGCGGCGCCCAGCGGCAGGACGGAGGAGATGGCGGCCATCGCGGTGGCCGCGCCCACTGTCCTCAGGAATTGACGGCGCTGGGCATCCACCGGGAAGACCGCGCGCAGGACGGCGGCGTCGACCACCCGGTTCCAGCGATCCTCCTCGCCCGCCGGCGCTGGCGATGCCGTCAAACGGGCATGGTCGGCCTGGGCATGGTTGCCGCCGCAGCTGCAGCCTCCGCGGCCGAGCAGGGCCTTGGGATCGAACGGGTCCTTGAACATCGAAGCCTCCTCCACGTCTTGTGCCGGCCAGCGCCGGGGTGCTTGGAAGTCGAGGAGGCAAGGCCTGTGCCAATTGCCCGGGAGCTGCACAAAGGCGGCTTAAACTGGGGGCCGACCGCTGTTTTGCTCAAAATTTCGGCAGCAATCTCCGATTCGTCCTGCGGAATCTCCGGACTCGAATCTTAACGTTGGGGATTAAATTCATGGAATCCCTGACTCTTTCCCCGTTTTACACGGGCCTTTGTTATTGCGTGGCGAGACAGGCTTATGGCAGGCTACCGCTAGTGGGTTGTTGGGTGCCCACCACGATATGTCGACCACCCGCCTCAAGAATGGCTCCAATGAGCCGCACGGCGGAATGGTTGGGGAGCGGGTCGATGGCGTTAACACGACAAGAGCGGACCAGGCGGAAAGCCGATCTGAACCCGCTCGAAATGATCGAAAGAGTCGTCTCCGCCAACGATTGGCCGTTCGACCGGACCTCGGACCGGGAAATCGCCGTCGAGGTCGCGGGTCGCTGGTGCGACTACCGCATGTTCTTCAGCTGGCGAGACGACGTCGAGGCGCTGCACTTCACCTGCGCCTACGACGTCCGCATTCCGGCCGAGCGCCACAGCGACATTCACTGCCTGCTTGGGCTGATCAACGAGAAGATGTGGCTGGGTCACTTCGATCTGTGGAGCGAAGAGGGCCTGCCGATGTTCCGCCACGCCATCCCGCTGCGCGGGACCAACGGGCTGATGGCCGAGCAGCTCAACGATCTCGTCGAGGTGGCGATCACCGAGAGCGAGCGTTTCTACCCCGCCTTTCAGTACGTCGTGTGGGCCGGCAAGAGCCCCGCCGACGCGCTGACCGCCTCGATCCTCGAGACGGTCGGCGAAGCCTGAGCCGACAAGGACCTTCCGACGCCCCCTCTCTCTCAAAACAAAAAACGACAGTTCGGATAGTCCCCAGCGGCGCCGCTCCTCCAGGATCGGCGCCGCGACGATTTTGAGGACAGGTTTCCCCCGCTATAAGGGTCGCCCTCATGAACACGCTTTCCGCGATCCTCCTGGCGATCCCCTACCCCCAGATCGACCCCGTGCTGGTGCAGCTGGGGCCGTTCGCCATCCGCTGGTATGCGCTGGCCTACATCGCGGGCCTGGTGATCGGCTGGCAGGTCATGCGCCGCGTCTGCGACCAGCCGCCCAAGGTCCTGTCGCCGCTCAAGATCGACGATTTCCTGCTGTGGGCCGCGCTGGGCGTGATCCTCGGCGGCCGGCTGGGCTACGTGCTGTTCTACAAGCCGGGCTTCTACATCGAGCATCCGCTCGCCGCGCTCACCTTGTGGGAAGGCGGCATGTCTTTCCATGGCGGGCTGCTGGGTGTCATCGCCGCCATTCTTCTGTTTGCCCTGCGCAACAAGGCCGATCCCTTCATGCTGTCGGACCTGGTGGCGATCGTGGCGCCGCTCGGCCTGCTGTTCGGCCGCCTCGCCAACTTCATCAACGGCGAGCTGTGGGGCCGGATCAGCGACGTGCCCTGGGCGATGGTCTTCCCGCGCGGCGGGCCGCTGCCGCGTCATCCCAGCCAGCTCTACCAGGCGTTCTTCGAGGGCGTGCTGCTCACCCTCATCGTCGTCGCGGTCTGGAAGCTCACCGACGGCCGCCGCCGCCCCGGCCTGCTGACCGGCGTGTTCTGCGCGGGCTACGGTCTCGCGCGCATCGTCGGCGAGATCTTCCGCGAGCCCGATGCGCACCTTGGTTACCTGTGGGGGCCGATCACCATGGGCATGCTGTTGTCGCTGCCGGTGCTGCTGTTCGGCGTGTGGCTGATCGGGCGCGCCTATCGCCGACCCGCCCTGCCGTGATCGGGCCGTGACCGAGCCCTCATGACCGAACTGGGCGGGCTGATCGCGCGCCGCATCGCGCTCACCGGCCCGATCTCGCTGGCCGACTTCATGGCCGAGGCGCTCGGCCATCCGCGACTCGGCTACTATCGCCGCGCCGTGCCGGTGGGCGCCGCGGGCGACTTCACCACCGCGCCCGAGATCTCGCAGATGTTCGGCGAGCTGATTGGCGCCTGGCTGGCCGAACGCTGGCTGGCGATGGGCCGGCCGTCCCCGGTGCGGCTGGTCGAGCTCGGCCCCGGCCGCGGCACGCTGATGGCCGACGCGCTGCGCGCAACGCGCGCCGTGCCGGGCTTCCAGGCCGCGCTCGACCTTCACCTGGTCGACACCAACGCGCCGATGCGCGAGGCCCAGTGCGCGGCGCTGCAGGCCTATCGCCCGACCTGGCACGAACGCTTCGACGACGTGCCCGAAGGGGCGCTGCTGCTGGTCGCCAACGAATTCTTCGACGCCCTGCCGGTGCGCCAGTTCCATCGCACGGCCCAGGGCTGGCGCGAGCGCATGGTCGGCCTCGACGAGCACGGCGAACTGCGACTGGCCCTCGCGCCGGGCCCCACGCCCTTCGCCCCGATGCTGCCCGATGCCGGGGAAGGCGCCGAGGCGGAACTGAGCGAAGCCGGGCGCACGCTGGCTGCCGCCATCGGTGCCCGCATCGCCCGCGACGGCGGCTGGGCGCTGATCATCGATTACGGGCTGGAAAGCGCGGGCCGCGCGGCGTCGCTGCAGGCTGTGCGTGGCCATCAGGGCGCGGGCATCCTCGACCGGCCGGGCGAGACCGACCTCAGCGCCCATGTCGATTTTGCGGCACTTGCCGCTGCATCGGGGGTCGCGTCTTTCGGTCCGGTGGGCCAGGGCGACTTCCTGCGAAGGCTCGGCCTCGCCGAACGGGCGCAGGCGCTGAAGCAGCGCGCGAAGGTGGCCCAGGCCGATGCCATCGATGCGGCGTCGACCCGCTTGATCGCGCCCGACCAAATGGGCACCCTCTTTCGCGTGCTGGCCCTCGGCGACGGCAAGAGCGCTCCACCGGCCGGCTTCATGGACACCCCCTCCGAAAACACCCTCTGAAACGCACATGATCCAGGCCCAGACGCTCGCCGCCCTCGACGGGATCCGGCATCGCTTTTTCACCCGCCAGGGCGGGGTCAGCGCCGGCCTCTACTCCTCGCTGAACTGCGGCTACGGTTCGGGCGATTCGCCCGACAACGTGCGCGAAAATCGCCGCCGCGTGGCCGAACAGTTCGGCCTCGCCGAGCCGGACCTGCAGACCGTCCACCAGACCCATTCGACCGACGTGCTGACGGTCGCGGACGATCGCTGGAGCTCCCCCGGCGCACCGAAGGCCGACGGCCTCGTCACGGACCGGCCGGGCGTGGTGCTGGGCGTGCTGGCCGCCGACTGCGCGCCGGTGCTGCTGGCCGACGGCGACGCCTCGGTGATCGGCGCCGCGCATGCCGGCTGGAAGGGCGCGCTGGGTGGCATCGTCGACGAAACCATCGTGGCGATGGAGAAGCTCGGCGCCCGGCGCGAGCGCATCAAGGTCGTGGTCGGCCCCTGCATCGGCCCGCAGTCGTATGAAGTCGGGCCGGAGTTTCCCGCACCGTTCCTGGCGCAGGACGAGGCCAACGCGGCATTCTTCAGGACCGCCGCGCGCGCCGGCCACTTCATGTTCGACCTGCCGGGCTATCTCCTGCACCGCATCGCGCGTAACGGCGTCGCCGTGACGGCGACGGGACACGACACGCTGACCGGCACCGACGACTTCTTCAGTTACCGTCGCAACACGCTGCAGGGTGTGCGCGACTACGGGCGCGGTCTGTCGGCCATCGCCCTCGCGGCCTGACGTGCCCTACTTCATCATCCTGATGTTCTGCTGCCTGCTCGGGGTCGTTGCGACATGCGCCATGTTGTGATGCTGCTCTGCCTGCTCGCCCTGGCGGCGTGCGGCGGAACACCGAGGCCATTCGAGCACGATCCATCGAAAATCTCCTATGGCCGGCAGCTGCGCGACAAGGTCGAGGTGGCAATCAGCCCACCGCGCAACATGCCCCCGGAAATGGGCGAGCGGGTCGCCGCGGCGCTGGCCATCGAACTTCAGTCCTACGGCATCGTCGCCGCCGTGGCGCCGGCCGAGGCGCCCATCCAGATCGAAGGCGTGATGAGCACGCGCGACGCCGGCATGTCGATCGAGGTCCAGGTCGACTGGCGCATCCGCGGCAGGCCGCGCACCGACGAGCCCGCGACCGTCAAGACGCGCGCACCGCCCGAGGACTACGCCCAGGAGGCCGAACGACTGATCTCGCGCATCGCCCAGCAGGCCGCGCCCCGGGTCGCGACCCTGATCGGCAAACCGCCCAACTTCATTCCGAAGGCGCCGGGCCAGGTCGCCGCCGGCATCACGATTCCGTACGAATTCCCGCCCGATCCCGCCGCGGCGCCACCGCCCGACGGCGCCGTTCCGACCAGCACGACCACCCCGACGCCGGTCGCGGCCAAACCCGCGGAGCCGCAGCTGAAGGTGTTCGTGGTGCAGGTCACCGGTGCGCCCTCCGACGGCAACCGCCAGCTCACCTCGGGCATGCGCCGTGCCCTGGGATCGAGCAAGCTGGTGATCGTCGACCAGGCGGACGGCGAAGCCTTCTCCGTCGCCGGCACCGTGAGCCTGACCCAGATCGACGAGCGCACCGGAAAGCTCGTCGTCAAATGGGTCGTCAAGGACCCGGCCGGCAAGGTGGTCGGCGACATCGAACAGTCCAACCCCGTGCCGATGGCGGCGGCCAAGGGATCGTGGGCGGGATTCGGCGACATCGTTGCCTCTGCCGCATCCGAAGGCGTGCTGGAACTGCTCGAAAAGGCGATCAACCGGCGGCGCTGACCGCCGCGCAGCGTGTGAATCGGCTTGTCAGAGGGGGGTTCCCGGCTGCTACTGTCTCTCGGGGCGGCTCGATTCTTGCAAGACTTCACAACGCACGAACGGGGCGCGAGACAGGGAGCACAACAAGCATGTTTTCGTTCAGGAAATCCGCATTGGTGATCGCCGCCGCGGCCAGCATCGGCGGGCTGATGGCCACTGCGCCGGCACAGGCGCAGACACTCAAGGTCGTGATGCACTCGGACGTGAAGATTCTCGATCCGATCTGGACCACCGCCTACATCCAGCGCAACCACGGCTACATGGTGTGGGACACGCTCTTCGCGATGGACGAGAAGTTCGACGTGAAGCCGCAGATGGTCGAGAAGTACGACGTGTCGGCGGACAAGCTCACCTGGACCTTCACCTTGCGTGACGGCCTCGAGTGGCACGACGGCAAGCCGGTCACCGCCGAGGACTGCGTCGCCTCGATCAAGCGCTGGGCCGCGCGCGATTCGATGGGCCAGAAGATGATGGCATCGGCCGAGGGCCTCGAAGTCGTCGACGCCAAGACTTTCAAGCTGAAGATGAAGGAGCCGTACGGTCTGGTGCTCCAGTCGCTCGGCAAGCCGTCGTCGAACGTGCCGTTCATGATGCCGAAGAAGACGGCCGAAACCGACCCGATGCAGCAGATCAAGCTCGAGGACGTGATCGGCTCCGGCCCGTTCATCTTCAAGGGCGACGAATGGAAGCCCGGCGAGAAGATCGTCTACGTCAAGAACACCAAGTACAAGCCGCGCAGCGAGCCTGCCAACGGACTGGCCGGCGGCAAGGTGGTCAAGGTCGATCGCGTCGAATGGATCGCGATGCCCGACATCCAGACCCAGGTCGGCGCGCTGCAGAACGGCGAGATCGACATGATCGAATCGCCCGGCCATGACCTGCTGCCGCTGCTGGCGAAGGACAAGAACATCAAGCTGGTCAGCTTCAACCCGACCGGCAACCAGTACACGTTCCGCTTCAACAGCACGGCCAAGCCGTTCGACAATGCGAAGATCCGCCACGCCGTGTTCGTGGCCTTCGCGCAGGAGGACTTCCTCAAGGCCACGATCGGCGACCCGCAATGGTTCAAGGTCTGCAAGGCGCCCTTCGTGTGCGGCACGCCGCTCGCCACCGATGCCGGCATGGCCGACGTGCTGAACGGCAATGCCGCCAAGGCCAAGCAGCTCCTGACCGAGGCCGGCTATGACGGCACGCCGATCGTGCTGATGCATTCGACCGACCTGCAGGTCCTGACCAACCTCGCGCCGGTCGCCAAGGCGCAGATGGAGCGGGCCGGCTTCAAGGTCGACATGGTGTCGATGGACTGGCAGACGCTGGTCGCGCGCCGCGTCAAGAAGGACCCGCCGAATGCCGGCGGCTGGCACGCCTTCCTCACCTCCTGGGTCGCCGCCGACATCCTCAATCCGGTGATGGCCGGCTTCTTCAACGCCTCGTGCGACAAGGCCATGTTCGGCTGGCCGTGCGATGCGACGATCGAGAAGTTCCGCGACCAGTTCGCCAAGGAGACCGACCCGGCGAAGCAGAAGCAGATCGTCGAGGACCTGCAGAAGTATTGGGTCAATCATCCGACGCACATCAACGTCGGCCAGTGGTACGCGCCGCTGGCACGTCGCGCCAACATCGACGGCAACCTGACGGCCCCCGTTCCCGTGTTCTGGAACGTCACCAAGAAGTAGCCGATCAGCGCGCGGGGTCTCCGGGCCCCGCGCGCCCATCGACGAAGGCGGGCGATCCCCGCCTTTCTCGATGGGGAAGAAACCCGAAGGGGGAACGATGAAAAAAGTGATGAAGCGTACGCTCGCCGCGATGGTTGCCGGCGCGATTCTGTCGAGTGCGGGACCGGCGCTGGCCCAGGGCAAGGTCATCAAGTTCGTCCAGAACGGCAACCTGACGATCCTCGATCCGATCTGGACGACGGCCTACGTCACCCGCAACCACGGCTACTTCGTGTACGATACGCTGTTCGCCTCCGACGAGAACAACGCCATCAAGCCGCAGATGGTCGACAAGTACGAAGTCTCCGCCGACAAGACGGTGTGGACCTTCACCCTGCGCGACGGCCTCGAATGGCATGACGGCAAGCCGGTGACGTCCGAGGACTGCATCGCCTCGATCAAGCGCTGGGGCGCGCGCGACTCGATGGGCCAGAAGCTCATGGACTTCGTGAAGGAGTTCAAGGAGGTCAATCCCAAGACCTTCCAGATGGTTCTGAAGGAGCCGTACGGCCTGGTGCTCGACTCGCTGGGCAAGCCGTCTTCGCAGGTTCCGTTCATGATGCCGAAGCGGATCGCCGACACCGATCCCTTCAAGCAGATCGACAGCCAGATCGGCTCCGGCCCGTTCATCTACATGAACGCCGAGTCCAAGCCCGGCGAGAAGCACGTCTACACCAAGAACGCCAAGTACAAGCCGCGCGCCGAGCCGCCCTCGGGTCTGGCCGGCGGCAAGGTCGTGAAGGTCGACCGCGTCGAGATCATCGAGATGCCCGATCCGCAGCAGCAGGTGAACGCCATCGCCGCCGGCGAGATCGACGTCATCGAGCAGCCGCCGCACGACCTGATCCCGATCCTGAAGAAGGAAAAGGGCGTCACGCTCTTCAACTGGAACCCGCTCGGCCACCAGTTCATCTTCCGCATGAACTGGCTCCAGCCGCCGTTCAACAATGCGAAGATCCGCGAGGCCGCGCTGCTGAGCATCCGCCAGGAGGACTACCTCAAGGCGACCGTCGGCGAGCCGGAGTTCTACAAGGTTTGCACGGCTGCGTTCATCTGCGGCACGCCCAACGCCGTCGATGCGCCGGGCGACCTGTTCGTGAAGCCGAACTTCGAGAAGTCGAAGGCGCTGCTCAAGGAAGCCGGCTACGACGGCACGCCGATCGTGCTGCTGCAGTCGACGACCCTGCCGGTTCTCACCAACATGGCCCCCGTGACAAAGGCACTGCTCGAACAGGGTGGCTTCAAGGTCGACATGCAGTCGATGGACTGGCAAACCGTCGTCACGCGTCGAACCAACAAGGGTCCCGTGAGTCAGGGCGGCTGGAACCTGTTCCACACATTCTCGGTGGCGGCGGACATCCTGAATCCGATCTCGACCTCCTACATGGTCGCGAACGGCGACAAGGCATGGTTCGGCTGGCCGACCGATCCGGAGATGGAGAAGCTGCGCGACTCCTACGCCAAGGAAACCGATCCGGTGAAGAACAAGGCGCTCGCCGCCGCCGTTCAGGCCCGGGCCTTGCAAACGGCGCAGTATGGCTGGGTCGGCCAATGGTACGGACCCGGCGCCATGCGCTCCAACGTCTCGGGCTGGCTGAAGGCGCCGGTTCCGGTGATGTGGAACATCGAAAAGAAATAGCCGCGGGGCTGTCAGGCCGCGCTGCGATCCCGGGCGGAGTTCGCTTCGCCCGGGGTGACAAGTAGAGGGAAAATGCTCGACTTCATTGCTCGTCGTCTCATAGCCATCATCCCGGTGCTCGCGGTGGTGGCTGTCTTCGTCTTCCTCATGCTGCGATTGACGCCGGGCGACCCCGCCGCGGTCATCGCCGGCGACAACGCCACGTCGGACCAGATCGCCGACATCCGCAACAAGCTCGGGCTCGACGAGCCGATCTGGACGCAGTTCGCCATCTGGATCGGCAACGTGCTGCAGGGCAATTTCGGCGAGAGCTTCTTCTTCAAGAAGACCGTTGCCGAACTGATCGCCCAGCGCGTCGAACCGACGCTGGCGCTCGCGATCTGCACGCTGCTCTTCGCCGTCAGCGTCTCGGTGCCGATCGGCGTCATGGCCGCCTACCGCCAGGGCTCCCTGATCGACAAGGCGGTGATGGGCTTCTCGGTGCTCGGCTTCTCGGTACCCGGCTTCGTCATCGGCTACTGCCTGATCTACGTCTTCGCCATCGAACTCGGCTGGCTGCCGGTGCAGGGCTATGTGCGCATCGGCGTCAACTTCTGGCAGTTCGCTGAACGCATGGTCCTGCCGTCGCTCACCCTCTCGGTCGGCTTCGTGGCGCTGATCTCGCGCATCACGCGCGCCTCGGTGCTCGAAGTGCTGAACGAGGACTACATCCGCACCGCCCGCGCCAAGGGCCTCAGCAACCGTGTGGTGCTGATGCGCCATGCGCTGCGCAATGCCGCCGTGCCGATCCTCACCGTGATCGGCCTCGGCATCGCCATCCTGATCGGCGGCGCAGTGGTCACGGAAAGCGTCTTCGGCCTGCCCGGTCTCGGCCGTCTCACGGTCGAGGCGGTGCTGAGCCGCGACTTCCCGACCATCCAGACCGTCATTCTTCTCTTCTCCGTCGTCTATGTCGTGATCAACCTGCTCATCGACATCAGCTACACCCTGTTCGACCCGAGGATCCGGTATTGAGCGCGATCACTGAAGAAGCCGTCGACTCCGCCTCCATTGCGGCGGCGTCGGCCAAGCGCAAGAGCCTATGGCTCGTTGCCATCCGCAACCCCAACGTGATCTTCGGCGGCGTGATCCTGCTCGCCATGCTGCTCATCGCCATCATGGCGCCGTTCCTCGGCACCGTGGATCCGCAGCGCATCGATCCGGCGGCCCGCAACAAGAAGCCGGGCACGGAGATCACCTACCGCCTCGACGACGGGCAGACCGCCAAGCGCATCGCCATCATGGGCACCGACAGCCTGGGCCGCGACGTCTACAGCCGCGTGCTCTACGGCGCGCGCGTGTCGCTGGCCGTGGGCGTTGCCGTTTCGGTCATCTCGGTGGCCATCGGCATGGTGATCGGCCTCGTCTCCGGATACATCCGCTGGGCCGACGGGATCATCATGCGCATCATGGATGGGTTGATGGCGATCCCGGGCATATTGCTCGCGATCGCCCTCGTCTCGATCTGGCGCGCCGGCCTCATCACGGTGGTCTTTGCCATCGTCGTGCCCGACGTGCCACGCGTCGTGCGCCTGGTGCGCTCGATCGTGCTGACGGTGCGCGAGGAACCCTACGTCGAAGGCGCGATCTCGGTCGGCACGCCGACCTGGATCCTGATGTTCCGCCACATCCTGCCCAACACCGTGGCGCCGCTGATCGTGCAGGGCACCTTCCTGGCCGCCGCGGCGATCCTCACCGAAGCCGCGCTGTCATTCCTCGGCATCGGCATCCCGCCGGAAATCCCGAGCTGGGGCAACATCATGGCCGAGGGCCGCACTCTGTTCCGCGTGTTCCCGCACAACATCCTCTATCCCGGCATCTTCCTTGCCTTGACGGTGCTGGCGATCAACATCATGGGCGACGGTCTGCGCGACACGCTCGATCCGAAGATGAGCAAGAAAGTCTGATGTCGACCGAAACCAAGAGACCCGTCCTCGAAGTCCGCAACCTGAGCGTCGCCCTGCCCAAGGGCGGCGACCGTATCCACGCTGTGGAGAAGGTGAGCTTCACCGTCAATCCTGGCGAGATCGTCTGTCTCGTGGGCGAATCGGGCTCGGGCAAGTCGGTCATCGCCTTTACGGTGATGGGCCTGCTCGCCAAGGCGCTGAAGCCGACCTCGGGCGAGATCCTGCTCGAGGGCGAGAACATCCTGTCGGCGAGCGAAGACCGGCTGCGCGAACTGCGCTGCACGCGCATGTCGATGATCTTCCAGGAGCCCATGACGGCCCTCAATCCCGTCATGACCTGCGGCGACCAGATCGACGAGGTGCTGAGCACGCACACCCAGCTCGACGCCGCCGCGCGTCGCGCCAAGATCCTCGCGATCCTGGCGCGCGTGAAGCTGCCCGAGCCGGAGCGCATCTACGCCTCGTTCCCGCACCAGCTCTCGGGTGGCCAGCGCCAGCGCATCATGATCGCCATGGCGCTGGTTCTCGACCCGGTGCTGCTGATCGCCGACGAGCCGACCACCGCGCTCGACGTGACCACGCAGGCCGAGATCCTGAAGCTGGTGGCCGAGCTGCAGGCCGGCCAGGGCACCGGCGTGCTGTTCATCACCCACGATTTCGGCGTCGTGGCCGAGATCGCCCATCGCGTCGCCGTCCTGCGCTGGGGCGAGCTGGTGGAAATGGGCCCGACCGAGCAGATCCTGTCGCGGCCCGTTCAGGGCTACACCAAGATGCTGATCTCGTCTGTGCCGTCGATCACCCCCGCCCATCGCGGCGTGCGGCGCGACGGCAAGACGGTCCTGCGCACCGAGAAGCTCGGCAAGGTCTACTCCGGCAACGCCTTCTTCCAGAAGGCACGCGTGGTGAAGGCCGCCGTCGACGTCGATCTCGACATCCGCCGCGGCGAGACGCTGGGCATCGTGGGTGAATCTGGCTCGGGCAAGTCGACCGTTGCGCGCTGCATCGCCCGGCTGATCGATCCGTCCGAAGGCAAGATCTATCTCGGGGACACCGAGATCGCGACCATGTCCGCGAGGAAGCTGCGACCGCATCGCCGACGCGTGCAGATCGTCTTCCAGGATCCCTACCGCTCGATGAACCCGCGCATCACCGTGGGCGACTTCATCATCGAGGGGCCGATGAACTTCGGCATCGGCCGCGAGGAAGCGATGGCCCGTGCGCGCAAGCTGATGGAGACCGTGCGTCTCGATCCCAACGCGCTCGATCGCTACCCCCATCAGTTCTCGGGCGGCCAGCGCCAGCGCATCTGCATCGCGCGCGCGCTCGCCATGGAGCCCGAGCTGCTGATCGCCGACGAGGCGGTCTCGGCGCTCGACGTGTCGGTGCAGAAGCAGGTGCTCGAGCTGCTGGACGAGATTCGCGTCCGGCTGAACCTCGCGGTGCTGTTCATCACCCACGACCTGCGCGTCGCCGCGCAGATCTGCGACTACGTCGCGGTGATGAGCAAGGGCCGCGTCGTCGAGTACGGCTCGGCCGAGCAGGTCTTCGGCTCGCCCAAGGACGACTACACCAAGGCCCTGTTCGCCGCCGCGCCCGGCCGTCACTGGGAATTCGGCAAGTTCGCCGCCTGATCTACCGCGCCGCTCTCCCCGTGCGACGGGGAGAGCGATCGCATATGGCTTGAAATAGCCGGTCTCGTTAGCGCTTTTAGGAAAGTGAAAGGTCCCTCACTGCGTTCGGGATGACAATTTTGTTGGGATTTGCGCAGTGCGCCAATCAAACAAACGGTGTCATCCCGAACGCAGTGAGGGACCTTTGACTCATAGACGATGGCCCTACCCTGACGGGGGAGAGTAGCGCGGAGCGACCTATTTCCTCGCGAGCTGGCCAGCCAGGCCGGTGTAAGTTTCTGGCCGGAGCGCGCGAAGCCGCGATTTCAGGTCCGGGCCGACATCGAGCCCGTCGATGAAGGTCGCGAAGTCCTGCAGCGTGACCTGTCGGCCGCGCGTCAGCGCCTTCAGCTTCTCGTAGGGCATCTCGACCTCGGCCACGCGCAGCATCGTCTGGATCGCTTCGGCCAGCACTTCCGGATGCGCCATCAGCGCCTCCTGCAGGGCCGGTTCGTTGACGCTCACCTTGCCGAACCCGCGCAGCAGCGCGCCATAGCCGATCAACGCATGCGCGAAGGCGGTGCCGAACGTGCGGGCGACCGTGGAGTCCGAAAGATCGCGCTGCAGGCGCGAGACCGGCAGCTTGCGCGACAGATGCTCGAACAGCGCGTTGGCCACGCCGAAATTGCCCTCGGCGTTCTCGAAGTCGATGGGGTTGACCTTGTGCGGCATGGCCGACGAGCCGATCTCGCCTTCCTTCGGCTTCTGGGTCACCCAGCCGTCGGAGATGTAGCGCCACATGTCCTGCGACAGGTCGATCAGGATGGTGTTGATGCGGCGGAGCGCATCGAACATTTCCGCGAACGTGTCGTGCGGCTCGATCTGGGTCGTCACTTCGTTGAGCGCGAGGCGCACGGAATGCCCGCCGGCCGATCCCGGGCGGTTCAGGCGTTCCACGAAGGTGTGCGCAAACGCCAGCCAGTCGACCTGCGGCAGCGCCACCATCTGGGCATTGTAGTTGGCCGTGGGGCCGCCCCACTTCACCAGCACGGGGTTGCTGCCGAGATAGGCGACCTGGCGGGCAAGGCGCGTCGCGAAGACGTTCATCTCCTTGCCGAAGGTCGTGGGGGTGGCGCTCTGCCCGTGGGTGCGCGCCAGCATGGCGGTGTCGGCATGCCTGCGGGCAAGGCCCTCGATCTCCTTCGCGACCTTGGCCAGCGACGGCAGCATCACCGCCTCGACCGCCCCGCGCAGGCAGAGCGCATGGGCGGTGCTGTTCACGTCCTCGGAGGTGAGCGCGAAATGCACCCATTCCAGCACGTCGGCCAGGCTCGATCCCTTGAGCTTCAGCTTGATGAAGTACTCGACCGCCTTGACGTCGTGGTTGGTGGCGGGAATGCCGGCATGGCCCTCGCGCTCGAACTTGCGGATGATCCGCGCGTCCTCGACCGAGATGTCGGGCAGCGCCTTCAGCATCTCCGTTTCAGCGGCGGTGAGGGGGCGCATGCCGACGCCCCGGGTCTCCGACAGGGCGGCGAGATATTCGCACTCCACGACGACCCGCGCCCTCATGAGCGCATACTCGCTGAAATAGCCGGCCAGCGCCTCGGAGGTGGCGCGATAGCGGCCGTCGACGGAGCTGACGGCGGTAAGGGAATCGAGCTGCATGCCGGCCACATAGCACAGCCGGCGGCCGGCTGCTTGCCCTCCCCGGGAGCGCGGGTTCAGACTGGCCCGATGAGCATCTCGGGCTTCCTGGAAGACGCGTCGTTCAACCAGTCGCCGGCCTTCGGCGACCTCGACCTGTTCTCGGTCGACCGGCCCCTGGTCGACGCAGCGGCGCGGGCGGGCCTCGATCTCGGGTCCCTGTCGGCCTGTGGAAAGGACTACGGCGCCAGCGATACGCTCGATCTCGGGCGGGTGGCCAACGAGAACCCGCCGAAGCTCCGCACCATGGACGCCAAGGGCAACCGCCTCGACCGTGTCGAATTCCATCCCGCCTACCACGCGCTGATGCAGAAGAGCATCGGCCACGGCATCCACGCCTCGGCCCACGACGGCAGCGATCGTCCGGCGGCGATGTCGGCGCGCGCGGTCCGCCTCTATCTCGCGACGCAGGCCGAGAGCGGCCATATGTGCCCGATCACCATGACGCATGCCTGCATCGGCGCGCTCAGGTCGGAGCCGGCACTGCTGGCGAAGTGGCTGCCGAAGATCCAGACGCGCACCTACGATCCGCGCCCGCTGCCCTGGTGGGAGAAGAACGGCGTGACCTTGGGCATGGGCATGACCGAGCGGCAGGGTGGCACCGACGTGCGCGCCAACATCACACGCGCCGCGACGCACGGCGATCATGCCGAGATCAGCGGCCACAAGTGGTTCATGTCGGCGCCGATGTGCGACGCCTTTCTCGTGCTGGCGCAGGCGGAAGGCGGCCTCACCTGTTACCTGATGCCGCGCCACCGGCCCGACGGGTCGCAGAACGCGATCCGCTTCCAGCGACTGAAGGACAAGCTCGGCAACAAGTCGAATGCCTCCTCCGAGGTCGAGTTCCACGGCGCCTGGGCGGAGAGAGTCGGCCCCGAGGGCGGCGGAATTCGCACCATCATCGAGATGGTGAACCTGACACGCCTCGATTGCGCCATCGCCTCGGCCGGCCAGTCGCGCATCGCACTCAGCCAGGCGCTTCACCATATCCGCAACCGTTCGGCCTTCCAGCGCCGGCTGGCCGACCAGCCTTCGATGCGCGCGGTTGCCGCCGACATGGCGCTGGAGCTCGAAGCGCAGGTCGCGCTCGTCTTCCGCCTCGTCCGCGCCGCCGGGCACGCCGCCCACGATCCGCGCGAAGCCGCCTATGCGCGGCTGCTGACGCCCGCCGTGAAGTTCCTGGTGTGCAAGAGCACGCCGCAGCTCGTCTCCGAATCGCTCGAGTGCCTGGGCGGCAATGGCTACACCGAGGACCTGCCGCTGGCGCGCTACTTCCGCGAATCGCCGCTCAACGCGATCTGGGAAGGCTCCGGCAACGTCATGGCGCTCGACGTGCTGCGCGCGGCCGGCCGCCATCCCGAGGCCGCGACCGACACGCTCTCGCGCCTCGTGCGCACCGCCGACCAGGCGTTCAAGGCCGGCCCGCTCGCCCAGGCGCTGGAGCAGTTGTTGAAGTCGGGCGAAGCCGAACGCCGCGCGCGCTTCGTCTGCGAGAGCCTGGCCAAGCTCGCCGCGGTGGCGGCACTGGTCGAGGCAGGCTCGCCCTTTGCCGCGCTGTATGCCGAGACGCGCCTCGGCGGCTCTCCCTTCGCACAGTTCGGCAGCGCCGATCTCGGCGGCAGCGAGACCGCGCTGATGGACCGGGCGCTGGCGGCCTAACGCTTCGCCGGCAGGCGCGACTGCCAGGGCCGCACGAGCAGCATCCCGCCCATCACGATGCCGTAGACGGCGAGCCCGATCCCCATCGCCCAGAACAGCGCGTCGAGCCCCTGCCCCCATTCGATCGCGAGCCATCCGCCGCCCACGGTGACGACCAGCCGCACCAGCACGGCGGCGACCGGCACGCCCATGCGGCCGGCGCCCTGGCTGCCGAAGTGCAGCGTCAGGCCGAGGCCGTAGAGGATGTAGAAGGGGGCCGCGCGGGTGAGATAGCCGACGCAGGCCGAAATCGTTGCGGGATCGCTCGCGAACAGCAGCGACCATTGCTCCGGCAGGAGTGCGATCGCACCGCCGATCGTGCCGATCACCGCGGCGGCGAACAGGCTGCCGGTCCAGGCGACGCGGCGCGCCCGCGCCCAGCCCTCGGCGCCGGCGGCGACGCCGATCAGGGTCAGCATGCCGGTGCCGATGCCGTAGGAAATCGCCCCCATCAGATTCTCGAGCCGCGATCCGATGGCATAGCCCGCCAGCGCCGACGTGCCGAAGCGGCCGACCAGTCCGGTCAGGATCATCGTGCCGATGCCGCCGACCACGGTGACGGCCGACGAAGCGAGGCCGACGCCCATGATTTCCGCGAACAGGCGGCGCTGCAGGCCACGTCCGCCGAGCGAGGGCACGAAGCCCAGCCGCCCGCCCCAGATCGCGCGTACCGACAGCGCGAGCGACACGGCGGAGGCCGCGACGCCTGCCGCCGCGAAGCCCGCGAGCCCCCAGCCCGGCCAGCCGCCGACGCCCAGCCCCAGCAGCGCCGAAAGTGGCACATAGACCGCCGAGCCCGCGACGCCGAACCGCGCCGCCAGGGCCGTGTTGCCGACGCCCCGCAGAATGGCCGACGTGAAGTTGGTCGCCCAGACGAGCACGCCGAAGCTGAACCAGAGATCGCTGTAGGCGCGCGCCTGCTGCAGCACGGCACCCTCGCCGCCCATCATGCGGTAGAGGAGCGGCGCCACCGTCCACGCGAACAGCGTGCAGAGCGCGGCGAAGGCGAGCGCCAGCACCATCGCATGGATCACCAGCGCCTGGGCATCCTCCCGCCGGCCGCCGCCCAGCGCGCGCGCCATCGACGCCGCGACGGCGCCGCCCAGCCCGCCCGAGGAGACGTTCATCACCATGACGACGACGGGATAGATCAGCGCGAAGGCTGCCAGCGCGCCGCTGCCCAGCCGCCCGACCAGCCAGATCTCGGCCAGGACGACGGCGATCTGCACCGCCATGAACGCCGTCGTGGGACCGGCCAGCCGCAGCAGGGAACGCCCGATGGGCGCGACGAGAAGAGGATGGGACACGAGGAGATTCCGACGGGAGCGAGAGCGTCGACAACCTGCACGCTTTGCCCGCCGGTGTCGCGCCGGTACACTTCGCTCCAGCGTTCCAGCCAATGTTCAGCGAGTAACTCGTTCCAATGAAGAAGATCTTCACCGCGTGCCTGGGCACCGAGACCAATACCTTTGCCTCCATCCCGACCGGGCATGGTTTGTTCGAGGAGACCTGCCTGTTCCGCAAGGCCAGCTACGGCGACAAGGTCCCCATGTTCGGCGCGCCGCTCGACGTCTGGCGCAAGCGCTCCGAGGCCAAGGGCTGGCAGGTGGTCGAGAGCCTCTGCGCCTTCGCCCAGCCGGCCGGCAAGACCGTGAAGAAGGTCTACGAGGCGTTCCGCGACGAGATCATCGCCGACCTCAAGGCGGCGATGCCGGTCGATGCCGTGTTCCTCTCCATGCACGGCGCCATGGTGGCCGAGGGCTACGACGACTGCGAAAGCGACCTTCTGGCCCATGTCCGCAAGGTCGTCGGGCCGGACGTGCCGGTCGGCGTCGAACTCGACCTCCATTGCAACATCGGCGAAGGCACGATGCGCGACGCCACGGTGCTGGTCCTTTTCAAGGAATACCCGCATGTCGACGTGTCGGACCGCGCCGACGACCTGTTCAACGTCATGGAAGGCGCCATCGAGGGCCGCACCCGCCCGGTGATGGCCACCTGGGACTGCCGCATGATCGGCGTGTTCCACACCACGCGCGAGCCGATGCGCGGCTTCGTCGACAAGCTGATGGCAATGGAAGGCAAGGACGGCGTGCTCTCGCTCTCGGTCGCCCATGGCTTCCCCTGGTCCGACATCAAGGAAATGAGCAGCCGTATCATCGCCGTCACCGACGGCGACAAGGCCAAGGCCGATAAGCTTGCCAGGGAACTCGGCCAGGAATTCTTCGCCATGCGCCAGGCGACGCAGCCGCCTTACGTCACGCTGGAAGCCGCCATGGCACGCGTCTCCTCGCACAACCTGCCCAAGCCCATGGTGCTGGCCGACGTGTCGGACAATGCCGGCGGTGGAGCGGCGTCGGATTCGACCTTCATCCTGCAGGCGCTGCTCGACGGCAAGGTGAAGGACGCGGCCATCGCCATGTTCTGGGATCCCGGCGCGGTGAAGCTCGCCTTCGAGGTCGGTGAAGGCGCCGAACTCGACATTCGCCTCGGCGGCAAGCTCGGGCCGCAGTCCGGCCCGCCGGTCGATGCGCGCGCCAAGGTGCTGAAGCTCGAAAAGGACGTGTTCATCCAGTTCGGCGGCGCCCGCAAGGGCACCAATCCGATCGGCGACGTGGCCGCGCTGCAGATCGAGGGCGTGACCGTGATCGTCAACACCAAGCGCTCGCAGTGCCACAGCCTCGACTGCTTCACCAAGCTCGGCATCGATCCCTCGACCAAGAAGGTCGTCGTGGTGAAGTCGATGCAGCATTTCCATGCGGCCTACGCGCCGATCGCCAGCGAGGTGGTCTATGTCGCCGCCCCCGGCGCGCTGGTGCCGGACTGGTCGCTGCTGCCCTACACCAAGGCCGACAAGACCCAGTGGCCCTTCGTCGCCAACCCGCACGCGTGAGGTCTTTGGTCTTTGCAAGCCTCGTGGCCGCGGCGACGGCAACCGCCGCGGCCGCGCAGTCGCCCAGTGGCGTCCGGACGCTCAACCCGCCGGGCGCCATGTTCGAGGCCCGGAAACTGTTCGACGGCGACATCATCGAGATCGACAGCACCTTCTACGCGCCGCAGAAGAAGTGACTTCGCTTTCCGCGAGGCGGCGAAACACCCCGATTTCAGGGCGTTTACAGACCTTCGACTCATTGGTATGTTCCGCCCCGTCGCGGCCCGGGATGGCCGTTTTGTCGTTTTAGATCAACGACTTAACGATTTCCCGCCCCGGCGCGAGGGACGCGATCCATGAAGATTCTCACCGGCAACAGCAATCGACCGCTGGCCGAAGCCATTTCCGCCAAGCTGGCCCTGCCGCTGGTGAAGGCCAATATTCGCCGGTTCTCGGACAACGAGATCTTCGTCGAGATCCTCGAGAACGTGCGCGGCGAGGATGTTTTCGTCATCCAGTCGACCAGTTTCCCGGCCAACGACCATCTGATGGAACTGCTGATCACCATCGATGCGCTGCGCCGCAGCTCGGCCCGCCGCATCACCGCGGTGATCCCCTATTACGGCTACGCCCGGCAGGACCGCCGCACCGGCTCGCGCACGCCGATCTCGGCCAAGCTGGTCGCCAACCTGATCACCCATGCCGGTGCCCACCGCGTGCTGACGCTCGACCTGCATGCCGGCCAGATCCAGGGCTTCTTCGACATCCCGCTCGACAATCTCTATGCCGGCCCGGTCTTCTCGAAGGACATCAAGGAGACCTTCTCCAACCGCAGCCTGACCGTCGTGTCGCCCGACACCGGCGGCGTGGTGCGCGCCCGCGCCATCGCCAAGCGCATCGACGCCGACCTCGCGATCATCGACAAGCGCCGCGAGGCCGCCGGCGTCAGCGAAGTGATGAACGTGATCGGCGACGTGAAGAACCGCGACTGCATCCTGATCGACGACATCGTCGATTCGGGCGGCACGCTGTGCAACGCCGCGGTCGCGCTGATGGACCAGGGCGCCAAGTCGGTTTCCGCCTACATCACGCACGGCGTGCTGTCGGGCGGCGCGGTGGCCCGCGTCGCGGCCTCGCCGCTCGAGAAGATGGTCATCACCGATTCGATCATGCCCACCGAGGCCGTGCGCGTATCGCCGAACATCCGGCCGCTCAGCATCGCGACGCTGATGGCCGAGGCGATGAAGCGCATCACCGACGAGGCATCGGTTTCGAGTTTGTTCGACTGAGGAATTTCAAGAGATCCGGCGATGGGCACCCCTGGAGGCCACGCCGCGATGACAGAGCAACCCAAGGAGATGTGAGATGGCAGAGACGACCAAAGTCGTCGCGAAGATGCGGGATCGGGCCGGTAAAGGGGGCGCCCGTTCCAGCCGTCGCGATGGACTGATTCCCGCCGTGATCTACGGCGACAAGCAGCCCCCGGTGATGATCGCCGTCGAGCCGAAGACGATCGAGCGCGAGCTTCACAAGGAAGGCTACTTCAATCACCTGATGAAGATCGCCGTCGATGGCACGGACTACGACGTCCTGCCGCGCGACGTGCAGGTCGATCCGGTGACGGACAAGCCCCTCCATCTCGACTTCCTGCGCATCGGCCCCGAGTCGATCATCACCGTGCAGGTGCCGGTGCACTTCCGCAACGAGCTGGCCTCGCCCGGCATCAAGCGCGGCGGCGTGCTGAACGTGGTGCTGCACGAGATCACCGTGCGCACCAAGGCCAGTGCCATTCCGGAGTATTTCGAGGTCGACCTGACCGGTCTCGAGATCGGCCACTCGATCCACATGTCGACGCTGAACATCCCCGAGAGCGTGCGGGTCGTGACGCGCGACAAGAACGCGACCGTGGCCTCGATCGCCGCCCCGACCGTGGCCCGCGAAGCGGCCGCGACGGAAGCGGCTCCGGCCGACGGCGCGGCGCCGGCGGCGGGTGCAGCGGCGGCGGCTCCGGCGG
>OFDN01000529.1_pt1 | contig 30571 bp, 18 predicted proteins | sample 1520971 | NCBI WGS metagenome assembly OFDN01 (sample SAMEA94257418, study PRJEB24077) | hot springs metagenome | biome: Aquatic biome; feature: Geographical feature; material: Water | place: India | collected 2012-06-12 | depth 5 m | reverse complement strand
GCCTCGGCCTTCGACCGGCTGGCCACCCGCCACATGCGGCGCGCGGTGGCGCTGGCCCAGCGGGTGACCGGCAACCCGTCCGACGCCGACGAGGTGGCGCAGGAGGCGTTCCTCAGGATCTGGCAGCACGCCGGGCGGTGGGACCCGGGGCGCGCCAGCTTCCTGGCCTGGCTCCAGCGCATCGTCGTCAACCTCGCCATCGACCGCCGGCGGCGGCCGGGCTGGCAACCCATCGACGAGGCGCTGCCGGACGAGACCCCCGACGCGACGGTCGCCATCAGTGAACGGGAGGATGCCGCGCGGGTGAAGCGCGAGTTGGGCCGGCTCAACGAGCGCCAGCGCCTCGCCGTCGTGCTGTTCTATCAGGAGGGGCTGAGCCTGCGGGCGGCGGCCGAGGTGCTGGGCATCGGGCCGACGGCCTTCGGCTCGCTGCTGGCCCGTGCCCGTCAGGCGTTGCGCGCCGCGTTGCTGGAGGAGAAGGACCGATGACCGACGACGATGTCCGGCGGCTCCTCGCCGCCCATGGCGCCGACCTCGACCGCTGGCCGGATGGTCTTGCCGACGCCGCCCGCGACCGCATCGTCGCCTCCCCCGCCCTGCGCGCCGCCTGGAACCGGGAGGAGGCGTTCGACCGGCGGCTCGCCGGGCCACCGGTGACGGTGGATCAGGCGCGGGTCGACCGGCTGGTCGCCGCCGTCGGCCACGCCGTGCGCGCCGCCCCGCGAGAAACGTTCCGCGGCCTTCTGCTCGGCCGCATACGGGTGCGCACGGCCGGCGCGCTGGTCGCGGCGCTGCTGACGCTCGGCTGGCTGGCCGGCAGCCGGCCGGAGACGCCGCCACCGGCCGGCGGGCTGATCGCCTTCGACCCGCCCACCCTGTTCGACGGAACCGCCCGATGATCGCCGTGCTGCAACGCCCGGTCCAGTGGCTGCGCCTGCTGGCGCTCGCCTCGCTGGCGCTGAACCTGTTCCTGGGGGCCATGCTGCTCAGCGACCGGCACCATGGGGGGCCGCCATTCGACGGCTCGCTCTCCGAACGCTTCCTGGCCCGCGCCACCCGCGCCCTGCCAGCGGCGGACGCGCAACGCATGCGCGACGCCTTCGCCGCCCGGGAGTCGCGCTTCGCCGCCCTGCAGACGGGGCTGGAGACGGCCAGCCGGCGTGTCCACGCGCTGGTCGGCGCGGAGCGGGTCGATGTCGGCGCGTTGCGCAAGGCGGTGGAGGAGGCGCGGGCGAGCCGGCGCCTGATCGGCGATCTGATCGAGGACACGGTGCTGGCGACGCTCCCCGACCTCTCCGCCGAGGGCCGCCGACGGCTGGCCGAAGCCGGCGGACGCTAGACCGGGTTCGTGTCCATGGCGGCGGCCAGGGGCCACCGGCCCTCCTGCCCGGTCTCGTCGTCTTCGTCCTCGGGTGCTGCCGGAATGCCCAGGCGGAAGGTGCAGTTGCCGGCCTCGGCGGATTCCAGCTCCAGATCGCCGCCGTGCATGGTGACGATCTTGCGCGTGAGGTACAGGCCGAGCCCGACGCCGGGTGCCGCGCGCACGTTCTGCGCGCGGTAGTATTTCTCGAAGATGCGTCCGCGCGCGGCTTCGGGGACGCCGGGGCCGCGATCCGTGATGCGCAGGACGGCGAGATCCCGCTCAATCCCGATCCGGATGTCGATGGCCCCGCCCTTGGGGCCGTATTTCACCGCGTTCTCCAGAAGGTTGACGATCGCCGTCCGCAGGAGCTCGGCGTCGGCTCGCACCGGGACCGGCCCGGTCCGGTGGACGTGGACCGGCTGCCCCTCCCCGATGCGTTCCGCCACCGCGTCCGCGGCAAGCTGGCCGAGGTCGAGGCGCCGCGGGTTGACGGAGAGACCGGGCTGGTCGATCCGATCCCGCCGCAACCCCACCTCGATGAGCTCCACCAGCCGCTCGATGGACCGGCGCATCCGCTCGATGAGGTCGGTCGGTACCGAACCGGTGGCGGCCGTCCGCATTTCCATCACGTCGATGGAGGTCCTGATCACCGACACCGGCGCCCGGTACTCGTGGGCGATCATGTCGATGAACTGCAACTGGTCGCGCACGGCCTGCCGCTCCACCGCCAGCGCCAACTCGACCTCCCGCTTGGCGTCGACCAGCTCGCGGGTCTGCGCCTCGATGATGCGCATGGCCCGGGTCTCCGCCTCGTGGGAGGCCGCCAGCGCGGCCACCTGCGCGTCCTTCTTCGCCTGCTCGGCCTCGCGGATGCGCGTCATCATCGAGATGATCATGAGCACCACATGGAACAGGGCGGCGCCGAAATAGACCTGCTCGGTGAACACGTTGCTCGGCACGAAGCCGAGCGCGCGAAGCATCGTGACGAAGGCGCCGAGCGCCGCCGGCGCGAAAGCCACCATGAAGCGCCGGGCCTGTACGTCCCCGCGCCACGCCAGCCACAGCCCCGCCGTCAGCAGGACGCAGACGTTGACGATGCCGAAGAGCTGGATCAGGACCGTGCCCGTGCGATAGTCGCCCATCAGGGTCAGCGGCAGGCTCAGCGGGCGGAGGGCCGCCGCCGACCACAGCACCCACGCCGCCCACGGGATCGTCCGCCGCAACCTCAGGATCCGCACGATGAACAGGTCGGCGAAGCAGCCGCCCAGCATGCCGGTGGTGCACAGCCAGACGTCGGCCCGACCCTCCACCAGCGCCGGGACCTGTTCCATCAAGGTCCCGGACATGGCCATGTGGTTCAGCAGCAACGATGCGACATAGCCCGCATAAAGCAGATAGGACCAGTCCCTCAGCCAGATGAAGCAGATGAGGTTGAAGAGGAAGGCCAGCGTGAACGCGCCGTAGAGCAGGCCGAACCACTGGGACAAGCCGGACATCGAGGCGACGAGCGACGGCTCGCTGTAGACCCTGCCGCGCAGGATGAGGGAGGTCTGGCTGGAAATGCGCACATAGAGGACACGCGTGCCGCCGGGGGGAATGTCCAGGGGGACCAGGAAGGTGCTGTAGGGGATGGGACGGGCGGCGAAAGGCTGGGCCGACCCGACCACCAGCCTCTGGAAATCCGCCGCGGTCATCGGCGCTTCCACCGTCGCGACCTGAACCTCGACGCGTTCAAGACCGGGCGGGGCCAGCTCCAGCGTCCACCGGGACCGGTCGTCGGGCGGACGGTGGAACCGCATCCGCACCCAGGCGGCGTCGGCGGTGAACCCGAAACCGACCAAACCCGGGAGCGGGGTGAACGCGGCCCCGCCGAAGGCCACATCGTCGATCGTCAACCGACCGCCGGGATCGCGCAAAACCTCCATATGCCCCGGCAGGTCCAGCGGCGACCGGGTGGCATCGAGCACCAGCACCGGCGCAAGGTCCCTCGCCTGCCCCGCTGCCGGCGCGGCCATGGCCAGCAAGAGCAGCAGAACGACGCGCACCACCCTCCGGACGGCGCACGGCGTCACTTGACCAGGACCGGCGCCGAAAAGACATAGCCGGAGCCATGCACGGTCTGGATCGGCGAGCTTCCCGCACCGGCCACCCGCAGCTTCAGCCGGACCCGGCGGATCAGCGCGTCCAGGCTGCCCTCGCCAAGTTCGGTGTTGGCGTAACCGAGAGCCAGGCGCAGATTGTCGCGGCTGATCGTGCTTCCCGCCGCCTGGGCCAGCGTCGATACCAGACGCATCTCCTTCGCGGCGAGCCGCACCGCAACGCCGCCCGGCGGGCTGACCGTCCAGCCCTCCGAATCGACGATCCACCGGCGGCTGGACGGGACGGCCGTACCGTCCGGGATCGCCGGCCCGTCGGAGGTCGGTTTCGCCGGATCGGGCGGCGGCATCGCTGCGGCCGGCGGTATCCCGGTGCGCCCGCGCAGGCGTTGGATCAGGCCGCGCGCGGCTGCTCCCAACTCGCGGCAATCGAGCGGTTTGGAAAAGAAGAGATCCGCGCCGCGCTCGAAAAACCTGAGCCTGTTCTCCGGCGTGGCGTCCCCGGTCATCGCGATGATGCCGATGGAGGTCTGGTGGCGCAGGAACTTCGTGATGCTCAGCCCGTCCAGATCAGGAAGTCCCAGATCGACGATGACCGCGTCAACACTTTGTTCACCAAGCTGCTGATAGAGCTGCAAGGCGGACCCGGCAGATCTCACCTGGAATCCCTGCAGCTGAAGGCATTCCACCAGCGGCTCCCGGAAGTCCGGATCATCCTCCACCACCAACACCGACAGCGGCTTATCCGTAGGAACGGCGGCGTCTACCATCGCTGAACCCACCCCCGCGGCATGTTTCGCTGCAAGGGGCTTGTCACATCGCATGTACTCTGTCCAGCATCATATACCGATCCGCTGCTCCCACAGCGTCCGGGAGCGTGCCGCTGCACCGCATTGTGACGCCTCGTCTTGCGCTGGGCGCAAGACCATCCAGCGGTAAGCGTCCTCCAACTGGCGGGCAAATCTTCGTGCGTCGCACAAGGGAGAGTTCACAACCTGGAGGCGCAGGTTCTTTCGCAGGGTCGTCAGCCAGTCGGGATCGCCGGCCAGCGACCGTGCGATCTCCAGATAGCCCACCGTGTCGGCGGCAACGAGATGGCCGAGCCCGACCCAGGTCAGGAGGCTCGCCCCGACGCGGGCGATGTGGCGGCTTCCCGCCAACGTGACCACCGGAACCCCCATGAACAAGGCCTCGCAGGTCGTCGTCGTGCCGTTGTAGGGGAACGGGTCGAGCGCCACGTCGATCATCGCGTAGCTGGCCAGATGCTCGCCATGATCCGGGGTGGCCGGCAGCAGCGTCAGCGATCCCGCCGGCGCGCCCGCCGCCGCGAAGGCCGCCGCCAGCCGCCGCCGGGTGGGAGGATCGCGCAGCTCCCGCGTTTTGATCACCAACCGCGACCGAGGCACCGATGCCAGCAGCCGGCCCCACAGCGCAACGACGGCCGGGGTGAGTTTCGCCAGCGCGTTGAACGAACCGAATGTGATGTGCCCGTTGCCCGCGCAGGGCGATGCGGACACCGGCGGTGATGGGTCCGGCGGGTCGAAACACAGGAAGCTGCCCGGCAACCGGACGAGGGTCTCGCAGTGCAGGTGGTCCGTCAGGCCGGGTGGATCCGCGATAGCGTCGGTGATCCGGTAATCGATGGCGGTGAGCCCGGTGGTGTTGGCGTAGCCCAGCCAGCTCGCCTGCACCGGGGCCGGCCGCCGCGCGAAGACCGGAAGCCGGTTGTTCGCGGTGTGGCCGGCCAGATCGATCAACAGGTCGATCCCGTCGGCCGCGATCAGCCCCGCCAGCTCGTCGTGGGACAAGGCAAGCGTCGGCCGCCACACATCCGACAGGGCCTGCAACCGATCGCCCAGCGCATCCGGCGTGGCAACGTCGGCGTAGGCGTGGACGGCGACCTCGCGGCGGTCGTGCGCCGCGAACACCGGCAGCAGGAAGCGGCCGACCGGGTGCAGCCCGAAATCCGGCGACACGTAACCCACCCGCAGCGGGCGGCCGCCGGCGGGCATGGCGACCGCGCGGGCGACCGGCGTCGCGCGGGCCTCCAGCAACCGCCCGGCTTCGCTGTGAAGGCTGGCGATCTCGTCGGCCGGCACGTCGCCGAGCGCGTTGAGCGTGAACAGGCGGACCCCGACGCTGGCCGGGGTGGCGGACGACCAGTCGACCGGAGCGAACAGAACCGTGCGCGCCTCGTCGTGACGGGCCGACAGCACCAGCAGATTGCCGAGCATCGCCAGAAGGTCCGGGGATTCAGGCGTCGCCCGCAGGGCTTGCCGGACATGCCCGATCGCGCGGGTGAGCTCCCCGATCCGACCGAGCAGGCTCGCCAGATTGGCGCGCGGCTCCACCGCATCGGGATTGGCGGCGATCGCGCACTCGAACTCGCGGATGGCGCCGTCCAAATCCCCGCGCCCCTGATGCAGCAGACCCAGGCTGTTCATCGCCCCGACGTCGTCGGGGAAGGAGGTCAGCACCGCCTCCAGGACGGCGGCCGCCTCGTCCAGCCGCCCAAGCTCCCGCAGCGCCACGCCCAGATTGCCGAGCGCCTGCCGGTAGCCGGGAAGCAGGCGCAGGGCGCGGAGCAGCAGACGATGGGCCTCCGGGTTCCGCCCCTGCGCCAGGTGGATGGCGCCAAGGTTGGTCAACACCTCCGGATCGTCGGGCGCCAGCGCCAGCGCCACCCGGTACAGCGCCGCCGCCGACGACAGGCGGTTGGCCCGGTGGTGCGCCAGCGCCCGGCGCGCGATGTCCAGCGCCGCCTTGCGATCCCCGGACGGGGCCATTGGCGCGGCTGACGCGTCCATGCCGGTCACGCCAGCGTCACGTCGCCAAGCGTGATGCCGGCGCTGTCGAACACCCCCAGCAGCCGGATCTCCGAGGCGGCGACCACGCCATCGCCGTTGTCGATGACGAGATAGGCGCCGGTGCTGGAGCCGTTGTTCGCCAACACCAGCAGGTCGCTGCCGGCGCTGCTGTTGGCGAGCGTTCCGATGGCCGCGCGCACCCCGGCGAAGCCGTCGTCGTCGAGCAGGGCGACGCGCTGCGCGAGTTGCACCACCTCGTCCGTCGCGGCGTCGATGGTCCCGGTCGCCCGCACCGCACCGGTGAGCGCGTCGTTGCCGTCGTCGTCCAGCAGCCGCCGCAGGGCCCCGGTCATCACGATCCGGTCGGTTCCGGCCTCGAAATTTGCGATGCGGTCGAAGCCGCCGGCCAGCCCGGCCGCGGACCCGTCGGAGACGCCCGCATACTCCACCCGGTCGGCCGTCCCGTTGACCGCCAGCGTCACCGCGTCGCCGCCGCCGTTGCCGCGGAACGCCACCGCGCCGTCGAGGACCGTGACGGTGTCGGTATCCGCACCGCCGAGCAGCGTCTCGATGCCGCTCAGCGTCGTCCGGTTCACGGTGTCGCCGAGCGACACCACGTCGTTTCCGGACCCGCCGAGCAGCGTCTCGACCCCGCGCAGGAGGATCGTCACGCCGCCGTCGGCAAAGCGCAGGACGTCAAGGCCCGAGCCGCCCACCAGGATGTCCACCCCCTGGGCCAGCGTCATGGTGTTCCCGGTGTCGCCGAGGAACACCACGTCGCTGCCGCCGCCGCCGGTCAGCGTTTCGATCCCACGCAGCGTCATGGTCGTGCCGGAGTCGGTCAGCGTGACCCAGTCGGTCCCGGCCCCGCCGACCAGGACCTCCAGAGCGCCGACGGTGATGGTCGATCCGGACCCCGCCAGGACGATGGCGTCGGTGCCCGCCCCCCCGGTCAGCGTCTCCAGCCCCGACACCGTCATGGTGGTGCCGGTGTCGCCGATGGCGATGCTGTCGACGCCAAGTCCGCCGACGAGCGTCTCAAGGCCACGCAGCAGCACGGAACCGCCCTCCGAACCGAGCGTCACCACGTCGCTGCCGCTGCCGCCGACGAGGATCTCCACACCGCCCCCTAGCGTCATGGTGCCGCCGCCCGGGCCGAGGAAGACGACGTCGCTCCCGGCGCTGCCGATCAGGGTCTCCACGGCGCGGACCACCAGCGTGTTGCCGCGGGCGCCCGGCATGACGTTGCGGTCGAGAGCGTCGTCGAAGTCGGCGGTGCCCAGCGTCACCACATCGTTGCCCGCTCCGCCGGTCAGCGTTTCGAGCTGCGAGACAACCAGCGTCGAGCCGGCGTCGCCCAGCGAGACGATGTCGGTGCCGGTACCGCCCAGCAGCGTCTCCAGCGCGGAGACGGTCATGGTGGTGCCGGTGTTGCCGATGGTCACCGCGTCCGTCCCCGCCCCGCCGGTCAGCATCTCCAGGGCGCGCAACAGGATGCTGTTGCCGCCGGAACCGAGCGTCACCGCGTCGTTGCCGGCCCCGCCGACCAGGACCTCCAGCGCCGAGACGGCGAGCGTGCCGCCCCCCGACGCCAGGACGACGACGTCGTTCCCGGCGCTGCCGACCAGGGTTTCCAGGCCGCGGACGGCGAGCGTGTTGCCCAGCGCGCCCGGCATGACGTTGTGGTCGAGGGCGCGGTCGAAATCGGCGGTGCCGAGCGTCACCACGTCGCTGCCGGCACCGCCGACCAGCGTTTCGAGCTGCGAGACGACCAGCGTCGACCCGGCGTCGCCCAACGTGACGACATCGGTGCCGAGACCGCCCACCAGCGTCTCCAGGCCGGTGACGGTCGTGGTGGTGCCGGTGTTGCCGATGGTCACCGCGTCGGTACCGGCCCCGCCGATCAGCGTCTCCAGACCGCGCAGGACGATGGTGTTGCCGCCGGTGCCCAGAGTGACGACGTCGGAGCCGCCGCTGCCCACCATCATCTCGACCCCGGCGACCAGCAGCGTGGAGCCGCCTCCACCGAGCAGCAGCAGGTCGCCGCCGGCACCGCCCGCCACCGTCTCCACCGCCCGCACCAGCATCGTGGAGCCCGCCGCGGCGGTGACGATCAGGTCGCTGCCGGTGCCGCCGGTCAGCGTCTCCAGCCCCGCCACGGTCAGGCTGTTGCCGCCGGCGGCCAGCGTCACCACGTCGGTGCCGACGCCGCCGGTCAGGCTTTCCAGCGCCGACACCGACACCGTCGCCCCGGAGTCGGCGAGAGTCACCGAGTCGTCGCCGCCACCGCCAGCCAGCGTCTCCACCGACGCGACCACCAGCGTCGCGCCCGCCGCGCCGAACATCACCACATCCCGGCCGCTGCCTCCGACCACGCTTTCGACCAGCGACACGGTGACCGACTGTCCGCCATCGCCCAGGACCACCACGTCGGTGCCGATGCTCCCGGTCAGCGTCTCGATGTGGATCGCCGCGATCGTGCCGCCGGCGGTTCCCAGCGTGATCGCGTCGATCCCGGCCCCGCCGGTGAGCTGCTCGATGCCGCCCAGCACCGTCATCGTGCTGCCGGCCGGGCCGAGCAGCACCACGTCGTTGCCGGCGCTGCCCGTCAGCGTCTCGATGGACTGCACGGCGAGCGTGTTGCCGCGGGCTCCCGGCATCACGTTGTGGTCGAGGTTGCGGTCGAAGTCGGCGGTGGCCAGCGTCACCACGTCGGCGCCGTCTCCGCCGACCAGCGTTTCGAGCTGCGACACCGTGATCGTCGAGCCCGCACCGCCCAGCGTGATGATGTCGGTGCCAAGGCCACCCACCAGCGTCTCCAGGCTGGTGGCGGTCATGGTGGTGCCGGTGTTGCCGATGATCACCGCGTCCGTCCCGGCCCCGCCGGTCAGCGTCTCCAGATGGCGCAGGACGATGGTGTTGCCGCCGGTGCCCAGAGTGACGACGTCGGAGCCGCCGCTGCCCACCATCATCTCGACCCCGGCGACCAGCAGCGTGGAGCCGCCGCCGAGCAGCAGCAGGTCGACACCCGCACCGCCCGTCACCGTCTCCAGCCCCCGCACCAGCATCGTCGAGCCCGCGGAGGTTGTGACGACGGCGTCGATTCCGGATCCGCCCGCCACCGTCTCCAGCGCCGCGACGACCAGGCTGTTCCCGCCGTCGCCGAGCGTGACGACATCCGTCCCGCCGCTGCCCGTCAGGCTCTCCAGCGCCAACACCGACAGCGTCGCCCCGCCGTCGGCGAGCGTCACCACATCGGTGCCGACGCCGCCGGCCAGCGTCTCCACCGACGCCACCCTCAGCGTGGTTCCCGACGGCCCGAGCGTCACCACATCCCGGCCACCGCCACCGGTCACGCTTTCCACCAGCGACACCGTCACCGAGCTTCCGCCGTCGCCCAGAACCACCACGTCCGTGCCGGCGTTGCCGGTCAGGGTCTCGATGAGCAGCACGGTGAGCGTACCGCCGGCGGTTCCCAGGGTGATCGCGTCGGTCCCGGCGCCGCCGGTCAGGCTCTCGATCCCGCCAAGCACCGTCATCGTGCTGCCGGCCGATCCCAGCGCGACCACATCCAGCCCGGCGCCGCCGGTCAGCATCTCCAGGCCCGACACGGCGATGGTCATGCCCGCGTCGCCGAGCGTGATCACGTCGGTGCCCACGCCTCCGGTCAGGCTCTCCAGCGCCGCGACCACGGTCAGGGTGCTGCCGGTCGTTCCCAGCAAGACCGAATCGCTGCCGGCGCTGCCGGTGATGGTTTCGATGGCGGAAATCGCCACCGTGTTTCCGAGTTCCCGCAGCGTGACCACGTCGGTGCCGGCGCCGCCGGACAGCGTCTCCAGCGCCGACACGGCGATGGTCGTTCCGCCGGTGGACAGGGTCACGGCGTCGGTGCCGGACCCGCCGAACAGCGTCTCCAGCCCCGACACGAGCAGCGTCCCGCCGGCCGAGCCGAGCACAACCAGATCGGTGCCGGCCCCGCCGGTCAAGGTCTCCAGCGCCGACACCCACAGGGTGTTCCCGACCGATCCCAGCGTCACCGCATCGGTGCCCGCATCGCCCGCCAGCGTCTCGATCGCGGACACGGTGATGGTGGCGCCGCCGGTGGACAGGCTGATCACCTCGGTGCCGACGCCGCCCGCCAGCGTCTCGATGGCGATCACCCGGAAGCTGTAGCCGGCGCTGCCCAGCGTGACCACGTCGGTGCCGACGCCGCCGGACAGGCTCTCGATGCCGCCGATGACGGTCAGAGTGCTGCCGAGCGAGCCCAGCGTCACCAGGTCGTTTCCGTCGCCGCCGGTCAGCGTCTCGACGGCCGACAGCACCAGCGTGTTGCCGCCGCCGCCCAACGTCACGATGTCGGTGCCGGCGCCGCCGACCAGCGTCTCGATGGCGAGCGCGATCAGCGTGATGCCGCCATCGCCCAGCGTCACCAGGTCGGTCCCGACCCCGCCGGTCAACGTCTCCAGCGCCGACACCGTCAGCGTGTTGCCGGCCGTGCCCAGCGTGATCGCGTCGGTGCCGATACCGCCGGCCAGCACCTCCAGGGCCGACACCAGCAGCGTGGTGCCGGCCGTGCCCAGCGTGACGATGTCGCTTCCGGCACCGCCCGCCAGCGTCTCCAGCCCCGACACGGTCAGCGTCCCGCCGCCGGCCAGCGTGACGATGTCGGTGCCGGCCCCGCCCGCCAGAGACTCGACGGCGGACACCGCCAGCGTGGCGCCGTCCGAGCCCAGCGTCACCGCGTCGGTGCCGGCGCCGCCGGTCAGGATCTCCAGCAGCGACACCGTCAGCGTGGTGCCGGTGGCGCCCAGCGTCACCGCGTCGGTCCCGGCTCCGCCGGCCAGCGTCTCCACCAGCGAGACGGTGAGCGTGCCGCCGCCCGCGGCGATCGTGATCGTGTCGGTCCCGGCGCCGCCGATCAGCGTTTCGATGGCCACGGGCGTGAAGGTGTTCCCGGCGTCGCCCAGGGTGACCACGTCGGTGCCCGCGCCGCCGGTCAGCGCCTCGATGCCGGAGACCACGGTCAGCGTGCTGCCCTGCGACCCCAGCGTGACCGCATCGTGCCCGGCGCCGCCCGTCAGCGTCTCCACCGCCCCCAGAACCAGCGTGTTGCCGGCGTCGCCCAGCGTCACCGCGTCGGTGCCGGCGCCACCCGCCAGCGTCTCGACCGCCGCGACGGACAGCGTGTTTCCGGACGAACCGAGCGTGACGACATCCAGTCCGGCGCCGCCAGAGAGGCTCTCCACGCCCTCCAGCACCAGCGTGTTGCCGGACGAACCGAGCGTGACCACATCGGTGCCGGAACCGCCGGCGATGCGCTCCAGCGCCGAGACCTCCAGCGTGTTCCCCGCGGTGCCCAGAGTCACCACGTCGGTCCCGGCGTCGCCGGCCAGCGTCTCGATCGCCGAAACGGTGATGGTGGCGCCCAGGCTGGCCAGGGAGATCGCCTCGGTCCCGGCACCGCCGGTCAGCGTCTCGATGCCGATCACCCGGAGGGTGGAACCGGCGCCGCCCAGCGTCACCGCGTCGGTGCCGACGCCGCCGGTCAGGCTTTCGACGCCGCCGACGACGGTCAGCGTGCTGCCGGCGCTGCCCAGCGTCACCACATCGCTGCCTGCGCCGCCGGTCAGCGTCTCGATGGCGGACAGGGTGACGGTGTTGCCCCCCACGTCCAGCGTCACCACATCGGTGCCGGCGCCGCCGATCAAGGTTTCGATGGCGACCGGCGTGAAGGTGTTGCCGGCGTCGGCCAGCGTCACCACGTCGGTGCCCACGCCGCCGATCAGCGCCTCGATGCCGGAGAGGATGGTCAGCGTGCTGCCCTGCGATCCCAGCGTGACCGCGTCATGCCCGGCGCCGCCGGTCAGCGTTTCCACCCCCGCCATCACCAGCGTGTTGCCGCCGTCGCCCAGCGTGACCACGTCGGTGCCCGCGCCGCCCGTCAGCGTCTCCAGCAGCGACACCAGCAGCGTGTTGCCGGTGCTGCCCAGCGTCACGATGTCGGTGCCGGCGCCGCCGGTCAGCGTCTCCAGCAGCGACACCAGGATCGTGTTGCCGCCGTCGCCCAGCGTCGCCACGTCGGTGCCGGCGCCGCCCGTCAGCGTCTCCACCCCGGACAGGGCGAGGGTGCCGCCGGTCGAGGCGAGCGTCACCGTATCGTTGCCGGCGCCACCCGTCAGCGTCTCGATCCCGCCGATCGTCACCGCATTGCCGGCGGACGCCAGCGTCACCACGTCGGTGCCGGCCCCGCCGAACAGCGTATCGATCGTGGTCACGAGCAGCGTGTTGCCGCCCGACAGGAGGGTGACCAGATCGCGACCGACGCCGCCGGACAGCGTCTCGATCCCGCCGACCGTCAGCGTGGAGCCGAAGTAGCTCAGCGAGACCACGTCCGTGCCCAGGCCCCCGATCACCGTGTCGACCCCCACAACGGTGATGCTGTTGCCGCCGTCGCCCAGCGTGACGATGTCGGTGCCAAAACCGCCCGCCACGGTTTCGAGGGCCGACACGGTGATGCTCTCGCCGGCATTGCCCAGCGTCACGATGTCGGTGCCGAGACCGCCGGTCAGCCGCTCGATCGACGACACGGAAAACAGCGTGTTCCCCGCCGAGCCCAGCGTCACGACGTCGGTGCCGGCACCGCCCCTCAGCGTTTCCAGCGCCGACACCAGGATCGTGTTGCCGCCGGACCCCAGCGTCACCGCGTCGGTGCCGACACCGCCCGTCAGCGTATCGATCCCATCGATGGACACCGTGCTGCCGCGGGACCCCAGCGTCACTAGGTCGGTTCCGGAACCGCCCGTCAGGGTTTCGAGCAGCGACACGGTGATCGTCGCGCCGCCCGACCCCAGCGTCACCATGTCGGTGCCGGCACCACCGATCAGCTCCTCCACCAACGAGACGGTCAGCGTGGAACCGGCGCTGCCCAGCGTGATCAGATCGGTCCCGGAACCGCCGATCAGGGTCTCGATGCGCGAGGCGGTCAGCGTGGTTCCGGTGCTGCCGAGCGTCACGGCATCGATGCTCTGGTTGCCGAGCAGGGTCTCGATCCCCGACACGACGAGGGTGTGTCCGGTCGACCACAGCGTCACCACGTCGGTGCCGACGCCGCCCGTCAGCGTCTCCAGGCCAAGGATGGTCAGCGTCACGCCCGCGCTGCCCAGCGTGATCACGTCGGTGCCCTGCCCGCCGGTCAGCCACTCCAGCGCCGACACCGTCATCGTGCTTCCGTCGCTCGACGTCGTCACCGTGTCGAAGCCGTCACCGCCCACCAGGGTCTCGATCCCGCCGATCGTCACCGCATTGCCGTTGGACGCCAGCGTGATCACGTCGGTGCCGGCTCCGCCGAACAGCGTATCCATCGCGGACACGAGCAGCGTGTTGCCGCCCGACATGAGGGTGACCACATCCAAACCGTCGCCGCCGGACAGCGTCTCGATCCCGCCGACCGCGATCGTGGAGCCGAAGGGGCTCAACAAGACCACGTCCGTGCCCAGGCCCCCGATCACCGTGTCGGCCCCCCAGACGGTGATGCGGTTGCCGCCGTCGCCCAGCGTGACGACGTCGGTGCCGCCACCGCCCGCCACGGTTTCGATGGCCGACACGGTGATGGTCCCGCCGGCACTGCCCAGCGACACGACGTCGGTGCCGTTACCGCCGGTCAGCCGCTCGATCGACACCATGGAATTCAGCGTGTTCCCCGCCGAGCCCAGCGTCACGACGTCGGTGCCGGCGCCGCCCCTCAGTGTTTCCACCGCCGACACGAGCAGCGTGTTGCCGCCCGACATGAGGGTGACCACATCCCGACTGACGCCGCCGAACAGCGTCTCGATCCCGCCGACCGCGAGCGTGGAGCCGCCGAGGTCGCCCAACGAGACCACGTCCGTGCCCAGGCCCCCGATCACCGTGTCGACCGCCAGGACGGTGATGCGGTTGCCGCCGTCGCTCAGCGTGACGACGTCGGTGCCGGCGGCGCCCCTCAGCGTTTCCAGCGCCGACACCAGAATCGTGTTGCCGCCGGACCCCAGCGTCACCGCGTCGGTGCCGGCGCCGCCGATCAGGCTTTCCACCAGCGACACCGTGATGGTGCCGCCGCCCGACGCCAGCGTCACCTCGTCGGTGCCGTCGTTGCCGATCAGCGTCTCGATCAGGGACAGGGTGATGGCGCCGCCGCCGGACGCCAGCGTCGCCACGTCGATGCCGTCGTTGCCGATCAGGCTTTCCAACAGCGACAGCGTGATGGTGCCGCCGCCCGACGCCAGCACCACCACATCCAGGCCGTCGTTTCCGATCAGCTCCTCGATCCCGGAGACCTCCAGGGTGGAGCCGGAGGAACCGAGGATGACGCTGTCGTAGCCGTCGCTGCCGACCACCGTCTCGATGAAAGACACGGTGATGGTGGACCCGTCGGAGGTGCCGATGATGACGACGTCGGTGCCGCTGGACGCGGACCCGGTCAGGGTGTTGGCGGCCCCGCCGGTGTAGGTGTAGGGCGATTCGTGGGTCGTGCCGCCGGGGTCCGCGACGATGGTCCCCAAGGTCTGGAGCAGGACCGTGTAGGCGGCGCCGTCTTCCGTGCTGCCGGCCCGGACGATGTCCAGCATCCCGTCGCCGTTGAGGTCGCCGACCACCAGACGCGGGGTGGAGCCGGCGTCGGCGATCTGGATCGCGTCGCCGAAGGTGCCGCTGCCCTGATTGATCAGGATGGACACGACGCCGTCCTGATCCGCATCGGCCACGGCGATGTCGAGAACACCGTCGCCGTCGATATCGGCCAGGACCATGCCGCCGGCCATCAGTCCGGTCGACTTGGAGGTCTGGGTGAAGCCGCCGCCGCTTTGGGACAGGAAGATATCGACGTTCTCCGACTCCCAATAGGACAGCACGAAGTCGTCGTTGCCGTCCCCATTCAGGTCGCCCACCGCCAGGGCCGAGGCATCCGGCAACACGGTGAAGGCCGGCGTGGTGCCCATGGAGTAGTTGTTATATCTGAGGTTGTACATCACATAGATGGAGCCGTTGTCGGCGACCGTCAGGACATCCAGATCGCCGTCGCGATCGAAGTCGATCAACGCGTTGGACAGCGCTGTCCCGCCGGGGATATCCATCGTGAACAATTCATATGCCGGTGAGGTGGAGTCGGGAAAACCATCCTCCGAGTTGAAGACGTAAACCTTTGTCGATCCAGTGACCGTATAGACAAAATCGAGAGACGAATGCGAGTTTAGCTGCCCAACATTCAGGCCGTTGATTACTTTGTCACCTGGCGCAATAACATATTGAGTGTATGGATCGCCAAGGGCGCCGGCCCCGTCGCCATACAAAATCTTGATATCGAAAATAATGTTGTTGTCGGGCCTGAGGTAACCGAAGACGACGTCCATATTGCCGTCGCCGTTCATATCGGCGACCTGCAACTGCGTTATGGAGCTGCCCATATCATAGTCGTTCCCGACGGTGAACTCGCCGGTTCCCGTGCCGAGAAGCACGGTTATGGCGCCGTCGTAGTCGCCGGTGACCAGATCGAGAATGCCGTCGCCATTCATGTCGGCCAGCGCCAACGTGTTGACTTCACTCGGCGTGGCGAAGGTTGACGTGGAGAACGCGACAGACATGATCCCACCTTTGGATTTCAGGGCGACTGGTTGATCTCGACGGAAAACGCGATGCGATCACGCGGCCCAGGCTGCGTGGTCACGGTGTTCGGACGGCTCGATGGGTGGGTGATGCCGGGACAGAGCGGCCGCACCCTCCAAGCATTCGACATGGCCACGACGCGCTCGGGTGTCGGGGTCCGGCATCCCCGGCAGCCAAGACCCTCCTATCGCAGCCAAAGCATAAATGATCGAAAGTCACACAATCCGCACCACACCAAATTCCGGCACCGTATTCAGGCCTCAATGCTTGAGCACGAACGCATTATCCATAAGCATTATTGAAGACGTCAATGTAATATGAGGTAATTTTAACTGTTTTTTCTGATAATTTCTTCGTCGGAAACGTCAGATTTTGAGAATGAGCGGCACCACGCCAACGCGCGCATCGGCTGGAGAGGCGGCCCGGAGCGGCCGATCCTCAATCACAGCGCGAAGAGAAGCCCGCAGGGGAGGATGGTGACCCGGCCGTGAAAGCCGTCAGGGTCGCACGGCACCGGCGATCACGCCGCCAGCCGATCACGGCTGGACACATTCCGTTTTCGCAACGACCATTTCTGTCGTCATGCTTTTACAAAAATTCCGAGGGGAGCCGCCCGTCGTGATGTCATTACAGGCGCGCGCGAAAAATGATGATTGCTCACCATCATGGCGCGCAACGGCGCCGGGTGGACAAACCGACGAAATCTGATGAATTCCGATGGTAGACGGACAGGCTCGGCCACGCCGTGTCCGGCCCTGCCCGTCGCACGGCATGGCCGGCGGGGGTCTCGGCAGGATTACCGAACACCGACCACGGGCGTGCCGGCTCGGACATCCCGCAAAAGCCGGCTCAGGGCCGGCGTGGCCGCCGACGGCGTTCGTTGGCGTTGTGCAGGCGTTCCATCACGTCGCCGAGGTCGGCGGCCTCCTGCACCTCGCCCAGATGCAGCAGGACGCGGATGTAGGTGTCGAGCGCGCTCAGCACCGCCTCCTCGTCGGTGACGCCGTGTCCCGGCCGGCCACTGTTGTCGAGCACTAGCGCCTCGCAGAGCGCCAGCGCCTCGGCAACCTCGTTCACGGCATCGTCGAAGGCGTCGTCATCGGCCTCCGCCGCGTCCAGCACGGGTTCCAGCAGGTCGGGAAAGGACAGGCCGCCGGATGCGTCGTCGGTGTCGGGGCGCTGCGGCGGTTGACCGCCGCGCCCTGCGTTCCGCGCCGAATCGCGGCGTTCGGGATCGATGATCATGCTGTCGAAATCGTCTCGCGACCGGCGTTCCACGCCGCCGGGAAAGCGTGCATCGCGCATCGATGCGGACTGTTGCGGGCCGGGCCGGTGCCGGGATTGGGCCGGGTGTCGCGGCCCGTCGCCGGGCGAAGGGGTCGATCTTCGAAAAGGCCCGATTCGCAATGTGGCCCGCATCGCCACCCGTTCAAGGGCGGAGCCCCTACCCCCCCTGCTGCATCAGCACCGCGTCCGACACCCGGCCACGGTAGTGGATGTTGCCGTCGGCATCGAGGAAAGCCCAGTCGCCGGTCAGATAGTAGCGGCGGCCGTGGCGGAAGCGGCGGGCGGTGCGCTCGGGGTCGTTGATGTAGGATTCGAACCAGAAGAGCGGCGAGCACTCGGCGTCGATGGCGATCTCCCCCGCGCCGCCGACCGGCGCCTCCTTCCCGTCGGGGTCGAGGATGACGACGCGGAAGCCCGGCATCGGGCGGCCCAGCGAGCCCTCGCCCGGCCGCGTCGCGGCGTCGAGGTCGTAGCGGTTGACGATGACGATCCCCGTCTCCCGCTGGCCGTACTGGTCGAACAGCGGCACCTTCAGCGTGCCGGTGGCCCAGGCGATCAGCTCCTCCGGCAGCGGCTCGCCGACCACCGACATGATGCGCAGCGCCAGCTGGTCCGGCACCCGCTCCGGCCCCGCCCCGTGCCAGGCCCGCACCTGCGAGGGTGCGGCGGTCAGGTTGGTGACGCCGAACTTGGTCATCATGCGGTAGCCCTGCCGCACGTCGTAGGGACCGTCGCAGAAGATGGTGGTGCGGCCCAGCAGCAGCGGCCCGATCAGCCCGTAATAGGTGCCGTAGGCCCAGCCGGGGTCGGCCATGTTCCAGTAGATGTCGTCGTCGCGGAGATCCAGCCCGATGCGCATGTACTGCTCGATGCCGGCCAGCGCCTTGACCGGCAGCCCGACGCCGAGCGGGCTCGCTTCCGCCTCCGACGTGTAGATCAGGGCGAAGGCGTCGCCTTCGCGGTAGGGGGCCACCCCCGCCACCGGGGCCGCGGCGTGCAGCGCCGACCAGAAGAGCACCGCGTCGCTGCCGCCGCCCAGCACCTCGTCCCCCTCCACCACCACGACCGGCAGCGCGTCGCCGCCGTCGCGCGGCACCTTGTGGAGCAGGAACCCGTTGGTCACCACCGCCCGTGCGCGGCTGTCGGTCAGCCGGAAATCGATGGCGGCCGGGCTGTAGGTGGTGAAGAGCGGCAGGAACACCCCGCCCAGCCGCCAGATCGCCACCGCGGTGATCAGCAGCTCCGGCCCCTTGGGCAGCAGCACCGCCACCCGGTCGCCCTTGCCCACCCCGATGCCGGCCAGCACCGCGGCGAAGCGCGCGGAGTCATGCGCCAGCCGGGCGAAGCTCAGCTCGGTCGTCTGGCCCGCCACGCTCTCGTGCAGCAGGGCCGCGCGGGCGCCGTCGTTGCGGGCGTGGCGGTCGCACAGAAGTGTGGCCAGCGGAATCGCGTCGCCGCGGTAGTCCGGCCGCAGGAAGGCGGAGGCGCGCACCGGCGGCTCCTCCGGCTCCGCCGCCACGAGGGTCGCCGCGGGCGGCGCCTTCGGCCGGTGGCGCAGCGCCGCAAGCTGGCCCAGCGCGTCGAGGTCGGCGCCCAGATGGTAGCGGCGGCTGCGCGCGTCCTGCTCCACCAGCCCCTCGCGGGCGAGCGCCGTCAGGAGCCGGTGGGTGGTCGCCTTGGACAGGCCGGAGCCGGCGACCAGGTCGGCCAGCCGCGCCCCGTCCGGCGCCTGGGCCGCCACCGCGCGCAGCAGCGCGATGGCGCGCTCCAGGCTCTGGGTGCCGCCGGCGGCGGGGGCGGCGATGTCCGTGTCCGTGCTCATGATGGTCCATCATATGGACCCTGCGGCGGCCTGTCGCGGAAAAAAACATGCAGTGACGGAATGTCAGTGTTGAAAACCACGGCAATCTGCGTGTAGTGTGGACGTGTCGGCTGGTTGATGGTCCACATACTGGACCTTCCCGATGACCAAGCGCCCGCGCTCGTCGGGCAAGCAACAAACTGAATGGGAGGAGGACATGCCCGGCGTGCCCGCCGCAACGCACCGACGCCACGACGCGCCCACCGACGCCGCCATGTTCGAGGCGCGGGGCGTGTCCCTGCGGTTCGGCGGCGTCCAGGCCCTGACCGACGTCAGCTTCTCGATCCGCAAGGGGGAGCTGTTCTCGATCATCGGCCCGAACGGGGCCGGCAAGACCTCCATGGTCAACTGCATCTCCGGGCGCTACCGGCCGACCACCGGCAAGGTGTTCTTCAATGGCCGCGACATCACCGGCATGACGCCCAACCACCGCGCGTCGCTCGGCATCGGCCGCACCTTCCAGAACCTGGCGCTGTTCGGCCACATGACCGTGCTCGACAACATCATGGTCGGCCGCCACCACCTGCTGAAGAACAACTTCCTTACCGGCTCGCTCTACTGGCTGACCGGGGCCCGCAAGGAGGAGCTGGCGCACCGCCGCGAGGTCGAGGAGATCATCGATTTCCTGGAGATTCAGCACGTTCGCAAGGCGGTCGCGGGAACGCTCTCCTACGGCCTGCGCAAGCGGGTCGAGCTGGCGCGCGCGGTGGCGCTGAAGCCGGACCTGATCCTGCTGGACGAGCCGATGGCCGGCATGAACCTCGAAGAAAAGGAGGACATGGCCCGCTACATCGTCGATCTGAACGAGGAGTGGGGCATGACCGTGGTCATGATCGAGCACGACATGGGCGTCGTGATGGACATCTCCCACCGCGTGATGGTGCTGGAGTTCGGCAAGAAGATCGCCGAGGGCTCGCCGGAGGAGGTGCTGGCCGACCCGCGCGTCAAGCGCGCCTATCTGGGCGAGGATGACGAGGACGAGACCGCGCCGGCGCAGGAGGTCGCGTGATGGCCGGTCCCGTTCTTCCGGATCTGTCGGTCCACGACACGCTGCCCAAGCTGGTGGCGCTCCACGCCCGCCAGCACCCGAACGACGTCGCCCTGCGCGAAAAGGATTTCGGCATCTGGCGCAGCATCACCTGGGCTCAGTACCAGGAGCGCGTGCGCGCCTTCACGCTCGGTCTGATCACGCTCGGCGTGTCTAAGGGCGACGTGGTGGCGCTGCTCGGCGACAACCGCCCGGACTGGGTGATGGGCGAGATCGCCGCCCACGCCATGGGCGCCATGAGCCTGGGCATCTACCGCGACGCCATGGACGAGGAGGTCGCCTACCTCATCACCTACGCCGACGTGCACGTCGTGTTCGCGGAGGACGAGGAGCAGGTCGACAAGCTGCTGAACCTGGGCGAGCGGCTGCCCACCCTGAAGCGCATCATCTATTCCGACCCGCGGGGCCTGCGCAAATACGACGACCCCCGCCTGATGGCCGCCACCGAGCTGGTGCGGCTGGGCGAGGCGCTGCACGCCGAGCAACCCGGCCTCTACGACGGCATGGTCCAGGCGACGCGCGGCGAGGATGTGGCGGTGCTCTGCACCACCTCCGGCACCACCTCCAACCCCAAGCTGGCGATGCTGCCGGCCGGCCGCATCCTGCGCCACTGCGCCAGCTACCTGTCGGTCGATCCCAAGGGGCCGGAGGACGAGTATGTCTCCGTGCTGCCGCTGTCGTGGATCATGGAGCAGATCTACGCGGTGGGCATGGGCACGCTGTCGCGGATGCGCGTGAACTTCGTCGAGGAAGCCGAGACGATGATGAACGACTTCCGCGAGATCGGCCCGAGCTTCGTGCTCTTCGCGCCCCGCCTGTGGGAGCAGATCGCCGCCGACGTGCGCGCCCGCGTCATGGACGCCTCCCCCTTCAAGCAGCGCATGTTCGAGTACGGCATGAAGCTGGGGCTGGAGGCGCTGGCGCAGGGAAAACGCTCCTGGCTGGCCGACCGGATCCTGTTCCGCGCGCTGCGCGACCGTCTGGGATTCTCCAACCTGAAATCGGCGGCGACCGGCGGTGCCGCGCTGGGGCCCGACACCTTCAAGTTCTTCCAGGCGCTCGGCGTGCCGATGCGCCAGATCTACGGCCAGACCGAGACCATGGGTGCCTACACCGTGCACCGCGCCGACGATGTGGATCTGGACTCGGTCGGGGTGCCCTTCGACGGCGGCATCCGGGTGAAGGTGATCGACCCCGACCAGCACGGCGTCGGCGAGATCGTGGTCACCCACCCCAACATGTTCACCGGCTATTACCGCAACGAGGCCTCGACGACGGCCGACCTGCGCGACGGCTGGATGCACACGGGCGACGCCGGCTTCTTCAACAAGAACGGCCACCTCGTCATCATCGATCGCATCAAGGACATCGCCACCACCAGCAACGGCGACCGCTTCAGCCCGCAATACATCGAGAACAAGCTGAAGTTCAGCCCCTATGTGGCGGAGGCGGTGATCGTCGGCGACCGGCGGCCCTACCTGTCGGCCATCGTCTGCATCCGCTTCCCCATCGTGTCGAAGTGGGCGGAGAAGAACCGCATCGCCTTCACGACCTACTCCGACCTGTCCTCCAAGGCCGAGGTCTACGAGTTGCTGCGCTCGGAGGTGGAGAAGGTCAACGCCACGCTGCCGGAACACCAGCGGATCGCCAAGTTCCTGCTGCTCTACAAGGAGCTGGACGCCGACGACGGCGAGCTGACCCGCACCCGCAAGGTGCGGCGCGGCGTGGTGGCCGAGAAGTACGGCACCATCATGGACGCCATCTACGCCGGCCAGCCCGAGATCGACGTGGACACCACCATCACCTTCCAGGACGGCACCAAGCAGCGCATCCGCACCACGCTGCGCGTGGTGGACCTGCTGCCCGAGCCCGCCCGCAAGGCCCAGCCGGTCGCCGCCTGACGCCGAGGAGCGCACCATGACCCTGCTCTTCCAGCTTCTCCTCAACGGGCTGATCGTCGGCGCGCTCTACGGCGTGGTGGCGATGTCCTTCGTGCTGATCTACAAGGCCAGCCGCATCGTCAACTTCGCCCAGGGCGAGTTCCTGCTGATCGGCGCCTGGACCTGCTGGTGGCTGCTGACGAGCTGGCAGCTTCCCTTCTGGATCGGCTTTCCAATCACACTGGCCTTCATGCTGGTGTTCGGGATCGTGCTCCAGGTGGTGGTGCTGCGGCCGATGATCGGCGAGCCGATCATCTCCGTCATCATGGTCACCATCGGCCTGTCGATCTTCTTCCAGGCGCTGATGAAGTGGATGTTCGGCGTCTTCGCCAAGCCGTTCCCGCCGATCTTCGCCAGCCCGACGGTGAACGTGCTGGGGCTCGACGTGCAGACGGTGTATGTCGCCAGCCTCGCCATCTCCATCCTGATCATGGCCGGCTTCGGCTGGTTCTTCAAATACTCCAAGCTCGGGCTGGCGATGCGCGCCACTGCCTTCGACCAGCAGGTGGCGCAGTCGCTGGGCATCTCCGTCCGCCACATGTTCGCCATGAGCTGGGCCATCTCCGCCATGGTGTCGGCGGTGGCCGGGGTGACGGTGGGCGTGGTCAACGGCGTGTCGTCGGCGCTCTCCTTCTTCGGCATCAAGGTCTTCCCCGCGGTCATCCTCGGCGGGCTGGACAGCGTGCTGGGAGCGGTGGTCGGCGGGCTGATCGTCGGCGTGCTGGAGAACCTCGCCCACTACCTCGACAGCCAGTGGCTGAACTGGGGCAACATGTACGAGATCGCCCCCTTCTACGTCCTGATCATCATCCTGATGATCAAGCCCTACGGACTCTTCGGCACCAAAGACATCGAGCGCGTGTGAGGCAACGGACATGGCGAACATCAGCCTCATCCCCTGCGGCGATTTCAAGACCAGCTACGGGTCGGACACCACCATCTTCCCGACCGTCACCAGCCGCAACTTCGCGATCCTGGGCGTGCTGATCCTGCTCGCCTGCCCCTTCTTCATGGACCGCTACTGGCTGAACCTGTGCATCCAGATCGGCTATCTGGGCATCGCCGCACTCGGCCTGAACATCCTGGTCGGCTTCACCGGCCAGATCTCGATCGGACACGCCGCCTTCTTCGGCTTCGGCGCCTTCGCCTCGGCCTGGCTGTCCAACAGCTTCGGCATCCCGGTGGCGCTCGCCATCCCGCTGGCCGGCGTGATGACCACGGCGGTCGGCATGGTGTTCGGGCTGCCGGCGGCCCGGCTGAAGGGCCTCTACCTCGCCATTGCCACCCTGGCGGCGCAGTACATCCTGCAGGATTTCTTCGCTCGGTCGGACTGGTTCACCGGCGGCGTGGCGGGCACCATCGCGGAGCCCTTCTCGCTGTTCGGCTTCGCCTTCGACACCGACGAGAGCTACTTCTACGTGGTGCTGGTCTATGTGGTCGTCATGTATGTGCTGGCGACCAACCTGATGCGCTCGCGCGATGGCCGCGCCCTGGTGGCGGTGCGCGACCATTATCTCTCCGCCGAGATCATGGGCATCAACCTGACCAAGTACCGCACGATGTCCTTCGGCATCTCCTCCTTCTACGCCGGCATCGGCGGAGCGCTGTACGCGCACTATCTGCAGTTCGTGTCGGTGGAAGGCTTCACGATCCTGTTCTCGATCCAGTTCCTCGGCATGATCATCATCGGCGGGCTGGGCTCGATCATGGGAACGCTGATGGGCACCGCCTTCATGGTGCTGCTGCCGGAGGTGATGCAGGCCCTCACCTCGGCCCTCCAGGGCACCGTCATCGACACCGCGCTGCACCTGAAGGACGCCATCGCCTTCCTGCGCGAGATGGCGATCGGCGTGGCGATCATCCTCTTCCTGGTGTTCGAGCCGGACGGGCTCGCGCACCGCTGGAAGCAGATCAAGGCGTACTGGAAGCTCTACCCCTTCTCGCACTGAAGACCCGGCATCGGGCCGTGTCCGCAACGATCAAACACCCAGGGAGAAACGCACACATGACGATGAAGACCGCGCTGCTCGCCACCGCCGCCGTGCTGACGCTCGGCATCGCCGGCACCGCCAACGCCCAGAAGATCCCGGTCGGCCACCTCGCCGACCAGTCGGGTGCGACCTCCGACGTGGGCGTGCCCTTCGGCCAGGGCGTGGCGGACGCGCTCGCCTACCTCAACAAGGCCGGCGGCGTCGGCGGCACCCAGATGGATGTCGATACGGTCGATTACGGCTACCAGGCGCCGCGCGCCATCAGCCAGTACAAGAAGTGGTCGTCGGGCAGCGGCAAGGTCGCGGCCATCCAGGGCTGGGGCACCGCCGACACCGAGGCGCTGACCGGCTTCGTCGGCAAGGACGAGATCCCGTACTATTCCGGCTCCTACTCCGGCCACCTGACCGACCCGACGGGCAAGGGCTCGCACGGCTCCAAGCCGGCGCCCTACAACTTCTTCTACGGCCCGTCCTACTCCGACGGCCTGCGCGCCATGCTGACCTGGGCGGCCGAGGACTGGAAGAAGAAGGGCGGTTCGGGCAAGCCCAAATACGTCCACATGGGCGCCAACCACCCGTACCCCAACGCGCCGAAGGCGGCCGGCGAGGCGCTGGCGGCCGAGCTCGGCTTCGACGTGCTGCCCGCCGTGCAGTTCGCCCTGACCCCCGGCGACTACACCGCCCAGTGCCTGACGCTGAAGGAGGCGGGTGCCAACTACGCCTATCTCGGCAACACCGCCGGCTCCAACATCTCGGTGTTGAAGGCCTGCCAGACGGTGGGCGCGCAGGTGCAGTTCATGGGCAACGTCTGGGGCATGGACGAGAACGCGGCGAAGGCCGCCGGGGCCGCCGCCAACGGCGTGATCTTCCCGGTGCGCACCGCCACCATCTGGGGCGACGAGGCGCCGGGCATGAAGACGGTGAAGGAGATTTCCAAGATCTCCGACCCGAACGGCACCGTCTACCGCCCGGTCCACTACGTCGCCGGCATCTACTCGGCCTATTATATGAAGGAGGCGATGGACTGGGCCGCCAAGAACGGCGGCGTGACCGGCCCGAACATCCGCAAGGGCATGTACCAGAAGAAGGATTGGGTCCCCGCCGGGCTGGAGGGCGTGTGCGTGCCGTCCACCTGGACCGACACCGATCACCGCGGCATGGACAAGGTGAACATCTACCGCGCCAACGTGAAGGGCGAGACCGGCGGCACGGTGGACGAGCTGGTCAAGGCCGGCGCGATCAAGATGGAAAAGATCGCCACCGTCGGCGTCCCGCGCAAGCCGGAGTGGCTGGGCTGGTAAGCCTGCCCCGAGTCCCCTTCCCGCTCCCGCAAGGGTGTGGGGAGGGGCTCCCTCCCGCCCTCTTTCGTTCCAGGTGCCCCATGCCGAACGCCGCCACGGCCGTCGCCGGAGCCGTTTCCCCCGCACCGGTCCCCGGTGTTGCGAAGGCCCCGCTGCTCTCCGTCAACAACATCGAGGTCGTCTACAACGACGTCATCCTGGTGCTCCGCGGCCTCAGCCTGGAGGTGCCGGAGGGGGAGATCGTGGCCCTGCTCGGCGCCAACGGTGCCGGCAAATCCACCACGCTGAAAGCCATCTCCGGCCTGCTGAAGACCGAGGACGGCGAGGTGACCCGCGGCGACATCACCTTCGCCGGGGAGCGGATCAACGGCATCGACCCCGACCGCATCGTGCGCAAGGGCATCTTCCAGGTGATGGAGGGCCGCCGCATCATCGGCGACATGACCTGCCAGGAAAATCTCCGGCTGGGCGCCTTCACCCGCAGCGACGGCGACGTCAAACGCGACATGGAAATGGTCTACAGCTATTTCCCCCGCCTGAAGGAACGCACCGGGCTGGCCGGCTACCTGTCGGGCGGCGAGCAGCAGATGCTCGCCATCGGCCGCGCCATGATGGCCCGCCCGAAGCTGATCCTGATGGACGAGCCCTCGATGGGCCTGTCGCCGCTGATGGTGAAGGAGGTCTTCTCCATCATCCGCCAGATCAACCGCGACCTCGGCGTCACCATCCTGCTGGTCGAGCAGAACGCGCGCATGGCGCTCCAGGCGGCCAGCCGCGGCTACATCATGGAGAACGGCAAGGTGGTGCTGGACGGCACCGCCGAGGAGCTGCGCAACAACGAGGACGTGAAGGAATTCTACCTCGGCGGCGGCAACGAGGAGCGCAAGAGCTTCAAGAACCTCAAGAGCTTCAAGCGCCGCAAGCGGTGGATCTGAACCCCCGCGGCCCAGGGAGGACACCGGTGCCCGATCATTACGACGCCCTAGAGACCCGCAGCGCCGACGAGCGCGAGGCGGCCCTGTTCGCCGCCTTGCCCGGCCAGATCGCGCACGCCCAGGCGAACGCCCCCTATTTCGGCCGGCTGCTGGCGGGGGTCGATGCCGCGTCCGTCCGCGACCGCGCGGCTCTGGCCGCCCTCCCCGTCACCCGCAAGTCCGACCTGGTGGCGCTCCAGAAGGACGCGCCACCCTTCGGCGGGCTGGCGGCGGTGGCGATCGGGCAGCTTGCCCGCGTCTTCGCCTCCCCCGGCCCGATCCACGAGCCGGAGCCGCATGGGCGCGACCCCTGGCGCTCGGCCCGTGCGCTGTTCGCCACGGGGTTCCGCGCCGGCGACCTCGTGCAGAACTGCTTCGCCTACCACCTGACCCCGGCCGGCTCGATGTTCGAGACGGGGGCGCACGCCATCGGTTGCGCTGTCATTCCCGCCGGCACCGGCAACACCGAGATGCAGGCCCAGGTGGCGGCGCATCTGAAGCCGCGCGGCTACATCGGCACGCCCGACTTCCTGAAGATCATCCTGGAGAAGGCGGACGCGCTGGGGCTCGACGGCGGGTCGCTGCGGATCGCCCACGTCACCGGCGGGCCGTACCTGCCCGACGCCCGCGCCTTCTACGAGGCGCGCGGGCTGGAGGTCTACCAGAGCTACGGCACCGCGGACGTCGGCGTCGTCGCCTACGAGACACCGGCCCGCTCCGGCCTGGTGCTCGACGAGGGGGTGATCGTGGAGATCGTGCGCCCCGGCACCGGCGATCCGGTGCCCGACGGCGAGGTGGGCGAGGTCGTGGTGACCACCTTCAACCCCGCCTACCCGATGATCCGCTTCGGCACCGGCGACCTGTCGGCCCTGCTGCCGGCCAGCAGCGCCTGTGGGCGCACCAACCTGCGCCTCAAGGGCTGGATGGGGCGCGCCGACCAGACCACCAAGGTCAAGGGCATGTTCGTCCACCCCTCCCAGGTGGCGGAGGTGCTGCGCCGCCATCCCGAGATCGCCCGCGCCCGGCTGGTGGTCGGCCGGCAGGACGCCAGCGACACCATGACCCTGCGCTGCGACGCCGCCGAGACCGGCGAGGCGCTCGCGGCGGCCGTGCGCGAAACGCTGGCCGCGGTCACCAAGCTCAAGGGTATGGTGGAATTCGTGCCGCCGGGTTCCCTGCCCAACGACGGCAAGGTCATCGAGGACGCGCGCGGCTGATACCAGGTTCGGAAAGGCCCGACTTTCCGAACCTGGTATCGCCCGCGACGGCGGGCGCGCGCCGATAGGCGCGGAGCCTGCGTGGCGAATGAACGCAGCGGTCAGAACTTTTCTGACCGCGTATGACACGACGCGGCCGGCAAGAACAGGACCAGGAGGACCGGAGACATGCTCCCCAACCAGTACCCGTCGCTGAACTTCGACCTCGGCGACACGGCGGACATGCTGCGCGACAGCGTGCGCAGCTTCGCCTCCGACGAGATCGCGCCGCGCGCCGCCGACATCGACCGCGAGAACGAGTTCCCGGCCGACCTCTGGCGCAAGATGGGCGACCTCGGCATCCTCGGCGTGACGGTCGAGGAGGAGTATGGCGGCGCCGGCATGGGCTATCTGGAGCATGTGGTGGCGATGGAGGAGATCTCCCGCGCCTCCGCCTCCGTGGGGCTCAGCTACGGCGCCCACTCCAACCTCTGCGTCAACCAGATCCGCAAGAACGGCAGCGAGGAGCAGAAGCGCAAGTATTTGCCCAAGCTGATCAGCGGCGAGCATGTCGGCGCGCTCGCCATGTCGGAGCCGGGGGCCGGGTCGGACGTGGTGTCGATGCGGCTGCGGGCCGACAAGAAGGGCGACCGCTATGTGCTGAACGGCACCAAGATGTGGATCACCAACGGCCCCGACGCCGACACGCTGGTGGTCTACGCCAAGACCGACGTGACCGCCGGCCCGCGCGGCATCACCGCCTTCCTGATCGAGAAGGGAATGACGGGCTTCTCGGTCGCCCAGAAGCTGGACAAGCTGGGCATGCGCGGCTCCAACACCGGCGAGCTGGTGTTCGAGGATTGCGAGGTGCCGGAGGAGAATGTGCTGGGCGGCATCGGGCGCGGCGTCAACGTGCTGATGTCCGGCCTCGATTACGAGCGCGCCGTGCTGTCGGGCGGGCCGCTCGGCATCATGCAGGCCTGCATGGACGTGGTCATCCCCTACGTCCACGACCGCAAGCAGTTCGGCCAGCCGATCGGCGAGTTCCAGCTCATGCAGGGCAAGCTGGCCGACATGTACACGGTGATGAACGCCGCCAAGGCGTATGTGTACGCGGTGGCGAAGGCCTGCGACCGCGGCGAGACCGCCCGCAAGGACGCCGCCGGCGCCATCCTCTATTCCGCGGAGAAGGCCACCTGGATGGCGCTGGAGGCCATCCAGACGCTGGGCGGCAACGGCTACATCAACGAATACCCCACCGGCCGCCTGCTGCGCGACGCCAAGCTCTACGAGATCGGCGCCGGCACCAGCGAAATCCGCCGCATGCTGATCGGCCGCGAGCTGTTCAAGGAAACCGCGTAGCCGCCGCAGGGACAGGGGAGTTACGGACATGCACCTCACGGACGACCAGCGGATGGTGCGCGAGATGGCCGCGGCCTTCTCGGCGGAGCGGCTGGCCCCCACCGCGGCGGAGCGCGACCGCAGCGGCGCCTTTCCCAAGGAGGAGCTGGCCGAGATGGGCCGGCTCGGCCTGATGGGCATGCTGGTGCCGGAGGCCTATGACGGCGCCGCCACCGACCACGTCGCCTACGCGCTCGCCATCGAGGAGATCGCGGCCGGCGACGGCGCCATCTCCACCATCATGAGCGTGCACAACTCGGTCGGCTGCATGCCGATCCTGAAGTTCGGGGACGCGGAGCAGCGCGAGCGTTTCCTGAAGCCGATGGCGCGCGGCGAGATGCTGGGCGCCTTCTGCCTGACCGAGCCGCAAGCCGGGTCCGACGCGGCGGCGATCAAGACCCGCGCGCGGCGCGACGGCAACCACTGGGTGCTGAACGGCACCAAGCAGTTCATCACCTCCGGCAAGAACGCCGACGTCGCCATCGTCTTCGCGGTCAGCGACCCCGCCGCCGGCAAGCGCGGCATCACCGCCTTCATCGTGCCCACCGACACCCCCGGCTATCAGGTCGCGCGGGTGGAGGACAAGCTGGGGCAGAGCTGTTCCGACACCTGCCAGATCGTCTTCGAGGACTGCCGCATCCCCGCCGACCTGATGCTCGGGCCGGAGGGCGGCGGCTACAAGGTGGCGCTGGCCAACCTGGAGGGCGGGCGCATCGGCATCGCCGCCCAGTCCGTCGGCATGGCCCGTTCGGCGCTCGACCACGCCGTCCGCTACGCCCAGGAGCGGCAGAGCATGGGCGTGCCCATCATCCAGCATCAGGCCATCGCCTTCCGGCTGGCCGACATGGCGACGAAGGTGGAGGCGGCCCGCCAGCTCGTGCTGCACGCGGCCTCCCTGCGCGACGCCGGCCAGCCCTGCCTGAAGGAGGCGGCCATGGCGAAGCTGTTCGCGTCCGAGGCGGCGGAGCGGGTCTGCTCCGACGCCATCCAGATCCATGGCGGTTACGGCTACCTGAACGACTTCCCGGTCGAGCGCATCTACCGCGACGTTCGCGTCTGCCAGATCTACGAGGGCACCAGCGACATCCAGCGGCTGGTGATCAGCCGGGCGCTGGTGGCGTAGGCGTACGGGGGCGGGTCAGAACACCCCCGCCTCCAGCCCGGCCGCCACCAGCATCCCCAGCTCCTCGCAGTGGCCGGCGAAGGCGGGGTCCCAGGCGCCGCGCAGCACAAGCGGCTCCCGCACCGCGCGCCAGCGCAGGCCGGTGGTGATGGTGGCGACGGCGCGGCAGGTGCCCGTGCCGTCGTTGCCCGCGCGCACATACAGCGCGTACGGCATGCCCTGCGTGCGCTCCAGGCAGGGGTAATAGACGCGGTCGAAGAAATCCTTCAGCGCCCCGCTCATGTATCCGAGATTTTCCGGCGTGCCGAGGATGACCGCGTGGGCGGCCAGCACGTCCCCCGGCCCCGCCTCCAGCGGCGCTTTCCAGGCCACCTCCACCCCCTCGATCTCCGGCGCGCCTGCACCGCGCAACACCGCGTCGCGCAGGGCCCCGGTGTTGGGCGAGGGCGTGTGGGCGACGAGGAGCAGGCGCTTGGGCACGGGCTTGCCTCCGGCGGGGTTGCGCCGCCACTCTATCCCGGCCGCCCGACGAAAAAAACGTCGGCGG
>OFDN01000527.1_pt1 | contig 30632 bp, 27 predicted proteins | sample 1520971 | NCBI WGS metagenome assembly OFDN01 (sample SAMEA94257418, study PRJEB24077) | hot springs metagenome | biome: Aquatic biome; feature: Geographical feature; material: Water | place: India | collected 2012-06-12 | depth 5 m | reverse complement strand
TCCCAGGAGAGCCGAGTCCCCACCCGTGCCTCCCCCTGCCGGCAAGATGCCGGCAGCACTCTGCCTGGCGGCCGGCAGCCACGATGAAAAGACGCGCCCGCACGTTGCCCCGGCGCCACTTCACCCGCGACGCCGGCGCGGATTCATTCTAGGCTGCCCGCCATGTCCACGATTCCTCCTGCCGTTCCCCCGCGCATCTCCCGCCGCGAGGCGTGCGTCCTGGGCCTGACCTCGCTGGCCGGCCTGGTGGCCGGCTGTGCCACCGGTTCCCCCGCCGGCCTCGTTCGCGTCGAATCCACCCGGTTTGGCCAGCTTGCCGACGGCCGTCCGGTTCAGTCGCACACGCTGCGCAACCGCCACGGCATGGTAGTCCGCCTCATGGACCTCGGGGCCACGCTCACCGAGATCAGCGTGCCCGACCGGCAGCGAGCCGCGGCCAATGTCGTCTGCGGTGCCCCGACCCTGGACGCCTACCTGAAGGGCTTTCCGGCGGGCGCGTCCGTCATCGGCCGCTTCGCGAACCGCATCCGCAACGCCCGGTTCACCCTCGATGGCCGCGAGGTCCGCGTCACTGCCAACACCGGGCCGCACCACATCCACGGCGGCCGCGAAGGCTTCGCCGGCAAACTCTGGACGGCCAAGACCCGCACCGGCCGGCGCGAGGCGGCGGTGGAATTCAGCCTGCGCAGCGCGGATGGTGAGGAAGGCTTCCCCGGCAACCTGGCCGTCACCGTCACCTACACGCTGAACGACGCGAACGAGCTCACGCTGCGCTACGCCGCAACCACCGACCGGCCCACGGTCGTGAACCTCACGAACCACGCCTACTTCAACCTGGCCGGTTCCGGCGACGTTTACGGGCACGAGCTACAGATCTTCGCGGACGAATTCACCCCGGGCGACCGCGACCTCATCCCCACCGGCGAGGTGCGTTCAGTCACCGCGACCCCGCTCGACTTCCGCACGCCCCACCGCATCGGCGAACGCATCCGCCAAATCGAGGGGCCGAGCGGCTACGACCACAATTTCGTGCTCCGGGGCCGGGCGGGCACGCTCCGGCCCGCGGCGCGCGTGGTGGAACCGGTCTCCGGCCGCGTCCTCGAATGCCGGACCACCGAGCCCGGCGTCCAGCTCTACACGGCCAATCACTTCAATGGCCGACCCTACCCGAAGCACGGCGCGTTCTGTCTCGAAACCCAGCACTATCCCGACTCGCCGAACCTCACCCAGTTTCCCTCGCCCGTGGTGCGGCCGGGCCAGCCCTACGCCTCGGCGACGGTGTTCAAGTTCACCACCCTCGGCGCATGAACGCCCCCACCTCGCTGCAACGGGACCGGCTGGAGGCGCAGCTCACGGCGGCGGTCGAAGTGAAACCGCTCCTGGCACTGGCCCGTGAGTTTCAGGCCGAAGGATTGGAACAGGCCCCGCTCTACCGCCTTTTCGACGAGTATCGCCTGATCGCGGAGGAGGACGGGGAAGACGCCGCGTGCGAGGTGCTCGACGAGGTGCTCGATGCCATCGCCGGCTGGGGCGACCCCGCCCAGCGGCTGTTCCCGACGGAATTGGAGGGCTGACTGGTCTGCAATGCTGCTTTGAGCGCCATGAAGAAGATCAAACTCACACCACTTCAGAATGCTATCATTCGGACTCTGGAAGAGGCAGGCGAGGAGACATCAGGCACAATGCGAGCCACTTTGTGCGCGCAAGGTCACGACTGCGGACACGCATTGACCGTGGCACTCAATGGATTGGAGCAGCTTGGCTTTGTTCTGCGAAGAAATTCATCCGTGGTTCTCACCAAGAACGGACGCGCAGCAATTACGAGATAGGCAGGCTACTGGAGATATCGGCGCGCAAGTTCATGCGCTGCAAATTTGCGATCCAAGCCAGCTCTTCAGGTCATTGCTCCTCATCCGACGAGGTCGTTTCGCTAAACATGCGCAACGGCGTTTCTGAGGTCTGTCAAGACTACGGTGGCGTTGGAGGCGAGGTCCAGCTTCAGGCAAGCACCGCACCCAGCAACTTCGCCAGCTTCGGTGACAGGGCGGCCTGATGGGCCCGCGGCAGGAACGTCGCTGAGAGCTTGCCTGAAAGTAGCGAGCCCGTGGCCGTTGGCGATGTGGCTGACTTCAGCCCCACCGATATACGAGTCATCCCAGCGCGTCCGGCGGCGGTTCCCTCTCCTGGGGGAGAGGGTTAGGGTGAGGGCGGGCGTCCTTCTCTCTGTCCGGTTTTGCTGGGGAAAGTGAGTTTGGCCCGCCCTCACCCCGGCCCTCTCCCCCAGGAGAGGGAGAAACCGACGTCTGTGCTCGAAGCCAAGATCCCGTGGGGACTAGGCTCTTGCCCACGATCAAAGCCAATTTTCAAACAGACGCTGAGATGACCCAATGACCAAGGCGCAGAAACAAACACTGATTGGCACGCTGGGGCTTACGATTGGCCCATTTGTGCTCTTCACCTTTTGGTTGCTGCCAACCGAGTGTGGGCTCCGGGTCAGTCCACCGTTTGACACGTTCCATTGGGTTTTCTTCGTGGCGAGCATCGTCTTCGGAGTCTGTTTTCTCTGGCGTCTTGCGATTCCGGCAGCCGTGAAACTGGGGGCTACGCTTGTTTACATTCCCGTCGCGGGCTGTGCGCTGATGTATTACGCGCTGCTTGTCGCCGGTGTTGTTTTCAATAACTGGCTGTGATCTGAACCGCAGTTTCCTGAACGTGTGGGTCTTGGGAGGCTGCCTCCGCGCTTCAGGCAAGCACCGCATCCAGCGACTTCGCCAGTTTCGGCGACAGGGCGGCCTCATGAGCCCGCGGTAGGAACGGCATCGAAATGACCCGTTCAGCTCCGACCAGTTCGCCCAACAGGGTCGCGTTCGTTTTTACCGAACCGTCCGGTCGGGCTTGGCCCATGAGCACCACGCACGCGCCAGCCCGGGCCGCTTTGGGCAGACTGCCCAACGTCAGGCGGGCCTGGTTGATGACGCCGAGGCGGTTCGGGCAGACCACCACGGCCCGGGCCCGGAGGCGCGCAATCAATTCATCGGCGGCAAACCCTTCGCCCAGCGGACTCAGCAGCCCGCCGGCACCTTCGACCAGCAGGCACGACGACAGTTCCGCCGCCTGCCGGAGATAAGTCAGGACGTCGGGCAGTTCGAGGGTGCGACCTTCGCGGCGGGCGGCCAGCAACGGCGTCAGCGGTGCCCGGAAGTGCCAGGGATTGAGCGCGTCGAGCGCGATTTCTCCGTCCTGCGCCGCGTGGAGTGCCTCGGCGTCGTCCCGCCCGCCGGAGCAAAACGGCTTCACCGCCAGGGCCGAAACGCCCAACGCCCGCAGCCGGCGGATCAGCAGTGTGGTCAGCACTGTTTTCCCGACGCCCGTGTCGCTGCCCGTGATGAAGATGATCCTGCTCAAAGCAGGCAAAGTGTTCGTCCCTCGGCGCCCGCTGGCAACCGTCGGGCAGCTTGATTCGGCCGCATCAACGCCACCCCGAGGCCGGCGCCACGACGTAGCGCAAACCTCCGGCTTGCCGTGTCGCCGGCGTCTCGCCGGCCCGGTCGGCCGCCGGAAGAATGCTTGCCGGTTCGCCGGTTCCGGCTAAGTAAACGGCCGACAACGTATGAAGAATCTTTCCTGGCTTGTCGCCGCGGCCCTCCTGGCCGGCTCCGCTGTTGCCACGCCCGCTCTCGCCGAAAAGGCCAAGGAGAAGGCGAAGCCCTATCCGTTGGAGACCTGCCTCGTGTCCGACGAGAAGCTCGGTGAAGACCCGGACATGAAGCCCTACGCGTTCGTCCACGCCGGGCAGGAGATCAAGATCTGCTGCAAGTCCTGCAAGAAGGACTTCGACAAGGATCCCAAGAAGTTCCTGACCAAGTTGGAAGACGAGGCGAAAAAGGCCAAAAACGGGAAGAAGTCCGGCCAGTGATTCGCCGATAACCGCACCGTCATCGGTCCGCCATGAAGTCCGTCTGCGCCACCTTCCTGAGCCTGCTCTTCCTGCTGGCGCAGCTGTGCGTGGTGGCGCCGGCCGGGTCGGCGGCACCGACGGCGTGCGGGACCGGTCCGGCGGAGGATTCCCCATGCTGCCGGGCCAAAGCGCATCACTGCCAGTGCTGCGTCGAGGAGTCGCCCGCGGCGGCTCCTCTCGCCGCCGTGCCGGCCCCAGTCAATCCGGGGCACGAATTTTCCCTGCAACCCGGAGCGCTGCTGCTCGCGCTCTGGACTCTGCCTTCCCCGCCGGAGTTGCCGGCGGTTTCCTGGACTGCCTCTGCGGTGGTCCGAGCGGAACCCGTGCCGCTGTTTCTGCGGCAGGGCGCCCTGCTGATCTGAGATTCCCCAACATCCCGGAAGACGTGTGCCCGGCGCGGGCGCGCGTCTGCCTCCGTTCCGGTGCCGCGCCGAGCCTGAAAACTCCCGTTCCGATGTTGGGTCATGAAACCATTCCTTTTGCCGTGCGGCGTGCTCGCCGCCTGGTTGACCGTCGCCAGTGAAACTGCGGCCCCGCCGCCGTTGACGGTCGTCACCCCCGCCGTGGTCTCGGCCTATTCCGAGACACTGCGCACCAATCATCCCGGCCTGCGTGCGGCCCAATCGCGGGTGACCGCTGCCACGCTCGACGCCCAGGCCGTCCGGCGCTGGGACGATCCGATGGCGACGCTGGGCGGATCGGTCTTCAACACCGCCTGGATGGATCCGCGGGAACAGGGCGACCTGACCTACGGGGTCGAGCAGAAACTCCCGGTCATGGGCAAGGAAACCGCAGCCCGGGTGCTCGCCGAAGCCGAGGCGGCCGTGACGGCGGAGGAGGCCGAGCAGCGGTTCCAGGAACTGCGCCGCGATCTGGCGAAGGCGCTGTTCGCCACCGCCCGCGCGGAGGAGACCCTGCGTCTCGGCGAGGAGGATCTGCGTTGGGCCGACCAAATGGTGGCGGCCGCGGAGGCCCGTTACCGCGGCGGCATGGGCTCGCAGTTTGAGGTGCTCCGGCTCCAGTCCGACCGCGCCCGGCGTGCCGCGCAGTTGGGCACCGAACGCAGCGAGGTCGAGGCGCGGCGCGCGGAAGTGAACCGCCTGTTGAACCGGGACTCCCTGACCGTGCTGCCGTCGCTCGGCCTGCCGGCGTTGACCGACCCGGTTCCGTTCTCCACCAATCTGCTGCGTTACGCCCTGAGCTACGAACCGCGGCTGAAGGTCCAGGAACGGATGCGGGACACGGCCGAGGCCGCGGTCAGGGTGTCCCGCCGCGCCGCGCGACCCGATGTGAGCCTGGGCGTGGACGGCCTGAACTACAGCGGCGACGGCGGGTTTCGGCAGGGCATGTTCAGCCTCAAGGTCAGCCTGCCGTGGTTCAACCGCACCAACTACCGGCGCGAACAGCGGCGCGATCTGGCCCGGCTCGAGGCGGTGACCCAGGAACAGGCGGCGATGAAGCGTGACGTCGAGGCCGAGATCCACCATCTGACGATCGAAATCGCCGCCGCCCACCGCGAGGCCGCGGCCCTGCGGGATGAGGTGATACCCCGCGCCGAACAGGCGCTTGCCGCCGCCCACGCCGGCTGGAGCAGCGGCCGGGGCATGCTCGCCGAAGTGCTGGAAGCCCGGCGGATGCTGCTGGAATCCCGGGTGATGTTCACCCGGGCCGTGGCCGAACAATGGTCGGCCATGAGCGAACTTGTCCTCTGCTGCGGGCTGGGGGACCTCGAAGCCCTCGAGATGCTGGCCCGCAACAGCGCCGTCCAACCCTGATACCCTCCTCCGATGAAACCCGTTTCCGCCCTGCTTCTCGTCCTCGCCGCGCTCGGTGCCGGCTGGTTCGCCCGCCAGTCCTTCGGGCCGGCAGTGTCCCGCTCCACGCCGTCCGCCGGTGAACGGCCGGTGAAATTCTATCAGTCGCCGATGCATCCGTGGATCAAGTCGGACCAGCCCGGCAAATGCACGATCTGCGGCATGGATCTCACGCCGGTGTATGAGGGCGACGCCGGGTTCGCCACGGACTCCGGCCTCGTCACCCTCAGCTCGAACCAGCTCACGGTCGTGCAGGTCGGGACCAGCCCGGTGCGGCGCGCGGCGATCACACGGACGCTGCGGGTCGCGGGTTCCATCGACGACAACGACCAGCGGCACCGGTTGCTGTCCGCCTACGTGGACGGGCGCATCGAGCGGCTGTTCGTGAACCAGCTCGGCGCCGAAGTCGTCGCCGGCCAGCCCCTGGCGACGTTCTACAGTCCGATGCTGCTCACGGCCGTGCGGGAGTATCTCGCCGCCCACCGGGCGCCGGGCGGAAACCTGGCCGAGGGCGCCGCGCTGCGGCTCCGGCAGATGGGCCTGAACGAGGACCAGATCCGGGAGCTGCCCGCGAACTTCGGTCCCACCAACCTGACCGTGGAACTCCTCGCGCCGATGACCGGCACGGTCGTCGCCAAGGAGGTTTATGAAGGCCAATATGTGAAGGAGGGCGACAAGCTCTTCGAACTCGCGGACTTCAGCTCCATGTGGTTCCTGTTCGATGCCTACGAGCGGGACCTCGAATGGCTGCGGGTCGGCCAGCCGGTGGAGATCATGACTCCGTCCCTGCCGGGCCGCCGCTTCACGAACGCGATCTCGTTCATCGACCCGAACCTGCGGGATGAAACGCGCAGCGCGAAAATCCGGGTCGAGCTGCCGAATCCGCGGGTGGACGAGCCCGGCGGCCCGCGCCGGCTGATCCGCCACCGCGTCTTCGCCGATGGGCAGGTGCGGGTGGCGACGGAACCGGTGCTGACCGTGCCGCGGTCCGCGGTGCTGTCGCCCGGTGCGCAGGCGGTCGTCTATGTGGAGCGCGGCAACGGGGCCTACAAGCAGCGGGCGGTGACGCTCGGGCGGGCGGGCGATGAGGTTTGGGAAGTCGTGTCCGGCGTGAGCGAGGGCGAATCCGTGGTGACCAGCGGCAACCTGCTGCTCGATTCGCAGGCGCAGCTGCACGCCGCGGTTGAACCCCCGGCGCCCGCCTCGCCACCGGCCGGGGCGGCGGCGCCGCTGACGCCGGAGCAGCAGGCGGCGGTGCTGGAGTTTCTCCGACAGACGGACTCCCTGCGTGACGCCCTGGCGGCGGATGACCTGGCGACATTCAACGCGCTCGCCCCGCAGGTCCACGCCGCCCAACCGAAGCTAGCGGCGGCGCTGAAAGGTGCAGCGGGGTGGGCACAACCGCTGGAAAAGCTCGCTGCCGTCTCGCATCTGGACGCCGCCCGGGACCTGGCAAGCGCCCGGCAGTCGTTCCATCGCCTCAGCGCCGAAGTCGTGGAGGCGGCCAAGCGCGTGCGCACGGCCGCCCGCGTTCCGGACCTGCGGATTTTCCAGTGCCCGATGACGAAGAAGTCCTTCCCCGGCGCGCCGCCGCGGGCGGAATGGCTCCAGTTCTCGCCAACGGTCCGCAACCCCTACTTCGGCGCCGAGATGCTCGATTGCGGCACGGAGGTGAAGCCATGATCTCCCGCCTCATCGAATGGTCCCTGAAGAACCGCTTCCTGGTTCTCTGCGGCTCGCTGCTCCTCGTCGCCTGGGGCGTGAAGTCCGTTTACCGCACGCCGGTGGATGCGATTCCCGACCTCAGCGAGAACCAGGTCATCGTCTTCGCCGACTGGATGGGCCGCTCGCCGCAGGAGGTCGAGGATCAGGTGACGTATCCGCTGTCCGTGAACCTCCAGGGCCTCGCCGGCGTGAAGACCGTGCGCGCCACCTCGATGTTCGGGTTCTCGCTCGTGACCGTGATCTTCGAGGACAAGGTGGACAATTACTTCGCCCGCTCGCGCGTGCTGGAGCGGCTCAACTTGCTCACCAGCCAGATGCCCGCGGGCGTTGTCCCGCAGCTCGGTCCCGATGCCACCGGCCTCGGCTGGATTTACCAATACTACCTGGACGTGGACCCCACGAAGGCGCCCAACGGCCAGGGCTACGATCTCGGCCAGTTGCGGGCGCTGCAGGACTTCTTTGTCCGCTACCAGCTCCAGAGCGTGGCGGGGGTCGCGGAAGTCGGGTCCGTCGGCGGCTTCGTGCGACAGTATCAGATCGAGGTCAGCTCCACGCGGATGCGGGCGCTGGGCGTTTCGTTGCAGGACGTGATGATGGCCGTCGGCGCGAACAACCTGAACGTCGGCGGCAAGACCATTGAGGAGAACGGCATGGAGTTCGTCGTGCGCGGCGTCGGGCTCGTGAAGCAGGTGTCCGACCTCGAAGGCATCGTGCTGATGGAGAAAAACGGCACGCCCATCTACCTGCGTGACGTCGCCAGCGTGGAGATTGGCGGGGATTTCCGACGTGGCACCCTGGATGTGGATGGCCGCGAAGTGGTGGGCGGTATCGTCGTGATGCGCACGGGTGAGAACGCGATGGAGGTCATCCGCCGGGTGAAGGAAAAAATCGCGCAGCTCAGTCCGAGCCTGCCGCCGGGCGTCACCATCCGGTCGTTCTACGACCGCAGCGATCTCATCGCCCGCACCATTGGCACGCTGAAGCACGCGCTCATCGAGGAAGTCATCCTGGTGACGCTCGCGCACATCGTGTTCCTGTTCCACTTCCGCAGCATCCTGATCGTCACCATTCCGCTGCCGGCCTCGATCCTCGTATCGTTCATTCTCATGGAGCAGTTCGGCATCAGCTCGAACATCATGTCGCTCTCCGGCATCGCCATCGCCATCGGCGTGCTCGTGGACGCGGGCATCGTGATGACCGAGAACGTCATCCGGCACTGCGAGGAGGCGGAGAAGGCGAAGGCTGAAGTAATCAGCAGGTCAGTGGTCAGTTATCAGTCAGAAGATGGCAGCGGCCTCCCACTGAATACTGACCGACTGATTACTGATTACTCTCACCGTCTTACCCCTGCCGAGACCTTCGCCTGCACCCTGGCTGCCGCGAAACAGGTCGGCCGGCCGATCTTTTTTGCGATGGCCATCATCATCCTCGCGTTCCTGCCGGTGTTCGTGCTCGGCGGCGCGGAGGGAAAACTGTTCCACCCGCTCGCCTACACCAAGACCTTCGCCTGCCTCGGCGCCACCCTGCTCGCCGTCACGCTGGTGCCGGTGCTGTGCACGTTCCTCGTGCGCGGCCCGTTCCACGCCGAGGAGGACAACTGGATCATGAAGTTCCTGCTGCGCGCCTATGATCCCGCGCTGAACTGGTCGCTCCGCCACCGCGGCCTCGTGCTCGGCCTCGCGGCGGTGATTCTCGCCGTGTCGCAGCTCATCGCCTGGGGGCTGCCGCGGCCCTTGCTTGAACATCTCTCCCCTCGCTACCCGGCGCTCGCCACGGCCTTCAAGGGCTTGGGCAAGGAGTTCATGCCCACGCTCAATGAGGGTTCGCTGCTCTTCATGCCCGTGCTGCTGCCGGCGACGTCGCTCACCGAGGTGAAGCGCATCATGGCCTGGCAGGACCGCGTCATGGCGGAGGTGCCGGAAGTCGCCAGTGTCGGCGGCAAGCTGGGCCGCGCCGAAACCGCGACCGATCCCGCGCCGGTCGAGATGATCGAGACCACGATCATGCTGAAGCCGGAGTTCCTCGCGACGAACCGCAGCGTGCTCGGGCTCTTCACGGTTCCGTGGACAGTGCGCAACCCCGAATGGCGCCCCGGCATGACTCGCCAGAAGCTGGTCGCCGAACTCACCGAAAAGCTCACCGCCGTGCCCGGATATGTCCCCGGCTTTCTCCAGCCGATCGAGAACCGCATTCTCATGACCTCGACCGGCATCCGCGCCCAACTCGGCGTGAAGCTGCTCGGCGACAATCTCGACACGCTCCAGGCCAAGGCCTTTGAGGTCCAGCGCCTGGTCGAATCCGTCCGCGGCGCGGTCGGCGTCGCGCCCAGCCGGGTCCAGGGCAAACCGTATCTGGAGATCGAAATTGATCGTCCGGCCGCCGCCCGCTTCGGCCTGAGCGCCGCCACCGTGCTCGACGCCGTGGAAGCCGGCCTCGGCGGCAAGAACGTCACCACGACCATTGAGGGCCGGCAGCGTTTCCCCATTCAGGTGCGGTTCCAGCGCAGCGAACGCGAGGACCTCGAACGCCTCGGCGACGTGCTCGTCACCAGCCCGGCCGGCCAGCACATCCCGCTCGGTCAGGTGGCGAAGATCCGCCGCGTCACCGGCCCGAACGAGATCGCCAGCGAGAACGGTCGCCTGCGCGTGTTCGTGCAGGCCAACGTGCAGGACCGCGACCTCGGCGGCTTTGTCGAGGAGGTGAAGCGACGCGTCGAGGCGGAGATCGTGCCCGGCCTGCCGCCGGGGATGACCGTCGAATACAGCGGCCAGTTCGAGGACCTGATTCGCGCCGAACGCACGCTGAAGCTGATCGTGCCCGTGTCGCTCTTCATCATCTTCCTGCTGCTTTACATGGTGTATCACTCGGCCCAGGAGGCGGCCCACGTCATCCTCGCGGTGCCGTTTGCGCTGAGTGGTTCCGTGTTCCTCCAAGCGGCGCTCGGCTACCACTTCAGCGTCGCGGTGTGGATCGGCTACATCTCGCTCTTCGGCATCGCCATCCAGACCGGCGTGGTGATGGTGGTTTACCTGGAGGAGGCCATCGCGAAGAAGCAGGCTGATCGTGGCGCCGCCTTCAACGCCGCGGACCTGCTGGACGCCATCAAGGCCGGCGCCCGGCTGCGCTTGCGGCCGAAGTTTATGACCGTGGGCACGACCATCGCGAGCCTGGTGCCCATCATGTGGAGCCAGCAGGCCGGCGCCGAGGTCATGAAGCCGCTCGCGACCCCGGTGATCGGCGGCACCATCAGTTCACTGCTGCACATCCTGATCGTGACTCCGGTGATCGTGATGTGGCTGCGGGAACGGGAACTGCGAAAGGGAACGCAAACGCCGGCGATGCGGACCCGCTGAAATTGTCGGCCGGTTCTCGGGATTCGGGCCGGCGAATTGGCTCTGGCGCGGGCGCCGTGTTTCCGGTTTCTTTCCGCGAACTTCGCCCTTTGCCATGAACACTCCCGCCCCCGTTTTGTCCCGCCGTGACTTCACGAAGACAACCCTGCTCGCCGGTGCGGCCGCCGCCGCCGCGCCGCTGGTCAATGCCGCCGAGTCACCCCGCCGGATCCGGACCGGCGTGATCGGCTGCGGCAGCGTGTCCAACGCCTACCTGCCGGTGCTCACCAAGTCGCCGTTCGTCGAGGTGGTGAGCCTCTGCGACATCAAGCCGGAGCGCGCCCAACGCCAGGCGGAACGGTTCAAGGTCGCGAACACGTATCCGAACATCGACGCGATGCTGAAGGGCGTGCCCTTCGACTTCCTCGTGGTGCTCACCGACATGCAGGTCCACGAGGAGATCAACCGCCGGGGCATCGAGGCGGGGAAACATGTGTGGAGCGAAAAGCCCATCGCCAACACGCTGGCGGTCGGCCAGGAATTCCTCCGCATGGCGAAGGCCAAGGGCGTGCGGCTCTGGGGGGCGCCGATCACCGTGCAGAGCCCGCAGTTCGCCTTCATGGCCAAACAGCTCCAAGCCGGGGCGCTGGGACGGGTGGCCGCAGCCCACGCCTTCTACGGCCATGAGGGCCCGTCGTGGTCCGCGTTCTTCTACGAAAAGCTGGGCGGCTCGATGCCGGACCTCGCGGTTTACAACTTCACCAGCCTCACCGGCCTGCTGGGGCCCGTGAAACGTGTCACGGCCATGCTGAGCATCGTCACTCCGGAGCGCACGGTGGACGACAAGGGCCGGATCAAGGTTGCCGAGGAGGACAACGCCATGGTGCTGATGGACCACGGCAACGGGGTGATCTCGCACGTGCAGTCGGGGTTCAATTACTTCAACCCGCACGGCCACGAGGGTCGCAACGAAACCCGACATACCATTCAGGTCATCGGGTCCAAGGGTTACATGGGCCTCGTCGGCTACGACTGGGAACCCTTGGGTGTTGATCTCGCCACCATGGACCAGCCCGCGCTGAAGCGGCATCAGACCGACGCCCAGGGCTACATCTGGCAGCAGGGCGCCGCGCTGGCCGCGGAATGCCTCTCGACCGGCAAGGAACTGCTGGTGACGCCGGAGCAGGCGTTGCATGTGCTGGAAATCATCACCGCCGCGCGCGAGTCCGCGGCCACCGGCCGGCGCGTGGACCTGAAATCCTCGTTCAAGTGGCCGGTGGTGTGAGCGGGCGGTGCCGTCTCCGCCGCTGACGCCCGCGGTTCCGGCTCCTGGAGTTTCGTGCGGCTCCTGCTCGCCGCGCTGCCACGGGGTTGTTAGGGTCGCCGCGTTCCGTGTCCAAGCCCGTCCACATCCTCGGCCTGTCGGCCTACTACCACGACAGCGCAGCGTGCCTGCTGCGTGACGGGGTGATCGTGGCCGCGGCCCAGGAGGAACGCTTCACCCGCCGCAAGCACGATGAGCGTTTTCCCGAAAATGCCATCGCTTACTGCCTGATTGCCGGCGGCATCGGGCTGGCCGACCTCGACCATGTGGCGTTCTACGAGAAGCCGTTCCTCAAGTTCGACCGGCTGCTCCACAGCTATCTCGCCGAGGCGCCGCGCGGGCTGGCGTCGTTCCTGAAGTCCATGCCGGTCTGGCTGAAGGACAAGCTGTGGCAGAAGGCCGAGCTCGCCGAGAAGCTCCAGTTCGCCGGCCCGATCTTCTTTGCGGAGCACCACGAGGCGCATGCGGCTTCCGCGTTTTTCCCATCGCCCTTCGACGAGGCGGCGATCCTGACTGTGGACGGTGTGGGCGAATGGGCGACCACTAGCTATGGCGTTGGTCGCGGGCCGCGGCTGGAGCTGTGGGCCGAACAGCATTTCCCGCACTCGCTCGGGCTGCTGTATTCGGCGTTCACGCACTACTGTGGATTCCGGGTGAACTCGGGCGAATACAAGCTCATGGGCCTCGCGCCCTACGGCGAGCCGCGCTTCGTGGAGGCCATCCGGCGCGAATTGGTGGACCTGCGCGAGGACGGTTCCTTCCGGCTGAACCTCGCGTGCTTCGGCTACACGGCGGGGCTGCGGATGACGAATGAGCGCTTTGATGCCGTGTTCGGTGCGCCTGCCCGCCCGGCGGAATCGCGGCTCACCCAGCACTACATGGATGTCGCCCGGAGCATCCAGGAAGTGACCGAGGAGATCCTGTTCCGCATGGCGAAACAGGTTCGCCGCGAGACCGGCCGGCCGAACTTGTGTCTGGCCGGCGGCGTGGCGCTGAACTGTGTCGCCAACGGACGCATCCTGCGCGAGGGCATCTTCGAGCGGATCTGGATCCAGCCGGCGGCCGGCGATGCGGGCGGTGCGCTGGGCGCGGCGTTCGTCGCGTGGCACCACGCGCTGGAACGGCCCCGGCCGGCGACCGGTGGCCGCGACGCGATGCAGGGCGGTTACCTCGGGCCGGCATTCGGGCGTCGCGAGATCGAGCTGGCCCTGTCGTATCTCGGGGACGCCGAACGCGGGTCCTTCACGGTGCGGGAATTGGACGACGCAACTTTGCCCGGCGCGGTGGCCGACCTGCTGGCCGCGGGCAAGGTGGTCGGCTGGTTCCAGGGCCGGATGGAGTTTGGGCCGCGGGCGCTGGGGGCGCGGAGCATCCTGGGCGACGCCCGGTCGCCGGCCATGCAGGAGACGATGAACCTGAAGATCAAGTTCCGCGAAAGCTTCCGTCCGTTCGCGCCGAGTGTGCTGCGGGAGCGGGCCGCGGAATGGTTCGAACTCGGCCCGGAAAGCCCCTACATGCTGCTCGTCGCGCCGGTCCACCCACGCCGCCTCCGTTCGCTTTCCGCGGCGGAACAAGCCCGCACGGGTATGGAAAAACTGCTGACGCCGCGCTCCGAGATTCCGGCAGTCACGCACGTGGACAACTCGGCGCGCGTCCAGACGGTCGCGGCGGACACGCATCCGCTCTACCACCGGCTGCTGACGGAATTCGAGGCGCGCACGGGCTGCCCGGTGATCATCAACACCAGCTTCAATGTCCGCGGCGAACCCGTGGTATGCACACCGGCGGACGCCCTCCGCTGCTTCCTGCGCACCAACATGGATGCGCTCGCAGTCGGGCCGTTTGTGCTGGAAAAGACCCGCCAACTGCCGCTGGACAAGGACGCCGCATGGCTGCGGGAGTTCGAACTCGACTGAACGCCATGATCCGCGACGAACTCGCCCGACTCGACCGGTCACCCCGCGCCCTCCGCAGCTTCGGTCGGCTGGTGGGCGGTGTGCTGCTCGGATTGGCCGTCATCGGCTGGTGGCGGGCCCGGACTTGGTGGCCATGGCTGGCGACTCCGGGACTCGTCCTGGTGCTGCTGGGTTCCTTCGCGCCCCGGTTCCTGCGCGGAGTCCACTTCGGCTGGATGGCGCTGACCTTCGTGCTGGGCACGGTTTCGGGCACCGTGCTCCTGACGTTGTTGTTCTTCCTTGTGCTGACTCCGTTGAGTTGGCTCGCGCGGATCTCGGGGAAGGACTTTCTCCGGAAGCGCCCGTTGGCGCCCGACGCGTCGGGCTGGATTCCGCGGGACCGCGAACGGCGGGCCACCCGGGCGGACTACGAGCGGCAGTTTTGACATTGGAGCACCGCCGCCCAAGCTGGCGCCGTGAGCAAGTTCAGCATCCTGCGCGAATTCTGGGACTTCCTGAAGGTCCGGAAGAAATGGTGGCTGCTGCCGATCGCGGTGCTGCTCGTGGCGCTGGGCGTGCTCCTGGCCACGTCGGCCAATTCCCCGCTCGCCCCGTTCATCTACTCGCTGTTTTAGCAACCGCGCCTCACGCCATGGCACGCTCCCGAACGTTCGCCTGAACGGAGGTTTGCCGCGCTCCCGGAGCCGCGTATTCTCCGAGCATGGATCGAACCGAAAGAGCCCCGCAGGATCCCGAACTCCGTCGTCGCATCGCCGACCTGATCGCCTACAAGGGCGGCGGGCACAACCCGGACCTCGTGTCCGACGTGATCGAAAACGCCCTCAAGCTGCTCAAGGACGTGGAGCATCGCGGCGACGTGAAGGTCATCCAGACCGCCGTGCGGGAACTGCGCTATGCGTTCCGCCTGTTCGCGCCCTACGCCGGCTCCCGCAAGGTCACGATTTTCGGTTCCGCCCGGCTCAAGCCCGACGACGTCGAATACCAGCAGGCCAAGGAAACCGGCCGGCTGCTGGCCGAGGCGGGCTTCATGGTCATCACCGGCGCCGGCCCGGGCATCATGCAGGCCGGCCACGAGGGCGCGGGGGTTGAGCACAGCTTCGGCGCCAACATCCGGCTGCCGTGGGAGCAGTCCGCGAATCCGGTCATCGCCGAGGACAAGAAGCTGGTGACGTTCAAATACTTCTTCACCCGCAAGCTCACGTTCATCCGGCATTCGGATGCGATCGTCCTGTTCCCGGGCGGCTTTGGCACGATGGACGAGGGCTATGAATCCCTGACGCTGATGCAGACGGGCAAGAGCAAGCCCATGCCGCTCGTGCTGGTGGACCGGCCCGGCGGCACGTTCTGGAAGACGTGGGACAAGCACATCCGCGAGCACCTGCTGCGGAACCATCTCATCTCCGAGGAGGACGTGAACCTCTATCAGATCACCGACAGTCCGGCGGAGGCGGTGAAGGCGATCCGGCGGTTCTACCGGAACTTCCACTCCACGCGCTTCGTGAAGGACCAGTTGGTCATCCGGCTCCAGCATGCTCCCAGTCCGTCCGCCCTCGAGGCGTTGAACGAGGATTTCGCCGACATCATCGAGGGTGAGCCGTTCCATCTGGCGAGTCCGTCTCCGGAAGAGGTTGAGGCCGGTGATGCGCTGGAGTTCGCCCGGATTGCGTTTGGCTTCAACCGCCGCGCCTACGGCCGCCTGCGGCAGCTCATCGAGGTCCTCAACCGGCTCTAAACGCGCGCACGGTCAGCCGCAGAGCAGCAGCGCCAGGAGCTGGGCGGACAGGATGCGCAGGAGCATCGTGAGCGGATACACCGTGGCGTAGGCGACGCTCGGGGCGTCCGACTTGCTGATGGAGGAGGCGAACGCCAGCGCGGGCGGATCGGTCATGCTGCCGGCCAGCAGGCCGCAGATGGACATGTAATTCAGCTGCAGCCGTCGCCGGGCGAAGATGCCGACCAGCAGCAGCGGGACCATGGTGATCACCGCCGCGGCGCCCAGCCAGGCCAGACCGGTGCCGGCGAACACAGTGCTGAAGAACTTCTCGCCGGCGCCCAGCCCCACGCACGCGAGGAACAGCGTGATGCCCAGCTCGCGGAAGGCGAGGTTGGCGGTCACGGGCATGTGCCAGACCAACGGCCCGAAGTGGCCGACACGCGCGAGCAGGATCGCCAGCACCAGCGGTCCGCCGGCGAGCCCGAGCTTCACCGGCACCGGCAGCCCGGGAACCTGCAGCGGCACCAGTCCCGCGATGACCCCCAGGGCGATGCCCGTGAACACCGGCACAAAATGCGTCGCGTTCAGCTCCCGCAGGGAATTGCCCACTGCGTGTTCGGCCTTCTTCAGGCCGGCCTCGTCCCCGACGAGGTAAAGCTGGTCGCCGAACTGGAGCCGCAGTTCCGGCACGGCGGTCATCTCGATGTCAGCACGGGTCACGCGGGTTACCGTGACGTTGTAAAGCTGGTCGAGCCCGAGTTCCTCGACGGTCTTGCCGAGCACGTCGCGGTGCGTCACGAGCACCCGGCGGTAGGTGACGAGGCCGGGCGTCTTCATCAGGTCCACGTCGCTGCGCCGTCCGACCACCCGCTGGAACCGTTCGAGGTTCTTCGCGGTGCCCACCGCCAGCAGGATGTCGCCGGGTTGGAGCAGGGTCTCGTCGGCGGCGTTGGTCGTCTGGGTTTCGCCGGCCCGCCGGTAACGGGAGATCACCACGCCGGTCTCGCGCAGGCCGGGGATGTCGCCGAGCGCGGTTCCGGCGAGGTTGGCATTCTCGACGACAAGGTTGACGCGCGTGAGCGGCTCGATGCCCGCGTGCCGTTCCTCGTTGAACCGCCGCGCCTCCGCCTCCGGATCGATGCGGAACAGCACCTTCAGCAGCAGCAGGGCCCCGATGATCCCGAGGATGCCCACCGGATAGGCGACGGCGTAGGCCAGGGCCGGGAGGTCCGACTCGGGCTTCGCCACGGCGAGAGTGCCGAGCGTCTGCTGGGCCGCGCCCAGCGACGGCGTGTTGGTCGTCGCGCCGGAGAACAGGCCGAGGGCGGCGAAGGGATTGATGCCGAACTTCGCCAGCAACACGGTGAGACCGCCGCCCAGCAACACGGTGACCAGCGCGAGGGAGTTCAGCGCCAGGCCGTTCCGGCGCAGGGCGGCGAAGAAGCCCGGGCCAAGCTGCAGGCCGATGGTGAACACGAACAGGATCAGCCCGAACTCCTTCACGAAGTGCAGCACCGCCGGTTCGATGGTCCAGCCGAAGTGCCCCGCGACGATGCCGGAGAACAGCACGCCCACCGTGCCCAGGCCGAGGCCGCGGTATTTCAGGCCGCCGACCGAGAGGCCGAGCACGACCACGACGGAAAGCACCAGGATCGCGTGAGCGATGGGCTGGCGGCTGGCAAGGTCGGAGAACGCGTCCATGAGCGGGTGCCGGGAGGGGGTTCCGAACAGCCGGGGAATCTTGGCCGTCCGCGGTCGGAGTTAATCCGCCTTGGGCGCGCGGTCAACCGCCAAGCCGGGCCCGCACGACCGGTTCAGGCCGCGTCCTCGCCCAATTCCACGTTCCAATAGGCGATGTCGAGGAAGTGCTTCCACGAATCGTGCACGGGCGCGCCAAAGGTGACCTGGACGAACGGGCGCCACTTCGGGCGCTTGGGTTTCCGCACGAGCCGCATGCCGGCCTCCGCAGGGGTGTGGTTCGCCTTCCGCGTGTTGCAGCGGATGCACGAGCACACAATGTTTTCCCAAGTGGTCGGGCCGCCGCGGTCACGCGGGATGACGTGGTCGAGATTCAGGTCGCGGCGATCAAAGACGCGACCGCAATATTGGCAGGTGTTCTTGTCGCGCTCGAAGATGTTGTGCCGGGTGAACTTGACCTCCTTCTTCGGCAGACGGTCGAAGACCATCAGCAGGATCACCCGTGGCACGCGCATCCGGAAGGAAACCGTGCCCACGGCATCGTCCGCCTCGGCGTTGGCCTTGGATAGGTCGCGCCACTGCTGGAAGTCGTAGGTCCGGAAATCCCCCTCGCTGTCGCCGAACACGACCTGGGCATGGCCTTCGAAGAGGAGCGTGAGCGCCCGGCGGACGGAGCAGACATTGACCGCCTGCCAGAGGCGGTTGAGCACCAGCACCGGTTGATTCAGAGCGAGGCTCATAACGCAGAACTGCGTGATTGCCGCGGGGCAGTAGCCGACCCGGGCGCCGAAGTCAACGGCCGGGCGATATGGTCACCCGTTTCTCGCCGGCGGGAACGAGCCCCGAAGTTGGAGCAGACACGTCAGGTCGGCGTCACCGACCATGGCTCGGGGATGAAAGATGAATTCCCGCGAGCCAGTGCCGGGAACGTTCACGATGTTTGCGATTTCGGCGGCGTCCATGCAGTGGAGGCGATCCACACCCCAGACTTCGGCGGAACGGGCCACGGGCCAGCGATTCCGGAGGGTTCCGGCCAGCAGGCGGCCGGCGAGGCGGGTGACCCGCGCGGTCAGGGTCGTCGGCCGGAACAGCCGGTAGTCGGGACCGCGCAGCCAGCCGTCAAAGTCCCGGTTCACGACCTCGCGGACAATGCCGAGCACCAGCGGATGCAGGTGCAGATGGTGATGACTGTTGATGAAGGCGCAGCGCTGGCCGGATTCGCGGAAGACATCCCACTGCGCGGCGAGTTCGCGCCGGAGCTCCGCCCGGGGAAAGCAGGACGTGCCCAGACAGAAACCGGCGCGGGCCGGGGAATCGCCCCAAGGCCAATCCGGCAACGTCAGCGGACGGGAATCGCACAGGTGGAGGTGCCAGCCGACGTCCAGCGACGGCGTGGCGCGGGCCAAGTCGAGCGCTTCGGCGGTGCCCGCCTGCCCGGCCATCAGGCTGGCGCCCGTCAACGCACCCTCGCGATGTGCGCGGAGGATGGCGGCATTGACCTCGGAGCTGAGGCCGAAGTCATCGGCGATGAATTGAAGCGGCCGCATCGGGCGAAGCGACCGGAACGATTCGGGCAACCGCGGCCCAAGGCGAGATTTGCTTTCGGCGGCGGCGGCCTTCCCGGCAGCATGCGGCGTCCCGGAACCATTCCTGCCGGCGCGCGGGCGAATGAGCGATCCCCTGTATCTGATCCTGCTGATCTGGAGCGGCTTGGCTGCCGTCTGGTGGAGCCTGGCCGCGGCGCTGGTGCTCCTGCGCCCGCGTCGAAGCGCCTCTCTCTCCTGCGCCACAAGCGGAGGAGAGGGCCGGGGCGAGGAGGTGCTGGAACAAACCAGCGGAGCTCCGGCGGGCAACCCCTCTCCCCGGCCTTCTCCCCGCGCTTCGCCGCGGGGAGAGGGAGAGTGGCACCGGGCAACACCACAACCGTTCGGAGACCGTGAACGCCTCACCGTCTTCAAGGCCCTGCCGCCGGTTTCCTCCGAAGACGCCCGTGCCGCCATTACCGAGGCAGTGGGCTCGTTCGTGCGCGAACTGGATGCGAACAGCGAGCTGGTGCTCGGCGTGCCGCGCGAAGCGGAAGCCGACTGGGCCGCGTCGCTCGCAAACTGGCGTCGGCTGGAAGGCGGCGAACGCCTGCGGGTGCGGGTGTTGCCCACGCCCGGCCAGCACGCCAATCCCAAGGTCGCCTGGCTCGAAGCCCTTTCCGCCGAGGCCACGGGCCGACTGTGGCTGTGGTCGGATGCCGACATCTTTGCGCCGAAGGGGCTGCTCGCGGACTTGCGGGCGGAACTGGCAGCGGCGGCGGGCGCTGCCCACGCGGTGACCTCCGCCTACTGCGTGCGCCGGGTGACCGACGTGGCGGGCATGGCCGACGCGCTGTTCGTGAACGTCGAGTTCCTGCCCGGCGCGCTGCTGCTGGGCCGGCTCGGAACCGTCCGGCTGTCTTTCGGTGCCGCGGTGCTGTTCCGGGCCGAAACCTTTGCCGCCCGGGTGAACTGGGCGGAGCTTGGGGCCAGCCTGGCCGATGACTACGTGCTGGGCCAACGCCTCGCGCCGGTGTGCATCAGCCCGCAGTTGGTCGAAACCACGGCGATCCAGCCTGGTCTCGGAGCGGCGCTGAGGCACCTGCACCGCTGGCAACGGACCATCCGCTGGTGCCGCCCGGGAAGCTTCGCCGCGCTGCTGGTCGTGATGCCGCTGTTGGGCTGGCTGACGGCGGTGCTCGTCCGCCCGGCTGACCCGCGCTCATCGCAGGGACTGCTCGGACAAATCACCGTGGAAGGGTTCGCGAGCGCCGTGCTGATGCTCGGGATCGGTGTGCGGATGCCGTTGCGGTGCTGGCTCGCCGTCGTGGCGTGGCCGTTTGTCCGGGCGTTGGGCTGGGTTGCCGCGTGGTTGCCGTTGCCAGTGACGTGGGGCGAGGGCAAGGTAGCTTGGCGTCGGCCGGTGCGAGAGCGGCGGTGATTCCAAAACAGACGGAATCAGGAAGGGGCCCGGCCATTCGACTATGAGTTGGTGTTTCCCTGAGCGGGATAATCAATCCTGACTTTCCCTGTAGGTAACCCAGCCGTCGTTATATTCGACCACGATGATTCGATCGCCCTCCTTCTTCTCGAAACGAGTTTCGGATAGCCGGTAAGCTTCCAGCTTCATCGTCCGGACAAACTCGTGAAACTCCTCGACCGAGCCCTTTGACCGGAGCGAGTAGCTGTAATCTGCCGGCAAGAAGAACTCGGTGCGCGATTCTTCAAGCACCGACGTGAATGGCATCACAGTCTTGGGGTTCGGCCCGCCAAATCTTCCCACGACGAATAAGACGGTTGGCAAGAATGCCACGCCGAGGAAGAACCAAACCAAGCGTTGCTGGAGGAATCGTTTGATCATGTGCCTCTTTTCGTTGAGTCAAGGGACCGCTGCTTCCTATCAATCGCCTGCAACAATCGGTGATCCTCGGCAACGTCCCACTTTCCTATCTGGCCAGTTCCTTTCCCGCCCCTACCCCTGCCGCTCGCTCATGCTGCGGAAGAACTCGTAGCCCTCGCGCAGGCGGCGCACACACACGTCGCGGTCGGAGAGCATCGTTTTCACGATGCGCAGGATCGGGCCGGAGCGGAAATACCAGCGGTGATAGAAGCGTTCGACCGCCTCGAAGATCTCCTCGTGGCTGATCTCCGGGTAGGTGAGCGCAGAGTTCTGGTAGCCGCCGGCCTGGATGATGTCCGGGCGCGCGAACCAGCCGTTGGCGCGGGCCTGTTCGTAGAGTTCCGTGCCGGGATACGGCGCGGCGAGGCTCACCTGAAGGCTGAACATGTCGAGTTCCTGCGCGAACTGGATGGTCCGCTCGATGGTCTCGGGAGTTTCGCCGGGCAGCCCGAGGATGAACGTGCCGTGGATGGTCACGCCGGCCCGGTGGCAGGCCCGGGTGAAGGCCCGCATCTGGTCGGTGCCGACGCCCTTCTTGATGTTGCGCAGGATCTGGTCGTCGCCGCTCTCGTAGCCGACGAGGAACAGCCGCAGGCCGCAGTCGCGCAGGAACCGGATGGTCTCCTCGTTCACATTGGCGCGGCTGTTGCAGCTCCAGGTCAGGCCGAGTGGACGCAACTTTTCGGCGATGGCGCGGGCGCGGGGCAGGTTCGCGGTGAAGGTGTCGTCATCGAAGAAGAACTCCTTCACCTCGGGGAACAGCCGCTTCAGGTGGGCCATCTCGTCGGCGACGTTCTGCGGCGAACGCACCCGATAGCGGTTGCCGCCGATGGTCTGCGGCCAGAGGCAGAAGGTGCACTGGGCCGGGCAGCCGCGTCCGGTGTAGAGGCTGAGGTAGGGATGGTGCAGGTAGCCGATGGCGTATTTGCGGATGTCGAGGTCGCGTCGGTAAACGTCGGCCACCCAGGGCAGCACATCCATGTCGGCGATCAGCTCCCGCTCGGCGTTGTGCAGGATGCGGCCCTCGGGCGAGCGGTAGGAAAGGCCCCGGATGCCCGCGAGCGGACGCCCCTCGGCGACTTCCTGGCAGGTGAAGTCGAATTCGCGATGCCCAACCCAGTCGATCGCGCGGCACGACTTCAGCGTGTCCGTCGGCAACGTGGCCGCGTGCGCCCCGACGAAACCGATCCGTGTGTCGGGGCGTTGGCGCTTGATCGCCTCCGCCACCTGGCAGTCATTGGCAAAGGACGGCGTCGAGGAGTTGATGATGACTTGGTCGAAGTCCTTCGCGGTGGCAAGGCAGCCGGCGAGGTCCACTCCGTGCGGCGGGCAGTCGAGCAGCCGGCTGCGGGGCACAAGGGCAGCCGCCTGCGCCAGCCACGTGGGATACCAGTAGCTGGTCACCTCGCGCCGCGCCTGATAGCGGGAACCGGCCCCGCCATCGAAGCCTGCGATTCCCGGCGGACAGAGAAACAGCGTGCCCATCGGCGCAGCTTGGCCAGACGCGCCGGGAAGGGGTCAAACCATTCCTGCGGCCGGGTCACGTCGGACGAATCGGGGCACTGCCCCATCGGACTTCTCCCTCTCCCGGCAGCGAAGCGCAGAGAGAGGGTTGGGGAGAGGGGTTGCCCGCAGGCGTGTCCGTAAAATCGCCGCTCTCCTCCTCTCCCCGGCCCTCTCCTGCACTCTGGGTGGAGGAGAGGGAGTTTGGGGGGCAGCGGCGAAATGCGCCCCTTCACTTCATGTGGGTGCCGGGCGGGTCGCCGTAGATCTGGCCGATGAGCTCCGCGGCGATTTCGGGCGGATCGGGAAAGGTGTGGAACCAGGTGTTCTTGAATTCGGCCGAGCCGATGACGGCATTCCCCGCCGGGTCGTGAAACGTGATCGTGACCTGGGCGGGATACATCACCATGTCCCATTTCCATTTGTCCTCGTAGAGCACGTAGAACTGCGTGCCGGCGGGGATGTCCTCGCGGGTCCCGCGGGTGACCGTCACGCCCCGGCTGGCCAGCACCCGTTCAATCTCGGCGAGGAACCCTCGGTCCTTGCTTTTGGCGACCACGACATGGGCGCGCTTGAGGGAGGTCAGGTCATGCTGGGCTGAGCGGGTCGCCGGCGTGACCGTGTGACAGCCGGTGACGAGGGTGGCGGCGAGGATCAGGACGGCGGCGCTGCCGAACACGGACGATTTCATGGACTGGTGATGGCGAGTCGGCCGGACCGGTCAAGGGACATCTGAAGTCCCGAAGACTAGGACTGCCCCGGCGATTCCGTTGCGCTGCAGCTTGCCCCCTTATGCCGTCTTGGCGAATATGGGTCGCCATATCATGAAGACGACCATCGAGATTGCGGATGATCTGTTCGAGCGGGCGCAGGGGCTTGCCCGTCGGGAAAAGACGACCTTCCGCGCGCTCACCGAACAGGGTTTGCGGTTGGTCCTCAACGGCAGGCAGTCGGCTCACGCGAAGCGAGATTGGAAACCCATCACCCGTGGCGGCGGCTTTGCCACCAAGGAAGCTTCCAAGCTGACTTGGGACCAACTGCGTGACGAGTTCATCTACCCGCCCGGCCAACCATGATCGCCGTGGACACCAACATCCTCGTGTATGCCCATCGCGAGGAATACGGCGACAAACACCGCTCGGCGGTGGCGGCGCTCCGCCCCTTGGTCGAAGGCCGGACGCAGTGGGCCATCCCGTGGCCTTGCGCCCACGAGTTCGTCGCCGTGGTCACGCACCCCAAAATCTTTGGAAGCCCCACGCCGGTGAAGGAAGCGTTGGATGTGCTTGCCGACTACGCAGAGTCCGCCGGCTTTCACTGGTTGGGCGAGGGGCCGCGTTATCTGGCGGCGCTTCGGTTGCTCGCGGAGAAGGCCAAAGTCCAGGGCGGGCGCATCCACGACGCCCGGATTGCCGCGCTCTGTATCCATCACGGTGTGCGGGAACTCTGGACCCACGACCGTGACTTCTCCCGGTTTCCGCAGCTCAAGACGCGGAATCCGCTCACTGCCAGGGCGGACCATTGAGCCACAATGCCGGTGACACCGGGCTGGCGAGACCAAGGCTGCAATCGTCTCCCTTGCCAAGCGGGCCCCGCGTCGCACTCTCCGCGGCCCTGTGCTGAATCTGGATTCGCTCAACCCGGAGCAACGTCAGGCCGTGGTCACGCACCGCGGCCCGGTGCTGATCCTTGCAGGGGCGGGCACAGGCAAGACGCGCGTCATCACCCACCGGATCGCGCACATGGTCCAGAAGGGCATCGGGCCGGGGAACATCCTGGCGGTGACCTTCACCAACAAGGCCGCGCGGGAAATGCTCGAGCGCGTGAACGAGCTGGTCCCGAAACAGCCGCGGCCCGACAACGGCGAGAAGCCGCCCCGGCCGACGATCTGCACCTTTCATTCGCTCTGCGTCCGCATCCTGCGCGAACACATCCATCACCTCGGCTACAAGCGGAACTTCGTCATCTACGACGAGGGCGACCAGCTTGCGGCGATGAAGAAGATCCTGTCCGCGATTTCGGACAACTCGGGCAAGAGCCCGAAGTCCGATCCCGGCGCCGTGCTGGCGATGCTCAGCAAGTTCAAGAACGGCGGCGCCCAGGCGAAGGGCTTCGAGGACCCGAACGTCCGGGCCCTCGCGGAGCATGTGGCCAAGCGGTATGAGACCGCCCTGCACGCCTGCAACGCGGTGGATTTCGACGACCTGATCCTGCTCACGCTGCGGCTGTTCCGGGAGTTCCCCGAAGCGCTGAACGCGTGCCGCGACCGGTTCCGCTACGTGATGGTGGACGAATACCAGGACACCAACGCGGCGCAGTTTGAGCTGGTGCACTCGCTGACCGTCGAGTCGCGCAACCTCTGCGTCGTGGGCGACGACGACCAGTCCATCTACGGCTGGCGCGGTGCCGAGGTCGCCAACCTGCTGGACCTCGAGAAGCATTTCCCGGAGGTGAAGGTCATCAAGCTCGAGCAGAATTACCGCTCGACCAACATGATCCTCAACGCCGCCAACGGCGTGATCCGCAACAACACGAAGCGCCGCGGCAAGAAGCTGTGGTCGGCGAAGGGTCAGGGGGACCCGATCCTGCTCCAGTGCTTCGACACCGACGAACAGGAGGCGAAGACCGTCGCGGAGAACATCGTGCAGGCCCAGTTGCTGGGCATTCCGTGGGGCCAGCAGGCGATCCTCTACCGCACCAACCTCCAGGCCCGGCCCCTCGAAACGGCGCTGCGGCAGGCCAAGATCCGTTACCACCTGGTCGGCGGGCAGAGCTACTTCGACCGTCGCGAGATCCGGGACTTCCTCGCCTACCTGCGGACCTTCATCAACCCGCACGATGACGTTTCGTTGCTGCGGATCGCCAACACACCGGCCCGCGGCCTGAGCGACGTGACGATGGAACGCCTGCTGGCGGCCAGCCAGGAGCGCCAGGCGAGCGTGTTCACCGTGATGCGGCACACCGACGTGCTCGCCGGCTTCCAGCCCCGCACGGTCCAGGCGATCAGCGGCTTCCTGGCATTCATCGAACGTGTCCGCGCCCCGCTGGAGTCCGGACAGTCCTTCTCGCTCGCCCGCTGGAGCGAGGAATGGCTCCGGGAGATCGCCTTCTTCGCGGAACTTCAGCGGATGGAGAAGAATCCCGAGATCGCCGAGAACCGCGTCCGCAACGTGCAGGAACTCGTGGACGACCTGGACGATCCCGAGGGGCCGGCCGCGTTGAACCAGTCCGCGGTCATCGCCCCGGCCGACGCGAGCCTGGAGCTGGAGGAGCCGGAGGATGAGTTCGCGATCGTGCCGCTGAAGTCGCCCGAGGCGAAGGCCCCGCCCGTGCGCCGACTCACCCGCCGACCGGCCGACCGGCTGGCGGAGTTTCTGGAAGACCTCTCGCTGGACCAAGAACGCGAGGAGGACAAGGAGGCCGGCGACGCGGTGACCCTCATCACGATGCACGCCGCGAAGGGTTTGGAATACCCGCATGTTCAGATCGTGGGACTCGAGGATGGGTTGCTGCCGCACTCGCGCTCCAAGCTCGAGGGCACGATGGACGAGGAACGGCGCCTGTTCTACGTGGCGATCACCCGCGCGCAGAAGACGCTGCGCATCTCGCACTGCCTCGGCCGCAAGAAATACGGCCAGGTCCTGCCCTGCCACCCGTCGCCCTTCCTCAAGGAACTGCCCGCGGAGTGCGTGGAGGATGCGGCCGCGGCCGCGACCAAGCAGGTCGAGAAGGACGCCGGCGGCAACTGGTTCGACGCGATGCGGGCGGCGCTGGAATAGTGGTCCGAGGCTGAGTGCTGGGCTGCCCGGATTGCGGGCTTGAGGCAGCCGGAACCGCTGGTTGGCGTGCTTGGCGTCGACGGGAGGCCCCCGCCGGGACTCGGCTTCATCCCGGCAACCGATTCCCCACCGGTCGAGCTGGTCGTCTTTCGGCGAGGCCGCGGTTGCGTCTGTCGCCGTGGATTGCGTCTGGTCCGAACCGGCCGGCCGTTTGGAAATGCCGCTTGCGATGACTGGTGGGCTCGCTTAGATAGCCGCCGCGTTTGGTCCGCCCAAACGTCCGCCGGACGCCAGTATAGCTCAGTGGCAGAGCAACGGTTTCGTAAACCGTAGGTCGTCGGTTCGACCCCGACTACTGGCTCCATTCTCCCACACGGACTTTTCCCCCCTTCGAACACCGGGCCGGATGCGCGCGAGTGTTCTGGCGTTCCCGGTGGGCTCGGGACGAAGAGGAGGGCTATTTGGCCGCCGGCTTGGCGCGGGGCGGGCGCTGTCCGACGGGGCCGAAACCTTTCGCAACGTCGTCGATCACGAGCACCCAGTCCTGGCCGAAACCGCCGCTCGGGGCCTTGAAGACGCGGTTGCCCTGGCGCTCGAACCGGCCCGCATGGCTGGTCCCGCCGCTGCTGGGTGACCACCACGTCCCGTCGAGGGTCTGGCCGGTCAGCTGGGACAGATCCACCGCGACTTCGCCGCCTTGCGGCAGGTAAAGCAGCGCGGTGCTGCCATCGGTGGCCCGCAACGCGGCGATGAAGTTGGTGCCGCCGGTCTTGGGCGAATACACGAGGGTCGGGTCCGGCACCGTGAGATGCCAGGGACGCGATTCGGTCAAGGCGCGGAGGAAGCGGAGCTGAGACGAGCCAGGATAGGCGAGGGCGTTGGTCCAGTGCTGCCGGGCGCCGAGGAACGGCGGTTTCACCCGGGCGGAAAGCGGCTCGAGGTCCGGTGCCCAGGCCATCCAGACCTCGTTGGCTCCGTAGGTCACGCCCGTGGCGCCGCTGAAGACGGACCAATACCAGTTGCGCCGCACATGATCGGCGGTGAAGCGCCCGTTCTTCAGGTCGAAGCCGATGGGCATGCCTTCGTAGGCCGGTTCGGCGTTGATCACGGGCTTCACCGGGGTGCGGGCGGTTTCGGCCAGGACAAGCTCGTGGGCACCACCGTCGAGCTGATGGCCGCTTTGCACCGAGTTGAAGGCGAGCCACGGCTCGGCGTGGAGCGTCCGGCCGGAGCTGCCCGGACCGCGCGGATGATACGTGATCAGCGGCGGCCGCTCGCCCGACCCGGCCTTGAGTCCGGCTGCCAACGCGCGCCAGACGGATTCGTGACCTTCGGGATCGCGGTCGCCGCCGAGCATCCAGACGACGTTCGGTCGCCGCCGGAATCGTTCTGCCAGCCACCGGCCGTAGGCTTCCGCCTTGGCGGGCGTGAAGATGGGCTGGGCGCCGAACAGAGGCTTCTCGTCGCGCCCCACATAGCTGCCCCAGGTGGGCAGCAGCGCGACCTGGATTCCCATGTCGCCGGCCATCTTCACGAACCAGTCGGCGAGGTCGAACCAGGCGGGATTCGGCTGGGCCGGATCGCCGTTGAGGAAGGGAAGCTGGCCCTCCCGGTTGGGGCGGGTCAGACCGTCCATCTCCGGCAGCAGGCAGACCTGCACGGCGCTGAAGCGTTTCGCCGCGCGGTCGTCGAGATAAGTGCCGATCTCCGTCCGCGTGGCGTGATGCAGCAGCTCCCATGCGGTGTCACCAATCCAGAAAAACGGCCGGCCGTCGCTGCGCGCGAAGTGGCGTCCGTCGGCCGTGATCACCAGGTGGGCGGCCTCGCGCGTGGGCATGGCCGGAATGGTGGCGGGGGCATCCGCCGCCCCCGCGGTCAACGCGGTCAGGCCGAGCCCGAGCAAACTTCCAAGACGCATGGCGGGGAGCCTAGCGCGGTCCGGCCGCGGGGTTCACTTCCAAACTCATGCGGCTCACGCGCCGAACGTGAGCTGGTCGAGCTGGGCCATGAGGTCTTCCGCGGCGTGTTTCACCGCGGCGAGTCCGGACGGGGGCACGAGGGTGCGCGGCCGGCTGGCCAGCACGAACTCGCCGGCGGACTCCAGGCGCCAGCCCGGATGACGCCGCAGCCAGTCGGCGAGCGGCTTCAGGCCCAGTTCGGGCAGCCGGTCTTCGTCACCCCGCCCGAACAGGCCGCGGGATTTGCCCGCGCTCACGGCGGGAAACTCCACGCCGGGCATGCGCACGAGGAAGAACGTCTCCACCAGCAGCGGTTTCGTGAGGCGGGTTTCCCGGTGGCCGACCTCGAACACCGGTTCGTCGTCGCTGTTCCAGCCGGTCTCGTGCTCTTGCATCAGCAGGCGTTCGGTGCGGTCGCCGACGAACCACTGAAAGCGGCCCGCGCTAGCGCCGAGGAAATTCGCAGGCTCGTCCATGCCGCGGAACGGCAGCACGGGAATGTGGCCGGAGTAGATGGACTTCAGTCCGAGGGCGCGCCCGGCGGTGACCCAGGCGTCGCCGCGCCGGGCGATCCACGCATCCCGCGCGAGCAGCAACAGCAGACCGAAGCCGCCGGCGCCAGCTCCCACGGCGGCGCCGACACCGGGTCGGAAGAACTGTCCCAGCGCCGCCCCTCCGCCCACCAACACCAGCATCCGCAGGACGAACTTGGCGGTCTGATACGAGTAGTTTGCCGGACGCATGGGAGGTCAATCTGAGGTTCCGTGCCGTGGCTGGGCCTCAGGCTCCGCGCCCCGAAATCCCGTTCACGCCGGGCAGATGTAAGCCGGCGGGAGCCAAAATTTGCCACTGGAACTTCCCGCAGGCGGTTCCACTGAATCGAAAAGGCTTTGCTGATGGAACGCGGACACCCTTGTTGGGCAATTCATTCGTCTGAGGGGGGCCCACCTTTCATTGTGGCTACCGGCCGCCAACCAAAGTGCTGCCGGCATCTTGCCGGCAGTGGCCGGCTCGGGTGGGGGGCTCCGCTTTCTTGGGGGCGGCGGATCGGGCCTTTGGCTCTGGCCTCAGGCCACTGCGCCCCGGGTGGGCTTTCGCCCAGAGCCACCGGCCTGATCCGTTCGCCTTGTCAAAGCGTGTGGCTGCCCGGTGCCGCCGCTGCCGGCAAGATGCCGGCAAGATGCCGGCAGCACTTTGCTCCGCCCCATCCGTCCGCATCTCGCCGAGCGCTTTCCCGTCAGTCCTTGAGCCAGGTGACGAACCGGAACGGGTCGGAATGCCAGATGGCCTGGGTGAGAATCCAGCCCAGGGCAAACCATGCGAGTTGCCCGAGGTGGAACTTCCACGACCCCCGCGTGGCCCGAAAGCACAGCAGCACCAGCCAGGACACCGGAGCCAGCATGAGGCTGTGGGCGAACAGCCAGAGCGTGACCAGGCTGTGGGCGTTGTAGGCGAAGTTCCGGTAATCTTCGCGCATCGGTTCCGGCCAATGCCCCAAGGCGAGGCGCACATGCAGCATCAGCGTCACGAGTCCGGCGGTCATCGCGAGCGGACCCAGCGCGCAGAGCCACGAAGGCCACGCGAGTTCCGGCCGCCCGGTGCGAACCGGCCCGGTCTGGACTGAGGCGGACGCGTTCATGCGGCGGCCCTCTTGCGCCGGGTGGCCCACCACACCACGAGCACACCGACGCCGAAGAGCGCCCAGGTGGCCGGTTCCGGCACGACCGAGGGCGTGGTCAGCGGATCCACGGGATTCAGCCCGGCCTCGGTGAACTGCTGTTTCGTTTCCAGCACCACGGCGCCGCTGACCGGAGTCACCAGTTGCCAGCGCCCGGCGAGCTTCACCGCCTCGTCGGTCTGACGGGAAGAACTGAGCCGGCCGATTTCGTCGTTGGCCCAGAGGCGGACGAGATGGCGCGAACCGGTGACGCCGGTGCCCGGATCGGCGGTGATCCGTTCGCGCTGCCAGCGCGTGCGGGGCGCGTCGCCGGTGAGTTCGCGCAGCGTCCGGGCCAGATCGTCCGCCAACGAACCGAGCCGCGGCACCACGCCGAACGCGGCCACACCGGCCACCTCCTTGGCGGGGCGGTTGGGTCCCAGGCCGGCCTGGAGGCTGAGCAGCCGGGTGCCGCCGGCGAGCGAACGTTCGAGCCGTTGGCGGATGGCCGAGAAGTCACCGGCGAGGATCGGCTGCGGGCCGTGAATCCACAGCACGGTGCTGCCGGCCTTTTCGCCGGCCCAATTCCACGCCGCCTCCAGCGCGGGAACCGGATCATGCCCGCCGACGAACGGAGGCCGCTTGCCCGCCAGCGAGCGGGCCGCCTCGGCCAAGGGGGCCGGGCTCTGGCCGCGGAGGACCTCGATCACCCCGTCATGGGCGATCCAGACACCGAGTTCGCTGCGGCCGCCCGCCTGTTCCAGCGCGGCGCGCACCGCCTCGGCCCACGCCTGTCCGCCGCGGCCGCCGTCGAGCACGAGCGCGAGCCGGCCC
>OFDN01000526.1_pt1 | contig 30693 bp, 30 predicted proteins | sample 1520971 | NCBI WGS metagenome assembly OFDN01 (sample SAMEA94257418, study PRJEB24077) | hot springs metagenome | biome: Aquatic biome; feature: Geographical feature; material: Water | place: India | collected 2012-06-12 | depth 5 m | reverse complement strand
TCTCAGAGAGCGGACTCTACCTCACAAAACGGATACCCTTACGGGGGCAGGGTCAGGTCTTCACTCGCCGCGCAGCGGCGAGCTGCGCAGCGTCAATGCCGAGCGTCGCCGCTCGCATTTTTCATGTGTGAAGGATCAAGCTCGAGGAGGCGGAGTAGGGGGCTGCCAATTGAGCCCGTCGTGCAAGTATGGCACGCAACCACGCAGCGCGTAGCGGGTTAGGGCCAGACCGAAGGTGAAATCGGAAGCCGGGGCCGGTTGCACGCAGTGCGTAGCGCACATGTTCACGGGGCACCGGACGTTGACGTCGCAACAGAAACATTCTTGATCGGTCAGCGGTGTCGCGTCGGCCGCATTTTCCATGGACGTCATCGGCACCATGCGCATTCCATACGCAGCTTGCACCGGCGCCAGAGCGAGCCCCGCGCTGATAAAAACAGCAAGGATGGTGCGAACGAGCTTCATGCGCACTGCCTCGGCGGGCGCGGATCCAGCGCCCCAGAGTAGAGATAGTCTCCGCCACGCGCGTAGGCAAGATCACGGCCGCAATCTCGCGCCTGCGAGACGTGCAGTATGATCTCATCCTTGCCGCGGTTGATCGTTTTGCGTCGATGCTGAGCCTGGAGCGACTGACAGAACGGGAGAGAAGGCGCGGCATCCGGGCACTGCGTTTTGACGATCTCCCAAACGAGCACTTTTCAAGCGTATCCGTGATGACGGTCAGGCCCAGACCGGCGAGGATGGAGCGAACCAGCGGGCGGGTTTCCATGCCGTTGGGCCAGTGAATGCTGGGCCAGTCTTTCCGTGACGGGCGAGGCGGGGTTTTGGTGGTCGCTAGGATGATTCCTGCTGTCAACGGTTGATGGACGATCCGTAGAGGTAGTGCTCACAGCCGGGCACGGCGCAAAGGCAGCGGCCCCAAAAGGCACAGTGCTGCCAGCCGGCCATACAGGCCTGGGATATGGCGAGTTCGTAACGATCATGAGAAACGCGCTTGCCATCGTGCGCGCCGTTTTGCGGCCGCCGTAGCTGTGTTTGATGAGATTCATGCGGCGGCCTCCCCGGCGGGTTTCGGGTCAAAGCCTGGAGCTTGTTGTTGATGGCCACGATCAGCGGCGTATGCGGTGCGGCGGCGCGCCGGCCGCGGGAGGGCTGACGGAAATCGCTGGAGGTCAGAAAATCCTTGACGGCCGGAGAGCGCGTCATCGGAGCAGGCGCGTTGGGGAACAATGCGGCCAGCATATCGGCGCGTGTGGCAGCAAGCTCGTTGAGGACGAGCTTGGCCTGCAGGGCGTGCGCGTGAACAGCCAGCATGCCGGTTCCGGCTGAGGGTTCGAGCACTTTGTCCGTCTCAGTGATGGCGGCGGCCTCGGCGGTGATGAAGGCGAGTTCGAGGGGTGTGGAGAATTGCTGGAAGGCCTGGCTGTCTTCCGAGCGGCGGGTGTGCGTTGGGATGAGATCGGCAAGGGAGCGCAGCATCGGCAGAATATTGCGCGGCGCGCCGGCGCCTTGACGCATGGCGGGAAGGTACGTCTGCAGGAAGATGATGAGTGCGGCTTCGCAGGCCTCGCACGCATCCTTCCATTGCCATAGGCCTTCATTGTTGTTTGCCTGAAATACGCTACGCATCGTATCGCGCAGGGCGTGGGTTTCGATCTTGGTCCCCTGCTCGAGGAGCGGGACAAGCAGCTGGGCCGCCTCAAGGATGCGGGTGCCTTTGGCTTGCGCGGGGACGTGTGTGTTGGACTGGGTGCGTGCAGGGCTCTCCTGAAGGATGTTGGATTTTTGCATGATGGCTCCATCGTTGCGGTTTGAGCCGCTGGAGCTGCCTTGCCCTCTGCAAAGCCGCTCTGCGGCGCCGCATGCGATGCCATCCTCTTCTTTTCAGGGAGCATGTTGGGATGGGGCCGGCGGGTCCGCGTCTTGTGGCGAAGAACCAGCAGGGATTATTTTGAGGTATCTGTACGATTAGAGAACCCGTCGCAAACGACCAAGGCAGGAGCAATGCACAAAATACGCGCGGTGGCAAAGTCGACCAGAGATATTGACCACATAAGCTCTACAAAATCAGAATTCCACTAAGTAAAAAACATCTGCACGCCGTGGGTGCCGAGGGAATAACCTGTCCATGCGTGAAATGGCTCGCCCTCCGCAATCCCGGATTGGAGTACGTAACAATGTGGAACGAGAAAAGACAACGCCGCAATAAAGCGAACTACGAAGTTGTTCTGGTCGGGCTGCAGGATCTCTTGCAGCCGGAATACACACTTTTAGTCCGGGTCGCCAAAGCTCGGCGTTTTCAATCTTTTCTGTGCAACTGGGCATTCTCCAGCAATACCTGCCGAGAGCATGCCAATTCGCAGCGGGCCGGTTAACGTGAGGTTGCGAAGAGGAGGTCCCGCGGAGTCGAGCCGGCGTTAGCCGAGGCAGTGCAGGATGAACAGTGTCTGGCAATCCTTGCATTCGCAAGTTCTGACATCTCCGACGATGACGCTGATCATTGCAGGACCGTTACAAATTATTGCGCCGTTGATGCCGATCAACCATTGGCAAGACGATGCTTGCTATGAACCGGACAAGCGTGCGAGCAGATCGCTTGTTTGACTGCCTGAATTATCGGAGGGGCGAGGTGCCGCAAGCTTTCAAGTACGGATATGGTGTCGTTTCCACAGCGCCAGCGCGCCAGCTCCGCGCCCAGTCAGTGGCCACAATCTAAGTGTTTCGAAGTGCCTTCTAGGATCCCAACTGTAGAGGCCTCAATGACTGGCTTGAGAATCTGTGCGGGCAAGGGGTGCGTCGGGGGTAACCGAGAAATGCGAGCCAGCTCGCCCGATAAAATGGCAGCGATCCGAAGTCCTGCTTCGATTGCAACCGCAGTATCAATTCTTCTCGGCAACACGTCTTCGGCTGCGCCCGCGCAAGTCGGCGCAGATCGTGAACAGCATCATACTCAAGTTGCTCCTCCGCCGGCCGCTGGATCTGAGCTGGCACCTGCCGACAAAGGCAATAGCCCGTCCGAGATGCCAAAAGGTGGAATGTTCGGGGATGGCACGATGGATAGCGGCATGATGCAGTTGATGCAGCGCTGCCCGATGATAGGCGGGAAGATAGGTAGCGGTGAAGCTGCGGCCCACTCCCGGAGACGCATTGCCTTCCTTAAGGCCGAGCTTGCCATCACAGAAGCCCAGACCGGCGTTTGGGACACTTACGCTGCCGCACTCAGGAAGAACCTCGAAGGCAAGCGGTCAGCGCGCGAAGTCAGGAAGAAGATGATTTATGCCAAGTCGCCGGTCGGGCGACTCGAGCTGCACGTCACGGCCATGGAAAGCAGGGTTGGGGCATTGAAGGAGATGAAGCCGGCACTCGCGGACCTAATGCCGTGCTGAGCGATGACCAGAAGAAGACGGCACACGAGCTGCTCATTGGCATGGACTGCATGATGTTAGTCTAAAGGGAGAGCTCAAATGTGGAGAGATGAAGGTATGAAAGCTCTCGACCTCAAGGGCCGCAAGGTCCTGGTCGGTGTTGCAATTGCCGACTGTCTTGCCAGGTGGGCCGCCAAGCACTTTCGTCAAGCCTACCTGAGCGACAAGGCCAGACCGCATGCCTCGCGCTGGCCGCAGAGATCTTTTTTCGCCGTGCGAAGTGTCCCACGTAGCGGCCATGGTCTTTCACTGAGGGCAGGCCGGTCGAAGGAGAGCGAGACGGAGTACTTCGGACAGAGGTGGTGTGCGAGCGGCATCGATGATCATGGTCCATTTTTGTGAAGCGATTGGCTTACAGGCCTACGAAAATAGGGTGTGTCCCTCGGCTAAAGGAGCGAAAGGATGAAGACTGTCAATCTGCATGTGGGAGATCTTCTTTCGCCTCTCGGAGCCCATGGCGTTGAGAGGCAATTGACAAAGCTGGCCGGTGTCAGAGCGGCGGCTGTCAACTCTGTTTCCGGTTGCGCCACGGTCACATACGACGAGCAACAGATCAATGTGCCTGCAATAGAGCAGGCTATCGAGCGCTGCGGTCACCATTGTGTTGGCGCGTTGGACCCGAAGCATCTATGCGAGGGTCGCAAAACAGCTCGCCAAGAATTTGCTCTAGGGAAGAAACACGACGACCATACGCATGGTGATCACGACATGCAGCGTGAAAGCCGCCAAACACAGCACGGCCACGCTCCCGCGAACGATCTCGGGCAAAAGCGACTCCCTGATCACGATGGCGGTCATGAGAAGATGGACGCTATGTCTCATGAAATGGGGCACGGCGCCGGCATGGATATGCAGGACATGGTCCGCGACATGCGGAACCGGTTCTTCATCAGCCTCATCTTCACCATTCCTATCTTTGCTCTTTCGCCGATGGGAATGGAGATCGCGCCATTGAAGCCGCCATTTGGCCTTGAGCTCAATCTCGTCCTGTTCTTCCTGGCGAGCGGCGCGATCCTCTATCCGGTATGGCCTTTCCTCGTCGCCGCCTACCGGGCGCTGAGGAACGGCGTCCTCAACATGGCGGTGCTGGTCGTTCTCAGCGTCGGCACGGGCTATCTGTTCTCTGTCGGAGCGACCTTCTTGTTCGATGGTGAGCAGTTTTACGAAGCCTCTGCCGTGCTGCTCGTCTTCATTCTCCTTGGACACTGGCTTGAGATGCGTGCCCGCGCCGGGGCCTCGGCAGCCATCCGCGCTCTCTTGGATCTTGCGCCGCCAAAGGCAAACGTTTTCCGGGGTGGACGCGAAGTTGAGGTGCCGACAGCGGAGGTCGCGGTGGACGACATCGTCGTGATCCGCCCCGGCAACAAGATCCCGGTAGACGGGAAAGTCATCGAAGGGCGATCGACGGTCGATGAGTCGATGCTGACTGGTGAGTCGATGCCGGTCGACAAGAAGCCCGGCGACACGGTCATCGGCGCCACGATCAACAAGAGCGGGACTTTCCGCTACACGGCCACCAAGGTCGGCGCCGATACGGCGCTGGCGCAAATCGTCAAGCTGGTGCAGGAGGCGCAGAACTCGAAGGCGCCGGCACAGCTGCTCGCGGATCGGGCCTCCCAATGGCTTGTGCTTGCAGCAGTCGTTATTGGGCTTCTCACCTTTGTGGTCTGGTTCTGGTGGATTGGCCAGCCGCTTCTTTTCGCACTCACGCTTACGATCACGGTGTTCGTCATCGCGTGTCCGGATGCGTTGGGACTCGCGACGCCGATGGCCGTCATGGTCGGCACGGGGCTCGGCGCAATGAACGGCATCCTGTTCAAAAACGCTTCCGCACTCGAGGATGCAACCAAGCTCGATGTCATCGTCTTCGATAAGACCGGAACACTCACGATGGGGAAGCCTGAGGTGGTCGAGATTGTCACGGCAAGTGGGACCAGCGAGCAGCTGGTGCTGGCAACAGCGGCCTCGGTCGAGGCTGGCTCAGATCATCCGCTGGCTCAGGCCATTCTGCGGCGAGCGGAAGGCATTGCGACAGCAAAAGCTGAAAGCTTCGTCAATCTCGAAGGCATGGGCGCCAAGGCGATGATCGCGGGAGCGGAGGTGTTTCTCGGCAATCGCCGGCTGATGGATTCCCAGAAGATCGATGTTGGACTTCTCAAGCCCGACGCCGAACGGCTGCAAGGCGCGGGTCGGACCGTTGTCCATCTCGCTAGCGACACGAAGATTCTTGGTCTCATCGCCATCGCCGACGCGCCGCGCCCAACTGCGACCGCAACCATCAAGAAGCTGCAGGAGCGCGGTGTTCTGGTTGCCATGCTGACCGGCGACAACAAAGGAACAGCGGAGCGCATAGGCCGCGAGCTCGGTATCGACATCGTGCTTGCTGACGTACTGCCGGGCCAGAAAGCGGCGAAGGTCAAGGAGCTGCAAGCGCAGGGCAGGAAGGTGGGCATGGTGGGTGACGGCATCAACGACGCACCGGCACTGATCCAGGCCGACGTCGGCTTCGCGATCGGCGCGGGCACGGACGTTGCCCTGGAAAGCGCCGATGTCGTTCTGATGAAAAGCGATCCCTACGACGTCGTGGGCGCGATCGAGCTGTCGCGTGCCACCTTGCGCAAGATGCACCAGAACCTCTGGTGGGCCGTTGGCTACAACATCATTGCCTTCCCGCTTGCTGCGGGGATCTTCTACCCGTTCCTGCTCAGCCCAGAGATCGCCGCACTCGCAATGTCGGGCAGCTCGGCACTGGTCGCGATCAACGCGCTCATGCTCAAGCGCACAAAGCTGTCGGGTATCAAGCAAAGCAGCAGCCCAGCCCCGATCCCGGCTTTAGAAGAGGCCCGCGCATGATAGATGCGCGGGCAGAACCGCAGTTTTCTGCCCCGGCACTGGCAGCGATGCTCCTGGCCGTGTCTACGGTCTCGGCAGGCTACGGTATCGTGTTGCCGATCTTGCCTCTGATGCTCCAGGTCATCGATGGCCCAAACGCAGCCGTCGAAATATCGCGGCATACCGGTCTTCTGACGGGCCTTCACGCGCTTGCCCTCTTTCTATTTGCGCCTGTCTGGGGACGCCTCTCGGACCAGTATGGGCGGAGGATAATCTTGTGTATTGGTCTTTTCGGCTTCGGCGCGAGCCTGCTTTTGGCTACCCTAAAGCTAAGTATTGGCCTGCTTTATGTTGAGCGCTTCGTTACCGGTGTCTTCGCGGCGGGGATCACTCCGGTTGCGTCGGCCGTGATCGCCGATCAAGGCGGAAGCGATGAATGGCGTGCGCGGCGCATCGCGTGGGTGAGTATGGCGGCGATCTCGGGTTTCCTGCTCGGGCCGATGCTCAGTGGCTTTCTAGCAACCCTCTCGAAGGCAACGTCCTCAGGAGAGAGCGTTCGATCGTATGAACTTCCATTCCTCGTTATTGCCGGCGTTGCCCTGATCGCGGCCACAACGGTCCATTTATTCGTGCCGAATAAGGCGACAGAAGTTTCAGCGAGCGCAGAACGAAAGCGCCCATCCAGCTCTTCAGGAAGCACCCAAACTCTCCTGCCCCTGCGCGCGATTAGCTTTCTGGTTGCGGCGGGAGTCGGCGTGTTCGAGGTCGGTCTTGCGCTGCGCGGCAATCAAGAACTCGGCATGGCGCCTGCGCAAGTCGCAATGATGTTCGCGGCGTGCAGCCTGGTCATGTTCGTAGTCCAGGCCGTCGTGTTCTTGCCGAGGGTCAAGCCGGCCTGGACCCGATGGCTTTTTGCACCGGCCCTCGGCGTCATGGCCCTTTCGCTTCTGCTCGTTCCACGCATGACCGGATTCGCGCCTCTCCTTGCGACGGTCGCCGCCGTGGCCGCCAGCGCTGGAATCCTGTCTCCGGTCCTCACTTACTGGACCTCGCTCGAGAGTGGCAATACCAAAGGTGCCGGGCTCGGAAAGCAAGCAGCCGTCGTGAGTCTCGGGCAGGCGCTCGGCTCCGTCGCCGGCGGATCGCTTTATACGATTGCGGCCTTACCCGCGGCACCATTCGTCGTGACCGCGATCCTGCTCGCGGGTGCGGCCGTTTCAGGGTTTGGATTATCTCGACACCTTAAGGATGACCACGCGCCGCCGAGCGGCGTCGCGCCTCGCGAAGGCTCGTGCGTCTCAGCGGCGACCCCTAACTCGGAACGATAACAAACGGGAGATCCTTCCATGCCCCAGTCCAATGTTGTTCTTTGCGCTCCCGTACGTACGGCGATCGGAACCTATGGCGGGTCATTGAGGGGCATCGCGGCCTCGGACCTCGGCGCGGCAGTTATCAAAGAGACGCTTGAGCGCGCGAAGTTGAAAGGGTCCGATGTGGACGCTGTCGTCATGGGGCAGGTCGTCCAGGCCGGCTCCAAGATGAACCCGGCGCGTCAAGCCATGCGCGCGGCAGGCCTACCCGTTGAAGTGCCCGCCATGACTGTGAACCGGGTCTGCGGCTCGGGCGCCCAAGCGATTGCTTCGGCTGCCCAGGAGGTCATGCTTGGCCACGTCTCATGCGCCGTCGCAGGTGGCATGGAGAACATGGACCAAGCGCCGTACCTGTTGCCAGGTGGTCGCTGGGGCTACCGCATGGGGGACGCGCAGGTTTACGATAGTATGCTCCGGGACGGCCTGAATGACGCCTTCTCTGACCAGCATTCCGGATGGCACACCGAGGACCTTGTCGCCAAGTACCAAGTTACGCGTGAGGCTCAGGACACATGGGCCCTCAGAACACAGAAACGGTTTGCCGAGGCGCAAGCCGCCGGTCGGTTCGCGGACGAGATCGTATCCATGGAAGTGTCAGGCTCAAAAAAACCTATCGTTTTCGATAAGGACGAGCACAATCGGCCCGATACGACGGCGGAGTCGCTGGCCAAGCTCAAGCCCGCATTCCGCAAGGACGGCACGATCACCGCCGGGAACGCCCCCGGTCTCAACAGTGGCGCAGCCGCTCTGGTCGTCGCCGACCGCAAATGGGCTGAAAAGCGCGGCCTAGAGCCGTTCGCTCGCCTCGTGTCCTACGGCGTTGGCGCGGTGGATCCCGGCATGTTTGGTCTCGGGCCCGTACCCGCGGTCCGGCAAGCGCTCGAGCGCGCGGGCTGGCGCGTCGGCGATGTCGAGCGCGCGGAAGTGAACGAGGCCTTCGCCGCCATCGTGATCGCGTTGATCAAGGAGATCGGTCTGCCTGAAGACATCGTCAATGTCGAGGGCGGCGCCATCGCCCATGGTCATCCGATCGGGGCAACCGGGGCGGTCCTGACAACGCGGCTTCTTCATGCGATGCGCCGCGACGGCATCAAACGCGGTCTCGTCACGCTGTGTATCGGTGGCGGCCAGGGCATAGCGCTGGCACTCGAACGGTCATGACGCGATCTCACCGGGAACTGCAAGGTACCCAATGTTCATGAATCGGCGCGTTGTCCTGGTGGTTGGCTCGTTGCTCGGAACAGCTCCTTGCGGTGGCGCTGCGAGTGCGGCGGCCGATGGCCTATACCAGAGTGCTTCGGGGGTCGCGGCATACCTCGGTGTGGTTCCCGCAGAGATCACCAAGGGTCACGAGCCGACCCAGCCTCAGGGTCCGATGCACGGCGGAGTGAGGGATGGCGGGTATCAGTATCACCTCGTGGCCGCAGTATTTGACGCCAGCAGCGGGGAAAGGATTACAGACGCCACTGTAACTGCGCAGGTATCGGCACTAGGCGTCGGGGGCCCCACCAAGGCGCTCGAGCCCATGACCATCGCGGGGGCCATTACTTATGGTGCTTACTTCAACTTGCGAACCCGCGACCTCTACATAATCGTGCTCGCGATCAAGCGGCCGGAGGCCGGGCAACCGATCACTCTCAAGTTCACTTACGACCATCGCAATCGCTGAGATCCGCGGCAGACTCCGCTGAAAGCCGCTCTCGTTTCAATTGGAGTTTGAGAGGATGACTCACACACCGAAAGACGATGACGTGGATTACGAGGGAGCCTTTCACCGCGCTCAGATCGAGCTCGTGAAGTTCCAGAAACACGTCATCAAGCACGGGCAGAAGGTTCTCTTGATCTTCGAGGGCCGCGACGCCGCTGGCAAGGACGGAACGATCAAACGTATCGTCGAGCACCTTAGCCCGCGCGAGACGCGCGTCGTTGCGCTCGGCGCGCCCTCCGATCGCGATCGTAAGGCCTGGTATTTTCAGCGTTATGTTGAGCATCTCCCCATAGCCGGCGAGACAGTTCTCTTTAATCGCAGCTGGTACAACCGCGCAGGCGTTGAGCGCGTAATGGGTTTTTGCACCGAGCAGGAATATGAGGAGTTCATGAAGACCGTGCCGATGTTCGAGCAATTGCTCGTGCATTGCGGCTTCACGATCCTCAAATATTACCTCGACATTGGTCGCGAGGAACAGGAAAAGCGCCTAACGCGCCGCAGGAAGGACCCGCTTCGTCAGTGGAAGCTAAGTCCGATCGATGCCAAAGCGACAAAGCATTGGGAGCACTATTCCAAAGCTCGGAATGCGATGTTCTCGCAGACCCATGGCGTGCTTACCCCATGGATCATTGTGCGGGCAGACGATAAGCGAGCGGCAAGGTTGAATGTCATCCGCGATCTTCTTTCGCGCTGTGAGTTTCACGGCAAGAACCGTCATGGGGAGTTGCCGGATCCCAATCTCGTGTTTCTGTTCGATGAGCGCCATCTGAAGACCGGCATGATAGCGGAATGAAAAAAGGGGTTCGCTTTTGCGCCAGAACAAAGATTCGTCTCGAGCCCTGATGTCCACCTACATTAGGCTGCTGCGCGTTTATGGATAGGAGAAGGGGGCCATGAGCCTATTTAGCGATCGACGAGTGCTCGGAATCGGTCTGGCCATTCTAGCTCTTGGACTTGCAACGTGGGGCGGACTGTTTGGCTTTCAATCCGATGACAGCGGCGTCATCGTCCTGCAGGGCAACGTCGACGTCCGCCAGGTCAACTTAGGATTCAAGGTCGCTGGCCGAATTGCCGATATGAAGGTCGATGAGGGCGATCGGGTCGACGCCGGCAAGATCGTCGCCTCGCTTGACAAGTCCTACTTTGCCGACGAGGTGCGCCTGGCGCGTGCTCGGGTGGCTGCTCAAACCGCCATCGTTACGAGGCTCGAGAATGGTACCCGGCCTGAGGAGATTGCCCAAGCACGTGCCGTCGTCGCCGAGCGTGAGGCCACAGTCGCGCTAGCCGAGGCGACGCTGAACCGGCAACAAGACCTCGCGGGTCGTGGCGTTTCTCCCCACCAGCGGCACGATGAGGCGACCGCTGCGTCCGAGCAGGCGCGAGCGGCGCTTAAATCGGCGCAGGAGACCCTGAAGCTCGCCGAGATCGGACCGCGACGCGAGGACATCGATGCAGCCAAGGCACAGCAGGAGGCCGAGAATGCGGCGCTCGCACAGGCGGAACGCAGGTTGGCCGACGCCGATCTGAGTGCCCCGAATGAGGGCGTGGTGCTGACGCGTGTCCGCGAGCCTGGCGCCATCGTCGGTGCGGGCGAGACGGTTTATGCTGTGTCTATCACCTCACCCGTATGGGTGCGCACCTATGTTGCGGAGCCTGACCTTGGACGCATTCTCCCCGGGATGTCTGTGGAGGTGCAAACGGACGGGGGGAAGATCTATCGGGGGCAGATCGGCTTCATCTCGCCAGTCGCCGAGTTCACGCCAAAGTCGGTCGAGACCAAGGAACTGCGCACGAGCCTCGTCTACCGGCTCCGTATCGTGGTCGAGGGAGATACGGCGGGACTTCTCCAAGGAATGCCGGTCACGGCTCTGGTGAAGAGTGGGAAGGAAAGCTGAGCCATGAGCGAGGCACTCGTCCAACTCAATCGGCTCGTGAAACGGTTCGATGGCATGCCCCATCCGGCGGTCGCCGAAATCACGACCGCAATCATGGGCGGAGGGATCACGGGGCTTGCGGGCCCGGACGGCGCGGGCAAGACCACGCTGCTTCGCTTGATCCTGGGTTTGCTCAAAGCCGATTCGGGCACGCTCAGCGTCTGCGGGCGCGACCCTCTCTCGGAGGCTGCCGAGGTGCGCGATCTCGTAGCCTACATGCCGCAGCGGTTCGGCCTCTATGAGGATCTGACGGTCATCGAGAACCTGACGCTCTATGCCGACCTCCGCGCTGTTGTGGGTGAAGAGAGGCGCGCGGCCTTCGAGCGACTTCTTTCCTTCACAAACCTTGCTCCATTCGGGGGCCGCCTCGCGGGTGCGCTTTCTGGAGGCATGAAGCAGAAGCTTGGGCTGGCCTGCGCGCTCATTCGGACTCCGCGCCTGCTGCTCCTCGACGAGCCGAGCGCTGGCGTCGATCCAGTCTCGCGCCGCGAGCTCTGGCGCATGGTTCGGACGCTCACCGATGAAGGCATTGGCGTTGTCTGGAGCACCGCTTATCTCGACGAGGCGGAGCGATGCGAGCGGGTGCTCCTAATGAATGACGGCAGGTTGATCTACGAAGGCTCGCCGTCTGGGCTCACAAACCGCATGGTCGGGCGCAGCTTTCACGTCCGCAATGCCGGAGAGGGGCGCCGGGGGGTTCTCGCCTCCGCCGCCAAGATGCCCGGCGTCATCGACGGCGTGATCCAGGGCGCAAACGTTCGCATCGTCATGGCGGCTGGGGCGGCACCGCTTTCGGCCGAAGACTTCAAAGGCGTGTCACAAGTTGAGGTCACCCCAGTGCCGCCCCGCTTCGAGGATGCGTTCGTCAACCTCCTTGGCAGTGCCACCCCTGCCGTGTCTCGCCTTGCCGCGGGTACGCGTCGAGCGAAGCCGGATGCGGGCCCAGTGGTGGAGGCTAAGGAGCTGACCCGCCGGTTCGGTTCTTTTACGGCAGCCGACCGGATCTCATTCTCGATCGGCAGGGGCGAGATCTTCGGTCTGCTAGGGCCAAATGGTGCCGGGAAATCGACGACATTCAAGATGCTGTGCGGCCTCCTGCGCCCGACCTCAGGCGAGGCGCGTGTCGCTGGTCTCGACGTCGCGGTGCAGACGTCCGCAGCGCGGAATAGGCTCGGCTACATGGCGCAGAAGTTTTCGCTATACGGAGACCTTAGCGTCGCCCAGAATCTCGCATTCTTCGCCGGTGTCTATGGCCTTGCTGGCGCAAGGCGCCAGCGCGCCGTCGAGCGGGTGACGGAAGCATTCAGTCTACAACGGTACTTGAACACAAACGCGGGAATGCTGCCGGCCGGCTTTAAGCAGCGCTTGGCGCTTTGCTGCGCGGTCATGCACGAGCCGCCGGTCCTTTTTCTCGACGAGCCGACGTCGGGCGTCGACCCGCTGACACGTCGGGAATTTTGGGCCCATATCAATGCATTTGTGCAGAGCGGCGTCACGGTGATGGTGACGACGCATTTTCTCGACGAGGCCGAGTATTGTGATCGCATTGCGCTCGTTTATCGTGCGCGCGTGATTGCGGCCGGAACTCCGGACGATCTGAAGGACAGCGTACGGACACACGCGCTTCCCGACCCAACGCTTGAGGATGCATTCATCGCTCTCGTCGAGGCTGACGACAAAAAGGTGGCCGCATGAGCGTGCCGGAGGCCGCGTCCGCAGATCGCCTTCGCCGCATCATTGCGCTGATCCGCAAGGAGACGCGCCAGATCCTACGTGACCCGAGTACGGTCATCATCGCGATTGTCCTCCCTCTGACCCTCCTCTTCCTGTTCGGCTACGGCGTGTCCTTCGATGCGCGGCGTATCGAAATTGGCCTGGTCATCGAGGATCCCACGCCGGAGACGGGCAGCTTCACGGCCTCGCTCACGAACTCGTCCCTCTTTGCAGCGCGCACGGCTCGTGATCGGCGTAACTTTGAGAGTGACCTCGTCGCCGGACGGATCGATGGGATCGTCGTTCTTGGATCCGCCTTTTCCGCGCAGGGCGCGCGCGGCGACCGCGCGCCCATCCAGGTCATCGTCGACGGCAGTGACCCGAACAAGGCGACCCTGGTGCGCAACTACCTCCAGGGTGCCTGGGGCAACTGGCTCATCCAGGAGGCGATCACGCGCGGCGAGCGCATGACTTTCCCGATCTCAGTTGAACCGCGTGTCTGGTTCAACCCCGAGATCGCCAGCCATCACTACCTCGTACCGGGCTCGATCGCGATCATCCTGATGCTGATTGGCGCGCTCCTTACGGCGCTCGTGATTGCGCGTGAATGGGAGCGCGGCACGATGGAGGCGCTTCTCGCGACGCCCGTAGGCATCATCGACCTCCTGGCAGGCAAGCTCATTCCCTATTTCGTTCTCGGCATGATCACCATGGCCCTAGCGACCGGCACGGCCCTCTTCCTGTTCGGTGTTCCCTTCCGTGGCTCGTTCTCCGTGCTCGCGCTCATGACGGCCGTGTTCCTCACCACGGCATTGGCCCAGGGCCTTTTGATCTCCACGCTGGCTCGCAATCAACTCGTCGCAGCCCAGAGCACGCTGATTTCGGCGTTCCTGCCGAGCTTCTTTCTGTCGGGCTTCGTGTTCGAGATCGCCGGCATGCCCTTGCCGCTCCGGATCATCTCTTATGCAGTTCCCGCAAGATACTTTGTCTCCGGCCTTCAAACGCTCTTCCTTGCCGGCGACGTGTGGAGCGTCATCTGGCCGAACCTCGCCGGGATGGCGGTTATTGCCGTCGTCTACATCACCTTGACTGCCGTCAAGACCAAAACAAGGCTCGATTGAACCATGCGTTCTTCCCTGTGGTCGCTGATCGTCAAAGAGCTTCTCGCCAATTGGCGCGATCGTCGCAATCGGATCATCCTCCTAATTTCACCGATGATCCAAGTGCTGATCTTTTCCTTTGCCGCGACGCAAGAGGTTAAGAACGTGACGCTTGCCGTGTTGGACGAGAACCGTAGCGTCCTGTCGCGCGAGCTTATCTCGCGTTTTGAGGGCTCGCCCCAGTTCTCGCAGGTCATACGCCTCCAGGGTGTGACCGACATTGCGCCGACAATCGACTCTCGCACCGCGCTCGCGGTCCTGCACATCGGGCAAGAGTTTTCCCGCAATCTTTCGGCCAGGCAGCCGGCTAAGGTCCAACTCATTCTCGACGGCCGCAGTTCGAACGCGGCGCAAATTACCCAAGGTTACGCGGTCGAGATCATCGATCGTCTGAATGCGGAGATCGCCCAGGGAGCCGGCCTTCGCGGTCCGCCTAGCGTTGTGGTGGCGCGCACATGGTTCAACCCCAATTCGGATACGCTGTGGTCGACGGTGCCTGGCTTGTTCGCGGTCCTCACGACCACCGTTGGCATGATGGTATCCGCCCTATCGGTCGCGCGAGAGCGGGAGCTCGGGTATTTCGAGCAACTCCTCGTCTCACCCCTGACGTCGTTGGAAATTCTCGCCGGCAAAGCCTTATCGGCGCTGCTAATTGCTATCGCCGAAACCACCATCATCATGGTGATCGCCATGTACGTGCTCGGCGTCCCGATGGAAGGATCGATGGTGCTACTCTATGGCGCGATGATCGTTTATCTCCTCTCCATCATAGGAATCGGACTGTTCATTTCCTCACTGTCCTCGACCCAGCAGCAGGCCATCATTGGGGTCTTCATGTTTCTCGCTCCAGCAATACTTCTTTCCGGATATGCCACCCCTGTCTCGAACATGCCGGACTGGCTGCAGACGTTGACACTCGTGAACCCGGTTCGGCATTTCGTTGTCATCGCGAAAGGCGCGTTCTTGAAGGATCTGCCTATCGACGTGATCGCGGCTCACCTCTGGCCGCTGGCCCTAATTGCAGCGGCGACACTTTCCGCTGCAACCTGGCTCTTTCGGCACAAGACAGCGTAGGTGTCTTGGGATTTGTCAGAGCGCGGTCGATATCGGTGCGCCTCAGGTAACTCGCGACATCCATCGGAGACCCCAAGTCTGGACAAGCGCGTGGAGGTGAGGCTCTATGTCGCCAGCGCCCAAGGCTGCCAGCGGACGGCCAGTCTATTGGGGCAACAAGCTCCGCAGCGACTAACACGGGCGAGAACTCTGCATGTGTTTTTCGGCAGAAGCCAGCTACACGGCCGCCGCGGTTCTTCTGCCTGCCGGCGGCTTCGCAATCCAGAGAGCGTACCATACAAATCAAAACTACCTGCCGATCGCCGCGCTGCCGCTGTTCTTCGGCTTACAGCAGCTCTTCGAGGGTCTCGTCTGGACCGGCAACGCCATCTCCAGCGACAGCATGGTCCAGCGGTACTCATTGGCTTACATGTTCTTTTCGTGGCTAGCCTGGCCTGTCTGGGTTCCGTTCTCGACATACTTCCTGGAGCCATGCCGCCGACGATACATCTATCTGATCTTCGCCATTATGGGCGGCATGCTCGGCGCCATGCAATACTTCCCCTATTTCGCGCATGACGGATGGTTGGTAACAAAATTCTTTCCAAATGCGATCAGCTATCAGGGGGCTGTGCTCTTTGACTACATTGTGCGGCGCGAATTCACGTATGCGATCTATCTCTTCGTAATCATCGTCCCGCTCCTGTCATCTTCGGATCGGCACGCTCAGCTTTTCGGCGTTCTGATAGCAATTGTAGTGGCCATAACGTACCTATTTTTCAAATTTGCGTATATCTCGGTATTCTGCTTCGGCGGGGCCCTGATGTCGCTTTATGTTGTTTACATGGTTCTTGACGAACCCGGGCCTGCGAGGGACACCGAAACGGTACACTGAAAAAATCGCCTACGGCTCGCGATCCGCCTTGTCCGCAATCTACATTGGGCGGGATTTAACTATCCGCACGCCTGAGATGAAGGTGACGAAGTGGGGCTGGATTTTGGTCACGCTTTACATGGGGCCGGTTGCCTTCATCGTGTACTGGTTCTCTTGCCGCGAACCCGCCCGGCACACACGAGAAGTTCATCCTGCCGCTCTGGAAGCAGGCGGTCGGCTGATATGCCGATGTCAATGCCGATGCCAAATTTGAGAGAAGGTATCGGCTGCCTGGTGACGACAGATGATTTGGCATTTCGGCCATTGAGGCCGACTGGACCGTGAGGAGGTCGATCTGTAGCATTCTCTACGCTGTCGAAAACGTAACCGGATTTGGTAGTCATGAGCATCGAGACGCAGCACGAGATCGAACGACTCAACGCTGACTGCACGTGCATCACGCTCGATCGGGAGCAGCTTTGCCGAGCCTTCGAGCAAGTTGTCGGGGACCCGGCCTTTTGTCACGACCTCGCGGTGACTCATCCGTTTCTGTTATCCGCACAGCCGATGTTTCTCTCCGCCGCTCATGCTGAGCGCATGCAGGAGATCATCAGCAGCATCGAGGCTGTCGCGAGCCGACCATCGTACCAGTCAGCCGTTTTCGAACATGCGCCCGAGATCGCTCGGTTCCAGCCGGGTCCCGTCGGCGTTTTCATGGGCTATGACTTCCACCTGGAGCGCGACGGACCAAGGCTCATCGAAATCAATACCAACGCCGGTGGGGCATTGATCAATGCCTACCTCTTGCAGGCACAGCGCGCTTGCTGCAGAGACATGGCAGTGGGCGCCGCCATGCATTTCAACCTGAGCGCGCTCCTCACCAAATTCATGTCCAACTTCGAAATGGAGTGGCAACGGCAAGGTCGCGCGGCTCCGCTCCGCTCGATCGCGATCATCGACCAATCACCGGGGCAGCAATATCTATATCCGGAATTTGTGCTGTTCCAGCGGCTATTTGAGGCGCACGGCATTGCAGCCGTCATCGCAGCGCCCGAGGATCTATCGCATTGCGACAATGCGCTGTGGTGCGGAGAAAAGCGCATCGACCTCGTCTACAACCGGCTTACGGATTTCTATTTCGAACAACCCGAGAGCAAGATGTTGCGAGCGGCCTATTTGGCAGGCGATGTTCTCGTGACACCTTCGCCAAGGGTTCATGCTCTTGTTGCCAACAAGCAGAACCTCACCCTTCTAACGGACGAGAATACGCTGCGGAAATGGGGTGTGGCGGACGGCGTGATCTCCACCTTGCTGCGCGGCATCCCCCAGACGGTGCTGCTAACGCCCAACAACGCCGACGCGTGTTGGACTCGCCGCAACCAGCTATTCTTCAAGCCGAGCGCGGGTTTCGGTGGTAAGGCGGCCTATCGTGGCGACAAGATCACGCGCAAGGTGTGGAGTGACATCCTGAATGGGCCGGCGCCCTATGTGGCCCAGGAAATAGTGCCGCCCAGTGCTCGGACCATTGCTATCGATGGCGCGTTGCGGACGATGAAGGCCGATTTGCGCAGCTACACCTACGACGGCAAGGTGGAGCTGGTTGCCGCGCGGTTGTATCAAGGCCAAACCACCAACCTTCGCACTCCAGGCGGCGGCTTCGCGCCGGTCTTCATCGGTGACGGCGCCCCGGCAAAATCATGTCGATGAGCGAAGGCACAAAGCGCGGATTCAATTGCGTCGGCACAAAAGCCCTACTAGCGGGAATTGATGTCAGCGTTCGATCGCGTCGGGAATTGGTGCGCGGTCAAATCAAGAGTCGCGAGATGGCTTGGACGGCCATCATGCCGAAATCGCTGCTGAGCCCTTCGCGGCGATCAAGCCAACGAAATGTTTGAACCTCATTTCATTTTTCAAACGTTCCGCGGATGAGTTCCACCGAGGGCTACCTCAAGTATGTTTTCTGATTGCGACATCGCCCCGCCATTCAGAGTGTGCGAGTGCTACCAGTGCCCAGCTCATCCAGAATTGGGCAGTCTGGGCGGTCATCACCCTTACAGGCGTCAACGAGGCGGCTCAGCACGTCAATAATCGTCCGATGTGCTTCCATGCGGGTCGTGACGGCCTTCTGGTGGCGCTCGGCCAGGACTCGAACTTTTCGGCTCGGTCGCTTCGTATCGCGCCAGAGCCCAAGCAGCTCACCGATCTGCTTGATGGCGAAACCAAGGCTTCGGGCGCGCTTGATGAAGCGCAGCTCGTGCACGTTGCGCTCGTCAAAGACCCGGTAGCCATTCGCGCCCCGGCCGGCCGGGCTCAGCAATCCTATGCTTTCGTAATACCGGATCAGCTTAGCTGAGACACCGGAAAGGCGCGCCGCGTTAGCGATACGCATCGTTAGAGCCTCCAAAGTTCGCGATTGACCTTCCAACCGCTGGAACGTCTAGCGTCGCAGATGGTGGCCGTTCCGTCAGCGCATCGAACGCTGCAATAATTTGTAACAAAACCAGGGGCGAGCGTCTGATTTGAATCAAATGCGTGGTGGCTTGTACTTGGGTACAAATCGGTCTGAAGAAAACAAGAGTCAGCGCGCAGGCGAGTGTTTGCAATCACCACCAGATGCACACCGCCCGCCATTTAGCGAGGAGCAAGCATGACAACCTTCATCCGTGAGCCCGCATCGGCGACGTACTCGGTGCCTGTTCCCTTGGTTGCGGTTGGCCTAAGTCTCAGCCTGTTTTTCGCCATTACATTTGTCCTTTGCGTCCTTTTCGGGCTGCTCGTCTCAGAGCGGGGGGTACACGAGCTTTTCCCGACAATCTTTCCCGGGTTCGTTTGGCTGACCGGACCGGGGTTTCTCATCGGCCTTGTCGAGAGCTTCTTTTACGGCTGGTACGCGGCGCTTCTTTTCGGGTGGCTGTTCAACTTCTTCGCGTCTAAGCGCGTGTAACAGGAGACTCTCATGGCCGTTGCAAGGAAGAAATCCGCATTCGAGACGCCCCGACCCACATTGCCGGTTACGTCCCCGGCGTATCACGCTGGTGTGCGCTCGTCGCACATGGGGCGGGATAAAGAGCAGCCGGGTAAAGAAGCTTTCAGCGCCGCCCCGTCTTTGTGGAACTCGGCCCTACCGTCTCCCTTCGACGTTCTCGCCTATCAGCGCGACGTGCTCGAACGCACAATCCTGTTCTTCGATACCTTGCGCCGGCGCGCAAACAACATGCTTGACCACGAGCGAGCGGGCCTCCCGCCTGTCCTCAACTTTAAATATGAGATGTTGCTTGACGCGCGTCAGTTCGAGCGCCCGGCGAACTATGCGCTGTTACGCATCACCGAGGTGGGCGAAGACTGCTGGGACGATTGCGTCGACCCGGCCAAGCCACCGGTGATTGTCTTCGATCCGCGGGCGGGCCATGGCCCGGGCCTTGGTGGCTTTAAGCGCGAGTCCGAAGTCGGCGTGGCGCTGCACACCGGCCACCCGGTCTATTTCGTCGTGTTCTTCCCCGAACCCTCGCCCCATCAAACGCTCTCCGACGTGCTCGCCGCGCTCCGCCGCTTTGTTGAAGACGTGGCCGCTCGCCACGACGGCAAGGCACCGGTGCTTTACGGCAATTGTCAAGCGGGTTGGGCAGCGACGTTGCTGTCTGCCGACTGCAAGGGTCTGGTTGGGCCGGCAGTTCTGAATGGATCGCCATTGTCGTACTGGGCCGGCGAGGCTGGCGTAAACCCGATGCGCGTTATGGGTGGTTTCGTTGGCGGTGTCTGGCTGACCCATTTCCTCGCCGATCTCAATCAAGACCGTTTCGATGGCGCATGGCTCGTTCAGAACTTCGAGAACCTCAAACCGGGCAATGCCGTTTGGGACAAGTACGCCAATCTGTTTACCAAGATCGACACCGAGACCGATCGCTTCCTTGACTTCGAACGCTGGTGGAATGGCTTCTACCGGCTGAGCGGGGAGGAGATCGTATCAATCGTCGAGGACTTGTTCATTGGCAACAAGCTGGAGCAGGGGCAGGTGCGGATCGACGACCACTGCACCGTCGATCTCACCACCATAAAGAACCCGCTCGTGATCTTCGCCTCCTACGGCGACAACATCACGCCGCCGCACCAAGCACTCGGGTGGGTCCCTGCCGTCTACAAGAATACTGACGCCCTGAAGAAGGCGGGGCAGCGCATCGTCTATCTGACCAACCCGCACGTCGGGCATCTCGGCATCTTCGTCTCGGCCAGTGTCGCCCGCTTTGAGCACCGCGCGATTTTGGAAAACCTCGCCGAGATCGAGGCGCTCCAACCCGGCCTCTACGAGATGAAGATCAACAATCCGACGGGCGACCCGGATTGTGAGCGAGAGCAGTACTCCGTGCGCTTTGAGCCGCGCAACGTTGAGGATCTGCTCTTCGACTATCCGCGCAAAACGTTCGAGCGCGTGCAGCAGCTCTCGGAGCTTAACGAGACATTCTATCGCACGTTCATGAGGCCCTGGGTGCAAGCCATCGCCAACCCGTGGCTCGCGCAGTCAATACAGTGGCTGCATCCCATGCGGATGAAGAGCTACCTTTGGTCGGAGCAATTCATGCCCTGGATGGGCGCCTTCGCGGTGCTCGCAGACGCGGTCGCCAAGAACCGGCATGCCGTTCCGGACGATCATCCGCTGATGGCGCAGGAGCGCAAACTGATCGCTGAGATCTCAGCCTTCTGGGATACGGCACGCAGGATCCGCGATGCCGCGCAGGAACGGACGTTCACGAACATATACGGAGATTGACATGGTTCCGGCTCTGCGAGCTTTTCTGAAGGGGATCGTGCAAGAAGGCACGCTTGAGGTCGAGACGGCAGCCGGTACGCGGTTCGCCGTCGGCGACGGAACGGGTGAGGCTATTGCGATCCGCTTCACGGACCGGGCCGCCGAGCGTCAGATCGTCCTCAATCCGGCACTCGCGTTCGGTGAGCTCTTCATGGACGGCCGCCTCGCCGTCACGCAGGGCTCGATCTATGACGTGCTCGCGCTCGCGTCGTCCAATCTTGCTCTACGGGACCCGCCCGGGATCGCCAAATCGCTCAGCAGGCTTCGCACCGCGGTCCGCACGCTCAAGCAACGGAACAACGCGCAGCGCGCCAAGCGCAACGTTGCGCACCACTACGACCTCGATAGCCGCCTCTACGATCTCTTCCTCGATCCGGACCTGCAGTACTCCTGCGCCTATTTCGAGCGCTCGGACCAAAGCCTGGAAGATGCGCAGACCGCCAAAAAGCGCCATATCGCCGCCAAGCTCCTCGCTGAGCCCGGACATCGTGTTCTCGACATCGGCTGCGGCTGGGGCGGTCTCGCGCTGTATCTCGCCGACCTCTGCGGTGCTGGGGTGACGGGCGTCACCCTCTCCGAAGAGCAGCTCGGAATCGCAAAGGGGCGCGCTCGAGAGCGCGGACTCGACACACGTGTCAAGTTCCGCCTGCAAGATTACCGGGCGGTAGCAGAACAGTTCGACCGGATCGTATCTGTCGGCATGTTCGAGCATGTGGGCGTCGGCTACTACAGCGCCTTTTTCAGCAAAGTAACGGAAATCCTGGCCGACGACGGCGTGATGCTGCTCCACTCGATTGGACGCGTGGACGGGCCAGGCGCGACCAATCCTTGGATGGAAAAATATATCTTCCCCGGAGGCTGTGTTCCCGCGCTTTCTGAGGTGCTCCCCGCCGTAGAGCGCGCGGGTCTTGTCGTCACCGATATTGAGATCCTGCGTCTGCACTATGCGGAAACTTTGAGAGCATGGCGGGAGCGCTTTCTCGCCCGGCGCGAGGAAGCGAAGACGCTCTATGATGAACGCTTTTGCCGCCTGTGGGAATTCTACCTTGCCGCCTCCGAATGCGCGTTCCGCCACTCGGGCCTCATGGTCTTCCAGATCCAGCTCGTCAAGCGTCAGGAGTCGGTTCCACTGACGCGCGACTACATTGGCCAGCGTGAGGCGGCGCTGAGGGCCAAAGAGTGTTGCCAGCCGGGCCTGAGGATCGCCGCCGAGTGAACACGGACCTTGGAAAGTTGGAGGATTGACATGGAATGGCTTGCCAACAACTGGATCATGATTGCGCTTGGCATCGCGATCTTTGCCTTGCACGGGCTCATGCGTGGCGGACATGGCCACGGAGGAGGACACAGCCGCCACGGTCAGCGACCTGACCGGCGCGACACGGAACCCGCCCGAGAAGGAGCAGAGCTGTCGGCGGGAACCAGTCACGCGGGACACGGTGGCGCCCCCGCGCCTGAACGAGAGAAGCGGCACCGTCACGGATGCTGATCTCAATCTCTTTACAGCGCAGAACTGAAACATGAGGAGACTTGATATGTCGAAGCCCACAGTCGCGCACGAGCACTCGTCACCTAAGTCGAAAAGCCACGCCTGCTGCGGCGGAGATCATACGAAAGCCCGAAAGGCGCAGCCGGGTCAGACTGAACAGGCCGTGCCGTCCAATGATCCCAAGCATGAGCACGCCCATCAAGCAGGCGGCCACTCGGGCTGTTGCGGCGGTGGCAAGGCGAGCAGGTAGCTGACGGCGTGTATTGGCGCAGGAGAATGATCATGATGAAGCCTATAAAGCGCTTGTCGATCGCGACGGCAGGTGCAGGTCTCTCAGTGGCTTTGGTCACTGGAGCACTCGCGCAAGAGCCTGCGGATCCTCACCATCCGCAGAGCGCTCCAGCGGCTAGCGCTGCCGATCCTCCGTGGCACATGATGCAGGGTGGGCCCGCACTGGGAGGGATGGGCGGCAACTGTCCAACGATGGGCACGGTAATGTACGGCGAGGACGTGCCCTCTTACAGCGAAGGCCGCCTGGCATTCCTCAAGACTGAACTCGTGATCACCGACACACAAGAGAGTCTCTGGGACGCCTATGCAGGCGCGCTGAGGAGCAATTTCGAGAGCATGCATGACATGCGGCGGACGATGAAGACCCGCATGTCGGACATGACATCAGTCGAGCGGCTCGACGCACACCTCACAGCCATGCGCGGAAGGGTCAAGGCTCTCGAGAATGTCAAATCGCCTTTGGCCGCTCTCTACGCTGCGTTGAGCGCAGATCAGAAGAAGAAGGCGGATCAGCTTCTCACGCAAATGGGTTGCATGATGTGACGCCGGGCACTGGCGTTACTGCGCCAGCGTTTGCGTACATCAATCCAGTTGACCTGAAGGTCGTTTCCGAAGCTTTCGATGCTCACAGGAGGTTCACAGTGGCTTGGAATGTGCGTCGATCATTCTCGGAGTGGCTCGAAAGAGCCGAACAGGACCCTTCTATGAAGATGACCGGTATCGGAGGCGCGGTGTTCCTCGCGCTCGCGATGATGGCGCTTCTTATCGCGCAATACTGAAGTCGGGTGAGTTGCTCAGCGCCAGAATGGCATTCTGGGATGCGAGTACGATTGGGCAGAATTTACAAGGAAGAGCGAGCGTGGCGGCTCAGAGTGGCGCAATTCTGGTCATCAACAGCGGTTCGTCCAGCGTGAAGTTCGCGCTGTTCGCCGCACACCAGCAGTTGCCGCGACTTAACTCGGGCGCACTCGAGCAGATTGGGCTCGTGCATGGTCGCTTTTACCTTAAGGATTCGACTGGAAAGACCCTTTTCGAACAAGAACCCGTGCTCGAGAACCACAAGGCAGCCCTCAAGCTTCTGATCAAAGCGGTCAAACAGCAACTCGCTGGTCGCCCGCTGTGCGCCGTCGGGCACCGCGTTGTGCACGGCGGTGCGGACTGCGATTGTCCGCTCCCGATGACGAGAGAGCTTGAAACGCGGCTGCAGTGGCTCATCCCGCTTGCGCCCCTGCATCTACCTCACAATCTCGCCGGCTTGGCCGCCGTGCGGGAGCTACAGCCGGACCTGCCCCAGATCGCCTGCTTCGACACGGCCTTCCATCACAGCCTGCCTCGGATTGCCAAGCTCACAACCTTGCCGCGCGAATTTCAGGACGCGGGAATCCAGCGATATGGATTTCACGGCCTGTCGTACGAATATGTGGTCGATGCACTCCGCAAAGACGGCGTGGACGTCGAGCACGAGCGCATAGTCGTTGCACACCTCGGAAACGGCGCCTCCTTGTGCGCGCTCCGAAACGGACGGAGCGTAGAAACCACGATGGGTTTCAGTACGCTCGCGGGCTTGATGATGGGTACGCGCTCCGGCGACGTCGACCCTGGTGCCGTCCTTCACCTTCTGACGGCAAAGGGTATGAGTGCGGACGAGGTGCAAAAGCTGCTCTACGAGCGCTCGGGACTCCATGGTGTCTCTGGAATCTCAAGCGACATGCGCGAACTCCTGAGCCGTCGCGATGACCCCGCGGCGCGCGAGGCGATCGATCTATTCTGCTATCGCGCCCGACAGCACCTTGGAGCGCTGACCACGGCGCTCGGCGGCCTCGACCGTTTTGTATTCACCGGTGGTATGGGCGCGAATGCTCCTGAGATCCGGAGTCGCATCTGCGAAGGGCTCTCCTATCTCGGCATAACTTTAGATTCCAAGGCTAACGGCGCGGGAGCCAAAACGATCTCGGCTCCCGGGGCCGCCTTGACAGTGCAGGCCTTGCTCTCGGACGAGGAATACATGATCGCACGCCACGTTTTACGCGTGACGACCGGTCAGCTGGCGAAAGTGGAGGCATGACGCTCATGAGGCACGCGCACAAGCTCCAAGAGCTCATCGATCGGAGCAAGCTCGTGCAGCCTATTCGGGTTGCCGTCGTGAACGCGGCGCAAGGGGTACTGCTCGAAACGCTGCGCGAGGCAGTCGACCTCGGTTTTGTCGAACCGACCCTTATTGGCGAGTCTAAAGCCATCTGCGACCTTGCAGCTTTGGCCGGGATCCGCGACGCGGCGGATCGCGTCATGGAGGCGAAGAGCGACACTGCGGCGGCCGCGGCCGGTGTCACGCTTGTTCGCGAGGGAAAGGTCGACGTCGTCATGAAAGGGCTTATCCACACCGATACCTTCATGCGTCCGCTCCTCGACGCGGAGCATGGCCTCCGCTTGCCCGGACGTCGGGTGAGCCATGCGTTCCTGTGCGACATTCCCTCGTACTCAAAGCTCCTGGTCATTACCGACGCTGCGATCAACATCGGGCCAGATCTCAACGCCAAAGCACAAATACTACAGAATGCCATCGATCTCTGTCATATGCTCGGTGTCGAGAATCCGAATGTCGCCGTGCTGTCGGCTGTCGAGACGGTCAATCCGGCGATTCCCTCGACGCTCGATGCTGCCTCGCTCACGCTGATGGCGCAACGGGGCCAGATCACCGGTGCGGTCGTTGACGGTCCGCTCGCATTCGACAACGCGATTTCGCTGAGGGCGGCCAGGGAAAAAGGGATTACGTCCGCGGTCGCCGGCCACTGCGACATCCTGCTCGTGCCGGATCTCGTTTCCGGAAACATCCTGGCGAAAAACCTAGAATACCTCGCCGACGCCGTCGCAGCCGGTATCGTACTCGGACTGTCCGCGCCGGTAGTGCTGAACTCGCGTTCCGAGTCCGTGCCTGCGCGCCTCGCTGCCCTCGCGCTGGCCGCGCACATCCATCACCGAAGTGCAAAGATTGTCGGTCCGAAGGCCACTCCCGTCGAGGGGACACTGCAATGCGCGCCACAGCCCGAGTCGGCTTGTTGTCCGCTGCCACGGTGAAGTCATGCAAAAACTGACGCCAGCAATGGATAAGCAGGGCTCGGATCACGGGGATCCGCCGCGCTTCTCATTCGATCGCCCGCTGCACGCGGCAATTGCACGCGCAACCGCGGGACAGTCTCCCGCGGCCTTGGTTCAGGCTTACACCGATTGGGCGCAGCACCTGCTGTTCTCGCCGGACAAACAGATTGAACTCGCGGAGGAGGCTTTCCAAAATTGGATGCATTTTCTGCAGTACTGCCCCGAGGCCGTTCTCGATCCAGACTGCGAGGCGTGCGTCGAACTCACGCCGAATGACAAGCGATTCGCGGGCGACGCTTGGCACAGTTGGCCGTTCAACGCCATCTCACAGGGCTTCCTGTTGACGCAGCAATGGTGGCATCACGCGACGATCGGCGTGAAGGGCGTCTCCGCCCATCATGAGGACATCGCATCCTTCGTGGCGCGCCAAATGCTCGATGTGGTTTCGCCCGCGAACTTCCTGCTCACAAACCCCGAAGTGCTTGAGACCACCTTTCAACAAGGCGGCATAAACCTCGTGCGCGGTGTCATGAACTTCTTTGAAGACCAGCAGCGTGTTGTCGAAGGAAAGAAGCCTATCGGTGCAGACGCATTCCAAGTTGGCCGCGACGTTGCGGTCACGCCGGGCAAGGTCGTGGCGCGCAACGGCCTGATGGAGCTTATTCAATACGCGCCTGCGACGGACAGGGTCTATCGCGAGCCGGTCTTGATCGTGCCGGCCTGGATCATGAAGTACTACATCCTCGACCTTTCGCCGGCCAACTCGTTGGTCAAGTTCCTGGTCGACCGGGGGCATACTGTCTTCATTCTCTCTTGGAAAAATCCGACCGGGGAGGAGCGCGACCTCGGTATGGACGACTACCGCAGGCTCGGCGTGATGGCCGCCCTCGAGGCCGTCTCAGCGATGGTCCCCGGCCAGCTGATTCACGCCGCTGGGTATTGCCTAGGCGGCACGCTGCTCGCCATCGCCGCGGCCGCCATGGCCCGCGATGGGGACAAGCGGCTCGGCTCGCTATCACTGCTCGCGGCCCAGACCGACTTCACCGAGGCGGGCGAGCTGATGCTGTTCATCGACGAGGCCCAGGTGAGCTTCCTCGAGGATATGATGGCCGAGCAGGGCTATCTCGACACAAGACAGATGGCCGGCGCCTTCCAGCTGCTGCGCTCCAACGACTTGATTTGGTCGACAATGGTGCAGAGTTACCTCAAGGGAGAACGGCCACCAATGTTCGACCTTATGGCGTGGAATGCCGATGCCACCCGTATGCCCTACCGCATGCATTCAGAATACCTCCGCCGCCTGTTCCTCGACAATGCCTTGGCAACTGGACATTTCGAGGTCGACGGTCGGCCGGTTTCCTTGCGCGACATTCGAGTGCCAATCTTTGCCGTGAGCACGATCTCGGACCACGTAGCACCCTGGCGATCCGTCTACAAAATCCAGGCGCTGACCGACGCCGATGTGACCTTCGTTTTGTCGAACGGGGGGCACAATGCCGGGATCGTCAATCCTCCCGGGCGTCCCAACCGGAAGCACCAGATTGCGACGCACATCGAGAACGAAAACTATGTGGCACCGGATGTTTGGCAGCAGAACGCTGTCCACCACGATGGCTCCTGGTGGCCGTGCTGGCAGGGTTGGCTGGTGAAACACTCTTCGGCTGATCGCGCACCGGTAGGGACGATGGGTGCGCCTTCAAATGCACACGCGCCTCTAGCCGATGCGCCTGGCACCTATGTGCTGAGCTCCTGAGCGCAGCAGAAATCCGAGACAAGAGGAACGCACACAGTGGAAAGCATCGATCTCAAGGGACGAAAGGCGCTGGTCGTCGGAATCGCAAATGCCGATAGCCTCGCCTGGTGGGCTGCAAAGCACTTTCACGGCGCCGGCGCGGACCTCGCAATGACCTATCTGAACGACAAGGCCAAGCCCCACGTGGCGCCACTTGCCGCCGAACTCGGTGCTGAGATGCTCTTGCCCTGTAACGTCGCTATGCCGGGTCAGCTCGAGGCTGTCTTCGATGCCGTCAAGGCGAAATGGGGCCGCGTCGACGTTGTTTTTCATGCCATTGCGTGGGCGCGGAAGGAGGACCTCCACGGGCGGCTGACCGACTGTTCGGCCGACGGTTTCGCTGAGTCGATGCTGATCTCCTGCCACTCCTTCCTGCACATGGCGCGACTTGCCGAGCCGCTGATGGACCAGGGCGGCAGCCTCATCACGTTGAGCTACTACGGAGCCGAGAAGGTGGTCGACCACTACAACGTCATGGGTCCCGTGAAAGCGGCGCTCGAAGCTTCGGTGCGCTACCTTGCCCACGAGCTCGGACCGAAAGGCATTCGCGTCAACGCCATCTCGGCAGGACCCATCAAAACGCGCGCGGCCTCAGGTATCGAGCATTTTGACGAACTCCTCACGGAGGCCGCAGCAAAGGCTCCACTGCGACGCACCGTCGATGCGTGCGAAATCGGACGTGTCTCTGTGCTGCTCGCTAGCGACTACGGAGCCTCCATCACGGGCGAGGTCCTGCATGCGGATGCGGGCTTCCACGTGGCCGGCATGGTGTTCCACTGAAGGGTGGGCGGGATGATCAGGGGCAAAACACCGTTTGCGGAAAAGCGCTTGATCTTCACGACGTACAAGCCCACGTGCACATGCTGGCTACGCCATTTTTCCCCTCCTGTATGTATGTTCTGTGGCCGAATAGGTTGAATAAGTCGAATAGGAGAGAGACATCATGCACCACGATCTTTCGAATCAACACTCTGACGCAAGAGGCAGTTTCTGGACCTCACGCGGCGGCCTCGTCCTCCTCGCATTCCTGGTCATTGGTGGGACGCTTCTCTTTACCGAGCATCGAGCTCACGTCCTCGGTTATCTGCCGTTCCTATTCCTTCTCGCCTGCCCCCTGCTGCACATGTTCGGACACGGAGCCCATGGTGGGCATACCGGTCATGGCACCGGCAATCAGACTGAGGCGGATCCACGAGGATCGACGGGAACAAGGGGTTTATCCAAGGGAGAGAAGTCATGACCGAGCAAGCACCTGCCTATGGATTGTGGAGCCTGGTCTTCATAAACTCCGTAATCTTCATCTTCTTCGCCTTCACCTTCTTCAAGCCGCAGACGCCGCGTGACTGGCGCTCCTTCGGTGCGTTCAGCGCATTTCTCGTTGCGCTGTTCACCGAGATGTACGGCTTTCCACTCACAATCTACTTCCTCTCTGGGTGGCTGCAGAGTCGATTTCCTGACATCGATTGGTTCTCGCACGATGCCGGGCATATCCTCGAAATGCTATTCGGTTGGAAGGCAAACCCGCATTTTGGACCATTCCACCTCCTAAGCTTCGCATTTATCGGCGGCGGCTTCATTCTCATCTCAAGAGCCTGGGCGGTGCTCTACGAAGCGCAGAAGAGGCGCGTGCTCGCCACGACCGGTCCCTACACTTATGTGCGCCATCCTCAGTACGTCGGCTTCATCATGGTGATGTTCGGCTTCCTGCTCCAGTGGCCGACCGTCCTTACGCTGCTCATGTTCCCGGTTCTGGTGTGGATGTATGTGCGCTTGGCGCGCGAGGAGGAGCGTGAGGCCATCGCGGAGTTCGGTGATACCTACCGGAGGTATATGGAGAGCGTGCCAGGGTTCATGCCGAAGCTCGATCGGCTATTCGGCTATCGCAAAGGCGAGGGAGCGTGATCATATTCCACAACGACAAGTCGCAGTTGATTTAGCCGCCGGGCAATGCAACGCGAAATTATCGGTTTCGCTGCCGTAACGCCCTTCGAGGCGGTTCGATGATCACTATCGAGCAGGTGCCGCTGACCGGCACGGACGGCGCGTCAGCACGAGCAGATGCAAAACAAGAGTAAGGTGCAACATGACAGCAGTTGCGAATAGACAAAACGCCAAGAGCGTCCTGGGTGGAACAGCGGGCTTTATAGCCAGACACGGAGCACCGATCGCTTTCGCCGGATTTCTTTGGTACGTACTCTGGTGGGGTCACTCACCAGACCTGCGGACCGTAGATGCCGCTATGTGGCACGTTTCGGGGATTGGCATCGTTGCCCTCTTCTACGTCGCGCTACAGGCACGCTCCGTTCTTACCCAGCCGCGAAGTGGTGTAGCGCACGCAATGATTGAGATCTTAATCTCGCTGTTGCCACTCTTTGTAGTTGTCTACGCATTCGTGGACTGGATGCGCGGCGCAAATGCTCTTTCCGTGTTCCAGACCATTGTTATGGTACAGGCCATAATGGCAACCCTGATCGATGTCGTCATCTTTACTTTGTTCTCGCTCAAGCTCAACAAGCTGTCGATTCAAGCTCTTCACGCTCAGAATTTTTGAATCCTGCTTGGGCCACCGCAGACAGGCAACGAGGGCTCTCAATCCTCAACTGGCAGCGAGAAGTGCAAACACAGACAATGTGTTTACGCTGACCAGAAGTCGCACTGCGCTGGGCCCATCGGAGCTGTCGAATGTTCAGCGTCCATAGTGGCCATGAGCGCCGGCAACGCTCGTCGAACGGTCAGCGGGCGGTTGTGCGCCGGGGATGAAATCGGCGAATTTTTTTTTGCAGCGGCTCGCCGGGGCGTGCGGCGTGCTTCACCTAAAATATGCATCATTTTACATAAGATACATTATCACACTTTGCGATAGAATATATTACGAATGTGTATGTTTTCACTTTATTTGGCGCGCTATTTTTTATTTTAAATGGCACATAGTTTATGGTCTAGCGAAGGACATTACGTCACGCGACCCCATATAAAAGCAAAAGCGCGCAATGATTGGCAATATTCCTTGCGAGGAATATGGGGTTGCGATAGATTCGTTACAGTACTTTGGGGGCGCGCGATGACAGATATCAAAAACAAGGTGATTCGGGCGGTGAAGCTCGGTGATAGCGACACAGGGCGCATCATCGGTCATTCGCTCAAGCGCTTGC
>OFDN01000524.1_pt1 | contig 30784 bp, 24 predicted proteins | sample 1520971 | NCBI WGS metagenome assembly OFDN01 (sample SAMEA94257418, study PRJEB24077) | hot springs metagenome | biome: Aquatic biome; feature: Geographical feature; material: Water | place: India | collected 2012-06-12 | depth 5 m | reverse complement strand
TCGGTGTGGGTGTAGAAGCCCTGGCCGGTCTTGCGGCCGAGCAGCCCCGCCTGCAGGCGCGCCCGCATGAGCGGGGAGGGGCGGTAGCGCGGCTCGCCGTAGAACTGGTCGTGCATCGCCTCGGTCGCGGGGTGGGACACGTCGATGGCGGTCAGGTCCATCAGCTCGAACGGCCCCATCCGGAAGCCGCAGGCGTCCCGCATCACGCGGTCCACGTCGGCGAAGGGGATGCCCGTCTCCGACACCAGATGCGCCGCCTCGATGGTCAGGCCGCGGCCGACCTGGTTGACCAGGAAACCCGGCGCGTCCGTCACGCTCACCGGCTCCCGCCCCATGCGGCGGCCGATCGCGGTGAGCGCCGCGATCACCCAGGGTTCGGTGCGGATGCCGGCGATCACCTCGACCAGCCGCATCAGCGGCACCGGGTTGAAGAAGTGGAAGCCGGCGAAGCGCCCCGGCCGCCGCAGACTTGCCGCGATCATGGTGATGGGGAGCGAGGAGGAGTTGGTGGCGAGGATGCAGTCCGCGGACACGGCGTCCTCCAGCTCCGCGAAGACCGCCCGCTTGACCGCCAGATCCTCGACGACCGCCTCCACCACCAGGTGGCAGGGGGAGAAATCGGCGGCACTGACGGCGACGGTGATGCGCTCCAATGCCGCGGCGGCGGCGTCGGCCGTCATGCTCCCCTTGGCTGCGGCGCGTTCCAGCATCGAGCCGACGAAGCGTCGCGCCTCGGCGGCGGCGTCGGGCCGGGCGTCATGCAGGACCACGCGCATGCCGCCCGTGGCGGCCACCTGGGCGATGCCGCGGCCCATGGCCCCGGCCCCGACCACACCCACCACCAGATCGGGGCGTCCAGCGTCCAGCGTCATGTCTCATTCCCCCTTGAAGGTCGCCGACCGTTTCTCGATGAAGGCGCGCATGCCCTCCTTCTGGTCGGCGGAGGCGAACAGGATGTCGAACGCCTTGCGCTCCAGCAGCAGCCCGCCGGCCAGCGAGCCGTCGAGCCCGGCGTAGACCGCCTCCTTGATCTGCTGCACGGCCAGCGGCGGCATGGAGGCGATGGTCCGCGCCATGTCCAGCGCGCGGTCCAGGACGCTGTCGTCCGGCACCACCTCGCTCACCAGCCCCATGGACAGGGCCTCCGCCGCCGTCACCGGTTCGCCGGTCAGGATCATCTTCATGGCGCGGTAGACGCCGACCGCGCGCACCAGCCGCTGCGTCCCACCGCCGCCCGGCATGATGCCGACCTTGACCTCCGGCTGGCCGAGCCGGGCGCCGTCGCCGGCGATGATGATGTCGGCGTGCATCGCCAGTTCGCAGCCGCCGCCGAGCGCGAAGCCGTTGACCGCCGCGATCACCGGCTTGGGGCAGTCCGCCAACGGCTTCCATAGGCGCAGGATGCGCCGGCCCATCATCTCGATCGGGCTGGACTCCGCCATCTCCTTGATGTCGGCGCCGGCGGCGAACACCTTCGGCGATCCGGTCACCACCACGCAGCGCACCGCGGGATCGTCGGCGAGGGCGAGGAAGATCTCCGCGAGCCGCGTCCGCAGCTCCATGTTGAGCGCGTTGCGCGCGTCCGGCCGGTTGAGGCGGACGAGCAGCACGCCGTCCGCCGCGGTCTCGGTCAGCACGACCATGTCTGTCTCCTCCCGGGGCGGTGAATCCACCCGTCATTATGTTCTCGATTTACGAGACGACTTGTTCAATATTTTGCATCATTGGTTTCGGTGGCGCAAGGCGGCGGTGGCTCACGACAACGCCTTCCAGCCGAAATTGATGCCGATGACGAGCAGGGTGACGGCGACGACGCGGCGGAACAGGCGCTGGTCGATGTGCCGCCGCACCAGCGCCCCGCCCGCCATGCCCAGCGCCGTAGGCAGCACCGCCGCGGCCGACAGCTTGAGCAGGCCGAGTGTCAGCACGGCGTTGGCGGCCAGCGTGAGCGACAGGGCGACGGTGCCGGTCAGATACACGATCGCCATGGTCGCCACGAACAGGTCCTTGGCGAGGTGCAGGCCCAGCATGTAGAGCACGATCGGCGGCCCGAAGAAGGACGACACGCCACCCAGGCCACCGGCGACGGCCGCGACCAGCGGGCCGGCCCAGGATTCGGCGTGCTGCGGGATCGGCGGCACCACGTCGGCCAGCATCGGAAGGGCGGACAGGACGACCGCTCCGCCCAGGATCAGGTACAGCAGCGACGGGTCGAGCGCCGACAGCGCGGTGGCGCTGACCGGGATGGTCGCCATCAGCACCAGGATCATCGGCCAGAAGCGCCGCACGATGGTGACCGCGTGCCCGCCGGCCAACCCCTGCCAGAGGTTGGTGACCATCAGCGGCAGCACCATCATCGCCACCGCCTGCGGCACTGGCATGACGGTGGCGAGCAGTGGCACCGCGACCAGCGGCAGACCGATACCGATGGTCCCCTTGACGAATCCTCCGAGTATCAGGCCCGCCGCCGCGACCGCCATCGTCAACGCGGTGCCTGGCGCCACGTCCATCAGGCTGCGGACCCGAGCAGCCGGGCGAGCGCTGGAAGATCGGGCTCGATGCCCAGTCCGGGCGTGTCGGGGAGCACAAGATGCCCGTCCCGCGGCGCTGGAACCGGGGCGGCCAGCGCGTCGCGCAGCGGGTTGGGGTTGGCGTCCACCTCCAGCAGGCCGGGGCCGCCCGCCGCCGCCAGCAGATGGGCCGAGGCCACCAACCCGATGCCGCCGCCAAGGAAATGCGGGCAGTAGGTGAGGCCGGCGGCCAGCACCGCCCGCGCCACCGGCAGGCAGCCGGTGAAGCCGCCCCACTTGCACAGGTCCGGCTGCACCACGCCGAAGGCGCCGGAACCGATGGCGTCGCGAAATGCCTCCTCCCCACGCAGGTTCTCCCCCGCGGCGAGCGGGACGGCGGAGCGTCGGGCGAGTGCGATCCAGTCCGACAGCGGACGGTCGGCGGCCATCGGCTCCTCCAGCCAGACCGGCCGGAACGGCGCCATGGCCGCGGCCATCTCCGCCGCTTCGTCCGGCTCCCAGGCCTGGTTGGCGTCGACCATCAGCGCCGCGTCGTCGCCCAGCGTGGAGCGCAGCGCCCGCAGGTTTTCCAGGTCCCGCTCCCGGCCGAACCCCCCCTTCAGCTTGAAGGCGCGGTAACCCTCGGCCTGCCGTTCGGCGGCGAGGTCCTGCGGTCGGTCGGGGTTCAGGCCGCTGGCGTAGACGGGCACACGCGGCGACACGCCCCCCAGCAGCCGCCACAGCGGCTCGCCGACGCGTCGCGCGGTCAAGTCCCACAGCGCGATGTCGATGCCGGCCACCACCTGCGCGAAGGGGCCGGGCTCCCCCGCCTGGATCGCCAGCAGACGGGCGCGGGCTGTCAGCTCGCGATAGGCGTAGGCCGGTCCGGCGAAGGAGCGGCCGGCCAGGATCTCGGCGGCCCAGTCCTCGACCAGCCGCGCCCGGTGCTCGGCCCCACAGTTCGGGAAGTTGCACCACACTTCGCCCCAGCCGGTTGCGCCGTCCGCATCCACCGCGCGGACCACCACCGCCGACCGGCTCGTCATGGTGCCGAAGGAGGTGCGCACGGGCACCGCGATGGGCACCCGCAGGACATGAGCCTCCAGCCGGGCGAGGGTCAACGGCGCCTCCGTGGTCACGACGCCCCCCGGCGGGCCGCCTGCCGTTCGGCGAAGGCGCGCGCACCCTCGGCGATGCGGCCGGACGCCATCAGCAGGGCGTTGAGGTTGCGCCCGGTCGCCAGCGCCTCCCCCGGCGGCAGGGAGCGGGCGGCGCGGTGCGCCTCCTTCGTCAGGCGGACGGCCAGCGGGTCCAGCTCTGCGAGGTCGCGGGTGAAGGAACCGGCCAGCGCCTCCAGCGCATCGCGATCGGCGGCCACCTGGTTGACCAGCCCCATCGCCTCCAGCCGGCGGGCGGTGACGGTACCGGCGGACAGCAGCAGCTCCAGCGCGTGGCGCGGTGCCGCCAGCCGCGCGAGCAGGACGGAGTTGATGGCGGCGGGGAAGCCGTTGCGCATCTCCAGCGCGCCGAAGCGCGCGGTCTCGTCCGCCAGCACGAAATCGCAGCCCATGGCGAGCGTGAAGCCGCCGGCCACGGCGTAGCCGCGCACCACGGCGACCGATGGCTTGGCCAGCCGGTTCAGCTCCTCGAAGATGCGGGTGTACGCGTCGTCGTACGCGAAGACGGCGTTGAGCGAACGGCCGACTGCCTCGCCGTCTGCCAGCTCACGCCCGGCGCAGAAATGATCGCCCGCGCCCCGCAGCACGACGCAGCGGCAGGCCTCGTCCGCCCCGGCCGCGGCAATGGCGCCGGGCAGGGCGGCGATGACCTCCGCGTTCAGCGCGTTGCGCCGGTTCGGGCGGTCGATCCACAGAGTGGTGACGGCGCCCTCGCGTTCGGCTCGCAACATCGGCCGCTCCTTCCTTCACATCTGTTCCCAGTATTCACGCGGGTCCACCAGCGCATCGATGATGGTGAAGCGGCGGCTGCGCACGGCCTGGTCCAGAGCCTCGGCGAAGGCGCCGATGGTCTCGACCCGCAAGCCGACGGCACCGAACCCCTGCGCGATCGCGTCGAAGCGCGGGGCGCCGAAATCCACCGACTTGGTGTCGAGCCGCATCTTCGACTGCTTCAGCTTGATCAGGCTGAGGCTGGCGTCGTTCAGAACGACCAGCACGATGGGCAGGCCACGTTCCGCCGCCACCGCCATCTCGCCCAGCGTCATCAGCGTGCAGCCGTCACCCGCGATGGCGACCACCGGCCGCTCGGGGTGGACGAGCTGCGCGCCGATGGCGGCGGGCAGGGCGTAGCCCATGCAGCCCAGCCCGTTCGACTGCATGAGCTGCCCGGGGGCCCGGCAACGGAGGACGTGGTTCGCCAGGATGCGGTGGGAGCCGACATCCACCGTCATGATCCAGTCCGCGTCCGCGCGGTCGCTGATCGCGCCAAACAGGGCGGCCGGGCTGATGCCCGTCTCGGGCGTACGCGGGCGCACGATGTGCGCGACCGCGGCGCGCAGCCGGTCCAGCCGCTCCGCTGGCCATACACTCCTGGGGGCGCCATCGTTGGCGAGCTGGCCCAGGATGGTCGGCAGGTCGCCCACCGCCTCCGTTCCCAGCGGGAACACCCGGTGGGTGGCGGGTGCCCAGTCGATGGCCAGACAGGCGCGTTCCGCCGGCCAGGCATCAACCCAGCCGTCGCGGAGCTCGATGGGGTCGAAGCCGATGGGGACGATCAGGTCGGCCTCGGCCAGCAGAGCCTGGTTCTCCTGGTCGACGATGGGGCTGAGCCCGACCGCGCCCAGGCACAGCGGGTGCCCGTCGTCCACCACGCCCTTCGCCTTGTAAGTGGCGAAGAAGGGCATGCCCCAGGCTTCGAGGAAGCGGCGCAGCGGATCCGGCACGCCGTCCTTCAGGGCGCTGCGGCCGACCAGCGCCAGCGGCCGGCGGGACTCTTCGATAAGCGCGCGGGCGGCCGCCGCCGCCTCGGCCGGCAGGGCGGCGGGCAGCACACGGGGCGGGGTGAAGGCCGGCTCCTGCGGGGCGGGGGCGCGGGTGTGGTCGGCCGCGGCGTTCAGCATCACCGGGCCGGCGGGGTGGCTGAGCGCGATGTCCAGCGCCTTCGCCACCTGCTGGGCCGGGCGTTGCGGGTTGAGCGGTGCCGCGTATTTGGTCACCGGTGCGCACAGCGCGACATGGTCGAAGATCTGATGGGTGTAGATGCCCATCTGTTTTGTGCCCATCTCCCCCGACAGCACGATCATCGCCGAGCGTTCCTGCGCCGCGCCGGCGATGCCGGAGACAGCGTTGGCGATGCCGGGGCCGAGCGCCGGGATCAGGGCGGCCGGGGCGCCGGTCAACTGGTACACCGCGTCGGCCATGAAGGCGGCGGACGGCTCGGCCTTGGCAAGGATGAAGGTGATGCCCACCGCCTCACAGGCGCGGATGGTCTCCAGCACGTCGTTGCCCGGCAAGCCGAAGGCGTAGCGTACGCCGTACGCGTGCAGGGTCGTGGCGATGCTGTCGGCGACCGTGGTCGTCATCGGGAAAGTCTCCGAAGGAAATTGCAGGGGCGGATTGCCGGTCACTCGCCGTCGGCGGCGCTGGCGGCGTGCTTGCCCGGCGGAGCGTCGGCCGGCTCCGGTCGCCGGGTGGAGCCCAAGGGCCGCAGCAGCATGACCAGCGACAGCACGGTCAGCCCCAGGAAAACCCAGCAGATCCAGGTGCGGAAGAAGATCGACGGGTCGCCGTGCGACATCAGCATCGAGCGGCGGAAATTGTCCTCGAACAGCGGCCCCAGGATGAAGGCGATCAGGAAGGGCGCCGCCGGCAGGCCCATGGTCAGCATGCCGAAGCCGAACACGCCCATCGCCACCATCACCAGCACGTCCAGCATGTTGCCGTTGACGGCGTAGGCGCCGTAAAAGCACAGCACCAGCACGGCCGGGAACAGGATGGGGTTGGGCACGTCGGCGATGCGCGCGAAGCCGCGGATCATCGCCTTGCCGGTGATGAACAGGAACACCGAGCTGAGCATGATCCCGAAATACAGGGCGTAGACCACCGGCAGGTTCTGCTGGAAGAGCAGCGGTCCCGGCGACAGCCCGTGGATCATGAAGGCGCCCAGCATCACCGCGGTGATGACGTCGCCGGGAATGCCGAGCGACAGCAGCGGGATGAGCGTGGCGCCGCAGACCCCGTTGTTGCCGGACTCCGCCGCCGCCACCCCTTGGATTTCGCCGCGGCCGAAGCGCTCGGGGTTCCGCGAGACGCGCCGAGCCTCGCTGTAGGAGAGGAAGGCCGCCGGTGCTCCGCCGATGCCGGGAATGGCACCCAGCACCACGCCGATCAGGCTGCCGCGCAGGATGGTGGGCAGGCAGCGCGTGAATTCCGCCCGGCTGACGCGGCTGGCGCCCACCGGGGCCATGCCGCTCCTGGCGCGCCAATGTTGGCGATAGGCCTCCAGCATCTCTGGAATCGCGAACAGGCCGATCAGCACGGGGATGAAGCTCAGCCCTTCCATCAGCTCGAACCGCCCGAAGGTCAGCCGCTCCGACCCGTATATGATGTCCATGCCGACCACCGCGAACAGCAGCCCCAGACCGGCGGATATCACCCCCTTCAGCAGCGACCCGCCGGACACGCCGGCGATGATCGTCAGCGAGAAGCAGATCAGCGCGAAGAATTCCGGTGGGCCGAAGGACAGGGCGAAGCCGGCGATCAGCCCGGTCAGGAAGATCAGCGACAGGTTGGAGATGAAGTCGGCGATGCACGAGGCGTACAGCGCCATGTTCAGCGCCTTGCCCGCCTCGCCCCGCTGGGCCATGGGGAAGCCGTCCAGCACGGTGGCGGCGGCGGCCGGCGTGCCGGGCGTCTTGATCAGGATGGCGGTGATCGAACCGCCGTACATCGCCCCCTTGTAGAGCCCGACCAGCAGCAGGATGGCGGTGACCGGGGACATGTAGAAGGTGAAGGGCAGGGCCAGTGCCACCGCCATCGTCCCGGTCATGCCGGGGATGGCGCCGACGATGGTGCCGATCACCACCCCGCCGAAGATGGCGAGCACGTTGTAGATGTCCGCGAACATCGCGAACCCGGCGGACAGGTCGGAACTCACCGTGGTCGGTCCCCCTTGCGTCGTAGGATGCGGATCGTCAGTCCCAGAGCGTTCCCGACGGAATGGGAACCTGCGCCACATCCGTGAAGAACAGTGTGAGCGCCAGTGCCAGTGACACGCCAACGACCCCGAGAAGCAGCCAGCGGCGTTCGCCGTAGAGCGCGGCGAAGCCGACGAAGGCGATGATGGAGGCGGCCGTCATGCCCACCGTCACCACCAGCCCGTAATAGGCGAACATCATCACCATGGCCGCGGCGATGCGCGCTCGCGCCACCGCCGACGGCACGAGGTCCTCCGCCGCCGCCGGGATGGCGGACCCGGCATTCCCAGCCGGCCGCGCCCGTGCGGCCAGGATGCCCTGCGCCATCAGCATCAAGCCGAAGATCACCATCAGTGCGGACACGATGCGCGGCCAGAAGGCCGGCGAAAGCGCGGTGCTCCGCACCCCCGCCGACACTGGTATGCCGACGGGAATGACGACGAAGAGGAACAGCAGGAAGAAGCCGGCGACCAGCGCTCCGAAGATCGTGTCGCGTCCGTATTTGCCAATCATCCAAGCCCCCCGCTTGCCAGATCCCGCTTGGGCGACGGCGAGGCGTCAGCCGCCCTGCCGGAGCCCCAGCTTGCGGGCGAGCCCATCGTAGGTCTCGAACTGTTCCTTGGCGAAGGCCTCGGTTTCCTGCGGCGAGCGCACCTGCGGGACCGAGCCCAGCTTGCGCGTGGTGTCCGCCCACTCCTTGTCGTTCTTGACCTGGGTCAGGACCTTGGACCACTGCTCCACGGCGGCCTTGTCCATGTTGGGAGGACCGTAGAGCGCGCTCCATCCGGTGATGCGCTCCAACTCGGGATAGCCGACCTCGCGGGCTGTCGGAACGTTGGGGATTTCCTCATAGCGCTCCGGCGTGGTCACCACCAACCCGCGCACTGCACGCGACTGAATGTGCGGCATGATCGTCGCGACGTTCGAGCAACCGAAATCCACATGGCCGCCGACCAGCGCGGTGGACGCTTCGCCACCGCCCTTGAAGGGGATCTCGGTGGCCGCCGCCTTGTCCAGCCCCAGACGCTCGAACAGCAGTTGCGGCCCCATGCCGTGGATTGTGCCGACGCCGGCCGTGCTGTACGTCAGCGCGCCCGGCTTGTCCTTGATGCGCTGGACCAGATCTTCAAACGACTTGATCGGCGAGTCCGCCCGCACGGCGCATGCGTACGGGTTCAGTTCGAGCAGGCCGATGAAGGTGAAATCGTTCCATTTGTAGGGGATGCTCGGCTGAAGCGCCGGCGTGACCGCCTGCGAGCCGACCCGGGCGAGCAGGAGGGTGTAGCCGTCACCCTTCGACTTGGCGACGAAATTGGAGCCGGTGACCCCGCTGGCGCCGGTCTTGTTCACAACCAGCACAGGCTGGTTCAGGTACTTCTGGGCGACGTTGGCCAGATTGCGGGCGGCCAGATCCGAGTCGCCGCCGGCGCTGTAGGGCGCCACGATCGTTACAGGCTTGTCGGGATAGCCGGCCGCGGCACCCGGGCCGGCCGCCAGCAACACGCCGGCCGCCAGCGCCGCCACGGCCACCGTTCCTGCTGCGTTTCGGATGTTCATGCGCTTCCTCCTGCTCGGGCGTCCTTGTGTCGGACCGATCCACCGGGGAGGGGCGCTCTCGCGACCGGATGGTGACGTTGCACACGCCATCGTGACCGTCTCCTCCCTAAGGCCCCGTCGGGGCGGGGGCCATTATCGTTGTCGCAACGGCCGTCTCAATTTCCGGAATGAATCGTTGCGTCTGAGAAAACCATTTTACCCGGCTGCGCACTCAATACAAGATGGATGAACGGATTGTTTGCCGATCGAGCAATTTTTGCAAACCGGAAGCCGATGGGGATGGCCGCGCGGCACCTCGCGGCGAAACCGCGGATGGGAAGGGACAATGAAGAACATCGACGCCATGCTCAACCCAAGGTCGATTGCCATCGTCGGCGCCTCACCGGATGCTCGCAAGTTGAATGGGCGATCGCTGCGATTCCTGCTCGACAAGGGCTATGCGGGGACGATCCATCCGGTGAACCCCAAATACGACACCGTCGCCGGCCTTCCTTGCCATCCGGATCTGGAAGCGGTCCCCGGACCCATCGACCTGGTCATCGTGGCCGTGCCTGCGCGCGAGGTCGCCACAACGCTGGAGTCGGCGGGGCGGAAGGGCGTCCCGGCCGCGATCATCTTCAGTTCCGGCTTCGGGGAGATGGGCGAGGAAGGGCGCCGCCTGGAGCGTGAGGTGGCGGCAACCGCCCGTCGCCATGGCATCCGCCTGTGCGGACCCAACACGCTGGGCCTGATCAATGCATTCGAACGGGTGATCGCGACGTTCAGCCAGTACGCCAACGGCGACACGCCAGCAGGACCGGTCGGCTTCGTCACCCAATCCGGAGCGTTCGGCACCGCCATCGCGGCGCTCGCCCGCCGGCGCGGGCTGGGACTTGGCTATTTCGTGAACACCGGAAACGAAGCCGACCTCGGCGTGGTGGAGGTGATGCGCGCGGTTGTCGCCGATCCCCGCATCCGCGTGATGGCCGGCTACATCGAGGGGCTGAAGGACGGCCCCGGCTTCCAGCGGCTGGCGGAGGAGGCCATGGCCGCCGGCAAGCCAGTCGTCCTGACCAAGGTCGGCCGGACCGGGGCCGGTGCACGCGCCGCGGCGTCGCACACCGGGTCGCTGGCCGGTGTCGATGCTGTGTTCGACGGCGCAGTGCGGGCTGGCGGCATGATCCGAGCGCGCAACGAGGAGCATATGCTCGACATCGTCGAGGCCTTCACCGGACTCGACTCGCTTCCGGCCGGCCGCGGGTTGGGCCTGATCACGCAATCCGGCGGCGCCGGCGTGCTCATGGCCGACCGGGCGGAGGAGTTGGGGCTGACGGTGCCGGTGCTCGACCCCGGAACACAGTCCGCACTCGCCAAGGTCGTGCCCGGCTTCGGCGCGACGGGCAATCCAGTGGACGTCACCGCGCAGTTCCTGGCCGACCCCGATGTGCTCCGCGAAAGCGTGGTGCTCGTCCTGGAGGATCCTCAAGTGCATGTGGGAATCATCTGGCTGCAGCTGATGGAGGCGCATGTCGATGTGCTCGTCGGCCTGTTCGAGGAGATCCGCGCGCGCACGCCCAAGCCCTTCCTCGTCTGCTGGGTCGCCGCCACCGACGAGGCGCTCGCCAAGTGCCGGGAGCGGCGCATCCCGGTGTTCCGTGGCGGTGAGCCTGCGGTGGATGCTGCCGCCGCCGTGATCGGCTACGCCGAGGCGAGGCGCCGTCTGGAAGCGGACCGCACCCAGCGGCTGGCATTGGGCCCGGTGCCGGTGACGCTTCCGGAGCGTGCCGGCCTTGTGCCGACGCTGGAAGCGGCGCGGCTGCTCGGCGACGCCGGGGTGCCGCTGACCGCCGCGCGGTTCGCGCGTGACCCCGACGAAGCCGTTGCGGCCGCGCAGGAGCTGGGGTTTCCGGTGGCGGTCAAGATCGAGTCGCCCGACATCGCCCACAAGACGGAGGTCGGGGGCGTGCGCCTTGGCCTGACGGACGGAGCGGCGGTGCGTGACGCCGTCACCGCGGTCATGGACGCCGCGCGCGCCACTCGTCCGGACGCCCGCATCGAGGGTGTGGTGGTGCAGGCCATGGCGCAAGGCGATGTGGAGCTGGTCATCGGCCTGAAGCATGACCCGGTCTTCGGGCCCGTGGTGATGGCCGGGTTCGGCGGCGTTCTCGTTGAGGTGCTGAAGGATGTCGCGGTGAGACCGGCCCCCGTGACGCGGGTGGAGGCGTTGGGCATGCTGGACGAGCTTCGTGGCAAGGCCCTGCTGGCCGGCGTTCGCGGCCGCCCACCGGTCGACCGCGAGGCCGTCGCGCGGCTGATCTGCGCCGCGTCGGCCTTTGCCGCCGGCGCCGGACCGCGTCTGACGGAGGTGGACCTGAACCCGGTTCTGGCCGGCCCGGCCGGCGTCGTCGCGGTTGACTGGGTGGTGGTGTTGGATCAGATGTAAAAGTTTAAAGTAAACCTGATGGTTGTGGAGAATGGCGGGGCGATCGCCGCCGGGGGTGGGTGGAGCGGAGCGCCGAAGGGGCGTGGCGGCGGACGAAGGTCGGGGTGAAATCGGCGGACTGCCCCGGCGCGTCGCCGCTCAGCAGAACCTGCCCGTCGCCGCGGGCAGACACGCCGATACCGACGGTTGGCATCGGCACCGAGCCGGTGATGCGGTCGGCGAGCCCTTCCGTCACCGCCTCGACCACGAGCGAGAAGGCGCCCGTCGCCATTGCCGCCGACAATCACGACCTTCAAGTGCGCGGCCTGAGGCCCGCCGCAGGTCCAACGTGACGAAATGACTGCCATGACCCTGGTCGACCGCAACCACCCCCTGACGGTCGGCTTCAACACCGCCATCCTCGGCGCCGCGGCACTGGGCGTCCCGTCCCCGGTCGGCACGGCGGTGCTGCACAACGGCACCACCATCGGCAACCGGCCCGACATCCTGCGCAGCGCGTCGTCCAGCGGGTCACCCGGTAGCGGCGGCCGGTGACGGCGACCGTCAGAGGTCGAAACCGTACAGACGGCGGGGGTTGCCGGACAGCACGGCGTCCCGCGTCCCCGCGTCCGCGGTCCAGTCGTCGAGAAGATCGAGGAGCGCCGCATCGTCCGGCATGGCGGTGGCGATGTGCGGGTGGGGCCAGTCGCTTCCCCATACGGCGCGATCCGCCGCCTCGGCCAGGATCGCCCGGGCGAATGGTACCACATCTGGATAGGACGGGTCTGCGGATGCGGTCAGCCGATAAGCGCCGGACAGCTTGACCCAGGCACGGCCGCGGCGCAGCAGGCCCAGCATCGCCTGGAAGCCCGGATCGTCGGGACCCCGACGGACCGGCACGTGGCCCATATGGTCGAACACCACCGGAACCGGCAGCCGTGACAGGACGCGCAGCAGGTCCGGATCGGCGCTGACGTCCATCAGCACCTGCAAATGCCAGCCGAGCGGCGCGATTCGCCGGACGAGTTCATGGATCGTGTCGCGTGTCAGCCCGCCTCGGAACATCAGGTTGGCGCGCACGCCCCGCACGCCGACCCTGTGCATGTCCTGCAACGCGGCGCTGTCGATGGTCGGCGGCACCACGGCCACGCCCCGCCAACGCCCCGCCATGCCTCCAAGAACGTCGAGCATCACCGCGTTGTCGAAGCCGTAGACGCTTGGCTGGACCAGCACCGCGTGTGTCACCCTGAGCCTGTCGAGCATTGCTTGATACTGCGCCAGCGGAGCGGGGGAGGGGGTGTAGGTGCGCGGCGCGGTCAGCCGGTCCGACGCGCCGTCCGGAAAGATGTGGGCGTGGGTATCGACAGCCCCGGCGGGTGCCGGCCGCCGGGGGTGGCCCACGGTCGGGCGCGGCGGTGCGCAGACCGGCGGGGGCTGAAAAGCGGGCATCGCTGTCTTTTCCAATGATCCGTCGGCACAGCCATAGCCCCGCGAGCCGCCCGTCGGCAAGACCATATCCCATAACGTTTCGCTATAACAGATGAGTTGATATGATATTTGTCTGCGCATAGGCCGGCCCATAGAATGTTTCCTAACAAAACGATCCTGTTCTCGTTGCGTCGCAGCAAGAACGAACAGGGTAGGGAGACGCCCGTGCCAAAGCAGCCGAATTTTCTACTGTTCATTACCGATCAGCTGCGCGCCGACCATCTCGGTTGCTATGGAAATCGGGTGGTGCGCACCCCGGCGATCGATGCGATCGCGCGTGGCGGCGTGGCGTTCGATCGCTTCTACGTTGCCAACCCCGCCTGCATGCCGAACCGCGCCGCCATGGTCACCGGCCGCATGCCGTCGGCGAACGGGGTGCGCTGCAACGGCATTCCGCTTAGCCTCACGGCCAACACCTTCATCGACCTGATGCGGCTTCAGGGGTGGCGCACGGCGGCGGTCGGCAAGATCCACCTGCAGACGATGACCGCCTGGCCCCCGGTGCAGCGCCCCGACTACGGTGACCGCCGGTCGCCACCGGCCGGTCATGGCGACGCCGATCGGATCGACCGCCGCCACCCCGACTATATGCAGGAGGCCAAGGCGCGCTGGGAGACCGACCCGGAGCATGACCTGAAACTGCCCTTCTACGGCTTCGAGCACGTCGATCTGACGGCGATGCACGCCGACGACGTGCACGGCCATTACGGGCGCTGGCTGGCCGCGCGCCACCCCGACCCGAAATCCCTGATCGGCCGCGCCAACAGCCTGCCGTTCAAGGGTATTTCCGATTTCCAGGCATGGCGGACGCGGGTGCCGGAGGAGCTCTACTCCACCAGCTACATCGCCGAGCGGACCGAAGCCTTCCTGCGCGGCCATGCCGCCGGTGGGGAGGGGCGACCGTTCCTGTTGCAATGCTCCTTCAACGACCCGCACCATCCCTTCACGCCGCCCGGCAAATACTTCGACATGTACGACCCGGCCGACATCGAGCTGCCGGCCTCCTTCACGTCGAAGGACAACGAGGTGCCGCCGCCGGTGCGGCTGCTGCGCCGCCTGCGCGACGAGGGGCGCAACGACCGCGACGGCTGGACGATCAAGGCGGTGGCGGAGAACGACGTGCGGCAGGCGATCGCCCTGACCTATGGCTCCATCACTATGATCGACGACGCCATCGCGCGCATCCTGCGGGTGCTGGAAGAGACCGGGCAGGCCGACGACACGGTGGTGATCTTCACCTCCGACCATGGCGACTTCATGGGCGACCACCAGCTCATCCTCAAGGGGCCGCTGCATTACGACGGGCTGGTGCGGGTGCCCTTCCTCTGGAACGATCCGCAGGCCCGCGAGCGCGGCGGCGAGCGCTCGGCCACGCTGGGCTCAACCATCGACATCGCGTCCACGATCCTGTCGAGGGCCGGTCTCGCCCCCTACCACGACATGCAGGGCATCGATCTGGCGGCGGCGTCCGGGCCGGAGGCGACCGGCGCCCGCGAGGCGCTGCTGATCGAGGAGGACAACCAGCGCGCCTTCCTCGGCTTCGATCAGACGGTGCGCCTGCGCACCCTGGTCACCGACCGCTGGCGCTTCAGCCTGTACCGCGGAGTCGCCTGGGGCGAGCTGTACAACCTCCGCGATGACCCGGCGGAGCGGCACAACCTCTGGGACGATCCCGCCGCCCGCTCCGTGCGCGACGAACTGACCGCGCGGCTGCTGCACACCGTCCTGCACCTCCAGCCGCAAAGCCCCCTTCCGGTCGGCCAGGCCTGACCCACGCGCATCGAGGATCCCCGATCATGCCACAGTCTCACATTGCCGGTGCCCACGGCTATCCGCGCCTGGGTCTGTTCATCGCCGGTGCCTGGACCGACGGCGCCGGCGGCCGTTCCGAGCCGGTGATCAACCCTGCGACCGGCGAGACGCTGGGCCTGCTGCCGCACGCCGGCACCTCCGACCTGGAGCGCGCGGCCGGCGCGGCGGCGGAGGCGTTCGAACGCTGGTCGCGGACGGCCGCTCTGGAGCGCAAACGCATCCTGAACGGTGCCGCCGCGCTGATCCGCCAGCGCATCGACGCCATCGCCCGCACGCTGACGCTGGAACAGGGCAAGGCTCTCGCCGAAAGCCGTGGGGAGCTTGCCGCAGCCGCGGACATCTTCGAATGGTATGGGGACGAGGCGGTGCGGCTCTATGGCCGCCTCGTCCCGTCCCGCCTGCCCAACACCGAGCACCGCGTGGTGCGGGAGCCGATCGGTCCGGTCGCCGCCTTCTGCCCATGGAACTTCCCGGCCCTGACACCGGCGCGCAAGATCGCCGGGGCGCTGGCCGCCGGGTGCAGCATCGTGCTCAAGGCGGCGGAGGAGACGCCGGGCACCGCCATGGCCCTGGTCGAGGCCTGCCGCGACGCCGGGCTGCCGGACGGCGTGCTCAACCTCGTGTTCGGCGACCCCGCCGCGGTCTCGGAGTTCCTGATCCCGCACCCGGCGATCGCCAAGGTCAGCTTCACCGGATCCATTCCGGTCGGACGGCACCTCGCCCGGATGGCGGCCGACGGGGTCAAGCCCTGCACGCTGGAGCTGGGGGGCCACGCGCCGGTGGTCGTCTACGATGATTGCGACCTCGACGAGGTGGTGCCCGTCCTTGTGGGCGCCAAGTACCGCAACGCCGGGCAAGTGTGCATCGCCCCCTCCCGCTTCTTCGTGCAGGACGCCGTCTACGACCAGTTCGTCGAGCGCTTCGCCGAGCGTGCCGCGGCGATACCGGTCGGCAACGGGCTCGATCCGAAGACGGTGATGGGGCCGATGGCCAACGCGCGGCGGATCGCCGCGATGGAGCGCTTCGTCGGCGACGCGCGGGAGCGCGGGCATGCGGTGGTGACCGGCGGCGGGCGTGTCGGCAATGGCGGCTTCTTCTGGCAGCCGACCGTGCTTCGCGCCAACGACGACGACAGCCTGCTGATGACGGAGGAGCCGTTCGGCCCGGTGGCGCCGATCGCACGGTTCGATGACGACGCCGACCTGATCCGCCGCGCCAACCGTCTGCCCTTCGGGCTCGCCGCCTACGCCTTCACCGGGTCGCGCATTCGTGCCCGTTGGATCGGGCAGGCGCTGAAGGCGGGCATGGTCGGCGTCAATTCGCTGGCGGTCAGCTTGGCGGAGACGCCGTTCGGCGGCGTGAAGCAGAGCGGCTACGGGTCCGAGGGCGGTACGGAAGGGCTCGACAGCTACCTCGTCACCAAGCTCATCACCGAAACCGTGGCTGGACCGTGACCATGACGACCCCCATCACCACCGTGCCCGGCAACCTTGCCGGAACTCCGGCACGCGTCGGCCGTCTGGACGGGCTGCTGGCTGCGGTGCGCTGGCCCTTGGAGTTGGGCGTGACGCTGGCGGCGATCCTGTTCGCCGCCGCCGGTCTCTACGACGAGGTGTACACGCGCAGCGGCCTCGTGCTCGCCTCCGGCCTCATCGTGCTGCTGTCCAAGCCGCTCGCCCGCGGTCGCAGCGGCGCGGCGGCGATGTGTCTCGTGGCCATGGATGTGGCGATCGGTGCAGGGCTGCTCTACGCCTCTTGGCGCTTCGTGGCCATCCAGGACCTGTTGTTCACCGGGCTCTTCCAGCTCGACGACCAGGCGGTGACGGCGGCCTGGATCGGGATTGCCGCGGTGCTGGAGCTGACCCGCCGCCTGTTCGGGCCCGCCTTCGCCATCCTGGCGCTCGCGCTCATCGGCTACGCGCTCTACGGCGACCGGTTGCCGGGCGTTCTGCAGACTCTGAACTACGACCCGGAAGAGGTGGCGCGGGTCGTGTGGTTCAGCTTCGACGGTGTCTATGGCCAGATGCTGTCGATCGTCGTCGCCTCCATCCTGATCTACATCGTCTTCGGCACGGTGCTGGAGGCGAGCGGTGCCGGCCAGACGCTGATTCGCGTTGCCTTCGCGCTCAGCGGCGGCTCGCGCGGCGGCCCGGCCTACGCGGCGGTTATCAGCAGCGCCCTGTTCGGGACCATCAGCGGCAGCGTCACCGCGAATGTGGTCGCCACGGGCGTCATGACCATCCCGCTCGCCAAACGGCGGGGCTTTCCGGCCCGTTTCGCCGGGGCGGTGGAGGCGGCGGCCTCCTCCGCCGGTCAGTTCACGCCGCCCGTCATGGGGGCGGTGGCCTTCATCATGGCCGATCTGACCGGGGTTCCCTATCTGACGGTCTGCCTGATGGCGACGCTGCCGGCGCTGCTCTATTTCGGTGGGCTGATCGCCGCCATCGCGGTGGAGGCCGACAAGCTGGGCCTGAAGGCCGACCCGGACGACGTGCGGGTCAGCGACCTGCGCTGGTCGGATCTGCCCGGCGTGCTGGTGTTCCTGGTGCCGTTGGTGTTGATCGTCGGGGTGATCCTGGCCGGCCGGTCGCAGGCGCAGTCCGGGCTGGTGGCGGTGCTGGTGACCTTGGTGCTGTCGGCCGTGCTGCTGCCGGGCGTGCGGCGCCAGCCGCTGCTCCTGCTCGACGGACTGCGCCGCGGTGGGGAGGCGGCGGCGCAGATCGTCATGGCCGTCGCCGCCGTCGGCATCATCGTCGGCATCCTCACCCTGACCGGTCTCGGCACAAGCTTCGCCGGGATGCTCCGGGGGGGTCGGCGGCGACAGCCTTTTGCTCGGCCTCGTCGCGGCCATGGTCGGCTGCCTGATCCTGGGCATGGGCATGCCGACGGTGCCGGCCTATCTGGTGATCATCCTGGTGCTGGGGCCCGGTCTGTCGCGGCTGGGGGTGGAGACGCCGATCATCCACCTGTTCGTCATCTACTTCGCCGTGCTGTCCAGCCTGACGCCGCCGGTGGCGTTGGCCGCCTTCGCCGCCGCACCGATCGCCGGCGCCAACCCCATCGCGGTCGGAGTCACGTCGGTGCGGATCGCGCTGGGCGGTTTCCTGATCCCCTTCGCCTTCGTCTTCCATCCCTCGCTGACGCTGACCGGCGACATCTCGTTGATCGATCTCGCCTGGGCGATCGGCGTCGTCGTGCTGGCGATGTGGCTGCTGACGACCGCGGTCGCGGGCCATTCCACGGCGCGCATCGCCTGGTGGTCACGGCTGCTGCGTGTGGTGCTGGCCGTGGCGGTCATCCAGACCGACCCCTGGTGGGCGGCCCTGGCCTTCGTCGGCGGCGGCGCCCTGGTCTATGCCGAGGACTGGAAGCGCAGGGGCTGACGATCGCCACCGGCACGATGCGACGACACACGACAAGACAGAGGAGACGCCCGATGACCAACATCTGGAATTTCGCCCGCCGCATCGCAGCGACCGCGGCTGGCTTTGCGCTGGTTCTGGCTGTCACGGCCGCCCCCGCCGCCGCCAGGGACATGCTGCGCATGTCCACGCTGGGCTTCGGCAGCTCGCCCTATGTGGTGCTGAGCACCTTCGCCAACATCGTCAACGAGAAGATGGCCGACCGGGTGCGGATCGAGATCAACGCCACCGGTGCGGCCACCGAACACATGGTCGACGCCGCGCGCGGCCGGGTCGCCCTCTTCACCATGTCGCCGACCATGTACGCGGCGATGAAGGACGGGGTGCAGATGTTCGCCGGCGTGGCCAAGGCGCCGGAAATGGCCGGCCAGCTCGGCGTGATCTTCAATTTTCCGGCCGGCGTCTACCACATCGTCACCTACGCCGACAGCGGCATCAAGAGCCTGGACGACCTGAAGGGCAAGAGCGTCTTCCTCGGCCCGCCGGGCGGGGCCGCGACCCAGTCGATGATGGATCTGGTCGAGGGTGCCACCGGGCTGGTGCCGAAGAAGGACTTCAACGTCGTCAACCTCGGCTGGAACGCCGCGCACCAGGCCTTCCAGGATCGCCAGATCGACGCCGCCGTCTTCCTCGCAAACCTGCCCTCCGCCGCGGTCCAGCAGATCGCCGCCTACAGCGAGATCCGGCTCCTCGGGATCGAGCCCCGCCACATGGCGCGCGACAGCGAGAAATTGAAGAACGCCATCGCACGCCCGGGCAGCGTCATCGTCGATATCCCCGCCGGCACCTATGGCAAGGGTCAGGTGAACACCGGGCGTGTCATGGCCGCCGGGGTCGTCGTCGGCCTGGCCACCCGTCTGAACATGGACGAGCAACTCGTCCATGACATGACCAAGGTGTGGTGGGAAAACCTTGGCGAGGCGCAGAAGGTGGCCCCGTGGATGCAGGCCATCACCCTTCAGGGCGCCACGGACCAGTTGAACGCGCCGCTGCACCCCGGTGCCGCCCGCTACTACCGCGAGCGCGGCCTTGCCCTGCCGGCCGGCAAGTAGGCCAACAACGGCCCCGCCCTTCCCAGAGACCACCCAGGCCCGCTCCTGCCATGCACGCGACCCGTGACCCGGCCATCCTCACCGTCTTCCACCGGGCCGACGACCCGTGGAGCCTGTTGCTGCTCCAGGCGCTGCCACGCCTGTCCGAGATCTATTCCGTCGCCTTCCGCTTCGTGACGGTGCCGCTCGCAGGGCCGGACCATGTGCCGCGCCCGGCCATGCTGATGGCCAACGGCCTGCGCGACGCGGTGGACCTCGCCCGCCATCACCCGCTCGACTTCCCGCGCCGGCCTGTGGCGCCGGACGCCGGCAGCGTGGCGCTCGCCACCCGCATGCTGCTCGCCCAGCCCGACCCGCGCAGCTATCTGGACTGCGCCCTGGCGCTCGGACGGGCGCTGTTCGCGGGCGACGCCGCCGCGGTCGCCGACCTCAGCAAGAGCCGCGCCCTGCCGACGCCGGAGGAGGCCGACGCGATGCTGGCGGAGGCCGGTCGCGCGCAGCGGCGCCTCGGCCACTACCATTCGGGCATGATCCTCTTCGAGGGCGGCTGGTACTGGGGGATCGACCGTCTCCACCACCTCGAACAGGCGCTCATCGCGCTCGGACACCGGCGGCCGACGGGTGTGCCCGGCTGCCTGCCCCTGTGCGACGAGCCGGAGCTGCCCGATGTAGGCGAGCCGGAGCGGGACGCCGACGGCACCGCCGTCCTGCGATTCTACTGCTCTTTCCGCAGCCCCTACGCCTACATCGCCGCCGACCGCGCTTTCGCGCTCGCCCGCCGTTACCGGGTGCGCGTCGATCCGCGCCTGATCATCCCCATGAAGATGGCCGGCTTCGCCATCCCGGCGGAGAAGGCCGACTATTTCCGCTTCGACTGCGCGCGGGAGGGTCTGCGGCACGGCGTGCGCTTCGGCCGCTTCACCGACCCTTTTGGCGACGGGCTCCGCCGCGCCATGGCGATCGTCCCCCACGCCACGCACGCCGGCCGGGCCGAGGCGTACATCCTGTCGGTCATGCGCGGCGTGTGGGCCGACGGGCTCGACACCGCGCGTGACGACGATCTTGCGCGGATGTGCGTCCGGGCCGGGCTCGATCCCTCGGCGGCCATGAGGCACGCCGACCCGTCCGCCGATCTCGGCTGGGCGGACCGCCACCGGGAGGAGCTGGCGCAGCACCAGCAGTACGCAGCACCCGTCTTCGTGATCGGCGACTACATGACCTGGGGGCAGGACCGCCTGCCGATCCTCGAACGGGTTCTGGACCATGCCGTCGGCCGGCGCTGAGGCCACGCCCCGGCCGCTGCCGCCGGAGATTCCCGACGACGGGCTGACGCCGGCCGCCATCGCCACCGTCTACGCCGACATCCGCGCCACGACGGCAACTCCCATCGTCAACCTCGTCTTCCGCCGGTTGGCCGTCCACGACGGCTTGCTGGAGCGCGTCTGGTCGGCGCTGCGGCCCCATTACGCCGACGGCACGCTCGACAGCCTGGCCGGAGGATTGCTGGACCGGCTGGAGGGAGAGCTGCCGTCGTCGCCGGCCGGCGGGCTCCGCGACTCGGTCACCCCCGCCGATCTGTCGGCGGTGCGGGCGCTGGTCCGCGGCTATCTCGTGAACAACGCGCGCAACCTGATCGCCACCCGCCTGATGTTTCCGGGCGGCATCGATGGCGCGCGCGCCGTCCCAAGGAAACCACTCGACCGCTGGCTTCCATCGAATGCCGCCGGAACGGCGATGCCCCCTGCACCGCCTATCGGATCGCCTCTGCACGCGCGGATCGCGTCCCTGAACCGACTGGGCGATGCACAGGACCCGGTCGAAACGGCCAGCCTGTGGCGGCACCTCTCGCACTGGCCGGCCCTGTTGGATGCGGTTGCCCGGCACCCACCGCTGCTGGCGGTCTCCCCGATGTTGGGCGAATGGCGCGACCGGGCGCTCCGCTGGGCGGAGAGCGCGGCCGCGGGCTTGCCGCAACCCACCTTGGCGCCGGCCGATCGCGCCGCCCTGCGCGGGCTCATCGGATCGCTCGCCGACATCACCATACCCAAGATGCTGCCGATCGGCCTGCTGCTCGATCGTGCGCTCGAATCACCCGCAAACTCGTGCCAAGGACCGAAGCCATGATCACCGTCATCTCGCGCTTTCCCCTCCCCGCCGGTCTCGACATCGACACACTGACCGCAAGGTTTGTGGACAGTGTCCCGCGCTACCAGGCGGTGCCGGGCTTGGAGCGCAAATACTACTACCGCACGGACGACAACCATGGCGGTGGCGTCTACCTGTTCCGCGACCGCGCCAGCGCCGAGGCCTTTTTCACGGACGACTTCGTTCGGGATCTGGAAACCCGTTACGGGCAGCCGGTCACCGTGACGTGGCTGCCGACGCTGGTCACGCTCGACACCGCCGACGGCACCGTGCGACGGCAATGGCCCGCGGCGGTGTGACCCACGACGGTGTGACCGGCGGACAGGCCGCCGCGTCAGGGCTTGGCAAGCCCGGCGAGGGTCATGCTTTCCCGCGTGCGCTGCTGCAACAGCTCGACCGCCATGTCGCGCACGCGGGCGAGGGCGGCACCGCCCGCCGCACCGGCCCGCTCCGCCCACGCCCACACCCGCTGAACCTCGGGGTTGACGAGCCGGGCGAAGGAGATGTCGTCACGGTCGAGCGCCGCGGCGAACGCGATGGGCGCCAGGATCGCGAAGCCGTCGCGCCGCAGCACGCCGTGCAGGATCTCGCCCACCACGTCCAACTCGTAGCGGATGGTGAGCTCGACGCCCTGCACCAGAGCCGCCTGGAGGATAATCTGATGAAGCGCGTTCTGCCGCGAGGGCAGGATCAGCGGGTAGTCGGCCAAGCGCGCGACCGGCACCTCGGTTCCCGGCTGGAAGGCATCCCGCGGGCCGACGAGGCACAGCGGCTCGGCCGTGATCGGTCGGGAGATGATTCGCGGGTGGTGCTGGTTGCCGAACAGGATGGCCGCGTCCAGCCGCCCTTCGGCCAGCCATTCGGCGAGGAACACGCTCATCCCCTCGGCAAGCCTCAGCGAGATTCGCGGCGCTCGCTCGCCGATCCGCGACATCAGCACGTGGGAGAGGATCGGACTGACCGTCATCGGCAGGCCAAGGGTGATCGCCCCCGCCGTCTCCTCCGGCCGAAGTCCGTCGCGCAGGCGGGCCATCGCGGCCAGCACGTCCTGCGCGCGGGCCAGCACGAGCTGGCCGTCCGCCGTCAGTTCCGCGCCGCGGCCGGTCCGGCGCAGCAACTGACAGTTCAGTGCCTGCTCCAGCCGTCGCACCTGGTTGCTGAGCGCGGGCTGGGCCACGTTGAGCACCTGGGCGGCGCGGGTGAAGCTGCGCGCCTCGGCGACAGCGATGAAGTACCGCAATTGGCGGATGTCGATCGAGTCCGTGAGCATGGCTGAATCCGCTGCATCGCCCGGTCGTCGGCGCCCGCCGTCCCCATCGATCATCCCCGGCCGGCACCGGCCCTTGGAGTAGCACGCTATGAGCTTGAGTTTCGACGTATTTTGGTCCTTCCGCAGCCCATACAGCTATCTGGTCACCAAGCGGCTGGTGCGGCTGGTGGAGGAGTGGGAGGTGACCGCGGTGATCCGGCCGGTGCGCCCCCTGGCGGTGCGCACGCCGGACCATTTCGTCCGGATGGACCCGCTCTGGCGGCCCTACCTGTTCCTCGACACCAAGCGCGCCGCCGACTATCTGGGGCTTCCCTTCGCCCGTCCGCGGCCCGACCCGATCATCCAGGACCCGGTGACCAACGTGATCGCGGCGGAGCAGCCCTACATCCAGAACCTGACCCATCTCGGCATCGCCGCCTGCCGGGCCGGGCGGGGACTGGCCTACATCGACCATGTCGGCAGCCTGCTGTGGGACGGCACCGTGGTCGGCTGGGACACGGGCGACCATCTCGCCCTTGCCGCGGCGGCGGCCGGTCTCGACCATGACCGGCTGCAGGCCGTGGTGGACGATGACCGCGACGGCTGCGAGACGGAATTGCAGGCCAACGAGGTGGCCTTGCGCGCCGCCGGGCATTGGGGTGTGCCCACCTTCGTCTTCCAGGGCGAGCCGTTCTTCGGCCAGGATCATCTGGATGTCCTGCTCTGGCGCCTGCGCCAGCATGGCATGGCGCGCCGCTCGTCGGAGGAGACGACCGATGCGTGAGGCGTTGCCCGAAACCGCCGCGCCGCCGCTCGACGGCGTGCTGGTGCTCGACCTGTCGCGGGTGCTCGCCGGCCCGCTGGCCGCGCAGACGCTGGGCGATCTCGGCGCCACCGTCGTCAAGATCGAGAATCCCGATGGCGGCGACGACACGCGCGGCTGGGGTCCGCCCTATTGCGGCGACCAGGCGGCCTATTACCTGGCCTTCAACCGCAACAAGCGGTCGGTCGCCGTCAACCTCAAGTCCCCCGACGGGGTTGCCCTTGTCCGCCGGCTTGCCGAACGTGCCGACGTGCTGATCGAGAACCAGCGGCTGGGCACGCTGGAGCGCATGGGGCTGGGGGTCGAGGCGCTGCGGGCGCTCAACCCGCGGCTGATCTACGCCAGCGTGTCCGGCTATGGCCGCACCGGCCCGCGCGCGGCGGAGCCCGGCTACGACTTCGTCATCCAGGCCGAAAGCGGGCTGATGGCGATCACCGGCGATCAGGACGGCGGGCCGCAGAAGGTCGGGCTGCCGATCAGTGACATCATCACCGGCCTCACCCTCGGCCAGTCCATCCTGGCGGCCCTTTACGCCCGCGGGCGGGACGGGCAGGGCCAGCACATCGACATGGCGCTGCTGGAGGCCCAGATGGCCGTCCTCGGCAATGTCGGACAGGGTGCCCTGATCACCGGGCGGGAGGCGGCGCGCTACGGCAACGCCCACCCCAACATCGTGCCGTACCGGGTCTTCCAGGCGGCCGACGGGCCCATCGTCATCGCCTGCGGCAACGAGCGCCAGTACCGGGCCCTGTGCGTGGGCGTGCTGGAGCGGCCCGATCTGGTGTCGGACGACCGGTTCGCCACCAACGACCGCCGGGTTCGCAACCGGGAGGTGCTGGAGCCGCTGCTCGATGGTCTTCTGGCCGCCCGTCCCGCCGAGGATTGGCTGTCGCGGCTGCGGGCGCACGACATCCCGTCCGGCCGGCCGCGCGGCGTTCTGGAGGCGTTGACGGCCCCGGAAGCCGAGGCCCGCGGCGTGGTTCAGCGCGGGGACGGTCGGCCGCCGCTCCTGCGCAGCCCGCACCGTCTGTCCCGGACGCCGGTTCGCGAACCCGCCGAACCGCCGCCGCGGCTCGGCGCGGATACGGCGGTGATCCTGGGGGACTTGTTGGGCCTATCCGACGGCGAGCTCGAACAGCTGGCGTCCTGCGGTGCGATCCGCATCGACGAGGGGACGCTTCGGCACGGCCGGACGCGCGCCGGATCGACCTGATCAGCGCCGGATCAGGCGGATGGCGGGCATGAGGTCCGAGTAGTCCTGCAAGCGCTCAAAGGCATAGCGCAGATTCATGGTCGAGCGCCTTGCGGCGGCGCTCGGCCACGCCGGCCGCGCCGCACGGTTCCGTGCCCATTGCACCGGGCTGCTGCTGCCGGGTGAGCGCAGGAGCGTCAGGCCCGGCCGGGTCGGGCCGCCCACCAGTCCTCGCATCTTTTCGTCGCCAAGGCCGCCTTGGGACAATCGGATCGTTCTGGACGCGGTCCGCGATTTGGTGCTGCCGGCTCTTGTGGAGTGTGTCCCATTGCGGTTCCGGATCATCGACGACTCCAACATGCCCAAGAAAGGCAGCCACTTTACGCCAGCCTGTTGGCCGCCTTCCGGCTCTATCCGCCCGGGACTTGGGCCAACGATCCGATTCGGGCGGAGACCATCGCTTTCCAAACCAAACCGGCGATCGCGCTGGACCAGATCCGTGCGGCGATGGCGGCGGGGCAGGGCAGGGCGTGGTCATCCGGGTGGGGCCACCGGGACAAGCTGCTTCGGCGGTTCCGCTCATTCGCGATGGTGCGGGGGCCGGGTCTCAGGATGGGCGGCGGACGTCGCCGATCCGGCAGGCCCGAACACCAGGGCCAGCACCGTGTCGATCCGGACGAGCATCTGGTCGCGTGTGACCCTCGGCGGCAGTCCGAACAGGGCGCAGATGTGCATGTCGCCCATGGCTGCACCGAGCAGCATGTGCGCCATGGATTCGTGATCCAGGTCGGTCGCGGCCCTCACACCGGACCGTTCCAGGTTCCGCAACCCGTCCATCAAATACTCGCAACCCTTGCGCATCACGCTCTTGTGAAGCCGCTCGGCGAGTTCGGGCGCCTGTTCCGCTTCCCCGATCAACAGGCGCGCCATCCGCACCTGGCGCGGAGCCAGCACGAACTCCAGCATGGTGACGAGCCGATGGCGCATGTCGTCCATCGGGTCGGTGGATGGCGCGCGGTCTGCCGACAGACGCTTGACATGCGCGGTGAAGGACAAGGTATCGCTGACCACGTCCGCGAGCAGCTGCCGCTTGTCAGCGAACAGGGCATAAACCGTCTTCTTCGACATGCCGGCTATGCGCGCGACCTCCTCCATCGTCGCGGCGTGGTACCCGGCCTGCGTGAAGACTTGTTCCGCGGCGTCGATAATCCGTTGGCGGCGCTCGCTTTCCGACAGCGCGGGCGGGCGTCCGGGGCGGGTCCGCGGGACATCGGGAGCAGTCGCGTTCACGCTTGACATTAGGGAACGGCCGGGTTTCTCATTGCGTCAAGGAAACCGTACCGTTTCCTTTTGACGATGGCAACCGTTCTCCGCCACTTCCGGTCAAGAGACCTCCGATGCCCCAATCCCCTTCATCGGCCCGCCATTGCACTCCGCTTGCCGGTTGGCTCGCGCTGCTGCTGCTCGCCGCGTGCGACGACACGGGTTCCGCTTCGGCCCAGCAAGGCCCGCGGGCAGCACCTCCGCCAGGCGTCACGGTCGTGACGGTGCAGCCACAGCCGATCCCGCGGCTCACCGAATTGCCGGGACGGACCACGGCCTTCCTCACCGCCGAGATCCGTCCGCAGGTGAGCGGGGTCATCCGCGACCGCCTGTTCACCGAGGGCCAGGAGGTGAAGGCCGGGCAGCCGCTCTACCGGATCGATCCGGCCAGCTACCAGGCGGCGCTCGACAGCGCGCTCGCCAGCCAGCAGAAGGCCGAAGCCGGCGTCGTCTCGGCGCAGCTCACCGTGGACCGTTACCGTCCGCTCGCCAAGGCCCGCGCGGTCAGCCAGCAGGACCTCGACACCGCCGTCGCCACCCTGCGCCAGGGTCAGGCCGACGTGGCGGCGGCCAAGGCCAGCGTAGAGACCGCGCGCATCAATCTCGACTACACGAAGGTCGTCTCGCCGATCTCCGGTCGCACCGGACGCTCGGCGGTCACCCCCGGCGCCCTGGTCACCGCCGACCAGACCACCGCCCTGGTCACCGTCACCCAGCTCGATCCGATCTACGTCGATGTCACCCAGCCCAGCTCGGCCCTGCTCGGCCTGCGCCGGGAGCTGGCCGCCGGGCGGGTGAACGGCGCGGAAGGGCACGGCACGGTGCGGCTGATTCTCGAAGACGGCAGCCTGTACGAGCATCCCGGCACGTTGCAGTTCTCCGAGGTGACGGTCGATCAGACCACCAGCTCGGTGACGCTGCGCGCGGTCTTCCCCAACCCCGACGGGCTTCTGATGCCCGGCATGTATGTACACGAGCGGTTGCAACAGGGCATCGATCCGGCGGCCTTCCTGGTGCCGCAGCAGGCGGTCGGGCGCGACGGCCGGGGGCGAGCGGTGGTCCAGCTGGTGGGGCCGGACGACACCGCCGAGGAGCGGGCGGTCAAGGCCGAGCGCACGCTGGGAGGCGATTGGGTCGTCACCGACGGATTGAACGCCGGCGACCGGGTGGTCGTCGAAGGTCTTCAGCGCGTTCGCCCCGGTGTGAAGCTGACGGTCACCGCGCTGACCCGCGAACAGTTCGATCAGCGTGGCGAAGCGGTGCGCCAGCCCGAATCCCAGCACGCGGCGCGGTAGGAGCCATCGTCCCATGGCACGTTTCTTCATCGACCGCCCGGTGTTCGCCTGGGTGCTGGCCATCGTCGTCATGCTCGCCGGCCTGCTGGCGCTGCGCACGCTGCCGGTGGCGCAGTACCCGTCCATCGCCCCGCCGGCCATATCGGTGACCGTCTCCTACCCCGGCGCCTCGGCCGAGACGGTGCAGAACACGGTGGTGCAGCCCATCGAGCAGCAGCTCAGCGGTCTCGACAACCTGCTGTACTTCTCCTCGGAATCCAACAAGGATGGCAGCACCACCATCACCCTCAACTTCGCCCAGGGCACCAACCCCGACACCGCCCAGGTGCAGGTGCAGAACAAGGTGTCGCTTGCCGAGTCACGCCTGCCGGAGACGGTGCGCAACCAGGGAATTCGCGTCGCCAAGGCGACCAAGAATTTCCTGATGGTGATCGGTTTCTATTCGACCGATGGCCGTCTGTCTGGCAACGACATCGCGGATTTCATCGCCTCCACCGTGCAGGATCCGCTCAGCCGCACCGCCGGCGTCGGCGATTACCAGCTCTTCGGCGCGCAGTACGCCATGCGCGTGTGGCTCGATCCCGGAAAGCTGGCGCAGTACGACCTGATGCCGTCGGATGTATCGGCCGCCATCGCCGCGCAGAACGTCCAGATCGCCTCCGGTGAGCTCGGCGCCCAGCCCACGCGTCCGGGTCAGCAGCTGAACGCCACCATCATCGGCCCCTCCTATCTGCAGACGCCGGAGGAGTTCGGCAAGATTCTGCTGAAGGTGCAGACCGACGGCTCGCGGGTGCTGCTGCGCGACGTCGCCACGGTGGAGCTGGGCGGCGAGACCTTCACCCAGCGATCCCGGTTCAACGGCCTTCCCGCCTCTGGCATCGCGGTCAAGCTGGCCAGCGGCGCCAACGCGCTGGACACCGCCGAGGCGGTGCGCCGCACGGTCGAGGGCCTGCGCCCGTCCTTCCCGGCCGGCGTCGAGGTCGCCTACCCCTACGACACCACCCCCTTCGTGCGACTGTCGATCGAGGAGGTGGTGAAGACCCTGGTCGAGGCCATCGTCCTGGTGTTCCTGGTGATGCTGCTGTTCCTGCAGAATCTCCGGGCGACCCTGATCCCGACTCTCGCGGTGCCGGTGGTGCTGCTTGGAACCTTCGCGGTGCTGTCGGCCTTCGGCTACTCGATCAACACGCTCACCATGTTCGGCATGGTGCTGGCCATCGGCCTGCTGGTCGACGATGCCATCGTCGTGGTGGAGAACGTCGAGCGGGTGATGGAGGAGGACAAGCTCTCCCCGCTGGAAGCGACGCGCAAATCCATGGACCAGATCACCGGCGCACTGGTCGGCGTGGCGATGGTGCTGGCGGCGGTGTTCCTGCCGATGGCCTTCTTCGGTGGCTCCACCGGGGTGATCTACCGGCAGTTCTCCATCACCATCGCCACCTCGATGCTGCTGTCGGTGGCGGTGGCGATCATCTTCACCCCGGCGCTGTGCGCCACCGTGCTGAAGCCACCGCATGACGGGAAGGGCTCGCGAGGGTTCAGCGGCTGGTTCAACCGCGGCTTCGACCGCGGCAACCGCGCCTACATCCGCGGCCTCGGCGGGGCGTTGAGGCGGCCGGTGCGGTTCCTCGTCGTCTACGCGCTGATCGTCGCCGGGATGGGCGCGGTGTTCCTGCGCCTTCCCACCTCCTTCCTGCCCGACGAGGATCAGGGGGTGATGTTCATCCAGGTCACCACGCCTTCAGGCGCCACCATCGAGCGGACCGAGCGGGCTCTCGCCCTGGTGAGCGATCATCTGCGCCGGGACGAGGCGGGCATCGTGAAGTCGGTGTTCTCGGTGGCGGGGTTCAATTTCAGCGGCCGCGGGCAGAATTCCGGCATCGCCTTCGTCAGCCTCAAGGATTGGGCCGAGCGCCCCGGCGCCGCGAACAAGGTGCAGGCGCTGGCCGGGCGGCTGATGGGCCGCTTCGCCGGGTATCAGGACGCGATGATCTTCGCCTTCGCGCCGCCCGCCATCCTGGAGCTGGGCAACGCCACGGGTTTCGATTTCCAGCTGCTGGCGCGTGGCGGTGTCACGCACGAGCAGCTGATGGCCGCGCGCAACCAGCTCCTCGGCATGGCGTCGCAAAGCCCGCTGCTGATGGCGGTCCGTCCGAACGGGCTGAGCGACGAGCCGCAGTTCCACCTGAAGATCGATTGGCAGCACGCGAAGGCGCTGGGGCTGTCCGTGGGTGACATCACCGACACCCTGTCCACCGCCTGGGGGCAGAGCTATGTGAACGACTTTCTCGACCGTGGCCGCATCAAGCGGGTCTATCTGCAGGGCAACGCCGAATCGCGCATGGATCCGTCCGATCTGGCGCGATGGTTCGTGCGCAACACCGGCGGCTCCATGATACCCTTGTCGGCCTTCACCGGCGCCGACTGGGGCTACGGCTCACCGAAGCTGGAGCGCTACAACGGCACCGCGTCGGCGGAGATCCTTGGCCAGCCGGTTCCCGGCCAGAGCAGCGGAACCGCCATGGCCGAGATGCAGCGCCTCGCCGCGCTGCTGCCGCCCGGCATCGCGTTCGACTGGACCGGCATGTCCTACGAGGAGCGGCAGTCGGGGGCGCAGGCGCCGGCGCTCTACGCCATCTCCCTGCTGGTGGTGTTCCTGTGCCTGGCGGCGCTGTACGAGAGCTGGGCCATCCCCGCCGCGGTGATGCTGGTGGTGCCGCTGGGCGTGCTCGGGGCGGTGCTGGCGACCTGGGGACGCGGGCTTTCCAACGACGTCTATTTCCAGGTCGGCCTGCTGACCACCATCGGGCTGTCGGCCAAGAACGCCATCTTGATCGTCGAATTCGCCAAGGAGAATTTCGACCGAGGGCAGAGCCTGATGGACGCGGCCATCGCCGCGGCGCGCCAGCGCCTGCGGCCGATCCTGATGACCTCCCTGGCCTTCACGCTGGGGGTGTTGCCGCTGGCCATCGCCAGCGGTGCCGGCTCGGGCGGGCAGAACGCCATCGGCACGGCCGTCGTCGGCGGCACGCTGGCGGCCACCGCGCTCGCGATCCTGTTCGTGCCGATCTTCTTCGTGGTGGTGCTGAGGCTGTTCCGGGTGAAATCGTCCCATCTGGCGCAGCACGCGTCGCCGCAGCCGACCGCGGGAGAACACCCATGACACGCAACTTTGCCTCGCTGACCGCCGCGCTGACGATGGTGGCGGCGCTGCTGTCGGCCTGTTCGCTGGTCCCGGACTACGAGCGGCCGGCGGCACCGGTTCCGGCGGGCTGGCCGCAGGGTCCGGCCTATGTCCAGCCGGCGGCGGCCACCACCCTGGCATCCGCCGACCCACGGGTGTCGGCGGATGCCATCGGC
>OFDN01000520.1_pt1 | contig 30934 bp, 27 predicted proteins | sample 1520971 | NCBI WGS metagenome assembly OFDN01 (sample SAMEA94257418, study PRJEB24077) | hot springs metagenome | biome: Aquatic biome; feature: Geographical feature; material: Water | place: India | collected 2012-06-12 | depth 5 m | reverse complement strand
GCCCGCTGGGCGCCACGGTGCGTTGCCTGCGCGGTGTGGGGCTGAAGGCCACCCGTCAGCGGCTGCCGCACGCTGTACGCGCTGGTGCGGCACCGGCTGTTGTGCGCCATCACCATCGATCCCCAGCCGAACGGATCCAACGTGGGGGTGCCGCACGTGTCGATGAACACCAGACGCACCGGGGATCAAGGTCCGGTTGACCGTCGAACCATGCATCGCTGTGCTCCTCTACATCCGGCCGATTCTGTTCGGCGGCATGCGCCGTCGTTTCCTTCGCGTCACGCCGTGGCGCTGGAAGAACCGGCACTCAATGCTGGGCAAGGGGCGATAGGCCGTCGCCGCGTGCAGACGATTCGCCACTACCGCCAAGGTCAGGCCCGGCATGAACCGCATCGACAACGCGTTGACGAAGATCGACGGAAAGCACCTTGGACATCCGGCCCAGCCTCCTTCAATAGCTCGAATCTTGAATTACATTTCCCACCTCACGCCTCCCCACTCCCCGCTTCACACGCTTGTCATTCGGCTCCAGCACTAAAATCGACGAAATGTTACGGGAAAACGACCTTTATTCATTAATTAATTATAATATTGTATCAGTATATTATACATCATGGCCATGAAATGCCGATTAACTACGTCGACACACTATTTTTGAAGTATGATAATACGGGTTATGCAACGTTTACAAACAGACTTAACACGATAAAGATGTATTAAAGTTACGTAATGCTATTAGAAACAATGATAGTCATGCATTTCTGCCAAACGGCTTGCAAATTCTCTGACATGGAGTCTCCAAGCTTGCTTTGCCAACTTTCATGTGTCATTATGCGGGTCCATCCTGTCAAGAAACTTAAGCTAGTGGCATTCTGGGCGCGATTCGGTAAACTGACATACTGAGATAGGAATCAGAACGATGGGGTTTCATTCGATCGATTTCGCGATAGCTGTCTTTTTGGCGCTCGCCTCATTCGTGTATATTGGATGGACTCACCGGTGTAATACTACCGATGAATATCATAGTGCTGCCCGATCAGCCGGTCCATGGCGAACTATTGCGACATTGTTTACAGTTGTTGGGGCGCCACATTTCGCAGTTTTCACTACGTTGGCCTATTTTTACGGTTGGCTGAGTTTGGCGTTCTGGGCTGGGACTTTGACAGGATTTTATATCCTCTCATTTATTTCGAAGAAAATCAGAGGTCATATCAATCGAGATGCCCATTCATTTGCCGATATTGCGGCGTCTGAACTCGGTAGAGGTCCAGCTTTTATTATGACTATATGTAGTGTATTGTTTACAGTTGGAGTTGTTGTGGCTCAGTTCATTATTGGTTCAAAGTTGCTCGGTGCTGTTACTGGTCTTGATTATTCATATGGCGTTGTTCTGCTAGTCTTTACGTCGGTCGCATATCTGTATTTCGGCGGATATAAGGCGCTAATTTCAACAGACGTTCTTCAGGGGTTTATTATGCTGGCTTTCACAGCGGTACTGGCAGGGTTCTTGATCTACAATGTTAAGGGTGGTCTTCCTAATGTTTTCTACGTAGAATCTTATGTTAGAGCTCCGATTGTCCCATTTATCCCTTTGCTGTTTATGGCAGGAGTGCTCGTGGTGATGGGAGCGCCCGAAATATGGCAGCGCATACTTTCAGCTCGAGACGACGGTATCGCAAGAAAATCTCTTAGAAAAGCTGGGTTTACAATGACTGTATGGGGTTTTCTTGTCGTTTCCATGGGCATTTCGATCTCGATTATTTCACCAGACAGTGTTCCAGCGGAGGCATTTATTCACTACGTTACTGCGGAGTTGCCAGGGTGGTTGTTGGGAGTGCTGGGTGTTCTCATCATAGCGGCCATTCTATCGACGGTCGATACGGAGATATTTGCATCGTCTATTTTTGCATATAAGGAAATTCAGAGGTTCCGACTGCAAAGTGGTGATCTTGAGATACGTTACACGCAATGGTTGATTGTCATGTTCGGGCTTATTTCATTGTTTGGTGCGTTGCTTCTCAGCGATCTTCTCGCGGCGTGGAGTGTTCTATTGAACATGGCGTATGTTACCGCACCGTTGGCGCTCTGTATTGTTCTTGGACGTGGTGGATCTAATGCTAAAATTAAGAGAATTAGCTTTTATGTATCTTTTACTGCGTCATCATTGGCGTTCGTCTATATAGCACTTACCAGTAACGATTATTTTTCGTGGCATTCACTTATTGTTGTGGTCAGTGCAAGCCTGCCCCTTCTGATCCCTGGTGCACGAATATCTAACGTAGGAAATTTGCCTTAACGCAACTTCCAAGTGCTGATCTTGAGCCTTTTGCTTCGGACATAAGGAGTTCGCGATATGGGTACGGGAGCGCAGCCTGTATATTGGGGATCGTTGATTGCATTGTTTTTTAGCATGATCATAACGGGGATATCCATACTCATGTATGGATTGCCGCCCTATGTAGGTAATTATCCTTCGGAACAAAAAGAAGTCATATTTCTTTCTAGCATGTTTCTAACATTCTTCTACTCTATCAGGTATTATCTTGTGATGAGTTACGATCGATTTAGTATTTCTGGGGAGCACTTTGCGATGCTACCTCCTTCTCTTAAGAAATTAATTTTTTCCTTGCTGGTTTTTATTTCAGTGATGTGTTTGGTTGTTGCTGGCGCCATAGCGAGCGTTCGTGCCGAATTGGCATTGTTCGCATGTGGAGTGATGTCCTGCATCTCCTTTGTTGCTTGGTTTTCTTGCTGGATTCTCTTTTGTATTGAGCGGTGGCCTAGGCTGGAAGGGATACGTGGATTTGAAGAGTTTATTCTGTTTTTTTTGGCGGCAAGCGTGATCGTTATAATTGTAGCTGACTGGGACAATAATTTTTCAATTTCTCTACCTATATTCTGCTTTATCGTCATAATGGTCATCTGGCCGAGCTTTGTCAGATTTTATTACCCTGCTCTGATTAGGGATATATCAGCACTGCGCGATGCACTGAAGTAATGGAGAAAAAAACTTTCGCTGGTGGCCCGCTGGTCCTCGACCGGTTCGATCCTGCGCAGCCAGTGGCGGCAGGCGTCCATCGCCTGAGTGCGCAAGCCATGGCCCTTGGGCAGCATCAGCAAGGGCTCCGCCGGCAGGCGGCCCGGATCGAGCGCGGCGGACGCGGCCAGCGGGTGCGACTCGGGCAGGATCACCAGGAACGGCTCGTCGAACAGCGGCACCACCGCGCAGCCCTCGGCTTCCACCGGCAGCCCCAGCAGGCAGGCGTCCAAGTCCGCGCCTTCGAGCTGGTCGAGCAGGGCGGGGCGGGAGTCCTCGCGCAGGGACAGAGTCATGTCCGGCCAGCAGCGCCGGGCCACCGGCACCAGCCAGCTCAGGAGAGCCGCGGTCAGCGTCGCCGTCGTGCCCAGCCGCAGCGCGCCCTCCGCCCGTTCCGCCGCACGGTCGGCGAGGCGGCGGAAGGAGTCCGCCTCCTTCAGCACGCGGCGCGCCTGATCGATCAATGGTTCGCCGGCCGACGTCGGGCGCACCTGCCGGTGTGTGCGCCGGAACAGGTCGACACCCAGGCAGCGTTCGAGCTTGGCGATCTGCATGCTGAGCGTCGGCTGCGACACGGCGCAGGCGTCCGCGGCCTGGCCGAAATGCCCATGGTCCGCGACGGCGACCAGATAGCGCAGGTCGGTCAGGGTGATGGTGGACCGGCGATAGAGCGCATCGATGGTCATGATCGAGCCAATCGATTTCCGGACCATGGCGTCCGTGGGTTAGCTTAGAACAGTTCCAGAAGGACCGCGACCGATACAAGCGGGTAGGGGCCTAGGCGCAAGGTCAGACGGCGCGGTCCAGGGAGGGAGGAGACACAACCGATGCTGACGCCGCCGCGCCCGCTGGGCGCCACGGTGCGTTGCCTGCGCGGTGTGGGGCTGAAGGCCACCCGCCAGCGCCTGATGCTGCTGGGCCTTCTGTTCGGCCGCGGCAGCCGGCCAGTCACCGCCGACGAGCTGTTCCAGCAGGCGCTGGAGGCCGGCATCCCGGTCTCCCGCGCCACCGTCTACAACACGCTGCACGCGCTGGTGCGGCACGGGTTGCTGCGAGCCATCACCATCGACGCCGAACGCACGTGGTTCGACACCGACACCGGTCACATCGGCCGCGTCTACCGCGAGGACAGCGGCCGCATGGAGCATCTTCCGCCCGACACGCCGGGTCTAAGGGAGCTGCTGCGCCATTTGGGCGACCCGCCCCCGGGTCGGGTCGATGTGCTGGTGCGGGTGCGGGCGGAAGGGGACGGCGACGTGCCGTCGGTCACGGGGCCGGGTTGACCAGCGCGTCGATGTCCGGCACCGGGTGGCCGGTCACGATCGCCCGCGTGCCGTCCACCGACACCCGCCCCTCGGCGATCAGGCGCAGCGCCAGCGGGTAGATGCGGTGTTCGGCGCCGAGCACGCGGTCAGCCAGACTGTGGGCGTCGTCGCCGGGCAGCACGGGAACGGCGGCCTGCACGATGATCGGACCGTCGTCCATCTCGGCGCGGACGAAATGAACGGTGCAGCCGTGCAGCCGCACCCCGGCGGCCAGCGCCCGCTCGTGCGTGTCCAGCCCCTTGAAGGAGGGAAGAAGCGACGGGTGGATGTTGATCAGCCGGTCGTGCCAGCGCTCGACGAAGCCCGGCGACAGCAGCCGCATGAATCCGGCGAGGCAGACCAGTTCGACACCGGCGCCGTCCAGCGCCGCGGTCATCGCCGCCTCGAATCCCGGCTTGTCCTTGGGGAATGCGCGGTGGTCGATCACCGCGGTCGGCACACCGGCGCGCGCCGCCCGTTCCAACCCGAAGGCGTCCGCCTTGTTCGACAGGACCAGCGCGATCTCCGCCGGGAAGGACGGGTCGGCCGCGGCGTCCAGCAGGGCCTGCAGGTTGCTGCCGCGACCCGAGATCAGGACGCCGACCTTCAGACGCGCCATGCCCGGTCCATTCCCTCGACCGTCACGCGTGCGCCAGCGCCGGCCACCGCGTGGACGCGGCCGACGGTGAACACCGTCTCCCCGCCCTCGGCCAGGATCTCCGCCGCTTCCTGCGCCTTGTCGGGGGCCACCACCACCACCATGCCAAGGCCGCAGTTGAAGGTGCGGGCCATGTCAAAGGGGGCGATGGAGCCGGTGCGCATCAGCCAGTCGAAGACCGGCGGCAGCGGCCAGGACGAGGCGTCCAGGGTCACGCCCAGCCCGTCCGGCAGCACGCGTGGGATGTTCTCGATCAGGCCGCCGCCGGTGATGTGGGCCAGCGCCTTCACCGTGCCGGCGCGGGTGGCGGCCAGCACGCTCTTCACATAGATGCGGGTCGGGGTCAGCAACGCCTCGCCCAGCGCGGCACCCGTCTCGAACGGGCAGGGGCTGTCGTAGGCGAGGCCGGATTCGGCCACCAGCTTGCGCACCAGCGAATAGCCGTTGGAGTGCACGCCGGCCGAGGCGAGACCCAGCACCACGTCGCCCTCGGCGACGCCGGCTCCGGTCAGCACCCGGTCGCGCTCCACCGCACCCACGGCGAAGCCGGCGAGGTCGTAATCGCCGTGGGCGTACATGCCCGGCATCTCCGCGGTCTCGCCGCCGACCAGCGCGCAGCCGGCCTGCCGGCAGCCCTCGGCGATGCCGGCGACGATGGCGCGTCCGGCCTCCACCTCCAGCTTGCCGGTGGCGTAATAGTCGAGGAAGAGCAGCGGCTCGGCCCCCTGCACCACGAGGTCGTTCACGCACATGGCGACGAGGTCGATGCCGACGGTGTCGTGCCGACCGCTCTCGATCGCCACCTTCAGCTTGGTGCCGACGCCGTCGGTGGTGGACACCAGAAGCGGATCGGTGAAGCCGGCCGCGCGCAGGTCGAAGAAGGCGCCGAACCCGCCCAGACCGGCGTCCGACCCCGGACGCGCGGTGGATTTGGCGAGCGGCTTGATCGCATCGACCAGCGCGTTGCCCGCATCGATGTCCACGCCCGCCTGCTTGTAGGCGTCCGGCGTGTTATAGGGATGGGTGCCGATGGTATCCTCGCTTGGGCTGGGCTATATACCGGGCCGAACGAAACGGCCGCACCATATACCAACCGGAAGGCATTGCAATGCTCCACCGCAGCGTTCCCCGGCTTTTCACGGGTCTACTTGCCCTGTTCCTGGTCCTTGCGGCCGTGCCTGCCGCGATGGCCCAGGTCCCGGCGGCGGCCCCGGCGGCGGCGGCCGGAACGGAGGCCTTCACCGTGTCCGGGATCGCCGTGGACGTCAGCGCCGCCAACGCCAACGCCGCCCGCGACGAGGCCATCAACCAGGCGCAGCGCAAGGCATGGGACGAGCTGTACCGCCGCATCGCGCCCGGCGGCGGCAACGCCCCGCGCATGTCGGACGTGGACCTTGCCCGTCTTGTCCAGGGCTTCTCCATCGACGAGGAGCGGGTGTCGGCCACGCGTTATGTCGGCTCCATGACCGTGCGCTTCCGCCCGGCCGCGGTGCGCGACGCTCTGGCCGGCACCGGCGCCCAGTACGCCGAGCCGCCGACACGGCCGTTCGTTCTGCTGCCCGTCACCGTGGTCGGCGGTCGGCCGGTCCTTTGGGAGGACCGCACCGCGTGGCGCAACGCCTGGGAGGCGCGGCCCGCCGGCGGCTCCCTGGTTCCGCTGCTGGTGCCGGACGGCGAGTTGGACGACATCGCCGCGGTCAACGTGGAGTCCGCCATGCAGGGCGATGCCGAGGCGATGCGACGGGTCGCGCAGAAATACAACGCCGCCGGCGTGTTCGTCGCGCGCACCGACCTCGCGGAGGGCGGCGCGGTGCCGGCCGGCCAGCTCTCCATCGAGATCAGCCGCTACACCGCCGAGCAGCCGCGCGAGCAGCAAACCATCACCGTGAAGGCCGACGCCGCCGACCGGCCGGAGGACCTGATGACGCGGGCGGTCATCCAGACCGCCGCCGCCATCGACGAGGCGTGGCGCCGCGAGAACACCACCGTGGCCGGCCCCGAGCAGCGGATGATGGTGAGCGTTCCCATCGGCGGCCTGTCGGAGTGGATGGAGGTGCGCAAGCGCCTGTCCGGGGTGAACGCCATCACCCGCACCGACGTGCTCGGGCTGTCGCGCTACGAGGCGCGCCTCGCGCTGACCTACCGCGGCGACATCCCGCGGCTGAAGCAGCTTCTGGCCCGCCGCGACCTCAGCCTGGAGCAGCTTCCCACCCCGCCGCGCCCGCCGCTGGTCAACCAGCCGGTCGCCCCCGGCCAGATCCAGCCGCCGCCCGCGCCGGTCGAGGAGCTGTGGCAGATCGCCCCGCTGACCGGAGCCGGCAGCGTGCCTGTCGGACCGCCGCCCGCGGTGCCGGGGCCGGGCGTCGGCACGCCGACGCGGCTCTGACCGTTCCCGGTGCTGGGGAGAGGGCGTTTTGAGCATTCCGAACATCATCACCTTCGCACGGCTGCTGGCGGTGCCGGTGGCCGTCTACTTCATCCTCCAGCGCGATCTGGCGACCGCCTTCTGGGTGTTCTTCGCGGCCGGCGTGTCGGACGCGCTGGACGGTGCGATCGCCCGCATGTTTCGGGCGCGCACGGTGCTCGGCGCCTACCTCGACCCGATCGCCGACAAGGCGCTGCTGGTCAGCGTCTATGTGGCGCTGGCCTCGATCGGTGAGCTGCCGCTGTGGCTGGTCATCCTGGTGGTGTTCCGTGACGTGATGATCGTCGGCGGCGTGATGCTGCTCTACACGCTGAAGGAATCGCTGGCGATGCAGCCGCTGGGCATCAGCAAGGTGAACACCGCCATGCAGATCGCGCTGGCCGCCGCGGTTCTCGCCCCCGCCGGGCTGGGGCTGCCGGAGCCCGAGCTGTTCGGGGTGGACGGGGTGCGCACGCTGGTGTGGCTGTGCACCGCGACGACCGTTGCCTCCGGCATCGCCTATGTGGCCCGCGGCGGGCTGCTGTTCAGCCGCCATGGGGGACTGGAGTGAGTCCCGGGCGGCAGATCCGGTTCTGGCTGATCGGCTTCCTGCTCTTCGTGGCGGTCCTGTGGGTGTTCGCGGGCATGCTGCTGCCCTTCGTGGCCGGGCTCGCCATCGCCTACCTGCTCGACCCGCTGGTCGATCGGTTCGAAAGCTGGGGCCTGCCGCGCTGGCTCGGCACCACGTTGTCGCTTCTGACCTTCGTGGTGGTGCTGGTCACCTTCGCGCTGCTGCTGGTGCCGCTGATCCAGGCGCAGACCGCCCAACTCATCGAGGTGCTGCCCGGCTATGCCGCCGCCTTCCGCGCGCGGGTCGAGCCGCTGGTCATGCGCTTTGTGGAGAATCTGTCGCCGGAGGATGTGGAACGTCTGCGCGGTGCCGCCGGGCAGCACGCGATGGACGTGGTTGGCTGGGTGATCAAGGTGCTCCGGGGCGTGCTTTCCGGCGGGCTGGCCCTCTTCGACGTGCTCTCGGTGCTGTTCATCACGCCGGTGGTCGCCTTCTACCTGCTGCGCGATTGGGACCGGCTGGTCGCGAAGGTCGACCACTGGCTGCCGCGCATGCACGCCCCCACCATCCGCGAGCAGGCCCGGCAGGTGGACGACACACTGGCCGGCTTCCTGCGCGGGCAGGCGCTGGTGTGCGTGGCGCTCGGCAGCTTCTACGCCATCGCGCTCTCGGCGGCGGGGCTGACCTTCGGGCTGGTGATCGGGCTGCTGTCGGGATTCCTGTCCTTCATCCCTTATGTGGGATCGCTGTTCGGGTTCGTGTCCGCCGTGGGGCTGGCGCTGATGCAGTTCGACAGCCCCTGGCGTGTCGCCATCGTCGCCGGAATCTTCCTGTTCGGGCAGGCGGTGGAGGGCAACGTGCTGACGCCCAAGGTGGTGGGCGACAAGGTCGGTCTGCACCCGGTGTGGATGATCTTCGCCCTGCTGGCCGGCGGCAGCCTGTTCGGATTCGTGGGGGTGCTGCTGGCCGTGCCGGTGGCGGCCGTCATCGGTGTTCTCACGCGCTTCGCCCTGGGGCAATATCTGCAAAGCCCCTACTACCGGGGGACGAACGCCGGTCCGCCCCTGCCATGAGCCTTCCCGCCCAGCTCCCCCTCGATCTCGGCCACCGACCGGCGAGCGGGCGGGACGACTTCCTGGTGGCCTCCAGCAATGCGGAGGCGATCGCCTGGCTCGACGCCTGGCCGGCCTGGCCGGCCCCGGCGCTCACCCTGTTCGGTCCGGCCGGCTGCGGCAAGACGCACCTCGCCCATGTCTGGCGGGCGCGCAGCCACGCCACGCTGGTGGCGGGGGAGGAGCTCGACCGCGCCGATCTGCCGGCGCTGATCGGCGGTGCGCGCGCCGTCGCCGTGGACGACGCCGACCGGGTGGCGGGCCGCAAGGCGCGGGAAGAGGCGCTGTTCCACCTCTACAACCTCGCCCGCGACGCCGGCGGCCATCTGCTGCTTCTGGCGACCAAGCCGCCGGCGCGCTGGCGGGTGCGGCTGGCCGACCTGCGCTCCCGCGTCAAGGCGGCGCCGGCCGTGGGGGTGGAGGCGCCGGACGACGCACTGCTCGCCGCGGTGCTGGTGAAGCTGTTCGCCGACCGCCAGCTCCGCCCGGGGCTGGACGTCATCACCTATCTGCTCGCGCGCATGGAGCGTTCGCTCGACGCCGCGGGCCGCATCGTGGCGGCGACCGACCGGCTGTCGCTCGCCGCACGCCGCCCGATCACCGTCCCGCTGGTGCGGGAGGTGCTGGCGGACCTTGAACGGTCATGACACCAAGAAGGGAAGGACGGGACCATGGACCTCGGAATCGCCGGGCGCCGCGCGCTGGTCTGCGCGGCCAGCAAGGGCTTGGGCAAGGCGTCGGCGCTGGCGCTGGCGCGTGAGGGCGTGCACCTCACCATCACCGCCCGCGGCATCGATGCGCTGGAAGCGACCGCGGAGGAGATCCGCAAGGAGACGGGGGTGAGCGTCACCGCCGTGGCCGGCGACATCACGACGGAGGAAGGGCGCGCCGCCGCACTCGCCGCCTGCCCCGATCCCGACATCCTCGTCAACAACGCCGGCGGTCCGCCGCCGGGCAACTTCCGCGATTGGAGCCGCGACGACTGGATCAAGGCGCTCGACGCCAACATGCTGACCGCCGTGTTCCTGATCAAGGCGACGGTGGACGGCATGATCGCCCGCAAGTTCGGTCGCATCGTGAACATCACCTCGGGCCAGGTGAAGGCGGCGACGATCGGCACGCTGGGCCTGTCCACCGGTGCGCGCGCCGGCCTGACCGGCTTCTCCGCGGTGGTGGCGCGGCAGGTGGCCAAGCACAACGTCACCGTCAACGGCCTGCTCCCCGGCCCCTTCGACACCGACCGGCTGCGCGCCACCATGACCGGCGCCTCCAAGGCCAGCGGCCGCAGCGTCGAGGACGTGATGGCCGACCGCCGCGCCGAGAACCCGACCGGCCGCTTCGGCGACCCGGCCGAGTTCGGCGCCATGTGCGCCTTCCTCTGCTCCGCCCAGGCCGGCTACATCACCGGCCAGAACATCCTGCTGGACGGCGGCGCCTTCCCGGCGGTGGTCTGAGGCGGTGCCCCGGAACCTGCCCTTGGGGTCACCCCCAGAACACCGGCGTGTCGCGCCAGGTGCGCCAGTGGTCGGGCAGAGCCTTGCGGTGTGTGTCGGCGCGGCGGTCGAGCTGGCGGGTGGCGGCAGCCGCGGATTTGCGCAGGTCGACGTGCTCGTCCGCCAGGGACGCCAGGAGGCGCTGTCCGGTGTCGGCGTCGTGCAGGGCGTCGAGCGTCGCCAGCACCGGCTCGAGGGCGGCCAGGAAGGGCCGGGCCGCCGCCGGCGGGTAGAGGCCGCGGAAGAAGTCGGCGGCGTAGCCGAGCCGGCGCAAGCGGCGGCGCAGCTTCTCCGCATCCTTTGCCGACGACGGCCCCGCCGTCTTGCCGGCGCGCCGAGTCTTGGCGTGCAGGGCGGTCAGCCAGGGGCCGGCGTTGTCCATCATGGGGCGGTCGAGCAGGGCACGGGTCTCCGCCGCGGCGCGAGCGTGCCAGCCGCCATCCTCCAGCCAGGCCCCCAGAGCCAGAACCAGCCGGCTGGCGCGCGCCGAACCCAGCGCCGCCACCGCATCCTCCAACGGGCCTTGTCGTGCCGCCGCCACCGCGTGGACCAGCGGGGCGTCGGCGCCGTCCAGCAGCGCGGACAGCGCGTCCCAGCCGCGGGCGGGGGCTAGCCGGTCGGAGAGCCAGCCGATCTCCGCGCGCAGCTCCGCCGCTTCCGGCGACTGGGTGACGGGCCGGAAGAGTTTCAGCGCGACGCGCAGCCGGCGCAGAGCCACGCGGATTTGGTGCAGACCCTCCGGATCGCTATCGGCCAGCGCGCAGGGCTCGTTGGCCAGCGTGTGGCGGATCCCCTGCCGAACGATGTGGCGGAACGCCTCCGCCATGGTGGCGATCGGGGACAGGGCGGTCGGTTCCGGCAGCACCGGGCGCGGCTTTCGCCCGGTCACCAGCCGGTAGCCGACCTCCGCCTTGTTCTCGGTGCCGATGCGCATGGGCACGAAGCGTTGGAGCGCCAGGGCCAGCTCGAACAACCGGACGACCCGGCCGGCCTTCAGCTCCAACTCCACCTCGCTGATCCGCTCCGTGCGGTCGCCGGCGGTGATGGCGCCATCGTCGATCGCCACCTCGATCACCGTGCCGGGGTCGGGACGCACCAGGATCACGGTGCGCCCGAAGTCGGTGACGAAAACCGGGCGCAGCTGCGCCCGCGCGTCCTCCGGAACCAGACCGCCGGCCCCGGAACTCTCCAGCAGCGACAGGTCGGGCCGGTCGCCGGGCAGTGGCCATTCCCATTCCCGTCGGACGGCGACGCCTGCGGAGTCGTCGGTGCTCTCCCCGGCCATGGTCTTCAGCGCTTGGACGTGCCCTTCGCCGGATTGCCGCACCCGCAGCGCCACCCCGGCCGACGCCAGCCGCAGGTCGGGCGTGTCGTGGTAGACGGTGCGCAGCCTCCGGGTCCGCGGCTCGTCGTCGCACGGCGAACGCAGGACGGGCAGGGCGGCAACGCGCGGCAGGTCGCGCGGGTCCACCTGCAGCTTCAGCTCCACCTCGCGCGCGGCGGCACCGGGCGGGGGCGGCGCCGGAGAGGCGGGTGGGGTCGCCGGGGCGGTCGTCACGGAATGAAGCCTCGCTGGACCGGAAGAACCGCTGTGGAGATAACCCATCGCGTGGCACCGGTTAAGCAAGTTTCCGCGGACGGACGAATTCGACCAGCCGGCCGCCGCCCGGCTCCAGGTCGCTCCACCGCGTCACGCCGAACAGCAGCACGGCGCAGGCTCCGGTGGGGAACTTCTCGGCCAGGGCCGCCAGAACCGCCGGGTCGCCGTCGCCCGCCAGCAGGTTCGCCAATGCCCCCATGTCGGGGTTGTGCGCCACCAGCATCAGACTCGCGGCGCTGTCGGGCGCGTCGTGCAGCCGTTGCAGCAGCACCTGGGTTCCGCAAAGATAGAGACCGCGTTCGTGTTCGACCGGCGCGTCGGGAGCGCATTCGGCCAGGGCCAGCGCGGCGGTGTCCACGGCCCGGCGGGCGGTGGAGCATAGGACGAGGTCGAGCCGCACCCCCCGTCCACGCAGATGACGGCCGATAAGACCGGCCGCCCGCGTGCCGCGCGGGGCGAGCGGACGGTCGTGATCCTCCAGCGTGGGGTCATCCCAGGCGGATTTTCCGTGGCGCAGCAGCAGCAGCGTCTTCATGGTGTGCCCTTCCATCGCACCCCCACCTCGTGATCCGTGCCCTTGATCCGTGCGGCGGCGTGCCATAGTACAGAAAGTGCGGAGCCCAACCTGAAACCGTAACGCAGATGGTCTAACCTGGGTTTGAGTCACCCGTTGCACCCATTGACGCGAATCGAGGCACCCCGTGTCCAGCGCTCACGACGTCGCCCCCATCCTGATCGAGGCCGATTCTCCGGACCGCTTCATCAACCGCGAGCTTTCGTGGCTGGCCTTCAACCAGCGGGTCCTCGAGGAGGCGAACAACCCCAACCACCCGCTGCTGGAGCGGCTTCGCTTCCTGTCGATCTCGGCCAGCAACCTGGATGAGTTCTACATGGTCCGCGTGGCGGGCCTGAAGGGGCAGGTGGCCGCAGGGGTGACGTCCGCAAGCGCCGAGGGGCTGACTCCGGCCCAGCAACTCGCCGCCCTGACCCTGCGCATCTCCGACTTGATGCAGGATCAGCAGATCGTCTGGCGCCAACTCAAGAGCGAGCTGCGCGAGGCCGGCATCGCCGTGGTCGATCCGGACGAACTGACCGACGGTGAGACGGACTGGCTGGAGGCCAAGTTCCTCGACGACATCTTCCCGATCCTGACGCCGATCGCCGTCGATCCGGCACACCCCTTCCCCTTCTTGCCGAACCTGGGCTTCTCGCTGGCGCTGCAATTGCACGATCCGGTGAAGGGCACGCATCTGGACGCGCTGGTGCCGCTGCCCAGCCAGCTCGACCGCTTCATCCGCCTGCCGGGTTCGGACATCCGCTTCATCCAGCTGGAGAAGGTCGTCCGGTTGTTCATCGACCGGCTGTTCCCGCCGTTCCAGGTCAAGGGACATGGCGTGTTCCGGGTGCTGCGCGACAGCGAGATCGAAATCGAGGAAGAGGCGGAGGACCTCGTCCGCACCTTCGAGAGCGCGCTGAAGCGCCGTCGCCGCGGCAGCGTCATCCGGCTCGCCACCGACAGCGGCATGGCGCTGGACCTGCGGGAGTTCCTGCGCAACGAGCTGCATGTCTCCAACGACGACGTGTTCGTCCTCGACGGGCTGATCGGCCTGTCGGACACCAAGCAACTGATCGTGGACGAGCGGCCCGATCTGGTGTTCCGCCCCTTCATCGCCCGCTTCCCGGAGCGCATCCGCGATTTCGGCGGTGACTGCTTCGCCGCGATCCGCCACAAGGACATCGTGGTCCACCACCCCTACGAGAGCTTCGACGTGGTGGTGCAGTTCCTGCGGCAGGCGGCGCGTGACCCGCAGGTGGTCGCCATCAAGCAGACGCTTTACCGCACCAGCAAGGACAGCCCCATCGTCGCCGCCCTGATCGAAGCGGCGGAGGCCGGCAAGTCGGTCACCGCGCTGGTCGAGCTGAAGGCCCGCTTCGACGAGGAGGCGAACATCCGTTGGGCCCGCGACCTGGAGCGCGCCGGCGCCCAGGTGGTCTACGGTTTCGTCGATCTGAAGACTCACGCCAAGGTGTCGCTGGTGGTGCGCCGCGAGAACAAGGCGCTGCGCTCCTACGTGCATTTCGGCACCGGCAACTACCACCCGATCACCGCCAAGATTTACACCGACCTGTCCTTCTTCACCTGCGACCCGGCGCTGTGCCACGACGCCGCCGTCATGTTCAACTTCATGACCGGCTACGCGACTCCGAAGTCGCTGGAGAAGCTTGCGATCGCCCCGATCACGCTGCGCCAGCGGCTGGGCGAGATGATCGATGCGGAGGTGGCGCACGCCCAGGCCGGGCGGCCGGCCCAGATCTGGGTGAAGCTGAACTCGCTGGTCGATTCGGACATCATCGACCGTCTCTACGCCGCCTCGCAGAAGGGGGTGCAGATCGATCTGGTGATTCGCGGCATTTGTTGCCTGCGCCCGGGCATCAAGGGCCTGTCGGAGAACATCCGGGTGAAGAGCATCATCGGCCGCTTCCTGGAGCATGGGCGCGTCATATGCTTCGGCAACGGGCACCCCATCCCCAGCCCGCACACCAAGGTGTTCATCTCGTCGGCCGACTGGATGCCGCGCAACCTCGACCGGCGAATCGAGACGCTGGTGCCGGTGGAGAACCCCACGGTGCACGAACAGGTGCTCGACCAGATCATGGTCGCCAACCTCAAGGACGAGGCCAGCACCTGGAAGCTCGAGCCGGATGGCACCTACAACCGGAACACCGCCGCTCCCGACGCGTTCAGCGCACACAACTACTTCATGACGAACCCAAGCCTGTCCGGCCGCGGCAGCGCGCTGTCCAGCAAGCGGACGCCGCCCAGGCTGAAGCTCACGACCATCACCTAGACGCACGGAAAGCGATCGGCATGCCCTTGGCCCAGCAGCGGGCGGTCGTCGGGGAAAGCCCCAGCGAACGAATCGCGGTGATCGACATCGGGTCCAACTCGATCCGGCTCGTGGTGTACGACGGGGTGAAGCGCGCGCCTCTGCCGGTGTTCAACGAGAAGGTGCTGTGCGGCCTCGGCCGCGGCGTGGCCCGGACCGGCCATCTCCACCCCGAGGGCAAGCGCCAGGCGGTGGAGAATCTGACGCGGTTCCGCCAGCTCGCAGACGGGATGCGTGTCGGGCGGATCGACGTGCTGGCGACCGCGGCGGTGCGTGAGGCCGTCGACGGTCCCGCCTTCATCGAGGAGGTGGAGCGCACCGCCGGCCTGACGATCCGGATCGTCGCCGGTGAGGACGAGGCGCGGTTGGCGGCTTTGGGTGTGCTGTCCGGCACCCCGGAGGCGGTCGGTCTCGTCGGCGACATGGGCGGCGGCAGCCTGGAGTTGGTCCAGCTGGATGCGGGCGGCATGCGCAACCATGTGACGCTGCCGCTGGGGCCGCTGCGGCTGATGGAGCAGGGGACGACCCGGCACAACGCTCTTGTCCGCCACGTGGACCAGCTCCTGGAGGAGCGCGGCTGGCTGGCCCAGATCCGCGGCCAGTCCTTCTACCCGGTGGGGGGAAGCTGGCGGGCGCTCGCCAAGCTGCACATGGAGCATGTAAACCATCCCCTCCACATCATCCACCACTACACCATTGCCGCCGCCGAGGCGCGGGACTTCGCGGCGTTCCTGGCGACCCAGAGCAAGTCGTCGCTGGAGAAGATGCCGGGCGGATCGCGCCGTCGCAGCGACACGCTGCCCTACGCCGCGCTGGTGTTCGAGCGGCTGCTGCGGGTGGCGGGTCCGGCGCGCGTGGTGTTCTCGGCCTACGGCCTGCGGGAAGGGCACATGTTCGCCCTCCTGCCGCCGGAGGAGCAGCGGCGCGACCCGCTGATCGCCGCCTGCACCGACCTTGCGGAACGCATGGGGCGCTCGAGCGCGACGGAGACGCTGTTTTCCTGGACCGACGGCCTGTTCGCCGGCGAAGACGAGGCGACGCGGCGCCTGCGTGCGGCGTCCTGCCATTTGAGCGACATCGCCTGGGCGGAGCATCCCGACTACCGCGCCGAGCTGGCCTATCTGCGCATCCTGCGGTTCCCGTTTCCCAGCGTCGACCATGGCGAGCGGGCATTCCTCGCGTTGGTCGGGCATGCCCGTTACGCCGGTTCGCTGGAGAACCCGGCCCTGCTGACCGCGCGCGGCATGGTGTCGGAAGGAATGGTGGCGAAGGCGCTGGTGCTCGGGCTGGCGCTGCGGCTGGGCCACACGCTGACGGGTGGTGCGGCGTCGCTGCTCAGCCGCACCACGCTGAAGCCCGCAGGGGACGACCTGCTGCTGACTCTGCCGGAAGACGGCAGCGTGATGGCCGGGGAGGTGGTGGAGCGACGGGTGAACGCGCTGGCGGCGGCCCTCAACCGGCGGGGGCGGATCGTCGGGCCGGGACGCTGACCCCACAAGGCCCTTGTTCAGCGGCGGGCAACGGTTGCCAGGATGGTGGCGATGCCAGCCCCGCCCCGGCCGCTGCGGCCACCGATGGTGTCGAGTGTTTCGCCGGGTGAGGCCTCGATGCCCGCGCCGCGCAGGGTGGCGACGGCACCGTCCGTGGTCATGCCGAAGGCGGGTGCCGCCGCCTCGAGGGTGGCGTTGGAGAGGCTGCGGAAAACCACGGCCGGGTTGGCGGTGGAACTGGTGCCGGTCAGGCCGGTGACGGCGAGGCTCGTGACCATGGCGACCGCGAAGGTGGCGAGAGCCGCGTTGCGGCGGAGATAGGCGAGGAAGCCCTTCCAGTTCCGGGCGAGGTGCCAGAGCGCCACGGCGGAGAAGACGACGCTGAGCCACTCGTGGGAGAAGCGGACAAGCCCGGCGTTCCAGTGCAGCAGCAGCATGACCCCCGTCACCGTCGAGACGACGAAGGTCACAATGGTCACGGGTGTGACGATGTCGCGGGTCGAGATCATGGGTGCCTCCGGATCGATGTTGATCCGCTGAGCTTTAGCTCCACCCGGTAACCGCAAGATGTCCGACAGGCGCTATCGTGCAACAGAGTGTAACGCGCCGTTCGACCATTACTCCGTCATACCCTTGGCTGTGGCGATCGCCTCGCGCACGCTCACACCCTTGCGCAGGATGTTGTCCACCGCACGCCCCTGCACCAGCTTGATGCCGGCCTTGTGGGCGTAGACCAAGCTCGACACCGTGTCGCAGCGGGCCAGGATGAACTTGCAGCGGTCCTGCTCGGCGATCCGGTCGAAGAAGTACTTCTCGAAGGTCGGGTCCATCTCCAGCATGTCGGGGGACCAGAAGATCTTCGCGTAGTTGGCGTTCAGGTACTCCAGATCGAAGTTGGTGACCCAGAACGGGTTCAGTCCGTCAACGGCGATCTGGTAGCGGCGGTCCTGCGCGAACTCCACGACCTCGTTGAACAGGGACAGGTTCTCGATCAGGTCGCCCTTGCCGACCTCCAGCACCACCTGTCCGCGGAAATCGATGGGCAACCGCTCGTCGAACTTCACGAAACCGGTGGAGATCACCGTGGACAGGTTGATGTTGATGCCGATCCGCCGTCCGCGCATGAAGGACAGCCCGTGGTTCAGCGCCCGCAGCACCGACTGGTCAAGGTTGGCCGTGAAATAGTTGAACAGCCACTTGTTCGCGGTGATGTCGTAATCGGGGCAGAGGCGTTCCTGCAACAGCTTGATCGAGATGTAAAGCTCGAAATACTCCATCTCGTCCTCGACCTCGCCACTGATGTTGCAGATGGCCTGGTTGAAGAGAAAGGGCGAGAGGTCGAACATCTGCATGGAGCGCTCAAGCTTGCCGAGCTCCTCCAGCGTGATGGGCGGCTTGGTTTCGGCAGCCCCGCCACCGGCCTCGCCACGCTGCAACTCTTCGATGAAACGGATGACGTTGATGAAATTCAACGCCAGTTCCATGATCGAGTAGAGCGAGTATTCCTTGTACGGGTTCGCTCCCGTCAGCGTGGTCTTGGACAGGAAGACCTGTTCGACCTTCTGGCACACCTCGGTGACGCCGGACAGCTTCAGGCCCTTGTAGAGGACGATGACGTCGCCGTTGGAGATGTTGAAGGATTGCAGGTAGGACGCCTTGCTGCCCAGTTCCTGGATGATCGTGCGGACGATCATCTGGCTGGCCGGGTCCTTGTCCTTCAGCAGCGACAGGTGCATGTGGATGAGCCGCATGCCCTGCAGCTCCGCCTTGGCGGAGCGCAGCAGGTTCAGCAGCTTGTCGTTGTCGAACTCCGGCTTGCTGTCCTTGGCGGCGGCAACCGCGGCCTGCTTCTCCATGGTCGAGAGCCGGACCCGGTCCCTCCCCATCGGTGGCTTGCCGCGAAAGCTGCTCATTCCTTCAATCCCCCAGCCGGGCTTCACGCCTTTTGCCATTTCGGGCGAGACGATCCCGCACCGGCCGCTGTCATGCCCCCGGAAGGCAAGGACGGCTCTGCGACTCTGATGTTAACGGTATGTTTCTTTAAAAATGCCTTAATGCGTAATTAATGTTGAAAAGCTGACGTGAAATGAAGCGTTTGGACGGATCCGCTGGTTCACTCGTCGGTGTCTACGACGGTGGGCACCACGCGCACCCGACGGTCTACGATTGCCAGCGCGATCCGTCCGTGTTTCAGCGCCAGCGCATCCTTTCCGAACATTTCCCGCCGCCAGCCATGAAGTGCCGGCACCGCCGCCTCGTCGTCGGCCGCGATCGCCTCCAGGTCGGCGGCCGAGGCCACGAGCCGGCTGGCGACGTGGTTGTCGTCGCAGGCCATCTTCAGCAGAACGCGCAACAGCTCGACGATCGGTTGCAGGCCGGGGGGCGGTTCCTCCTTCGCCTGAAACTTGGGCAACTCCGCGTCCGGGATGTCCAGGCCACGCTGCACGGCGGCCAGCACGTCGGCGCCCTGCCAACCATCGGCGAAGCTGCGCCCCAGGCCGCGGGTGCGGGCGAGGTCATCGACCGACAGCGGCGCGTGGGCGGCGATCTCCAGCAACGCCTCGTCGCGCAGCACGCGGTTGCGCGGCAGGTCCCGGCGCTGCGCCTCGCGCTCGCGCCACGCCGCCACCTCCTTGAGGATCGCCATGAAGCGCGGCTTGGCGGAGCGCGCCTTCAGCCGCAACCAGGCGCTGTCCGGATCCACCAGATAGGTGGCGGGATCCGTCAGCACCGCCATCTCCTCCTCCAGCCACGGCTCACGCCCGGTCCGCTGGAGCCTCCGTCGCAACTTCTCGTAGGTTGGGCGAAGATGGATTACGTCCGAAAGCGCGTAGGTGAGCTGGCGGTCGGTCAGCGGCCGCTGCGACCAGTCGGTGAAGCGGCTGGACTTGTCGATGCGCGCGTTGGTCAGCTTGGTGACCAGGGTCTCGTACCCGACGCTGTCGCCGAAACCGCAGACCATGGCCGCCACCTGGGTGTCGAACAGCGGGTTCGGCACCGCGCCGGACAGGTGGTGGAAGATTTCCACATCCTGGCGGGCGGCGTGGAACACCTTCAGGATCGATGGGTCGTTCATCACCTCGAACAGCGGCGACAGGTCCATCCCGTCGGCCAGCGGGTCGATGGCGACCGCACCCTTGGGCCCGGCGACCTGCACAAGGCAGAGCTGCGGCCAATAGGTCTTCTCGCGCAGGAATTCCGTATCGACGGCGATGTAGTCGGCTCCGGCCAGGCTGCGGCAGAAGGCGGCGAGGGTGTCGGTCGTGGTGATCAGCGTCATCCCGGCTTCTTACACGAGCACGGGCCCGCGGGGAAGGCGCCGCGCGCGCCGCTCATCGCTCCGGCGGTCTCCATCCACGCAGCGTGAGCGCGTTCGCCACCACGCTGACGCTCGACAGCGCCATCGCCGCACCGGCCAGGACAGGGCTCAGATACCCCAGCGCCGCCAGCGGAATGCCGACGACGTTGTAGGCGAAGGCCCAGAACAACCCCTGGCGGATTTTGGCGTAGGTCCGTCGCGACACGTCCACCGCCGCGGCGACCAGCCGCGGGTCCCCGCGCATCAGCGTCACGCCCGCCGTGTGCATCGCCACATCGGTGCCGGTCGCCATGGCGATCCCGACATCGGCGGCGGCCAGGGCCGGGGCGTCGTTGATGCCGTCGCCGACCATGGCGACCCGCTTGCCCTCCCGCGTCAAGGTGGCGACGACGTCGGCCTTGTCGGCCGGCAGCACCTCGGCGAAGACACGCCCGATGCCGAGCTCGCGCGCGACCGCGCCGGCGGCCCCCTGGCTGTCACCGGTCACCATCACGGCCTCGATCCCCAGGCCGCGCAGCCCGCCGACGGCGGCATGGGCGCCGTCCTTCACCGTGTCTCCGAAGGCGATCAGCCCCAGCGCCCGCGGTTCCGCCCCGGATCCGGCCAGCCACGACACGGTGCGCCCGGCGCCCTCCAGGTCGGCGGCGCTCGTCTCCAGCGCCGGGTCGGGCGGGATGCCGGCGGGGAGCATGCGGCGGGCGCCGAGCAGCACCGGCTGGCCGTCCACCGTGCCGCAGACTCCGTGCCCCGGCACCGCGCGGAAGTCCTTCAGAACGCCGGGGGCGATGCCGTCCGCCGACGCCCGCTCGCGCACCGCACGAGCCAGCGGGTGTTCGCTGCCCTGCTGGAGCGTGGCGGCGAGGCGCAGCAGCTCCGTCTCCGCGACGCCCGGGGCGGCGGCGATGGCGGCGACGCGCGGCTTGCCTTCCGTTAGGGTGCCGGTCTTGTCGAAGGCGACGGCGGTGACGGCGTGCGCCCGCTCCAGCGCCTCGGCGTCCTTGATCAGGATGCCGTGGCGGGCGGCGGCCCCGGTGCCGACCATGATGGCGGTGGGGGTCGCGAGGCCCAGCGCGCAAGGGCAGGCGATGACCAGCACCGACACCGCGGTGATCACCGACGCCTCCAGCCCCGCCCCGGCCAGCCACCAGCCGGCGAAGGTGGCGAGCGCGATCACCAGAACCACGGGCACGAAGACCGCGCTGACCTTGTCCACCGTTCGCTGGATGGGCGCCTTGGACGCCTGCGCTCCCTCCACCAGCCGCACGATCTTCGCCAGCATGGTTTCCGCACCCACGGCGGTGGTCTCGACCGCGAGCAGCCCGTCCACATTGATGGAGCCGCCGGTGACGCGCGATCCCGGTGCCTTCTCCACCGGCAGCGGCTCGCCGGTCAGCATGCTCTCGTCCACGCTGCCGGTGCCGTCCACGACGAGTCCGTCCACGGGAATGCGCTCGCCGGGGCGCACGACCACCACGTCCCCCGGCCGCACCCGGTCGATGGTCACCTCCACCTCGGCACCGTCGCGGCGAAGCCGGGCGGTGTCCGGGCGCAGCCCCATCAGCGCGCGGATGGCTGCGGCGGTCTGCCCCTTGGCACGCCCCTCCAGCCATTTGCCGAGCAGGACGAAGGTAATCAGCACCGCCGACGCCTCGAAATAGAGGTGCGGCATGCCGTGCCCGTGGTCGGTCAGCAGGGTGTAGACGCTGAGGCTCCAGGCGGCGCTGGTGCCGAGCGCCACCAGCAGATCCATGTTTCCGGCCCCCGCCCGCACCGCTTTCCATCCCGCCCGGTAGAAGCGCCAGCCCAGCCAGAACTGCACCGGAGTCGCCAGCGCGAACTGCACCCAGCCCGGCAGCATCAGCCCCAATCCCAGCAGGTCGCCGACCATGCCCAGCACCAGCGGTGCCGACAAGGCGGCGCCGACCAGCACATGGACCAGCTCGCGCCGGCTGCGCGCGGTGCCCACGTCGGCGGGTGCGGCGGTCTGGTCCGCGAGGATCGCGCTGGCATGGAATCCGGCGCTCTCCACCGCCTCCACCAGCGCCGGCGCGTTAATGGCGTGGCCGGTGACGTGGGCGCGCTCGGTGGCGAGGTTGACCGCCGCGTCGGTCACGCCGGGCACCCGCTTCAGCGCCTTCTCCACCCGGCCGACGCAGGACGCGCAGGTCATCCCCTCCACCCGCAGATCGACCGCCACCGTGACCGGCTCGAAGCCGGTGGCGGCGATCGCCTCGACCACCGCGGCGGTGTCGGGCACCGGTTCGGCGAAGGCAACACGCGCCCGTTCGGTGGCGAGGTTGACGGACACGTCCGTCACCCCGGCGATCCGGCGGATCGCCTTCTCCACCCGACCCACACAGGAGGCGCAGGTCATCCCGCCGATGCCGATGTCGATCTCCGACGCCGGCGGCGCGAGGGTAGGGTCGGGCGTGTGGGCGGGGTTCCGTGCAGCGGTGGCGGCCATGGTCGGCTCCCGTGGTTCCAGGCTGTCCCAACAGATGGACCTTCCAGTCAAGGGAAGGTCAAGGGGTGATCGTCGCGCGGAACCGGTGTCGCGGCGGGCTGTTCCCCGCGGGGCATCGAGCGGAGGATGACCGCATGTTCGCCGGATTCCGTCTGGAGACGATCGAACTGCCGGAGGCCAGCCTGCGGGTGAGCCATGGCGGGTCCGGCCCGCCGCTGTTGCTGCTGCACGGCCATCCGCGCACGCATGCAACCTGGCACCGGGTGGCGCCCCGCCTCGCCGCGACGCACACCGTCGTCTGTCCGGACCTGCGTGGCTTCGGCCGGTCGTCCAAGCCCGCCGACACGCCGGACCATGCCGGATCGTCCAAGCGGGCGAAGGCGCGCGATTGCGTGGCGCTGATGCGGGCACTCGGTTTCGCGCGCTTCGCGGTCGCGGGGCACGACCGCGGCGCCTACACCGCCTTCCGCACCGCTATGGACCATCCCGACGTGGTCAGTCGCCTCGCCGTGCTCGACGCCGTGCCCATCGGCGACGCGCTCGCCCGCTGCAACGCCGGCTTCGCGCGGGCGTGGTGGCACTGGTTCTTCTACGCCCAGCCGGACAAGCCGGAGCGGGCCATCCTGGACGATCCGGACGCGTGGTACGGCGGTACGGCCGACGCGATGGGGGAGGAGGCCTACCGCGACTACCGGGCCGCGATCCACGATCCGGCGGCCGTGCACGGGATGATGGAGGATTACCGCGCCGGCCTCGGCATCGACCGGGCGCACGACGATGCCGACCGCGCCGCCGGACGTCGGCTGGCCTGTCCGGTGCTGGCCCTGTGGTCGCTCGGCGACGATCTTCCCGACCTCTACGGCGACGTGCTGGCGGTGTGGCGGCCGTGGGCCCCCGATCTGCGCGGCCACGGCTTGCCCTGCGGCCACCATATGGCGGAGGAGGCGCTGGCGGACGCGCTGTTGGCGTTTATGGCGGAGGAGCGGCGGTAACCGGTCAGGACACTCCGATGGAGGCGCGCGCCGCCTCGCACTCCGCGCAGCCGGCGCCGGCCGGGTGCAGGAACAGGAGCGGGTCGGCGGCCAGCCGCTCCCGCGCCACGGCGACCACGTCGCGGGAGCGCATCAGCCGCGCGTGGGCGTGCCCGACCGGCCCCTCCGCCTGGAGCCCGCGGCCGCTCAGCCAGCCGTCGGCCAAGACGAAGCGCTCGCAGCAATGGTCGTTCTCGCCGTAGGCCACCCGCCGGGTTTCAGTGCCTTCCCGGACAGTGACATGCTTCGGCACGCGGTAGGGAACGCCGGCCAGCAGCTCGGCCAGATGCAGGGTGGTGTTCTCGCCATGGCCGACGCCGAGCAGCAGCACCTTACCGTCCAACCCATGGACGCGCCCGATCGGGCTTTCCGGGATGTGCGGCGGCAGGGGCAGCGGGTCGGCGAGGATGCGCGTGGCCTGCGGCCCGAGCGCGGCAAAGGCGAAAGGGTGGCCGGCGCGCTCGACGCCCGGCCGTCGCTGGAAGGTCTCGGCGACGATGCCCAGGTCCGGCGAGACGGGGGAGGATCGCGGATCGAACGGCTCGTCGTCCAGCCCGGCCCAGGACGGCATGACCAGCGTTCCCCCTGGTCCAAGCGCGTCCAGCAAACCGTCGATCAGGCCGTCGGGGCCGCCATCCACCGGCCGCACCGTCCGGAACGCGCAGTGGACGACGAGCACATCGTCGCGGCGCACTCCAAGCGCGCCGATCTGCGTGGCCAGCGTGCCGCGGTCGACGCTGTGTCGGGCGCCATTGTCGGTCATGCCGGTTGCCGTTCCTCCTCCGCAATGACGGCGGCCTGCGCGATGTCCTCCATCAGCAGCAGCATCGCCGTGCAGTCCTGACCCTCGCGGCCCCAGGCGCCGGCCAGGGCGTAGAGCTGCCGGGCCGCCGCACCCAGATGCAGCGGGCTCGCCCGCTCGGCCCCCAGGGCGAGGGCCAATGTGATGTCCTTCAGCCCCATGCTCAAGGGGAAGTCGGGCGTGATGTCGCCGGCCAGGACCTTGCGTGGGAAGTTGGTGGTGAGCTGGCCCCGGCCGGCCGGTGTTCCGCTCAGCACCTCCACCACCTGCCCACGGTCGAGCCCGGCCTTGCGGGCCAGCGTCAGCCCCTCCGCCGCCAGCACCATGCCGACCATCGACATGTAGTTGTTGATGAGCTTCAGCGCGATGCCGCTGCCTTGCGGGCCCAGATGGTGCACGGCCTCGGCCATTTGGTCGAACAGCGGGCGCGCGGCCTCCACGTCCTCGGCTCGGCCGCCGGCCATCACCAGCAGCGTGCCCTCGGCGGCGTGGCGCGGCGAGCGGCCGACGGGGGCGTCCAGCACGCGGATGCCCTGCGCTTCCAGCTCCGTGGCGAGCTTGCGGCTCTCGGCGTCGTCCACGGTGCTCATGTCGACGAACAGGGCGCCGGGTTGCAACGCCGCGGCGGCGCCGTCCGGGCCGGTCATGGCAAGGCGGACGTGCGGCGAACTCGGCAGCATGGTGATGACAACGGCGGCCCCCGCCGCGGCGTCGGCCGGGGAGGAGGCGGCCCGGCACCCCGCGTCGGCCAGCCGTTCCATGGCGGCCGGGCTGGTGTCGTAGACGGACAGGCGGTAGCCCGCGGTCGCAAGGCGGCGCGCCATCGGCGCCCCCATGGTGCCGAGGCCGATGAAGGCCACCACGGCGGGCGGCAGGATGCGGGTGTCGGCGGTCATGGACAGGCTCTTTCACTGGGGACCGCCCAGCCGGTCGGACGGGCGGGGCGGTCCGGGTGGTCACTCGCCGTTGGCGAAGGCCTTGAGCTTCGGGTCGTCGTTCACCGCCTTCAGGTACTGCGGCGTGATGAAGCTCTTGACGTCCAGCTTCTTCTTGAGCGTCCCCGTCGAGACGAGGTAGTCCATGAAGTTTTCGAACGACGTGTCCAGCCGCGATGCCCCGCTGCTGCGATCGAAGTAACCGATCTGCGTGGAGAGCGTGTATTGCGGGCGGACCTTGATGTCCTCCTTGATGTAGTTCTCGTCGAGAAGCACGCCGTTCTTCTCGTAAAAGGTCTTCAGGATCGCCGCGAATTTATCGGGGTTCTTGTGCTGCCAAGCGACGGCGCGCAGGTACACGGCGAGGAAGCGGGCGACCGCGTCCGGGTTCTCCTTGGCGAAATCGGCGCGGGTCACGAGGTTGCTGGTGATGATCAGCCCGGCGTCGCGCCCATTGCACACCACCTCGGCCCCGGCCTGCTTGTGCAGGGTGAAGATGTTCGGGGTCCAGGTGCCGGCCAGGATGCCGGTGCCGTTGGCGAAGGCGGAGACGAGCTGCGGCGGGCTGAGGTTGACGAACTGCATGTCCGACCGCTTCAGCCCCATGGTCTGTAGGCAGGCCCAGGACGCGAACTCGCCGGTCGAGTTGGTGGAGACCAGGAAGGACTGGCCTTTCAGCGTTCCCACCGGGTCCTTGCGGATCTTGGCGATGTCGTCCTTGCGCGCGAGCACGGCGTTGCCCGCCCCCTCCTCGTCGGCCATGGCGATGGTGACGAGGCCGAAACGCGCCGCACCCAGCACCGCCGGCGGGGCACCCAGAGCGCCGACATCCCAGTCCTTGGCGGCGCCGGCGGCGATCTGCGGGGCACCGGATGCGAACATCTTGAAGGTCGGGGCGAGGCCAGCCTCCTTCCAGTAGCCCTGTTCGGTGGCGATCTGGAAGGCCACGGCCCAGAGGGCGGGCTGCTGGCTGATGGTGATGGGGATGTCAGCCGCCTTGGCCGGCACCGTGATGACCGGCAGTGCGGCCGTCAGGGCGGCCGTCGTCATCGTGGCGGCGAGCATCGCCCTACGGATGGTCGTGAACATGGTTCGTTTCCTCCAGGTTATGATTGGACCGCCGTCGGACGGCGGCGTCAGCCGGCCGCGCGCTGGGCGGGGCGGGGCGCTGCCGCACCAGCCCGGGCCGGGCTGTGGTCGCGCAGCAGGCGCCAGATGCGGGTGCGCAGATGGACGAAGGAGTCCAGATCCATCACCTCCTCAACGGGCATGGACTCCCAGCCCTCGGCGGCGCGCACCGGCGCGATGTCGATGATCTCGCGGATGCGGCCGGGGCGGCGCGACATGACGACCACGCGGTCGGCGAGATAGACCGCCTCCTCCACCGCGTGGGTGATGAAGAGGACCGTGCGCGGGTTCACGCGCGACAGCCGCACCAGCTCCTCCTGCATGACGATGCGGGTCTGCGCGTCGAGCGCGCCGAACGGCTCGTCCATCAGCAGCACGTCCGGCTCCAGCACATAGGAGCGGGCGATGGCGACGCGCTGCTGCATGCCGCCGGAAAGCTGGTGGGGGTAGGCGTCCTCGTGCCCGGTCAGCCCCATCATGCCGATGAACCGGTCGACATGGCGGGCGCGCTCGGCGACCGCCGTGCCGCGGCACTTCAGCCCGAAGCCGATGTTTTCGCGCACCGTCTTCCACGGGAACAGGGCGAACTGCTGGAAGACGACGGCGCGGTCGGGGCCGGGACCGCTCACCTCGTGATCGCCGACGCGCACGGCCCCGCCGGTCGGGAAGTCGAGCCCGGCGGCCATGCGGAGCAGGGTGGTCTTGCCGCAGCCGGAGGGGCCGACGACCGCCACGAACTCCTTGTCGGCGATCTCCAGGTCCAGGCTGTCGACCGCCACGAAGGCGCTGTCGCCCGCTCCGTAGACCCGCGAGACATTGTCGAAATGGATGGCGCTCATGGCGGTCACCTTGCGGTCCAGTGACGCCGCACCCGCGTCTCGAAGGCGCGCAGCGTCAGGTCGATGAGGAAGCCGACGACGCCGATGGCGATCATGCCGGCCATGACGATGGCGGTGGCGAGGTTGCTCTGGCCCTGCATCATCAGGTAGCCGACGCCGGACGACACCACGATCAGCTCCGCCCCCACCAGCGACTGCCAGCCGATGCCGGCACTGATGCGCAGGCCGGCGACGATGGAGGGGATGGCACCGGGGATCAGCACCTCGGTGATGATGCGCAGGTTGCCGGCGCCCAGCGTTTGCGCTGCTTCGATGAGCCGGGGATCGACCAGCTTGGCGCCGCGGTAGGCGTTGATGACGCAGGGCGGAAAGGCGCCGGAGAAGATCACCAGGATCGGCCCGCCGATGCCGGTGCCGAACCACAGCGCCGCGAAAGGCACCCAGGCGATGGGGGCCACGAAGCGCAACGCCTCGAAGATGGGGGACACGATGTCGTCCAGCCGCCGGAACCAGCCCATCAGCAACCCCAGCGGCACGCCGACCGCGGCGGCCAGACCGAAGCCCATCAGGTAGCGGCCGATGCTCGACAGCAGATGCTCGGGCAGGGTGTAGCCGGCGAAGGGGGTGTGCAGCAGATGCACCAGCATCGCCGTCACCTCGCCCGGCCCCGGCAGCACGCGGGCGGGGAGCAGTCCCGACGCCGCCGCGGCCAGCCACACGCCGATCAGGGCCGCGAAGCCGATCGCGGTGAGGATGGCGCCTTCCAGCATCGTCGGTTCGGCGGACCGGCGGCGGCCGGCAGTCACACGGGTCGCCATGGCATCACCCTCCGCTCAATGGCGCTCAGCATCCAGGTCATGACGGCGCCGAGCAGGGCGACGCAGCCCATGGCGAACAGGATCATGCCGGGGTTCACGTCCTGCGCCGCCGTCATCAGCACGCGGCCCAGCCCGAAGAAGGCGCCGACCAGCTCCGCGGCGACCAGAGTCGTCCAGCAGGCCTGGAGCGACAGCTTCAGCCCGGTGAAGATCATCGGCAGCGCACCGGGCACCACCACCTCGGTGACCATCTGCCAGGTGGAGGCACCGTGCACGCGCGCAGCGGCGAGCAGGGTGCGGTCCAGCGTGCGCACGCCGGTGTAGGTGTTGATCGCCGACGGCACGAAGGCGGCGAACCAGATGACGAAGATCTTGGAACCGTCGCCCAGCCCGAACCACAGGATCGCCAGCGGCACCCAGGCCAGCGGCGGGATCGGGCGCAGAAGCAGGAAGGTCGGGTTGATCAGCCGCTCCGCCCGCCAGCTCATGCCCATGAGCAGCCCCAGCGGCACGCCGGTGCCGACCGCCACCACGAAGCCGAGCAGCACCAGGCGCACGCTGTGCCAGGCCTGAGTCATCAAGGTGCCGCCCGCGTAGCCGGTGGTGGCCAGTTGCTCGGCCGCCTCCCATGCGTCGGCCGGGCTGGGGAAGCGCGCCGGGCTCACCGCCTGGAACACGCTGGTGAGCAGGTACCAGGAAACGAACAGCACCACGCCGGTGGCCAGCGCCCATGCGCCCCGTCGGCGCTTTCCTTGGGGCCGCCGCGTTCCGTCCGGGCGCCGGAACCGCCGTCGGCCCTGCGTCGGCGCCAAGCGCGCCGACTCGGAGGCCAAGGCCTCTGTCATCTGTCTCCTCCCTCTGTCGCGACGCCGCTGCCGCGGTGCGCCGGGTCTTACCGCCCCGGTTGGTAACGATACCATCGTGACATGGTATCGTTACCGCTGTAAAGTATGTGCATCGGCCGATGAACAATTGGACACGCAAGCAGAACGGCCATGACGAGCGCAGGAAGCCGGTCCAGGACCCCGCGGACCAAGCCGGAGGCCGACGGAACCACGGCGTCTATCACCATGCGCGACGTGGCGCGGCTGGCCGGGGTGGGGGCGATCACGGTGTCCCGCGCCCTCCAGCATCCCGACCGGGTGACGGCGGAGACCCGCCGGAAGGTGGACGAGGCCATCGCGGCGCTCGGTTATGTCCCGAACCTCGCGGCGGGAACGCTGCGGTCGAGCAAGAGCCGCATCATCGTGGCGATCGTGCCGACCATGTCGAACTCGATCTTCGCCGACACGCTGCAGGCGATGTCGGACGTGCTGCGCCCGGCCGGCTTCCACCTGCTGATCGGCCACACCGGCTATTCGGCGGCGGAGGAGGAGGCGCTGGTCGCCGCCTTCCTGGCCCGACGCCCGGACGGCGTGATCCTGACCGGCTACACCCACACGCCGCGCACGGTGGAGCTGCTGACGCGCGCCCGCATCCCGATCATCGAGATGTGGAACATCGGCCCGGATCCGATCGACACCATCATCGGCATGTCCAACTACGACGCGTCGCTGGCGATGACCCGCTACCTGATCCGCAAGGGCTACCGCCGCATCGGCTACATCGGCGGCCTGCTGAAGGACAACGACCGCACCGTGCAGCGCGAGGCCGGCTTCCGCGCCGGGCTGGAGGAGGCGGGGCGTCCCTTCGACCCCGCGATGATCGTGCGCGCACCCTTCGAGTTCGAGAGCGGCGGCACGGCGTTGTGCGAGTTGATGCGGCGCATGCCGGATGCGGACGCGGTGTTCGCGGCGTCGGACATCCTTGCGGTCGGCGTGCTGCTCGAATGCCTCGCCCGCGGCATCGCGGTGCCGGGCCGGCTGGCGGTGGCCGGCTTCGACGACGCCGGCATCTCCAGCCGGATGACGCCGCCGCTGACCACCATCCGCGTCCCGCGTCGGGCCATCGGCCGCACCATCGCGGAACGGATGCTCGCCCGCCTCGCCGGGAAGCCTCCGGGCGAGCGCATCCTGGATCTGGGCTTCGAGCTGATCGAGCGCGCCAGCGCGTGACCGGCCGCGGCTACCGCGCGCGGTTCTGCGTCTGGAACCGTCCCGCCAGGCGGTAGCGGGTGCCGGGGTGGATCAGGCGGGCCTGGGTGACGGGCAGGGTGCCGGCCCAGGTGGTGCGCAGGACCTGGAGGCAGGGCTCGGCGCCGTCCAGTTCCAGCAGGCGGAGGGTGCTGGCGTCGGGCGCGATGGCCTCGATCACATGCTCCACGTCGGTCGCCGGGATGATCGTGCTGAGATACTCGTTGGGCGTGCCTCGGGTGAAGTCCTGCTCCAGATAGTGCGGGGCGGCGGCGGGGCTGACGAAGCGGTCCTCGACCTGCACCGGCACGCCGTTCTCCCGGTGGACGCAGAGGGAGTGGAAGACCGGCTCGCCGTCGCCAAGCTCTAGGGCCGCCGCGACGTCGGGGGTCGCGGGCTCGGCCCGCAAGGCGTGCAGGTCGCAGGTGTGCTCGTGGCCACGCCCGCGGATTTCGTCGGCGATGTTGCGCAGCTCCAGCAATGCCGATTGCGGCTTGGCCGGGGCCACGAAGGTGCCGACGCCCTGGAGACGGACCAGCAGCCCCTCCTCGGTCAGTTCGCGCAGCGCCCGGTGCACGGTCATCCGCGACACGCCGAGGTCGCGCACAAGCTCGTTCTCCGACGGGATGCGCTGCTCGCGCGGCCAGGCGCCGGACAGGACCCGGCCGGCGATCAGCCGCTTGATGCGAAGATAGAGCGGGGCGGGGCCGGAGTCGTCGGCGTCCGGCATGGTCAGGGACATGGATCAGGCCACGGGTCGGCCGGACTTCACCACGCCGGCGCAGGGGTTGGGACCGATCCGGTAGGACAGTTCGGCCGGCCGGTCAATGTCCCACAGCGCGAAGTCCGCGGCCTTGCCCGGCTCCAGCGTGCCGTGGCTGTCCTGCATCCCCAGAGCGCGCGCGGCGTGGCGGGTCGCACCGGCCAGCGCCTCCTCCGGCGTCAGGCGGAACAGCACGCAGGCCATGT
>OFDN01000518.1_pt1 | contig 31051 bp, 28 predicted proteins | sample 1520971 | NCBI WGS metagenome assembly OFDN01 (sample SAMEA94257418, study PRJEB24077) | hot springs metagenome | biome: Aquatic biome; feature: Geographical feature; material: Water | place: India | collected 2012-06-12 | depth 5 m | reverse complement strand
CGCGACGCCACGGCCTGGCTCTACCGCGCGGCGGAGCGCTGCGCGCTGGACGCCCTGCGCCGTGGCCAGACCCGCCGCCGCCTCGCCCCCGACCCGCCCATTCCGGAGCCAACGGCGGAGGACCGGCTGATGGACGACACCCGGTTGATCCCCGACGAGCGGCTACGGCTGATCTTCATCTGCTGCCACCCGGCGGTGGCGCCGGACTCGCGCGCCGCGCTGACGCTGCGGCTGGTCTGCGGCCTGACCACGGCGGAGATCGCCGCCGCCTTCCTGGTGCCGGAGCCGACGCTGGCCCAGCGCCTCGTCCGCGCCAAGCGCAAGATCGCCGGGGCCGGCGTGCCCTTCGAAATCCCCGGCCCAGCGGCCTGGCCGGAGCGGCTGGACGCCGTGCTGTCCACCCTGGAGCTGGCCTACGCCAAGGCGCACGAGGACGCCGCCGGCAGCGGCCCGCACGCCGGCTACGCGGATGAGATGCTGCGGTTGACCGGCCTGCTGGCCGCTCTGGTTCCGGGCTCGGCCGACGCCCACGCGCTGGCGGCGCTGATCGCCTACGCGGAAGCCCGCCGGCCGGCACGGCTGGCGGCGGACGGGGCCATGGTGCCGCTGGCGGAGCAGGACCCGGCGCGGTGGCGCCGCCCGCTGATCGCCGCCGCCGACGGTCATCTGGCGCAAGCGGTCGCCCTCGCGCCGCCCGGCGTGCGCACCGTGCAGGCGGCGCTGCAAGGAGCGTGGTGCGTGCGCAGCAGCGCCGCCGATCCGCCGCCCTGGCCCGACATCCTGGCGCTCTACGACCGGCTGTTGCTCCTGCGCGACGATGCTTTCGTCCGCCTCAACCGCGCCGTCGCCCTGGCCGAGGTGGCCGGGGTCGGGGCCGCCCTGGCCGAGCTGGAGGCGCTGGTAACACCCGGATTGGCAGCCTGTCTGCCCTTCCACGCCGTACGCGCCGACCTGCTGAGGCGCGCCGGAAGGCGTACGGAGGCCCTGGCCGCCTACGACGCCGCCCTGGCGCTGTCGCCGGCCGACGCCGAGCGGCGGTGGCTGGAGCGGCGGCGGGACACGGCCGCGGGCGCCTAAGACTCCGTCGTCCCCTCCGGGTGGCGCAAGCGCGACGCCGCGGTCACGAGGTGGATCACCGCCGCGACCAGCGCGATCACCCCCACCGCCACCGACGCCCGCAGGAAGCGGGACGCGTCGCCGTGCAGCGCGAAATGCCACCACAGCTCGTCGCTGAACTCCACATGCTTGTAGGAGAAGAGGCCGAGCCACAGGGCGCTCACGAGCGCCACCCCGGCGGCGAAGAACCAGGTCGGCGACGGCGGCTGCCGCAGCAGGCCGCCGCGCCGGTCGAACTCGCCACGCGCCGGCAGCAGCGCCAGGAGGATCAGCGCCGGCACGATGGCCTCGCGCGCGTCGCCGCCGCGCAGCAGGGTGGCCAGGCACGCCACCGCCAGCAGCAGCAGGGTCAGCACCCAGGCCACGCGCAGCCGCCGTTGCAGCGCGTGCGCCAGCAGGATCAGCAGCACGCCGGCGATGCTGCCGGTGAAGTGCGACATCTCCACCAGCGGCAGCGTTGACGCGTCGGCACCGGCGGGCAGCGCCTCGTCCGGTGTGGCGCGGGCGAACAGCAGGAAGGCGCCGGCGATGAAGGTGCAGCCGGCCAGCACCAGCGGCACCAGCGGGCTGATGGTGGCGGACACCGCGCGCGACAGGTCGCCGAGCCGCTGGCGCGCCTGGAACGCCTCCAGCCCGCCGAACATCAGCCCGGCGATGACCAGTGGCGCCAGGTAGTAGATGATGCGGAACACCAGCAATCCGGCCATCACGTCGCCGCCCGGCATCTCCGGCGACAGGCTGACCACCACGATGGCGTCGAACACACCAAGCCCGCCCGGCACATGGCTGATGATGCCGGCCACCAGCGCGATGCCGAACGCCACCACCACATCCATGTAGGTGACGGCACCCGACGGCGGCAGGCAGAGATACAGCACGCCCGCCGCCAGCAGCAGGTCGCACAGCCCGAGCAGAAGCTGGCCGCCGGCGATCGCCGGGCGCGGAAAGGCGATGTCGTGGCCGAACAGGCGCAGCGGCCGCTTCAGCCACGCCCCCGCCACCCCGTAGCCGGCCATCACGACCAGCGCCGCCACCCCCAGCAGGAACCCGGTGTCCGGCGGCACCTTAAGCGCCTTCAGCGAGGTTGGATCGAGGATCATCACGATCGGCATCACCACCGCCAGCCCCAGCGTGAAGGTGGTGACCACGAACAGCGTCACCTGGGCGACGTCCAGCATGCTCAGCCCGAAAGGGGCGTACAGCCGGTAGCGCACGGTGACGCCGATGATGCTGGCGAAGCCCAGGCTGTGGCTGAAGGCGTAGCTGGTGAAGGCGGTGAAGGCGGCCCGCCGGTACGGCACCCGGCGCCGCAGATGCGTCAGCGCAAGCACGTCGTAGAGCGTCAGCAGCCAGTAGCTGACGGCCGCCGCGGCCGATGCCGCGACGAGCTGGCCGGTGCCGATGCGGCCGAGCGCCTGCCGGATGTCGGCGACGCTGTAATGCTCCAGCCAGCGGTCGAGCACCCAGAGCGCACCGCCCAGCAGAAGCAGGATCAGGGCACCGGTGCCATAGCGCAGCAGGGTCTTGAGCACCGGACGCCCCCCGTCGGCGTCAGGGGTCGTCGGTTCGGTTGCGCGCTGGACCATCATGCCCGATTCCGTGTGTGCCGTTCCCATGGAAACACCCGAACCGACGGAACGGTCAACCCCGTCGATGGCCCAGATTTTGATTGCGAATGAAGTGCAGTTGCGATAGTGACGAACAAAAATTGCGAATGAGTCGCACTTCAAATAGGGGACTTGGAGAGATATGGATCGGGGCAGAATGAAGCGGGGCCGAAGCGGGCAAGGCAAAGGCCGGCGGCGTACGGCGGTCGTGATGCTGGCGGTGGCCGGGGCGGCGGTGCCGGTGGTGGCGGTGCCCGTGGCGGCCGGCGCCCAGTCCACCAGCCCCTCATCCACCGGTGCGGCGATCGACCTGCCCGCGGTGACGGTGACCGGCACCGGCGAGACGGCGCTGTCGCCGGTGCCTGGCTATGTGGCGAACCGGGCGACCGCCGGCACCAAGACCGACACGCCGATCCTGGAGACGCCGCAGTCCATCTCGGTCATCCCGCGCGACCAGATCGAGGACCAGAACGCCCAGACCCTGAACCAGATCCTGCGCTACACCGCCGGTGTCACGCCGGAGACGCGCGGCGCGGTGGCGACCCGCTACGACCAGCTCACCATCCGCGGCTTCGACGCGACCTATTACCTCAACGGGATGAAGCTCCAGTCCCTCTACTACATCGCGCCGCAGATCGATCCCTATCTGCTGGAGCGGGTCGAGGTGCTGAAGGGCCCGTCCTCGGTGCTCTACGGGCAGTCGCCGGCCGGCGGCCTGATCAACCAGGTGAGCAAGCGCCCGACCGCGACCGCGCAGAACGAGGTCGGGATCGAGTACGGCACCGACAACCATTGGCGCGGTACGGCCGACTTCTCCGGCCCCATCGACACCGAGGGCAAGTTCCTCTACCGCCTGACCGCCGTGGGCTTGAGCGAGGACGGCCAGTTCAAGCTGACCGAGAACGAGCGCGTCGCGATCGCCCCGGCTTTCACCTGGAAGCCCGACGCCGACACCCGCCTGACCATCCTGGCCTCCTACCAGCATGACCCGAAGGCCAACTCCTACGGCGGCGTGCCGCCCCAGGGCACGGTGCTGGCGAACCCGCTGGGCAAGATCCCGGTCGACTTCTACGACGGCGATCCGAACTACGAGAAGTTCGACCGCCGCCAGTCCTCCCTCGGCTACGAGTTCGAGCGGCGCCTGAGCCCCATGTGGACGATGCGCCTGAACGGCCGCGTGATGCACACGGAGCTCGCCTACGACAGCCTCTACGCCAACGGGCTGGCCGCCGATTACCGCACCCTCTACCGCGGTGCCGCGACCTCGCGCGAGACGCTGAACTCCTTCACCTTCGACAATCAGCTGGAAGGCCGTTTCAGCACCGGGCCGCTGCAGCACACGCTGCTGACGGGCGTCGATTACCAGCGCATCAATGGCAACTACACCTTCGGATGGGGACTTGCGCCGTCGATCGACGTCTTCAACCCGGTCTACGGCATCTCGGTCACGCCGCCGGCCACCTACCGCACCGACGTCGACGGCCACATGTACGGCGTCTATGTGCAGGACCAGCTCCGCTGGAACGGCTTCGTGCTGACTCTGGCCGGGCGCCAGGACTGGGCCAAGGCCACCTACGCCACCGCCTTCGGCGACACCAAACAGACCGACACCGCCTTCACCGGCCGCGCCGGCCTGACCTACGTCTTCGAGAACGGCATCGCGCCCTACGTCAGCTACGCCGAATCCTTCGTGCCGCAGTCCGGCACCGACGCCACCGGCAAGCCCTTCGACCCGGAGGAAGGCACCCTCTACGAGCTCGGCGTGAAGTACCAGCCGCGCGGCACCAACAGCCTGTTCACCGCGGCGGTCTTCGAGATCACCCGCAGCAACCTGCTGACCGCCGACCCGGTGTTCCCCGGCCTGTCGGTGCAGACCGGCGAGGCCCGCTCGCGCGGCTTCGAGCTGGAGGCGAAGGTCGGGGTGACCGAGCATCTCGACCTGATCGGCACCTACACCTACCTCGACACCGAATACACCAAGGACAACAGCGGGCTGGAGGGCAACCAGCTGGCCGCCGTGCCGCGCCACCAGGCGTCGGGCTGGGCCATGTACCGCATGCCGCAGGGCACGGCTCTCGCCGGGCTCGGCCTCGGCGCCGGCGTGCGCTTCACCGGCGAGACGAAGAACACGGCCAACACCTTCTCGGTGCCGTCCTTCACGCTGGTCGATGCCGCCGTCACCTACGACCTCGGCGTGCTGTCGCCCAAGCTCACCGGGGCGGAGCTGTCGGTGAACGCCAAGAACCTGCTCGACAAGGAGTATGTGGCCTCCTGCTACTACGGCGACTGGTGCGCCTACGGCTACCAGCGCACCGTCGTGGCGGGCTTGCGCTACCGCTGGTAGAAAGAAGGAAACGCCGATGACACCCGCGAGCCTGCGCGCCTGGCGCTGGGTCCACCGCTGGACCAGCCTGGTCTGTTCGGTGAACCTGCTGATCCTCTGCGTCACCGGGCTCATCCTGGTGTTCCACCACGAGGTGGAGCACCTGATGGGCACCGAGGAGCTGGACACCTCCTACAGCGAGGGTCAGGCGCCGCTGCCGCTGGAAACGCTGGTCGCCACGGCGCACAAGCAGGATCCGGCGCTGGAGCCGAAATTCGTCTCCTTCGACCCGGAGGAGCGCGGGGCCCGCTACATCTATCTGAGCCCGCCCGGTGCGCGCGACTTTGAGGGCGGGCGCTGGGTGATCCTCAACGCCTACACCGGCGCCAGCCAGGTCCTGAAGCAGCCGACCGAGACGCTGACCGGCTTCCTGCTCAAGCTGCATGTCGACCTGTTCGCCGGCTTCGCCGGGCAGATGTTCGTCGGCGTGATGGGGTTGCTGTTCGTGGTCAGCACGGTCAGCGGGCTGGTGGTCTACGGCCCCTTCATGAAGAAGCTGGCCTTCGGCATCCTGCGTTTCGGGCGCAACACCCGCATCGCCAACACCGACCTGCACAATCTGTTCGGGGTGGCGACGCTGGTCTGGTGCTTCGTGGTCGGACTGACGGGGGCAATCCTGTCCTTCTCGCCGCTGATCGTCGGCTACTGGCAGAACACCGAGATGGCGTCGCTGATCGCCCGCCACGCGGCCGAGCCGCGGGCGGGAACGGCGGTCAGCGTCGACGAGGTGGCGCGGGCCGGCACCGCCGCATTCCCCGGCATGGATCTGGCCTTCATCGCCTACCCCGGCAACGACTACGCCAGCGACCGGCATTACAGCGTGGTGGTGCGCGGCCACACCGAGCTGACCCAGCGCATCCTCAGCGTGGCGCTGGTGGACGCCGAAAGCGGGAAGGTGGTGGAGACGGCGGAAACCCCCTGGTACATCACCGCACTGCTGCTGTCCGGACCCTTCCACTTCGGGGATTACGGCGGGCTGCCTCTGCAGATCCTATGGGCGCTGTTCACCATCATCACCGGCGTGGTGACCGTCACCGGTTTCGTGGTGTGGCTGAAGCGCCCGCGGGCACGCGCGGTCGCCGGGGTGGCGGCGCGCGGCGCCCAGGGGACACGGGCATGAGCGGCGTTTGGACCATGCCGGTGGCGCTGGCCGTGCTGTCCGTCATCGGGCTGGCGTCGGCCATCCTCGGCGATGGCGTCTGGCACTGGGTGTGCTGGGCGGGCCTGACCGTGCCGCTGGCCGTGTGCGCACTCAAGTTGTGGGCGCAGTGGCCGGGGCGGGGCTGAGGGCAGCCCTTCCCGAACCGGCCACCCGGAACCGCCCGGACTCTGCTATGTTGTCGGCAGAGATCGACGATCCGGGCTGATCCATGACCTTCCGCTCCATCCACCGGCACGGCTTCGCGCGGGTTGCCGCCTGCACCATCCGCTGCACGCTGGCCGACCCGCGGGCGAACGCGGCGGAGATCCTGCGCGTCGCGCGCGACTGCCACGAGCGCGCCGTGGCGGTGGCGACCTTCCCGGAGCTGGCGCTGTCCGGCTACGCCATCGACGACCTGCTGATGCAGGACCCGCTGCTGGACGCGGTGGAGCGGGCGGTGGCGACCATCGTCGAGGAGTCGCGGGAGCTGCGCACGCTGCTGCTGGTGGGGGCGCCGCTGCGCTGGGGCCTGCGCGTCTACAACACCGCCGTGGCGGTGCAGCGCGGTCGCATCCTGGGGGTGGTGCCCAAGGTGTATCTGCCGAACTACCGGGAATTCTACGAGCACCGCCAGTTCGCGTCGGGAGCCGGCACCGGCGGCTCCTCCATCCGCCTCGCCGGGCAGGAGGTTCCCTTCGGCCCGGATCTGCTGTTCGAGGCGGAGGACGTTCCCGGCCTCACCATCCACACCGAGATCTGCGAGGACATGTGGGTCGCCATCCCGCCGAGCTCGGAGGCGGCGCTGGCCGGGGCGACGGTACTGACCAACCTGTCGGCCAGCAACATCACCATCGGCAAGGCGGAGACGCGGCGGCTGCTGTGCAAGGCGCACTCCGCCCGCTGCCTCGCCGCCTACCTCTACTCCTCCGCCGGAGCGGGTGAATCCACCACCGATCTGGCCTGGGACGGGCAGGTGTCGATCTTCGAGAACGGGGAGACGCTGGCCGAAAGCCCGCGCTTTCCGGCCGGCGCCCAGATGGCCGTCGCCGATGTCGATCTCGACCTGCTGCGCCAGGAACGGCTGCGCATGGGCACCTTCGACGACAACCGCCGCGACCGCGCGGCCGGCGCCGTCGCCTTCCGCCGCCAGACCTTCCGGCTCGACCCACCGGACGCGGATGTCGGGCTGCTGCGGACGGTGCCGCGCTTCCCCTTCGTGCCGGCGGTGCGCGAGCGGCTGGAGCTGGATTGCTACGAAGCCTACAACATCCAGGTCGCCGGTCTCGTGCAGCGGCTGCGCGCCACCGGAACGCGGCGGATCGTCATCGGCGTGTCGGGCGGGCTCGATTCGACTCAGGCGCTGATCGTGGCGGCCCGCGCCTTCGACCTGCTGGAACGGCCGCGCACCGACATCCTCGCCTACACCATGCCCGGCTTCGGCACCAGCGAGGGCACCAAGCGCAACGCCGTCCGGCTGATGACGTCGCTGGGTGTCACCCAGTCCGAGCTCGACATCCGCCCCGCCGCCCGCCAGATGCTGGCCGACATGGGACACCCCTTCGCCCGCGGCGAAGCGGTCTACGACGTCACCTTTGAGAACGTGCAGGCGGGGCTGCGCACGGACTATCTGTTCCGCCTCGCCAACCAGCAGGACGGCATCGTGCTCGGCACCGGCGACCTGTCGGAGCTGGCGCTGGGCTGGTGCACCTACGGCGTCGGCGATCAGATGTCCCACTACAACGTCAACGCCGGCGTACCGAAGACGCTGATCCAGCACTTGATCCGCTGGGTCAGCCACACCGGCCAGTTCACGCCCGAGGTTTCGGCGACGCTGGACGACATCCTGAAGACGGAGATCTCGCCGGAGCTGGTGCCGGCCGGCGCCGATCAGGCGCTTCAGAGCACCGAGGCCAAGATCGGCCCCTACGACCTGCAGGACTTCAACCTGTTCTACACGCTGCGCTACGGCTTCCGCCCCTCCAAGATCGCCTTCCTGGCCCTGCACGCCTGGGGGGACTCAGGCCGCGGCGACTGGCCCGCCGGCTATCCGGTGGAGAAGCGGCGCGGCTACGAGCTGGCGGAGATCCGGTCCTGGCTGAAGCTCTTCATCGCCCGCTACTTCGGCTTCAGCCAGTTCAAGCGCACGGCCATGCCCAACGGGCCGAAGGTGACCGCCGGCGGCTCCCTCTCCCCCCGCGGCGACTGGCGGGCGCCGTCCGACGGCAACGCGCGCGTATGGCTGGAGGAGCTGGAAAGAAACGTGCCGGAGCGTTGAACACGCACACACGACCTCTGGTAATTTTGCACCCATGATCGAATTTTTCATTTCGCACTTGCGAGGTTTTCATTTCCAAATATTTTATTGCAAAAAAGTCTCTTTGTTGCTTGTTTCAGGGATTTTGCCGTTCGTATAAAAGCCAGCCATGGATGATCCCATCACCCTGCGACTGATCGGCGCAGGGCAGGGATTTGGTCGTCGTGTGGCCTTGCGGGTTTGCGGACGGGGAATCGGAATGCTGGGTCATCTGTCCATTGGTAAGAAGATCGCCGCGGGCTTTGCGGTCGTGCTGCTGTTGCTCGCCTTGCTCGGTGTCAACGCTTGGCGTGACGCGTCCGCCCTGAACGGCCGGCTTGAAGAATTCGCCGACCAGAGCCGCCTGATGGAATCGGTCCAGTTGGCCGACTCCACCCTGCTGCGGGCGCGGCTGGCCGCCTTGCGCTACATCTTTATCGGCGAGGAGGTGAGCGCCAAGGCGATGCTCGGCGAACTCGGCACCGCACGCGACCATCTGCGGCAGGCCCGGTCCCTGACCGGGCAGGACGCGACCCTGCGCGGGCTGGACGGCATCCTGGCGACGATCGACCAGTACGACGCCGGACTGCGCGAGATGATCACGGCGCGGACCCGCCGCGAGGAGATTAGGCAGGCCGTCGCCTACAACGTCGGCACCAAGCTGCGCGCGGCACTGCTGGAGATCCGCAAGGCGGAGGAGGAGGCCGGCAACTTCGCCAACGCGCTCAAGGTCGCCCAGGTGAGCGAGGATGTGTGGACCGCGCGCGCGCTCGTCTTCCGGCTTCTGGCCGGCGACAAGGAGTTCGAGTTCGCCGTCGCCCACAAGCAGTTGCAGAACGCCGATGGGCGCTTCAAGGAACTGGCCGCGCTTCCCCTCGCTCCGGGCCAAACCGAGCGGATGGCCGCGGCGGAGGAGTTGCTGCGCACGCTGGTCGCCGGCATCGGCGACCTGGAAAAGGCCATGGCCGAGGTGGACAACATCCGGGACAAGCGCCTGACCCCCGTCGCCGTCGCCAGCGCCGCCAAGGCCAAGGAAATCCAGACGTCGGTGTCCGCCGATCAGGCGGCGCTCCGCGCCGACGCCATCGGCGCCGCTGGCATGGCCGAAACGGTGGCCCTGGTGCTGACCCCGGCCGCGCTGATGCTGGGCGCCCTGTTCGCCTGGGGCATCGGCCGCGGGGTGTCGCGCCCGGTGGTGGCGATGACCGCTGCGATGGCCAAGCTGGCCGACGGCGACACCGCGGCGGAGGTTCCGGCCGCCGGCCGCCGCGACGAGATCGGACGGATGGCCGCCGCCGTCCAGGTCTTCAAGGAAGGTCTCCTGCGCACCCGCGCCATGGAGGAGGAGGTGCGCCGCTCCCAGGAGCAGGCGGAGGTCGAGAAGCGCAACGCCCTGCGCCGGATGGCCGACGATTTCGAGGCGAGCGTCCGCGGCGTGGTGGCGCAGGTCTCGTCGGCCGCCGGCCACATGCGGGACAACTCCCGCCAGCTCACCGAAATGGCCGAGGACGGCCGCTCGCGCGCGGCCATGGTGATGGCCGCCGCCGAGCAGACCTCCGCCAACGTGCAGACCGTCGCCGCCTCGGCGGAGCAGATGACCAGCTCGATCGGCGAGATCTCTCGGCGCGTCGGCGAGGCCACGCAGGTCGCCCAGCGCGCCTCCTCCCGCGCCGAGGAGACAACGCGCAGCATCCAGGTCCTGGCCGAGCAGGCCAAGGGCATCGGCGACGTGGTCCAGCTCATCAACTCCATCGCCAGCCAGACCAACCTCCTGGCCCTCAACGCCACCATCGAGGCGGCGCGGGCGGGCGAGGCCGGCAAGGGCTTCGCCGTGGTGGCTCAGGAAGTGAAGAATCTCGCCAACCAGACGGCGAAGGCGACCGAGGAGATCAGCGCCCAGATCACCGGCATGCAGCAGGCGACCGGCGGCGCGGTGGACTCCATCGGCGAGATCGCCGCCGTGGTCGATCAGATCAACGAGATCTCCACCACCATCGCCGCCGCGGTGGAGGAGCAGGATGCCGCGACGCGTGAAATCGCCCGCAACGTCCAGCAGGCCGCCGTGGGCACCATGGAGATCTCCCGCACCATGGGCGGCGTCCAGGAGATGGCCGAGGGCACGGGCAGCGCCGCCAAAGAGGCGCTGACCGCCGCCGATGGCCTGTTCCGCGACAGCGAACGCCTCTCCACCGAGGTCGACCGCTTCATCCGGCAGGTGCGGGCCGGCTGACCGGGACGTAAAAATGGGGCCGTGCCCACCGGCACGGCCCCCTACTTGTGGCCCTGCGACTGGATCAGTAGTCCATGTCGGCACCCGGTGCCGGGGCCGCCGGCTTCTTCTCGGGCAACTGGGCGACCATCGCCTCGGTGGTGATCAGCAGGCCGGCGACCGACGCCGCGTCCTGCAGCGCGGTGCGCACCACCTTGGCCGGGTCGATGATGCCGGCCTTGACCAGATCCGCCCACTCGCCCTTGTAGGCGTCGTAGCCCCACTCGTAGTCGCCGCTGTCGGCCAGCTTGCCGACCACGATGGAGCCATCGACCCCGGCGTTGGTGGCGATCTGCCGGACCGGGGCGGTCAGCGCGCGGCGCACGATGTCGATGCCGACGCGCTGGTCGTCGTTGGCGGGCTTCAGCCCGTCGAGCACCGCCACGGCACGGGCCAGCGCCACGCCGCCGCCGGGCAGGATGCCCTCCTCCACCGCGGCGCGGGTGGCGTGCACGGCGTCGTCCACCCGGTCCTTGCGCTCCTTCACCTCCACCTCGGTGGCGCCGCCGACGCGGATGACGGCCACGCCGCCGGCCAGCTTCGCCAGCCGCTCCTGCAGCTTCTCGCGGTCGTAGTCGCTGGTCGTTTCCCCGACCTGCACCTTGATCTGGGCGACGCGGGCGGCGATGGCCGCCTTGTCGCCGGCGCCGTTGACGATGGTGGTGTCGTCCTTGGTGATGACGACCTTGCCGGCGCGGCCCAGCATGTCGATGGTGACGCTGTCGAGCTTGATGCCCAGCTCCTCCGACACGACCTGCCCGCCGGTGAGGATGGCGATGTCCTCCAGCATGGCCTTGCGGCGGTCGCCGAAGCCGGGCGCCTTCACCGCCGCGACCTTCAGGCCGCCGCGCAGCCGGTTGACCACCAGCGTCGCCAGCGCCTCGCCCTCGACATCCTCGGCCACGATCAGCAGCGGCCGGCCGGACTGCACCACCGTCTCCAGCACCGGGATCAGCGACTGGATGCCCGACAGCTTCTTGTCGTGGATGAGGATGTAAGGATCCTCCAGCTCCACCTGCATCTTGTCGGCGTTGGTGACGAAGTAGGGGCTGGTGTAGCCGCGGTCGAACTGCATCCCCTCGACCACGTCCAGCTCGGTCTCCAGGCTCTTGGCCTCTTCGACCGTGATGACGCCCTCGTTGCCGACCTTCTCCATCGCCTTGGCCAGCATGGCGCCGACCTCGCGGTCGCCGTTGGCGGAGATGGTGCCGACCTGGGCGATCTCCTCGTTGGTGGTCACCTTGCGGGAGCGGGCCTTCAGCTCCGCCACCACGGCCTCGACCGCCAGATCGATGCCGCGCTTGAGATCCATGGGGTTCATGCCGGCGGCCACCGACTTGGCGCCTTCGCGCACGATGGCCTGGGCCAGCACGGTCGCGGTGGTGGTGCCGTCACCCGCCAGATCGGCGGTCTTGGAAGCCACCTCGCGCACCATCTGCGCGCCCATGTTCTCGAACTTATCGGCCAGTTCGATCTCCTTGGCGACCGTCACACCGTCCTTGGTGATCCGCGGGGCGCCGAACGACTTCTCGATGACGACGTTTCGGCCCTTGGGGCCCAGCGTCACCTTCACCGCGTCGGCCAGGATGTCGACGCCGCGCAGCATCTTCTCGCGCGCGGCGGCCGAGAACTTCACGTCCTTCGCAGCCATATCCGGATCCTCCCCTTACGCCGCCTTGCGCGCCGGCTCGGCCACACCCTCGATGATGCCGAGGATGTCGCTCTCCTTCATGATCAGCAGGTCTTCCCCGTCGATCTTCACCTCGGTGCCCGACCATTTGCCGAACAGCACCCGGTCGCCGGGCTTCACGTCCAACGCCACGAGCTTGCCGGAGTCGTCGCGGGCACCCGGCCCCACGGCCAGCACCTCGCCCTCCTGAGGCTTTTCCTTGGCGGTGTCGGGGATGATGATGCCGCCGCGGGTCTTGGTGTCGGACTCGACCCGGCGCACCAGCACGCGGTCATGCAGTGGTTTGAACGTCATGATGGGACACTCCTTGCGTCAAGCGAATGTCGTCTGGCTTTCCAGCACCCCCGCTCCGGGGCGGCGCTGTCGATGCGACGGTGATTTATTCGAAGATCCAGCGGACGTCAAGATATTTTGTTTGATGATTTCTTGGGCCTCACTTGGTTTTACTTGGACATAAGAAGTCGCCCGGCCCGGAGGTCGGGCCGTTCCGGCACATCGTCGATGGGGATTGGTCGCCGGCCGCGGCGATCAGGCGGGTGTCGGGGGCCGGGCGGAAGGGTCGGTCGTCAGCATCGCACACATCCTCCGTGGAGCAACATGCAGGACACCGCCGCGCCCGCGAGAGGGCGCGGCCTGGGGGTCGGTCGCCAGCCCCGCGAGCGGCAGGCCGGCAGCGATCGGATGTGGTGAGGGCCGGGCGTCCGTCAAGAGGGGCCGGGACACTCCCGCCGCAGCGCTGTTCACCCGTCGGGATTTCATCAACGGGAGGAACGCATGACGGCCGACGGCGACCAGCGCGTCCTGGAGGATCTGCACGACCGCCTGACCGAAGACCCGCGGCTCGACGCCGCCGGGATCACGGTGCAGGGCACCGGTGGCGACGTCGCCCTGACCGGCACCGTCGCCGAGCGCGGCGCCCGGCGGATCGCGGAGGACATCGCGTGGTCAGTGTCCGGCGTCGGCCATGTGAGCAACGACTTGCGCGTGCAGCGCCCCGACGGCGACGACCGCAGCGCCTACGCCGCCGCGACGCCCGTCAGCATCCCCGGCCTGGACGGCCGACCCGGCCACCGCGCCTCGGTCCGCCCCACCAGCGGCGCCGTCACGGACACCGGGGCACCGACGGGCCACACCGCGAAGCGTGGTCCGTAGTCCGCTCCAGCCGCGTCCCGGCAAAGCCCGCCGCGGCAACGTCGGTGCACAGCTCCGACCATTCGCAGCCGGCGCAGGCCGCGCGGAGCGTGCCGTCGCGGAAGGCCGCGCGCAGCCGCTCCAGAAGCGCCGGGGACAGGTCGAGCCGGTCGCCCGGGGCGAGGACGCGGCCGAGCAGCGTGCCGACCGCCAGCGCTGCCGCCCCGTCGCGATCGCGGATGCGGCCGAGCCGGCAGTGGGCCTCCGGGTCGCACAGCAGGGGCGCGCAGACATCGTCGGGACCGGAGACCAGCTCGATGCCCTCCCCCGCCGCCAGCCGCCCGATCACCCGGTCGTAGTTGGCGGTGAAGGCCGGGCTATAGCCGCGGCCGAGATAGGTCAGCATGCACAGCAGGTGATGGGCGCGCAGCCGCACCGTCACGCCGCACCCTCGATGCCCAGCAGCCCCGGCACGTCGAGGCCGAAGGCGGCGCCGTAGCGGTGCAGCGCCGCCTCGGTGTCCGGATCCAGCGCGATCCCGTCGCGCGCAGCGCGGGCGGCGTGCTCGCGCTCCGGGTCGCCGGGGATGAGCACGCGGTCGGTGCCGGGGGCCGGCGGAGTCCCTTCGATGTAGTCGAGTGCCGCGTCGGCCAGCGCCTCCCACCCGGTCTCGGCGACGCGGGCGGGGTCGAGCACGAAGGCCAGGGCGTTGTTGACCACCCGCCCCGGCCGCAGATTCTCCGGCAGCGCCGGCAACCCGCCCACCAGCGCCCCGGCCAGCACCTCGCAGGCCAGGGCCAACCCGTAGCCCTTATGCCCGCCGAAGGGCAGGATGGCGCCGGTCGGCTCGCGGAACATCACGCCGGGATCGCGGGTCGGCAGCCCATCCGGATCGATCAACAGCCCGTCGGCGACCTCCACCCCCTTGGACGCCGCGACTCGGCACTTGTTGGCGGCGACGACGCTGGTGGCGAAATCGAGGATCATTGGCGGGTGGCCGGGGGTGCCGGGCACTGCCACGCAGATGGGGTTGGTGCCCAGCCGCGGCCGCGCCCCGCCATGCGGAGCCGCGAGCGGGCGGCTGACCGCGTTGACGAACCAGACGGCGACCAGCCCGGCCGCCACGCACTGCTCGCCGTAGCTGCCGACGCGCCCGATGTGGTGGGCGTGGCGCAGCGCCAGGATGCAGGCGCCGCCGCGGCGCGCCCGCTCGATCGCCAGCTCCGTCGCCTCCTTCGCGATCACCTGCCCGTAGCCGAAGCCGCCGTCCACCACCAGGAAGGGCGCGTCGTCGCGCAGGATGCGGGCGTGGCGGTTGGCGGCGAGATGACCGCGTTCCAGGCTGGTCATGTAGACCGCGATCTGGCACACGCCATGGCTGGCATGGCCCTTCGCGTCGGCCTCCACCAGGTTTCGGGCGACGGTCGCCGCCTCCTCGGGCTGGCTGCCGGAAGCGCGGAGGATGGCGTCGAGCGTCGCGATCAGCCGGTCGGGCGCGTACAGTCGGGGCATCGGGTCACTCACCAACGAAGACGAGAGGGGAAGGGAACGTGACGGAGACGGGCGAAGGCACCGCACGGCGGTGGGTGGTCGGGATCTCCGACCATATGATGGGTCCACCAACAATTGAAGCCGAGATCCTCGCGGGGCTGGCGGACATCGATTTCTTCGACACGCGGCGGGAGGAGGCGATGGACCCCGCGCGGCTGGAACGGCTCGACGCGCTGATGGTGTGGGGCGCCCCGGTGACCCGGCGCATCATCCCCCACCTGACGCGCTGCCGGGGCGTCGTCCGATTCGGGGTCGGCTACGACAAGGTCGACGTGGCGGCGCTGGCCGAGGCCGGCATCCCCTTCGCGAACAACCCCGATTACGGGACCGAGGAGGTGGCCGACCACGCGGTGGCGCTGCTCTTGTCGCTGCAGCGCCGGCTGTGGGAGCACGACGCCCGCTCCCGCACCTATGGTGCGACGTGGCAGACCAACACCCTGTCGCCGCTGCACCGCGGCTCGAAGGCCACGGTGGGCGTGGTCGGGGTGGGGCGCATCGGCACCGCCGTGGTCAACCGGCTGAAGCCCTTCGGCTACCGCATCCTGGGCCACGACCCCCACCAGCCGGCCGGGCACGAGAAGGCCGTCGGCTACACCCGCGTGCGGCACCTGGACGAGCTGCTGGCGGAAGCGGACATCGTCACCTTCCACTGCCCGCTGGACGCCACCACGCGGGGCCTGCTCGACGCCGCCCGGCTGGAGCGGTTCAAGCCCGGCGCCATCCTGGTGAACACCGCCCGCGGCGAGCTGCTGGCGGGGCTCGACCCGCTGGAGGCGGCCCTGCGCAGCGGCCGGATCGCCGCCGCCGGGCTGGACGTGCTGCCCAGCGAACCGCCCGCCCCGCACCCGCTGATCGATGCGTGGCGGGCGCGCGAGCCCTGGCTGGAGGGGCGGCTGGTGATCACCCCGCACAACGCCTTCCACTCCGACGCCGCGGCGCTGGAAATGCGCTCCAACGCCGCCTGGACCGTGCGGTTCCTGCTGGAGGACGGCGTCCTGCGCAACCGCATCGCGCCGTGACCCGGACGGGCGGGGGGCCTTGCGCCTCCCGCCCCGATGGCACACGATCATGCACAGGGTATGGTCATGGAGGATGGGATGCCGTCGACCGAAACCGCCACGGAGCGGGTGGTCACGCTGATGACCCCGACGGAGAAGGCCACGCTGGAGCTGAAGGCGCGGCAGGCGGGCGTGTCGGTCGGCGAATTCGTCCGCCGTTCGGTCGAAGCCTTTGATCCGGAGGAGGCCGCCCTGCTCACCGAGCTGGAGGCGTTGGCCGTCGAGCTCAAGCGCAGCAATGACGAGGCATCGGCGGCGCTCGACCGGGCTTTGGCAAGCATCGCCGAAACGCGCGCGCAGTTCGACCGGACCGCGGCATGAGCGCCATCAAGGACATCCTCGGCGGTTTGAAGACCGCCATCGAACTGAACGGCAAGGTGGTTTCCGTCGCCAACGCGGTGGAACGGATGACCACTGACATGCGCGACCTCGACCGCCGGGTCGTGCGGCTGGAAACCATCGTCGAATTCGCCCGCCCCGATGGTGCCGTTCTGCGGATTGCGACCAAGCCGGGAAACGAGCCGCCCACCGGGCGGTGACCCGCAGGCGCATGACCGGCCGCGGCGACTCGCCCCGGCCCGCGTCGCGCGGTTTTGCTTGATTGTCACCCGAAAAAGCGTCAGAGGATTTCATCCGCTGGCTGTCTTTCGGCGCGCCCGCTCGTCGTCCGCGCATCATTGTGCGGGTGGGTGAGGCGTCAGTCGCAGCAATGTCACGACCGCGCAATGATGCCGCAGAGGCGAACTTTACCCTTTTCTTGAAAAACGCCTTTCATTATCCATGACAAGAATTCCGTGTTCCAGGCGGCCGGTCCCGCATTATAGGCCGCCGCTCCCGACGGCGATCGGAATGGAGGGTTGAAGGTGTTGAAGATCTTGAGAGGTGGGCCGGCGATCCGCTTCCTGCTCGGTTTTTCGGCAATGGTTGCCGCGACTTTCATCGCCTTGGCGACGATCTTCTACGACGCGCAGTCCGAGACGGAAATAAACGGATCCCGGTACGATCGAATCGTGCTCGGCAAGGATCTGATCGCGGACATCCTGCCGCCGCCGGCCTATGTGATCGAAGCCTATCTGATGGCGACCAAGCTGAAGGAGGCGGACGCCGCCTCCGCCCAGCCCTACGTCGCCCGGCTGCGGACGCTGGAGAAGGACTACGCCGACCGGCATGCCTTCTGGACCGGGGCGGGGCTGTCCGGACGGATCGGCGAGCTGATGCTGCGGACCTCGGACGGCCATGTGCGGGCCTTCTTCAAGGCGGTCAACGAGCGGCTGGTGCCGGCGGCGACCCAGGGGCGCGGCGACCGGGCCGAGGCCTACACGGCCGTATCGGCCGCCTACGAGGCGCACCGCCGGGTGGTCGATGAGATCGTGACCCTGGCCCAGGCCGAGCTGACCACGCAGGAGACGGCGGCACGGGCGGTGCAGTCCTATTACGCCACTCTTCTGGCGGCGGCGATCGGCGGCGGCCTGACCGTGCTGGCGGTGGCGCTGTGGCTGCTCTACGCCGGGCTGGTGCAGCCGATCGCCCGCATGGCCGGAACCATGACCCGCCTCGCCGAAGGCGACGATTCGGTTTCCGTGGAGGTGATGCCGGGACGCGGCGAGCTGGCCCGCCTGACCCAGGCGGTGGAGCGGCTGAAGCACACGGTGGCCGCCGCCTTCCGCCAGAGCCAGATGCTCGACCAGATGGCGGCCCATGTCATGATGGCGGAAGGGCCGGACCTGACCATCACCTACGTCAACAAGGCCAGCCAGGAGCTGCTGAAGCGGCTCGAGGCGCACCTGCCGGTGCCGGCCGAGAGCGTGCCCGGCAAGAGCATCGACATCTTCCACAAGCACCCGCAGGGCGCCCGGGCCATTCTGAAGGATGCGTCACGCCTGCCCCACACCACCCGGATCCGCATCGGCGACGAGGTGGCGCAGCTCCGCGTGTCCGCCATCCGCGACCGCCAGGGCAACTACGCGGGGCCGCTGCTCACCTGGGAGCTGGTGACCGAGCAGGTGCGCATGGCCGAGAGCTTCGAGCGCGAGGTCGCCGCCGTCATCGCCCAGGTGGTCGAGGCTGTGCAGAGCATCCACGCCTCCTCCGACGGCATGGCCCGGCGGCAGGAGACCGGGGCGTCGCGCTCCATGGTGGTCGCCGATGCGGCGGCCGAGACCAACGGGCGCATCCAGGGCGTGGCCGCCGCGGCCGAGGAGCTGACCGCCTCCATCGCCGAGATCGCGCGCCAGGTGTCCACCGCCGCCAGCGTCTCCGCCGCGGCGATGGCCGACGTGGACGGGGCGGCCGAGCAGATCGCGCGGCTCGCCGCGGCGGCGTCGGAGATCGGGCAGGTGGTCAGCATGATCGGCCAGATCGCCAGCCAGACCAACCTGCTGGCGCTCAACGCCACCATCGAAGCCGCGCGGGCCGGCGAGGCGGGCAAGGGCTTCGCCGTGGTGGCGAGCGAGGTCAAGGCGCTGTCCAACCAGACGGCCCAGGCGACCGAGCAGATCACCGCCCAGATCGCCGCCATCCAGGCGGAGACCGGGCACGCCGTCGACAGCTTCGGCCGGGTGCGCGAGGTGATCGCCTCCGTCAACGAAATTTCCTCCAGCATCGCCGCCGCCATCGAGGAGCAGACCGCCGTCACCGGTGAGATGACCCGGAGCGTGGCCGGCGTGTCCAGCGACATGGCGCGCGTCAACGGAAGCATCGGCGAGGTGACGATGAACGCCATCCGTTCCGGGGCCGGGGCCATCGACGTGATGTGGTCGGCCGAAAGCCTCAAGGAGGCGTCCGACCGGCTCGACCGTGCGGCCGCCTCCTTCCTGTCGCGCATCCGCGCTTGAGCACCGGGAGCACACTGCGATGAGCCTGAACCATTCCCTGCGGCAGGAGGGCGGCGCCCTCGTCGTCGCCCTGTCCGGATCCTTCACCTTCAGCGAGCACAATGCCTTCCGCAAGGTGATCGAGGAGGTCACCGCCACCCAGCCCAAGCACGTGACCGTCGATCTGGAGAAACTGACGCGGGTCGATTCCGCCGGGCTCAGCATGCTGGTGCTGCTGCGCGACCGGGTGGGCAAGGGCGGCGGCACGGTGCAGCTCCGCCGCCCGCCGGCGCAGGTGGCGCGCATCCTGGACGTCGTCGATTTCAGCCAGCTCTTCGAGATCCTGCGCTGAGAGAAGGCTGACGCGCCCATGCCCATCGACCGGGCCATCGCCCTGGGCGCCGGGCCACCCGAACTGGTGCCGCCCTCCGCCCCCCTGGGAAGCGTCCATCTCGACCCGGAACTTCCGGGGACGGGGCATGGAGCCCTGCCCTCGCCATGGCCGCCGCACCGCGCCCTGCTGGCGCTGGCGCTGGCCGCCCGCACCGTGGCCACCAGCCGGCTGCCCGACGATCTCGCCCGGTGGGGACGGACGCACCGGCTGTGGGCGGAGGACGCGGCCACCACCGTCGAGACGGCGCTGGCCGAGGCGCTGACCAACGCGGTGGTCCATGGCTGTCTGGACCTGCCGGGCATGGCCGCCTTCCAGCCCGATCCGCAGACCTATTTCGACGCGGTCGACGCCGGGCTTGCGGACGACCGGCGTGGGTTGCGCCCGGTGCTCGTGGTGGTCCGCCGCTGCGCCGGCCTCACCGTGGTGCATGTCTCCGACCGCGGCGCCGGCTTCCGGCCGGCCACGGCCGGGCCGGGTATGGCCGTTGCGGTGTCCGGACGCGGCCTGGCGCTGATGCGCGGTCTGACGCGGCGGATGCGTCTGTCCGACGGTGGCCGGCGCGCCAGCCTGTGTTTCCCGCGCGTGGAGTGCGAGCCATGACCGCCGTCGATTCGCTGCCGCACGGCGCCATGGAGCAGGCGGTCATCCTGATCGCCGACGACCACCCCATCAACCGCACCCTGATCGTCACCGCGCTCGGCAAGGCGGGGTTCCGCCGGCTGCTGGTCGCCGGGGACGGGTGCGAGGCGCTGACCATGGCCGAGGCCAGCGTGCCCGACTGCATCGTTCTGGACATCATGATGCCGCAGATGGACGGCTGGACCGTCTGCCGCACGCTGCGCGCCGACCCGCGCTTCCAGCACGTGCCGATCATCGTTCAGTCCGCCCTGTCCAGCGCGGAGGACCGGCGCATGGCCTTCGCGCTCGGCGCCTCGGACATGGTGTCCAAACCCTTCGACCCTCAGGAGCTGATCGCCCGCGTGCGCGTGCACGTCGCCAACCGCCTCCTGTCGACCGGGCTGCTCGCCTACCGGGAGCGGCTGAACAGCGAGCTGCAGGAAGCCCGCGCGGTGGCGGAGGCGCTGCTGCCCGAACCCGGCGATCTGGCGGTGCTCGCCGGCTGCGGGCTGGCGGTGGATTTCCACCACCGCTCCAGCTCCGAGGTGGGCGGCGACTATTTCGGCGCCTGGCCGACCAGCGACGGGCGGGTGGCGCTCTTCGTCGGCGACGTGTCCGGCCATGGGGTGTCGGCCGCCCTGCGCGCCTTCCGGCTGAACGCCCTGCTGGTCCCCTCGCCGCCCTTCATCGGCGACCTGCGGGCCACCGCCGCCCATCTCGACGACCGGCTGCACCGCTTCGGCCAGCGCGAGGCGCAGTTCGTGGCCGGCACGCTGGTGGTCTATGATCCCGCCCACGGCAACCTGCGCTATCTGGGTGCGGGCTTGCGCGACGGCATGATCCTCAAGGCCGGCGGCGGCATCGAGCTGCTCCCGATGTCCGGCATGCCCTTCGGCCTGTGTCCGGGCCTGACCAGGCCGGAGCGCGTTTGCAAACTGGACGCCGGCGACACGCTGCTGCTCTACACCGACGCGCTGGTGGAAAGCGCCGAATCGGCCGGCGCTCCCGCCGACGAGGGCGGTCTGGTGCAGTGGGTGGCCCGCACCCTGGACCGCATCGGCCGCGATGAGCCGGAACGGCTGGCGACGCGCATCGCCACCACCTTCCTGGCCGATTTCGGGGCGGGCGTGCAGGACGACCTGCTGGTGGTCAGCGCCCACGCGCGGCCAACACCGTAAGGCCGCGCCGCCGGCCCGACTGGCGTTGCGCGGTTGTCAGGGGTGCGGACGATCATCTGGTCGGGGGAGGGGGCCGGTGCGATGATCACCCCGGCCTTCCTTCCGACCACACCGGACCCCAGCGCGATGCGGTTTGCCGCCAACCTCTCGATGATGTTCACCGAGCGCCCCTTCGTGGAGCGCTTCGCCGCCGCCGCCGCCGCCGGTTTCGACGCGGTGGAGTTCCTGTTCCCCTACGAGGAGCCGGCGGAGCGGCTGCGCGAGCTGCTCGACGCACACGGGCTGACCCAGGCGCTGTTCAACCTGCCGCCGGGCGATTGGGCGGCGGGGGAGCGCGGCATCGCCGCCCTGCCGGGCCGTGAGGCGGAGTTCCGGGAGGGCGTCGTACGCGCGCTGTCGTACGCGCGTACGCTGGGCTGCGCGCGGCTGCACTGCATGTCCGGGCTGGTGCCGGCGGGGACGGAGCGGGAGGCGCTGCTGCCGCTCTACACCGCGAACCTCCGTTGGGCCGCCGCCGCCTGCGCCGACGCCGGGGTGACGCTGCTGGTCGAGCCGATCAACGGGCGCGACATGCCCGGCTACCTGATGAACAGCACGACCCTGGCCCGCCGGGTCATCGGCGAGGTGGGGGCTGACACCCTGCGCCTGCAGCTCGACCTCTACCACGCCCAGATCAGCGAGGGCGACCTCGCCACCCGCATCCGCGCCAACGCCGACCTGACCGCGCATGTGCAGATCGCCGGCGTGCCGGAGCGGCATGAGCCCGACACCGGCGAGGTCAACCACCCCTATCTGCTGGGCGTTCTGGCGGAGACCGGCTACCGCGGCTTCATCGGCGGCGAGTACCGCCCGCGCGGCCGCACCGAGGACGGGCTGGGCTGGCTGGCGGCGTGGCGGCGGCTGGTGCCGGCGACCGGGGCGTAGCGCGACCCATGGATCTCCTCGGCCTGTTGTCGGCGATCCTGGCGGTCGTCGCACCGGTGATGATCGTCGCCGCCATCGGCTTCGCCTGGATCCGCGGCGGGCTGCCCTACGACAACGCCTTCATCACCACCTTCGCCATCAGCCTGTCGACGCCGTGCCTGGTGTTCACGGCGCTGGCCCGGGCGCGCATCGACCAGAGCGAGATGCTGGCGGTGACGACGGCCGCGGCACTCTGCATGGCGGGTGCGGCGCTGATCTCCTGGCCGCTGCTCGCCGCGGCCGGGCTGCGGCGCAGCGTCTATCTGCCCGCCATGGCCTTTCCCAACGCCGGCAACCTGGGCATCCCCATCTGCCTGTTCGCCTTCGGCGAGCTGGGGTTGAGCTACGCGGTGCTGTTCATGGCGGTGCTGGCGGTCGCGCAGTTCACCATCGGCCCGGCGGTCGCGGCCGGGCGGCCCGACCTGCGGATGCTGCTGCGCACGCCGGTGCTCTATGCCGTGGCGGCCGGGCTGGCGGTCCAGCTGGGCGGGCTGCATCTGCCGGCGTGGCTGGCCAACACCACGAAGATCCTGGGCGACTGCGCGGTGCCGCTGATGCTGTTCTCACTGGGGGTGGCGCTCGCCCGCCTGCGGCTGCGCGGCGCGTTGCGGGTGCTGGCGGTGTCGGCGCTGCGCATCGGGCTGGGGGCGCTGGTGGGTGTGGCGGTGACCTGGGCGATGGGGCTGGAAGGCGTGCTGCGCGGCGTGGTCATCGTGGAAAGCGCCATGCCGGTGGCCGTGTTCAACTATCTCTGGGCGCTGCGCTACAACAACGGGCCGGAGGAGGTGGCCGGCATGGTGATGGGCTCCACCGTGCTGTCCTTCCTCACCCTGCCGCTGCTGCTGGCGGTGTTGCTGTGAGGCCGGCACGCTGCACGGCCGGCCGTCAGGGCCGCGACCGCCGTCTGACGGACAGCATAAAGCCTGACGTGTCAGGCTTTATGCTTGATAGCTGTCAATCGCGGTAGGGTGAGGTTTCGATCGCGGCGTTCAGGTCCTTGTAGAAGGACGAGTCCGGCTTGAGCTTGTCCGTGGCACCCTCCGGCTTCACCGGCCGCTTCCCCAGATACCAGTGCACGAGGTTGAGCAGGCGCGTGAGGTCGCCGCGCTCCACCGCGGTTTCCAGCGTGCGGAGCGCATCCTTGGTCTGCTTGCTTTGGTTGAAATGGCGGCGCTGGCGGTATTTGGCGATCGCCTGCCGCACCAGCGCGGTCAGCCCCGGCCCCTGATCGTCACGGCCCGGCACATACTCGATGATGAATTCCGGATACATGAACTGCGAGCGCTTGACCGCGAATTCGTTGGTCCAGCATCCCGTCTGGAACATGTTGTACCAGCTCGTGACGTCGTAGCCCTTGGTGTAGACGGAATGAAACTCCGGCTTGTCGTGGAAGGCGGTGCGCCGGTACTTCTTCTGGTCGAGCAGGTAGCGCGCCATGAATTTGTGATCGATGCGACCGAGCAGGACGCGGGCGAGGATGGCGTAGCGGGAATGCTGACGACCGTCCTCGCGCCGGCAGCCGCATTCATAGTCCAGGCATCTCGGACAGGCGCCATAGGTCATGGTCTTGCCGAAACTGTCCGAGAAATAGGTCGCCTGCCCCGAGAAGCCGTAGGCGTGCGGCTTGGTGATTCGGATCACCCCGGACATGTTGTCGAAGTTGTTGGTGTCGATCCCCAGGTCCGGCCGGAAGCCACCGACGACGATGTAACCCATCTTCTCTTCGGTGGTGCCGTGGAACAGCAGGCACTCGCCGATGTTGCGGTCGATCTCCGGCAGGTTGGCGAGCGCGCAGGCGGAATCGGTGCGGTGCGGGGCCGACCAGGTGACGTGGCTGGCAAAGCCCGCGCGCAGCGCGTTGCCGTCGCGGGGGAACGCCGCGAGCAACCCGTCGCGCGTCTTGCCGTACCATTGCCAGAGGGGGAGATTCCGCACCACGCGGATGCTGCGGATGGTGATGGGCTGGGAGCGTGGCGGCTGCGGCCCGCCGTCCTGCCCTTCGCGCAGGCGGCGCTCGGCGGCGGCGCGGATCAGCGGGGTGGATTTCGGATCGCGGGTCAGATCGCCGGCCCGGTTCATGCGGGTGATCTCGCGCAGCGAGGACTGCGCCGGCTTGGCCAGGATGCAATGGTCGATGTAGCCCTTGAGACAGCGGTACGCCTCGGTGGAGGGGTCGAGCGGCGCCCAGTACTGGTGTGAATCGGTCGCCTCGTCGATCTCCGACAGATCGATCGCCTCCTTCGTGGCGATTCTCGTCCAGCCGGTCCCCGGCCAATAGTCGGGCGTGCTCACCAATCCTGCCTCCCGCCGGCGGCGTCCGGCCGCCCTCCCCGTCCGATCGGGGCATGAGGCCGCATGCATCCGTAGGCCGTCAAGCCGGATCATGCGCTCTCGAAGCCCGCCACCCCGGCGAGCATCAGGACCGGCAACCGGGCCGCCGAGGCGGCGCGCTGTCAGAACCGATGGGAGGGCAGCAGGTGGTTGGCCACCGCGTTGTTCAGGTCGGTGTTGCGGAAGGGCTTGACCAGGAGCGGGCGCTGCCGGTGCCCCTCGGGCAGCGCGTCCACCCCGTGCCCGGTGGTGAACACGAAGGGAATACTGCGGCTGGCGAGCGCGTCCGCCACCGCGTCCACCCGCTCGCCGCGCAGGCTGACGTCGAGCAGGGCGCCATCGAAACCGCCCTGCTCCACCAGCCCCAGCGCCTTGGCCACGGTCGGCGCCGGCCCGACCACGCGGATGCCCAGGGTGATCAACAGATCCTCCACGGCCAGGGCGACCAGAGGCTCATCCTCGACGACCAGAAGGGCCGGCCCCGGGGGCGTTCGATCGGGCATCGGGTGGCTCACTCACTCTCAACGACAGCGATGATCAAGCGGGGCTCCGCCGCTGGCCGACGGGTGTCCGCCATTGTGGAACCAACGGCCAGCCATTGGTTCTGCCGATAACCATCGCCGGTGTGCGATCAAATCGCAATGCGCTTTTCGTCAGAATGCGGCGAACGGTGACAGCGGGCGCGCGCGGCACGCGTCACCCCGGCACGCGGCCCTCCCGTCGGCGCAGCCGCCAGTGACGCCACAGCGCGCTTCCCACCGGCCACAGCAGCACCGTGATGGTCACCACACCGAGGGTTGCCGAGATCGGCCGCTCGAAGAACACCAGCGGGTCGCCGTCGGCCTTGATCATCGAGGTGACGAAGGTCTCCTCCAGCATGCTGCCGAGCACCAGCCCCAGGATCGCCGGCGCCACCGGAAAGCCGTTCTCCTCCAGCAGGAAGGCGGCGACACCGAACACCAGCATCAGCAGCACGCCGAACACCGTGTTGTTGATGGCGAAGGACCCGACGACGCAGAAGACCAGGATCACCGGCATCAGGATGTTGCGCGGCACCCGCAGGATGTTCGCCGACAGGCGGATGGCGGCCCAGCCCAGCGGCACCATGATCAGGTTCGCCAGGATGAAGACCAGGAAGATGGCGTAGATGTTCTGCGGGTTGTTGAGGAACAGCGACGGGCCGGGGTTAAGCCCCTTCATGTACAGCACACCGATGGCGATCGCCGTGATCGAATCGCCGGGAATGCCGAAGACCAGCGCCGGGATCCAGGCGCCGGCCAGCGCGCTGTTGTTGGCGGCACCGCTCTCGACGATGCCCTCGATGTGGCCGGTGCCGAACTTCTCCGGCTCGCGCGAGAATTTCTTGCTCATGGCGTAGGACAGCCAGGCCGCCATGTCCGCCCCCGCCCCCGGCTGGATGCCGATGACGGTGCCGAACAGGCTGCCGCGCAGGATGCCGGCCTTGTAGCGCCGGGCCGTCGCCACGATCCCCTCGAAGACGCCGCTCAGCCGGCCCTGCACCATGCGCAGCGGCGGGTCGGTGTCGGCGCAGAAGCGCAGCACCTCCGACACCGCGAACATGCCGACCATCACCGGAATCAGGCTGATGCCGCCCATCAGCTCGGCGTTGCCCAGCGTGAAGCGCGGGTAGCCGGCCGGGTTGTCCAGCCCGACGCAGGCCACCAGAAGCCCCAGGATCAGCATGATCAGGGCCTTGACCACGTTGGCGCTGCCGATGAACACGGCCGCCGACAGGCCCAGCACAACCAGCCAGAAATACTCGAAGGAGGAGAATTTCAACGCCACCTCGGCCAACGCCGGGGCGCCGACGATCAGCACCGCGGTTCCGATCAGCCCGCCGATGGCGGAAAACACCAGCCCCGCCCCCAGCGCCTGATGCCCCCGCCCCTTCAGCGTCATGGCGTAGGCTTCGTCGGTGTAGGCGGCCGAGGCCGGCGTGCCGGGGATGCGCAGCAGCGCCCCCGGGATGTCGCCGGAGAAGATGGCCATCGCCGTCGCCGTGACGATCGCCGCGATCGCCGCGATCGCCGGGATCGGATCCATGAAGAAGGTGATCGGCACCAGCAGGGCGGTGGCCATGGTGGCGGTCAGGCCGGGGATGGCCCCCACCGCCATGCCGAAAACCGCGGAGCCCAGAATGACCAGCATCACCTGCGGCTGGAACACCAGCTGGGCGGCCAGCCACGCGTTGTGGATCAACTCGGGCATGCGCTCACCCCCTCACCACGCGATGCCCTGCAGCCAGCCCCAGGGCAGCGGCACCCGCAACAGCTTGTAGAAGACGACATGGATGATCAGCGTCGCCACCAGCGCCACCGGAAGCACCAGCAGCGGTCGCACATCGAGGGCCAGGAACAGGGCCGACAGGATCAGCAGCGACAGCGGGATGAAGCCCACTTTGTCGGACACCGCCACATAGAGCGCCAGCCCGCCGATCACCAGCCCGACGTTGAGCAGGTGGCGCGGCGAGCGCAGCCACGCCCCCGGTTGCACCCAGGCGGCGCGGCGGTCCTGCAGCCCGCGCAGCACCAGCACCGCCGAGCAGACCAGCAGCAGCCCCGCCAGCAGCGAGGGGAAGGCTGCCGGCCCGATGTCCTGGCCCGGGATGGTCGGGTAGTCCTTCACCGCGAACAGCACCGCCAGCGCCAGCAACGCCAGCAGGGCGCCGCTCAACGCGTCGTTCACCTTCATGACGCGCTCCCTCCCCGCGACCGCCGGACGGTCCTACTTCGCCAGCCCGATGGACTTCATGATGGAGCCGAGATCGGCGTCGTTCTTCTCCATGAAGGCGGCGTAGTCCTGCGGCCCCATCCACGCCGTGCCGAACCCGCGCTGGCCCATGAAGTCCTTGAACTCCTTGCTCTCGTGCGCCTTCTTGATGGTGGCGACGAGCTTCTCGGCGATCTCCGGCGGCAGCCCCTTGGGGCCGCCGATGCCGCGCCAGGTGCCGACTGAGAACTCGACCCCCAGCGCTTCCTTGATGGTCGGCACGTCGGGGGCCGACGGGCTGCGCTGCGCGTCCATGATCAGCAGGTTGCGGACCTTGCCGGCATCGACCATCGCCTTGGCCTCGGGCAGCGACACGCTGGTGATCTGGATGCCGGACGCCACGAGGTCCTGGAGCGCCGGGGCGGAGCCCTGGCTGGGCACCCACTGGACGCTGTTGGGATCGGCCCCGGCGGCCGACATCATGCCGGCGGCGGCGAGATGCCAGATGCCGCCCTGGCCGGTGCCCGACGCCTTCAGCCGCTTGCCCTCCTTGGCCGCGGCGACCACGTCCTTAGCCGTCTTGTAGGGGCTGTCGGCGGCGACCTGGAGACCGGCCGGATCGACATTCACCAGGGCCAGCGGCGTGTAGTCCTTGTGGGTGAGCGGGGTCAGGTTGACCCAGTGCATCATGTTGATCTCGATGGTCACCATGCCGACGGTGTAGCCGTCGGCCGGCGCCGACGCGATCGCCTGATGGCCGACCACGCCGCCGCCGCCGGTGCGGTTCACCACATTCACCGGCTGGCCCAGATCCTTCTCCATCAGGGTGGCGATGGTGCGGGCCACCGCGTCGGTGCCGCCGCCGGCCCCCCACGGGACGATGAAGGTGATCGGCCGCTCCGGCCAGGCGGCCTCGGCCTGGGCCAGGGGCAGCGCCGCGGCGGCGGCCAGCAGGGCAGCGCCGAAGGCGGCGCGGATCGTGGATATCCTCGACATGGGGTTCCCTCCTTGGTTTCTTTTGGGACAGGGTGGGGGTGGATCCGGGTGGGGAGCCGGCCGGCCCGTCAGGGCATCAGCGAGCCGCCGTTGACCTCGACCACCTGGCCGGTGACGTAGCCGCTGAGCGTGTCGGAGGCGAGGTAGAGATAGGCGCCGACGCAGTCGTCGCCGGTGCCCGGCCGCGCCATGGGGATGCCGCGGGTCATTGCCTCCATCTGCGCCGGCGTGCTGTGACGTTCGTGGAAGGCGGTGGCGATCAGGCCGGGCGCCACCGCGTTGACGCGGATGCCGTCGCCGACCAGCTCGCGGGCGAGGCCGCGGGTGAAGGTGCTGACGAAGCCCTTGGACGCGGCGTAGAGCACCGCCCCCGGCCCGCCGCCGTTGCGCGCGGCGACCGAGCTGGTCGTGATGATGAAGCCGCCGCCGGCCCGCCGCATCCAGGGCACCACGGCGCGCGAGGCGTTGATCACCTGCCGGATGTTGAGGTCGACCACCTCGTCGATCAGCGCATCGTCGCTGGTCTCGACGGGGCAGCGGCGCACCATGCCGCCGGCGTTGTTGATCAGCCCGTCGATGCCGCCGAAGCGGGCGGCGACCGCCGCCACCAGCCGGTCGGCCGCACCCCGCGCTGCGACGTCGGCCTGGAACGCCTCCGCCTCGCCGCCGGCGGCGCGGATCCGGCCCAGCAGCTCCTGCGCGGCCTCGGCGCTGGCGTTGTAATGGACCGCCACGCGCGCGCCCTGGGCCGCGAACGCTTCCGCGACCGCCGCACCGATCCCGGTCGAGGAGCCGGTGACCAGCACCGACTTTCCGGACAGATCGGGAATCCTGATCATTCTCTGCTCTTTCCCTGCTCGCCGCATCGGCGGGATGGATTGTTTGTCCGTCCCGCGAACTGTTGTGCGTTGACTGATATACTAGTATGACCTAAAAACCAAGAAGGAATTGCGCCCCCCGTCGCACAGCGAGGACAGCATGAAGACCGACATCCGACAGGCCTATCACCCCGAAACCGCCAAGGCGCTGGACACCGCCGGCCTGCGCCGGCACTTCCTCGTGGAGACGCTGTTCGAGCCCGGCGCCATCACCTTCACCTACAGCCATGTCGACCGGCTGATGATCGGTGGTGCGGCGCCGCTCGCCGAGTCGCTGGAGCTCACAGCACCCCCGGCCATCGGCACCACCAGCTTCCTGGCGCGGCGCGAGCTGGGGGCCTTCAACGTCGGCGGCCCCGGCCGGGTCACGGTGGACGGGCAGACCTTCGATCTCGACACGCGCGACGCCATCTACATCGGCCTGGGTGCGGAAGGGGTGCGGTTCGAGAGCGTGGACGCCGGCAACCCCGCCCGCTTCTACATCCTGAGCACCCCCGCCCACCGCCGCTGCGAGACCCGCCTCATCAAGCGGGCCGAGGCGAAGACCATGCATGTCGGCGACATCACCAACTCCAACAAGCGGGTGATCGCCCAGTACATCCTGCCCGGCGTCTGCGACAGCTGCCAGCTGGTCATGGGCATGACCCAGCTTGAGCCCGGCAACATGTGGAACACCATGCCCTGCCACGTGCACGACCGGCGGTCGGAGGTGTATTTCTACTTCGACCTGCCGGCCCCGGCCCGCGTCTTCCACCTGATGGGCGAGCCGCAGGAGACCCGGCACATCGTGGTCGCCAACGAGCAGGCGGTGATCTCGCCGGGCTGGTCGGTCCATTCCGGTGTCGGCACCAGCGCCTACACCTTCATTTGGGGCATGGGCGGCGACAATCAGGACTACACGGACATGGACATGGTCCGCATGGAGGATCTGCGGTAACGCAGCCGTCGCGGACGCACGAAAAACCCGCCGGACCGCAAAGCCCGGCGGGTTTTTCCATGTATGGGGAGGAGTGACAGGCTCAGATGCGGCGGCTGGTCGGGCGCCGCTCCACCACGAAGCTGGGCCGTTCCCCCTGGGAGCGGCCGGCCTGCGGGCGCGGCGAGTAGCCGGAGCCACCGTGATCGCCGCCGGGCAGGTCGCGCACCCGGAAGATGCCGCGGTCCACGGGAAGGCTTTCCGCCAGCACGACGACCGAATTCAGAGAGACGGCGTCGCCCTCGCCGGGCGCACCGAAGGGACGCAGGCGTCCGGATTCGAGGAAGGTACGGACCTCGTCCGCGCTGCAGTCGAGCCAGCGGGCGGCCTGTTCCGTGGTCAGGGGCTGGTCGCGCATGGTCCTTCCTCCCGTGTTGCCGGCCCCATCATACCCGCGGCGGCGGTGAAGGGAACGGCCAATCCATCGAAAAAGCTGCCCGGGCGACCGCCACGCGGCGCGGGGCGAGTGTAGCAGTCCGGACCGCGGAATGCATGCCCGTTCTGCATGAACGACAACGCCGCGCACGGTACCGTGCGCGGCGTTGGAGCGATCAGAATGAGGAGGGAGGCGAGGGGGTGATGAGTTCGAGTGGTTTGGGTGATGCGCCCTGGTGACCTGGCGGCGACCTACTCTCCCACGTCTTGAGACGCAGTACCATCGGCGCTGAGGGTTTTCACGGCCGAGTTCGGGATGGGATCGGGTGTTTGGCCCCTCGCCATGACCACCAGGTCACCGGGGCGCACCGTGTCCGAACCACTCAACTCATCGCTTGCTCTCGCTTGGGGCTGTGTGTGTACCGAAGTTCTGTGCGTTTGTCGATGCTTTTCTTTGGGTCGATTGCGGTTTGTCGGTCGAAGGCTTGCCGCTGCGCGCGGGCTGGATCAAGCCGAACGAGCGATTAGTAGGGCTCAGCTTCACGCATTGCTGCGCGTCC
>OFDN01000516.1_pt1 | contig 31094 bp, 29 predicted proteins | sample 1520971 | NCBI WGS metagenome assembly OFDN01 (sample SAMEA94257418, study PRJEB24077) | hot springs metagenome | biome: Aquatic biome; feature: Geographical feature; material: Water | place: India | collected 2012-06-12 | depth 5 m | reverse complement strand
GGCGCCGCCCGTCGCGCTGCGGCCCGACCCGGCCTTGCGGCCGGCGCCGCTTCCACTCCGGGCGGAGTCGATGCCGCCGCCGCTTGGTCCAGGACCGGTGCCGCTCCCGTTGCGGGCGGAGGCCACGCCACCACCGCCGTCACCGGTTTCCGAGCCGCCGCCGCCGCCCGCCGGAAGCTGGATGATGCCGTCGCCCGGAACCGCGCCGCGTCGCCCGGCGGAGCCGCGCCGGGAGGCGCCGCCCGGATTCGTCGATTGGCTCCGTCCGGCGCGCCGGTGAACCCGTTTGGGGAGGCAACTGTGTCGACTCGGTACCGCTGACGGAGAATTGACCGAATTCCGATCAAATCCGACTTGTCGCCGATCGTTGGGGGTATTAGTTACCCAATGGTAAATGCCGCCTCACCGAATGAGCGGCGACGAGGAGGTGGTCGTGGCCCAGAAGACGGACCCTACCCATGTGACCGACCGGCCGGCGGCGCGTCGGATCATCACCATCGATCCTATCCCGTCACGCTGCGGCGCGTCGCTGGCGCCGCGCTCGCCGAGACGCCTGCGCGTCATGGTGGTGGAGGATGAGGTGATCGTCGCGCTCGCCATCAAGGAGACGGTTGAGGATCTCGGGCACGAGGTCTGCGGCTTGGCGCGCAGCGAGGCCGAGGCGCTGAGCCTCGCCGATACCGAGAGGCCCGACATCGCCCTGATGGACGTGCAACTCGCCGGCCCGGTGGACGGGGTGGAGGCGGCGCGGCGCCTGAGGGCCGATCTCGGCATCCGGTCGCTGTTCCTGTCCGGCTGCGCCGACCACGCCACCCTCGCCCGCCTGACCGCCAGCTACCCGCTGGGAGTCGTCCACAAGCCTTTTTCGAGCGCGCAGCTCAAGGTCGCTCTGGACCTTGCCTCCCGTCGGCTGCGGCTGCCGGCCGCTGTCCCGGCCGGCGTCTGAAAACCGCGTCCCGCGCGCCACCCCCGGTTCTGCCGTCACCGAGTGCCGGCTGTCCACATCGGATGCGGCCGGGAGCATCCGGCGCGGGAAAGTGGCCGCGTATCGCGCCAACGCCGCTCAACCGGTATTAGAAAATCTTTGATTTCGGAAGTAAACGACTCTTCATCATGCCGTCATGGCAGATCAGCCCCGCTCCGCGGGGTGTCGTTCATGATTCATTAAAGGCTGATTCGAAATTCTAGACAAGTAAATCGCACGAATACGTGCGATCAACGCCACGCACCGATTCCACGGCATGCCGTCAGCGCGCATGTCCGTCGCCAAGGTGCCGCAGATTGGCGGAAATCGGTCATGGCTAGCACAACCACGATGTCGCCGATCCTGAAGCAGATACTATGGGGTGGCAGCAGCATCTCACTCAACCTCGTTGCGGTCCATAAACGGGGTGATGGACGTTTCCGGCCGTTTTTCGATTCCCCCGAGCTCAACCGGACCATCCTCTTCAAGCATCCGAACTTCCACGAGCACAAGGCCCATGATGAGATGGCCCTGTGGAACAACGACATCGTGGACCAGAGTCAGTCGGAACGCCCGATCGAGACGGGTATCTATGCGCCCATGATCAATGACCGGCCGGAGGCCGGCGGCGAGGCTGTCTATCTCCGGATGAAGAACTGCGCCGAGCTGCTGCAGGAGAATTTCGGTGTCTCGGACACGGTGTCGGCGCGGGACATGGCGCTGTTGAGCGTCATCGACAACACGCCGTCGCTCGATCCCTTTCTTCTACGGACGTCGGTCGAAGACCGCAAGATTCCGTTCAATCACGCCCTTTGGAACATTTCGTCCCAGGAAGACGAGAAGATCCGAAACACCATAGCCGGTAAAATCCGGCCGATCATCGAGGTTGCCCTGTTCAGCGGTGCCGACAACATCTGGTCTTCGGCGCGGGTGGACGACTTTTTGAAAGCGATCTGGAACCCGGAACTGCCGGACGCGCAGGAGTTCGTCGCTTCCTTCGGGTTTGACCTTGTCGAAGCAAAGAACGTGTTCAACGCCTGGAAGGGCGTGACCTTTTACGAGCTTCAGGTCATGCGCGCCGGGCCGAAGGCGGTGGAGCTTCTGAAATGGCTGCGCTCGTCGCAGAGCGTTCCGCTCGATATCGCCTCGAACCGCATGTACGAACAGCAATTGACGATGTTCGTCGAGAAGATCGGCAACGATCTCGAAGCGGTTCTCCGCGACATCCGTATGGTCATAAGCGAATACGAGCAGTGCCTCGCTGACTTTCAGGCCGGCCGGCCCGAAAAATTCCGTGAATTCCTGCGCACGTGCCGGAGCAAATACTGGCTGATGGGGTACTGCGTCTCCGCGATCAACAGCGTCGCCCTCAGCTTTCAGCAGTACAGGCGGTACGCGTCGGCCGGCCGCCTGTTCTATCACCAGATGAACGAGATGCTGCGGCACATGGGGGTCGCGTTGGATCGACGCCGTGAACGTCCGCTGACCTTCTGACGGCGCCCGCGGGCCTACAGCTCCGCCACCTCGATCACCCCTGCCACGCTCTTCAGCGCGGCACGGCTCTGGGCGGTGAAGCTGAAGCCGCCGGGGAGCTGGATCTCCGCCTCCCGCAGCGCGTCCATTTCCACCAGAAGGTGGATGCGGCCCTTGCCGCGGCCGAACCGGTCGAGGATCGCCTTCAGGTGCGGCAACGGTGCGGCGTCGCGCACCACCACCCGCAGCCCTTCCGACACCGAGGCGACGGCCTCGTCCAGCGGCTTCACCTCGTTGCAGGTCAGCCGCACCTCCTCGCCGTTGAGCTGGGCATCGACGGTCAGCAGCACCGCCCGCCCCGCCTCCAGCAGCTCGCGCGACGAGGCCAGCGTCTCCGCGAAGCAGGTCACCTCGTAGACGCCGGACGCGTCGGACAGCGCCACGAAGGCGAAGCGGTTGCCGGATTTGGCCGTGCGCTCCTGCCGGTTGATGACGATGCCGGCCATGCGGTAGCGGGTCGAGCCGCCGCGCGCCATGGCAGTCTGAAGCTCGGCCGAACGCAGCACCTTCATGCGCGACAGCGGACCGGAGAAGGCGTCCAGCGGGTGGGCCGACAGGTAGAAGCCGATGGCGCCGAACTCGTGCTTCAGCTTGACCAGCGGCTCCCAGTCGGCGACCTGCGGCAGCTTCGGTTCCTTCAGCCCTTCGCCCGCTCCGCCGAACAGGTTGCCCATGCCGCTGTCGCGCTCGGCCGCCGCCGCCTGGGCATAGCGGATCAGCGTTTCCAGCGCGGCGTGCACCTGTGCCCGGTTGGGGTTGATGCTGTCGAAGGCGCCGGCGCAGGCCAGATTCTCCAACTGCCGCTTGTTCATGGACTTGAGATCCATGCGGCGGGCGAAGTCGAACAGGCTGCGGTAGGGGCCGTTCTTGCGCCGCTCCTCCACCAGCGTCCGCATGGCGGCGAGGCCCACGCCCTTGACCGCGGCCAGCGCGTAGCGGATGGCCTTCTCGCCGTCGCCCACAGCCTCCACCGCGAAGATGGAGTCGGAGCGGTTGATGTCCGGCGTCAGCAGCCGGATCTTCAGGCGGGTCAGCTCCTGGCGGAAGACGTTCAGCTTGTCCGTGTTGCCGAGGTCGAGCGTCATCGACGCCGCCATGAACTCCACGGGGTGGTTGGCCTTCAGATAGGCGGTCTGGAAGGCGACCAGCGCGTAGGCGGCGGCGTGGCTCTTGTTGAAGCCGTAGCCGGCGAACTTCATCACCTGGTCGAAGATCAGGCTGGCGCGCTCGGCCTCGACTTGGCGGGCGACGGCCCCGTCCACGAAGATCTTCCGCTGGGCGTCCATCTCCTCCTTGATCTTCTTGCCCATCGCGCGGCGCAGCAGGTCGGCGCCGCCCAGCGAATAGCCGGACAGCACCTGCGCGATCTGCATGACCTGCTCCTGGTAGATCATGATCCCGAAGGTCTCCTTCAGGATCGGCTCCAGGCTGTCGTGCATATAGTCGGGCTTTTCCTCGCCGTTCTTGACCTTGATGTATTTGGGGATGTTGTCCATCGGGCCGGGGCGGTAGAGCGACACCAGCGCGATGATGTCCTCCAGCCGGTTGGGCTTCAGCCGCTTCAGCACGTCACGCATGCCCGAACTTTCAAGCTGGAACACCCCGGTCGATTCCGCCCGTCCCAGGATGGCGTAGCTGCGCTCGTCCTCCAGAGGCAGATTGGACAGGTCCGGCGGCTCCGGGATCAGGTTCACCGCGGTCTGCAGCACCGTCAGCGTCTTCAGGCCCAGGAAGTCGAACTTCACCAGCCCCGCCTGCTCCACATACTTCATGTTGAACTGGGTGACCGGCATGTCGGAGCGCGGGTCGCGGTAGAGCGGTACGAGCTGGTCGAGCGGCCGGTCGCCGATCACCACGCCCGCGGCGTGGGTCGAGGCGTGGCGATAGAGACCCTCCAGCTTCAGCGCGATGTCGATCAGCCGCTTCACCGTCTCGTCGCCGTCGCGGGCCGCCTGGAGCATCGGCTCGCTGTCGATGGCCTGCTGGAGCGTGACGGGGTTGGCCGGGTTGTTCGGCACCATCTTGCAGATCTTGTCGACCTGCCCGTAGGGCATCTGCAGCACCCGCCCGACGTCGCGCAGCACCGCCCGCGCCTGGAGCTTGCCGAAGGTGATGATCTGGGCGACGCGGTCGTAGCCGTACTTGCCCTGGACGTAGCGGATCACCTCTTCGCGGCGGTCCTGGCAGAAGTCGATGTCGAAATCGGGCATCGACACGCGTTCCGGGTTCAGGAAGCGTTCGAACAGCAACCCGAAGCGCAGCGGGTCGAGGTCGGTGATCAGCAGCGACCACGCCACCACCGAGCCGGCGCCCGAGCCGCGCCCCGGCCCCACCGGAATGCCCTGCCGCTTGGCCCACTTGATGAAGTCCGACACGATCAGGAAATAGCCGGGGAACTTCATCCGCTCGATCACGTCGAGCTCGAACTCCAGCCGCTCGCCGTAGGTCTTACGCGCCTCGTCCTTTTCCGCGTCGGTCATGGCCGGGGTGAAGACGCTCTTCTCCAGCCGGTAGGCCAGCCCCTCACGCGCCTGGGCGCGCAGTTCCTCCGCCTCGCTGCGTCCTTCGACCTCCGACGGGAAGGCCGGCAGGATCGGCTTGATGGGCTTGAGCAGGAAGGAGCAGCGCCGCGCGATGACGACCGTGTTGTCGACCGCCTCCGGCAGGTCGGCGAACAGCAGCCGCATCTCCTCCGCTGATTTGAAGCGGTGGTCCGGCGTCAGCCGCCGCCGCTCGTCCTGGCTGAGATAGGCGCCCTCGGCGATGCAGAGCAGCGCGTCATGGGCGGCGTACATCCCCTCGTCGCTGAAGTAGCAGTCGTTGGTGGCGACCAGCGGCAGGTCGTGGACGTAGGCGAGGTCGATCAGCGCCGGCTCGATGGCGTCCTCGGTCGCCGCGAAATGGCCGCTGTGGCGTTGCAGCTCCACATAGAGACGGCCGGGGAACAGCCGCTTCAGCGTTCCCAGCGTCGCCTCCGCCAGCTCCTTCTGTCCCTCGCCCAGCAGCCGGCCGACGGAGCCGCCCGGCCCCCCGGTCAGCGCGATCAGCCCGTCGCTGCGGCCCTCCAGCGCGTCCATCGTCACCTGCGGCCCGGCCATCGGGTCCGACTCCAGGAAGGCCTTGGAGACCAGCGCCATCAGGTTGCGGTAGCCGGTCTCGTTCTGGCAGAGCAGCACGAGCTGGTCGGGCGCCGGTGGCTTGCCGGGCAGGCCGGGCTTGGCGTTGACGGGCACCACGCGGGTGATGCCCAGCACCGTGCCGATGATCGGCTGCACCCCCACATCCATGGCCGCCAGGGCGAATTCCAGCGCGCCGAACAGATTGCCGGTGTCGGTCACCGCCACCGCCGGCATGCGCTGCTTGACGCAGAGCTTCACCATCTCCTTCAGCTTGATCGCTCCTTCCGAGAGCGAATAGGCGGAATGGACTCGCAGGTGGATGAAGTCGGCGTTGGGCATGCTGGTCCCTTCCGGGCGCTCCGTGGGCACCGGCACAGCGGCGCCGACGCGGGGGATGTCGTCATGCCGCAAGCGGCACCGCGATTCAAGGCTATGCGAATGGTTCGCCCCGGCGGCGATTCATGGTATCCCGCTCGGGCAGCCGGTGCCAGACGGGAGGACGCCGGCCGGAACCGGGACCGTTCGGGAGATGCCCATGCGACCACTCCGCCTTGCCGCCGGGGCCGTGCTGCTGTTGACCGCGCTGGCCGCCTGCCAGCCGATGCCGCCGCCATTGCCCGACGCGAACGCGGCGCGGCCGGTGGCGGAACCAAAGCCCTTCCGCGACCGGCGCGGCTGGGTGGTCACCATCGTCCCCGCCACGGGCACTACCCGCGCGCAGTGCGTTGGGCAGCGCGCGGTGCCGGCGGGGCTCGCCATCACCTTCCTGGCGGGCGATCCGAATTCCTCCTTCCGGCTGTCCGGGCTGGCCGTCTCGCCGCCGGCCGGGGCCAGCGAGCGGTTGGCCGCCCGCTTCGACGACGGACGAGACCGCGAGCGCCGCACCTTCGACGCCCGCGTCCTGCCCGACGGGTCGCTGGAGGTGAGTTTCCCCACCATCCAGTACGACGGGCTGCTCGACCATTTCGCCCGTGCCCGCACCGTCACCTTCGAATCGCAGCGTCTGGGTCTGATCGGGGCGGTGGACCTCGACGGCTCCTCCTGGACCATCAACGCGACCGACGAGTGCCGGCGGATGCACGTGCTGCCGTGACGGCCATGCGGCAAGCGCGCTTGTCGCGGACCGGTTGTTCTCTCTAGGGTCGGCGCATGCCGATCCGCCACATCGCCCTCGCCCTGTTGGTCGCCGCCGTCTGGGGCTTTAATTTCGTCGTCATCAAGGTGGGCTTGCGGGATTTCCCGCCGATCCTCTTCTCCTGCCTGCGCTTCGCGCTGGCGGCGTCGCCGCTGCTGGTGCTGGGCCTCAAAGGCGGGCCGCCGGTGGCGTGGCGCCATGTGCTGGGCATCGGGATGATGCTGGGGGTGGTGAAGTTCTCGCTGCTCTTCGTTGGCATGGATATGGGGATGCCGGCCGGCCTGTCGTCGCTGGTGCTCCAGGCTCAGGCCTTCTTCACGGTGCTGTTCGCCGCCATCGCAATGGGTGACCGGCCGGGGCCGCGGCAGCTCGCCGGCATGGCGCTGGCCTTCGGTGGGATCGCGGTCATCGGCACCGATCTGACGGGCGGCGGCACCGGCACCCTGGGCGCCCTGGGGCTGTGCATCGCCGCCGCCGCGGCGTGGGGCGTGGCGAACATCATGATGAAGCGGGCGGCGGCGCCCGACCTGCTGCGGCTGATGCTGTGGGTCAGCCTGGTGCCGCCGCTGCCGCTGCTGGCATTGTCGCTGGCGGTGGAGGGGCCGCAGCGGGTGGGCGGCGCGCTGGCCGGGCTGTCCTGGCTGGGGCTCGGCTGCCTCGCCTACATCGCCGTTCTGGCGACGCTGTTCGGCTTCGCCGCCTGGGGCTTCCTGCTGCGCCACCACCCGGCCAGCCTGGTGGCGCCCTTCACGTTGCTGGTGCCGGTGTTCGGAATGAGCTCGGGGGCGCTGCTGCTGGGGGAGACGGTGTCGGCGACGAAGATGGCGGGTGCGGCGCTGGTCATGCTCGGGCTGGCCGTGACCGTGCTGCGCCCGCCCCGCCTCCTCACCCGCCGAGCGACGCCTTGAGGAATTTCACCGTGCGGTCCCAGGCGAGCCGCGCCGCCGGTTCGTTGTAGCGCTCGGCCGAGGTGTCGTTGTTGAAGGCGTGGTTCACGCCCTCGTACATGTGCTTCTCGTAGCGGACGCCGGCCGCCTTCAGCGCCTCCTCGTAGGCGGGAACGCCCTGGTTGATCCCCTGGTCCAGCCCGGCGTAATGCAGCAGAAGCGGCGCCTTGATGATGCCGGCCATGGCCGGGTCGGGCGAGCGGCCGTAATAGACCACGCCGGCGCCGAGATCGGGCGACTTGACGGCGAGCTGGTTGACCATGCCGCCGCCCCAGCAGAAGCCCACGGCCCCCACCTTGCCGTTGGTCCGGTCGCGCGCCATCAGGAAGGACATGGCCCCCACCAGATCCAGCACCACCTTGGAGGCCTCGAGCTGGCCGATCATCGTGCGGGCGCGGTCGGCGTCCTCCGGCGTGCCGCCCAGCGGCGAAAGCAGGTCGGGCGCAAGAACCACGAAGCCGTCCAACGCCAGCCGCCGGGCGACGTCCTGGATGTGCGGGTTCAGCCCGCGGTTCTCGTGGATGACGATCACGCCCGGCAGCACCGCCTCGCTCTGCTTCGGCCGGACCAGATAGCCGCGCACCGGGCCGGTGCCGCCCTGATACTCCTCCCAGCGCGCGTCGAGCCGGGCGTCGTCGGCGGCCACCGTCGCGGCCGCGGCCGGGTTCGGCTCCAGCGCGCCCAGCACCGCCGGAATCAGCGCCGCCCCGCCCAGCATGGCGGTCAGCCGCTCCAGGAACACGCGGCGCTCCAGCGGGGCGTGGGTGTATTCGTCGTAGAGGTCGATGATCCGCTGGTCCATGTCCCTGCCCTTCCCGATGTCTGCCAGAGAGATCGCGCGGGAGCCGCGCGGCTCCAACGCTGCGCTATGGACTATGACGGTGGATGGTGACGACACGTTGGCACCCGGCAACCGCCGATCGATCGGCCGGCCCTGACGCGACGGCCTCACCCCCGCGGGTGCAGCAGCCCGTCGCGCAGTTCCAGCACCCGGTCCATCCGGCGCGCCAGCTCGTGGTTGTGGGTGGCGATCAGCGCCGCCACGCGTGAGCGGCGGACAAGGTCCGTCAGCATGGCGAACACATCCTCCGCCGTGTGCGGATCCAGGTTGCCGGTCGGCTCATCGGCGATCAGCAGGCCCGGCTGGTTGGCGAGCGCGCGGGCGATGGCGACGCGCTGCTGCTCGCCGCCCGACAGGCGGGCCGGCCGGTGGTCGGCGCGCTTCTCCAGCCCCACCGCGGCGAGCAGCGAACGCGCCCTCTCCGCCGCCTTGGTTTTCGCCACGCCGCCGACCATCTGCGGCAGCACGATGTTCTCCAGCGCCGAGAATTCCGGCAGCAGGTGGTGGAACTGGTAGACGAAGCCGATGGAGCTGCGGCGCAGTTCCGTCCGCTTGCCGTCGTCGAGGCCGGACGCCTCGGTTCCGCCGATGCGCACCGACCCCGCCCCCGGACGCTCCAGCAGCCCGGCGATGTGCAGCAGCGTGGACTTGCCCGCACCCGACGGCCCGACCAGCCCGACCAGCTCGCCCGGCCGCACCGTCATCGCGGCCCCCCGCAGGATCTCCAGCCGCGTGCCCGCCTGCTCGAAGACGCGCACGATCCCGTTCAGCTCCAGCATCGGTCCATTCCTGTCCACGGCGGTCACTCGTAGCGCAACGCTTCGACCGGGTCGAGCCGGGCGGCCCGCCAGGACGGGTAGAGCGTGGCGCCGACCGAGAGGGCCAGAGCCATCACCACCACCTGCACCACCTCGCCCCAATCCACCTTGGCCGGCAGTTGTGACAGGAAATAGATCTCGGCGTTGAACAGGTTGGTTCCGGTCAACCCCTGGATGAGCTGCCGGATGCTTTCGATGTTCTCACAGAACAGCACGCCCAGCACCAGCCCGGCCAACGTCCCCACCACGCCGACGGTCGAGCCGGCCAGGAAGAACACCCGCATGATCATGCCGCGGGTGGCGCCCATGGTGCGCAGGATGGCGATGTCGCGGCCCTTGTCCTTCACCAGCATGATCATGCTGGAGATGATGTTGAAGGCCGCGACCATGATGATCAGCGACAGGATCAGGAACATCACGTTCCGTTCGACCTGCAAGGCGGTGAAGAAGCTGGCGTTCGACTGCTGCCAGTCGACCACGCGGCCCACGCCGGCCACCTCCGCCGCGATGCGGTCGCGGGCGGCGGCGATGCGGGTCGGGTCGTTGACGAACACCTCCAGCGAGGTCACGGCGTCGGGCACGCGGAAGAAGAGCTGCGCCTGCTCCAGCGGCATGAAGACGAAGCTGTTGTCGTATTCAAACATGCCCACGTCGAACACCGCGGCGATGGTGTAGGCGCGCATGCGCGGCACGGTGCCGAAGGCGCTGACGTTGCCTTGCGGTGCGATCAGGGTGAGCTGGTCGCCCACCGACAACCCCAGCCGCTGCGCCATGCGGATGCCGATGGCGACGCGGTCGTCGGCGAAGTCGTTGGCGGACCCGCGCAGGATGTTGGTCGACAGGGTCGGCCGCTGCCGGAAATCCTCCGGCCGGACGCCCCGGACCAGGGCGCCCGACGCGGTGCCGCGCACGCTGACCAGCGCCTGCCCCTCCACCGTCGGCGTCACCCCGACCACGCCGGGCACCCGGCGCAGCGCCTCGGCGATCCCGTCGAAGCCGTTCAGCGGCCCGCCGCGCGCGGCGTAGACGTTCAGATGCCCGTTCAGCCCCAGCACCCGGCCCAACAGCTCCGCCCGGAAGCCGTTCATCACCGCCATGACGATGATCAGCGTCGCCACCCCCAGCGCGATCCCCAGGAACGAGAATCCGGCGATGACGGAAATGAACCCTTCCTGCCGCCGCGCCCGGAGATAGCGCATCGCGACCATGCGTTCGAAGGCGGAGAAGATCATGGGAAGCCGGCACCGGAGGGACGATGAAGCGCGGCGGCCCGGTCGGACCGCCGCGCGGAAGATAGGGCTTCCCGGCCCCGGTGCAAAGGGCGCCCGGTCGGCTCATCGGATCTCGATGATCTCGCCGTAGCTGTTGCCACGCACGATCGTGCTCAGTGACAACTGGTTCACGATGCGCAGATAAACCACCGTGTCCGTTGAGGTGACCAACTCACAGTAGGTGGTCGGTTGCATCCCCTGGTTCGCCGGATTCGCGGTCGAAAGCGTGTTTCCATTCACGCCGTCAAGGTAACTCCCGACCGTTTCATCATACCACCGGATGTTGCAGGAGCCGTTGGATGCGCTGAATTGGGTCAACACGGCCGCCGTCAGCCGAAATGTTTTCCCTGCCGGCAGAAGCACCCGATAGCTCGGGATCAATGGAAGATTACCCCGATAGTCGACGAACCTTATGGCCGATCCAGCCGAAAGGCCGGTTGTTTGATCCGCGCCAAGGAAATAGGAACCGCGGAGCAAAGGCTCCGGCGGCGGATTCGGCAGCGGCGGCGCCACGGCGCGCAACGCCATCTCACTGCCCCTCGCCGCTGGTGATGTCGAGCACGGTGCCGCCGAGTTGGCCCTGCGCCACCAGCACCGTGTTCAGCGTGCGGTCGAAGATCTCCACCGTGCGCGCCATCACCACGAAGGCGTTCGCGGTCGAGGATGTGAAGGTCTGGGTCAGCGCGACCAGCGCGTCGGACGGGCCGAGGTTGGCGACGCGGATGTTGCGGCCGAGCGGCGGGATGGAGACCGCCGTGGCGCTCAGCGGTCCGAAGCTGGTCCGCGTGTTGCCGAGAGGCTGGAAGGCGTAAGGCATCGTGCTCGATCCTCCTCGTTGGATGACGGATCATGTCCGTGAACGGAACTATCCGCCCACCCAACGAGGGATCCACACGCAACCGGACCGGATCAAGGCGCCGTTTTCTCTGACAACGCGCATATGACCCGCGCGGCGCCCCTTACCCGATCAGCTTGGTCAACGCAAACTCCTCCGACACCTCGTCCTTCTGGCCGGTGGCGCGGCGCTTCAGCTCCACAGTGCCATTCTTCAACCCGCGCGGGCCGACCACGAGCTGCCAGGGCAGGCCGATCAGGTCCATGTCGGCGAACTTCACGCCCGGCCGCTCGTCGCGGTCGTCGTACAGCACGTCCAGTCCCGCCCCGCGGAGCTTGTGGTAAAGATCCTGGCACACCGTGTCGGTCTGGCTGTCGCCGGGCTTCAGGTTGACCAACCCGACGTTGAAGGGCGCCACGCTGTCGGGCCAGATGATGCCGTGATCGTCGTGCGACGCCTCGATGATGGCGCCGGCCAGGCGCGACACGCCGATGCCGTAGGACCCCATCTCCGCCAGCACCGGGTTGCCGTCCGGCCCCGCCACCACGGCGTTCATCGGCTTGGAATATTTGGTGCCGAAATAGAAGATGTGGCCGACCTCGATGCCGCGGGCGGACACGAGCTGATCCTCCGGCACCGGGCTTTCGCCGGGCACATGCTTCTCGTCGGTGGCGGCGTAGATGCCGGTGCACTTGTCGAAGAAGGCCTGCAGGTCGTCGCCATAGCCGGGGGCGTCGGCCAGCACGTCCAGATCCATCCAGTCGCGGTGGCAGAACACGCCGCTTTCGCCGGTCTCCGCCAGGATGATGAACTCGTGGCTCAGGTCGCCGCCGATGGGGCCGGTGTCGGCGCGCATGGGAATCGCCTTCAGCCCCATCCGCGCGAAGGTGCGCAGATAGGCCAGGAACATGGTCTGGTAGGACCGGCGCGCGCCGGCGGCGTCGATGTCGAAGGAATAGGCGTCCTTCATCAGGAACTCGCGCCCCCGCATCACCCCGAAGCGCGGCCGGATCTCGTCCCGGAACTTCCATTGGATGTGGTAGAGGTTCAGCGGCAACTGCCGGTAGCTGCGCACGAAGCCGCGGAAGATATCGGTGACCATCTCCTCGTTGGTGGGGCCGTAGAGCATGTCGCGGTCGTGTCGGTCGGTGATGCGCAGCATCTCCTTGCCGTAATCGTCGTAGCGCCCGCTCTCCCGCCACAGATCCGCCGACTGGATGGTGGGCATCAGGATCTCCTGCGCGCCGGCGGCGTCCTGTTCCTCGCGGACGATCTGCTCGATCTTCTGGAGCACCCGCCAGCCCAGCGGCAGCCACGCGTAGATGCCGGCGCTGGTCTGCCGGATCATGCCCGCGCGCAGCATCAGCTTGTGCGACACGATCTGCGCGTCGGCGGGGGATTCCTTCAGCGTGGGCATGAAAAAGCTGGACAGCCGCATGGCTTTGACTCGCGCGTAAGCGGTTCGGGGAGTGGGACTTTAGGAAGCCGGACCCGGCTTGTCCACCGCTCAGCGCGTGCGGCAGACGGCGTAGAGCTCGGCGCGGGCCGTGGGGCCGACCGGCTGGCCGTTGAACAGCACCCGGTCGCCATCGATGGTGATGCGCCCGAACTCGGCTGACAGCGGCAGACCCGGCGGGACGGCGTAGCCCATGCGACGCGCGAAGCCTGCCGTCACCGGCATCTCGAACCGGTCGAGCCCCGGAAGCGTCCCGGCCGATCCCGGCAGGTCGGCGGGCGCCACCGGCCGGCCGCGCACGTCCACCCCCGGCGTGTACTCCACATCCGGAGCCGGACGGTGCGCCGTCAGGGTGCGGCACAGCGCCGGGTCGATCACGGCGGGCGGCGCCTGCGCGGCGGCCGTCGCCGACCCGATCATCACCAGCAGCCCAACCACAAGCCCGCGCATGGCCGCCATCCCCCGCCTCAATCCTCCACCTGGAGCGAACTCGGCATCGCCTTCCAGTAGACCGTCAGATAGGGCATGCCGCGTTCCGCCTCCTCCTGCGTTCGGGCGGATTGGCGGATGTACTTGCCGATGAAGGACTTGTTGACGTGCTCCAGATCGACCGCGGCCTTCAGCACCAGAAGCTCGCCGACCCGCTCCGGCAGGTTGTAGTGCCATTTCTGGAGAGCATCGGACAGCACGCCCGCCTTCGCCTGCTCATGCCCGGTCAGGTAGAATTCCTGGTGGTGATACTGCTTCAGTTCCTTCATGGCGGCGAACAGCCGCGCCGGCTTGGTGCGCACCAGCGACTTGAAGAAGCGGACATCCTCGTAGAACAGCGGCAGGAAGCCACGTTTCTCCGCCGACCCGGTGAGCATGGCGTAGAGCCCCTCCATGACCACCGTCTCACCCTCGCCCGCCTCGTCGCGCTTGGCCGGGGTCTTGGAGCGGCCGAACAGCGATTGCAGGAAGCTGCCCTTCTTCTCCTTCGGCGGTCCGTTCGCAGCGGCCAGGGCGGCGGCCGTGGTCCTGCGTTCCGCCCACAGCGAATCCCACGCGAAGTCCCAGGCCACGAAGACGGCGTTCGAACGGTCGTCCAGCACGGTCAGCAGATACTCGCGCCCCTCGCGCGCCCAATCCACATCCCCCATGATCGCCCGCACCGGGCGGCGGCTGATGACGATCGGGTAGATCCCGACGCGCAGGATTTCCGTGTAGATATCGACGAAGATCGGCGTCTGCGCGAAGGGCAGAAGCGAACAGGGCTGCTCCTCCGGCTGCAGCAGCTCCAACGTCTTTTTGGTGCGCTCCATCAACTCGGTCAGCAGCACCGCCGAGAACTGGTCGAAGCGCTCCTTCTCGTTCGCGGTCATTGACGCCCCGATCACCATCCTCAGCCCGCAACCTTGCAGCGGCGAGAATCCCCTGAAGTCCACCCGTGGCGCAAGAGACGTTCCGCGCCCGCCGTCCGGAATGCGACATTCTACGACGAAATCTTAAAATTTTCCGACAATGGAGAACATACCGCCGACAGCGCTGCGATTTCGAGAGGCGAGCGGAAAAACGACGCCCACGCCGGACAGGATGCTGCGCCGGCGCGGCCCAAAAAGAAAGGGACCGCGCAGACGGAGCAGCGCGGCCCGAGGTTAGGGAGGAATCGCCACCAGGCGTCGGAAAAGAGGGCAAGCCCTCTCTACACCACGAATCTTGATCCGGATTCCGGCACATGGCAAGCCCAAATGTGAGGCAGGGGGCGCTTTTGCCCTATTTATTTGCAGTTTTGCCCAGTGTCTGGACATCTGCCTCGGTCTTGAGCGTCCAGTTGCCCAAGTCATAGTCACCGTATCCGGTATACCCAACCTTGACCGCCGCCATCCAGGGCGGCTCCTGGGCCGCGACTCCGTCCCACACCGGACAGCCGGGGTGGTGGGCACCGGGCAGATAACCCAGGCTCATCAGGAATTCGCCCACGATCTCGCCGCCGGTGAAGCGGAAGGTGCGCTTGAAGAGTGTGAGCCATTCGGGCTTCGTCCGCGGGTGGTGGGCGCGCAGCCACCCCGCGAAGGATCCGTGCGACGCCCGCAGATCCTGGATCCGCCGCGCGTTGGCGATGGCCGCCTCGACCTTCAGACGGTTGCGCACGATGCCGGCGTCGGCCAGCAGACGCGCCACGTCGTCCGGCCCGAAGGCCGCCACCGCGTCCACCTCGAAGCCCGCGAAGGCGGCCCGGAACGCCGCGCGCTTCTTCAGCACCGTCAGCCAGGACAGCCCGGCCTGGTTGATCTCCAGCACCAGCCGTTCGAACAAAACGGACTCGTCGTCGGACGGGAAGCCGTACTCGGTCGCGTGGTAGGGACCATGGAAGGGGTGGCCGGGTGCCGCCTCGCAATAGGTCGTCGACATCGGCGCGGTCACATATGCCGGGCCATGTCGCGGAACGAGATGATGTCCGACGCCACCGCCGCGTAGATGGCCAGCCACACCAGCACGGAGATCCCTGTGGTGACGGCGAACTTCATCATGATCCGCGGCCGCGCGGGCGCGCTGTCGGCCATCCCCTCCTCGGGCCGGTCCGGTGGCGTCGCCCCCCAGGGAAGGACGGCGAACAGGACCACCCACCAGGTGATCACGAAGACGGCGATGCCGGACACCCAGCCCATGGGTGGTCTCCCTATGCCTGCTCCAGCTCGACCAGCGTTCCGCAGAAGTCCTTCGGGTGCAGGAACAGCACGGGCTTGTCGTGCGCGCCGATTTTCGGCTCGCCGTCGCCCAGCACCCGGGCGCCCTGCGCCTTCATGCGGTCGCGCGCGGCCATGATGTCGTCCACCTCGTAGCAGACGTGATGGATGCCGCCGGACGGGTTCTTTTCCAGGAAGGGCGCCACCGGCGACCGCTCGCCGAAGGGGTGCAGCAGCTCGATCTTGGTGTTTGGCAGCTCGACGAACACGACGGTGACGCCGTGCGGTGCGAGATCCACCGGCTCCGACACCTTGGCCCCCAGCGTGTCGCGGTAGAGTGCGGTGGCGGCCGGCAGATCCGGCACGACGATGGCCACGTGGTTCAGCTTGCCGATCATGGGACTGTCCTTTTTCAACTCAGACACGGACCAAGTGGACCTCGGTGACCGGCTTCTTGCCATGCGACGCGTTGAAGCTGCGGCGCACGGCGATGCGCGCGGCGTGCCGCACCTGCTCGTCATCCAGCCTTGCAGCCTTCGGCAGCGCCGCCACCGCCTCGCGCACCGCGTCCACCACGTCGAGCAGGGCGTCGTGCTCCTGCCGCTCGTCGAGCAGCCCCATGGTGGCGACCTGCGGCGCGGTGATGAGTTCCCCGCGCCCGTTGATGACCAGCGTGGCGACCGCGGCACCGTTGTGGATCATGCGGTTGCGCGACTTCAGCAGGCCGCCGTCGAGCGGCACCAGCCGCTTGCCGTCGAGCGCCAGCCGCCCAGCGTGCACCTGCGCCACCACCTTGGCCGGGCCCGGCGCCAGCCGCAACAACTCGCCGTTGGTGGGGATGATCCCCTGCCCCACCTGGCAATCGGTGGCGATGCGCAGATGCGCGAGCTGGTGGCGCTGCTCGCCATGCACCGGCACGGCCACCTGCGGGCGGACCCATTGGTAGAGCCGGACCAGCTCCTCCTGCGCCGGATGCCCGGACACATGGATCGGCGCGTCGTCGGCCGTTACCACCTCGATGCCGCGCCCGACCAGCATGTTCTGGATGCGACCGATGGCGCGCTCGTTCCCCGGAATCTCGCGGGAGGAGAAGATGGCGACGTCGCCCCGTTCCAGCGCCACCTGCGGGTGGTCGCCGGCTGCGATGCGCGCGAGCGCGGAGCGCGGCTCACCCTGGCTGCCGGTGCAGATCATCACCACCTCCCCGCGCGGGAGATAGCCGACGTCGTGCTCGGTCAGGAATTGGGGCACATCGGCCAGATAGCCGTTGGACCGCGCCGCCTCGTTGATCCGCCACAAGGACCGTCCGACCAGCGCCACCCGCCGCCCGTGCGCCGCCGCCGCCGCCGCGATGCTCTGCAGCCGGGCGACGTTGGTGGCGAAGCAGCTCACCGCGATGCGGTTCCGATAGCGGCCGAACAGCTCGGTCAGCCCTTGCAACACGTCCGCCTCCGAGCCGGAGGTGCCGGGAACCATGGCGTTGGTGCTGTCGCACACCATGGCCGCGACGCCCGCGTCGCCGATGGCACGAAACCGCTCCTCGTCGGCGGTGCCGCCGAGCTGCGGATCGGGGTCCAGCTTCCAGTCCCCGGTGTGCAGCACCGTCCCCGCCGCCGTGCGGATGGCGACCGAGCTCGGCTCGGGCACGGAATGGGTGACCGAGACGAACTCCAGGTCGAAGGGCCCGACCTCGAAGCGTCCGCCCATCGGCACCTCGTGGATCGGCACCCGGCCGCTCAACCCCCGCTCCACCAGCTTGGCGCGCAGCACCGAGGCGGTGAAGGCGGTGCAGTAGACGGGGCAGTCCAGTTCCGGCCACAGATACTGCACCGCGCCCAGATGGTCCTCGTGCGCGTGGGTCAGTACCAGCCCGACCAGATCCTCGCGCCGTTCGGCGATGAAGGACGGGTCCGGCATGATCACGTCGAGCCCCGGCATGGTCTCGTCCGCGAACGAGATGCCGAGATCGATGATCAGCCATTTGCCCTTGTGGCCATAAAGGTTGAGGTTCATGCCGATCTCGCCCGAACCGCCGAGCGGCAGGAAATAGACGGCGTCGTCCTCGAGCGCAAAGCCGTCGTCGGCACCCGGAAGACCGGAATCCATCTCGATCATTGAGCCACGTTTCGCTTGTACACGAGCAGGAGCCCGCGAGTGGTGAGTTCGTTGTCGACGTGATGGACCATGCCGGACGCCTCGGCGAAGGCGCGACCCAGCCCACCGGTGACGATCACCGTCACCACCGGGTCGCCGGTCGGCGACAGCTCCGCCTTGATGCGCGCCAGCAGCCCTTCGATCATGCTGGTGTAGCCCCAGAACATGCCGGACTGCATCGCTCCGACCGTGCCCTTCCCGATGACCTGCGGCGGGCGCACGATGTCCACCTTAGGAAGCTGCGCCGCCACGCGGTGCAACGCGTCGAGGGCGAGGGTGGGTCCCGGCGCGATCACCCCGCCGGCGAAATTCCCGTTCGCGTCCACCACGTCGAAGGTGGTGCCGGTGCCGATGTCCACGACGATCAGCGGCAGCGGGTAACGCGCGCGGGCGGCGATGGCGTTGACCAGCCGGTCGGCCCCCGCTTCGCGCGGGTTGTCGAGCAGGATGCCGATGCCGAGATCGACCGCCGGGTCACCGATGCGCATCGGCTCGCAGCCGAAATGGTCGGTGCACAGCCGCACCAGGTTGAAGGTCGCCGCCGGCACCACGCTGGACAGGATGGCCGCGTGGATGTTCACCGCCTTCAGGCCCTTCATCGCCATCAGCGCGAAGAGCCACACCGCGTATTCATCGGCCGTCCGCCGGCTGTCGGTCGAGATCCGCCACTGGCCGCGCTTGGCGTCGCCATCGAACACGGCGAAGACCACGTTGGTGTTGCCGGCATCGATCGCAAGCAGCATGTCAGCCCTCCGCCGGGGACGCCGGCGCGTTTCCGAAGAACACGTCCCCGGCGGCGATCCTGCGCCGCCCGGTCCCGTCCTCCGGATCAAGCAACAGAACGCCGTCCATGTCCAGATCGGCGAAAACACCGCGGATCGTCTCGCGCGCCAGCCGCACCGTCACCGGCCCCCCGAGCCCGACCGCCCGCGCAAGCCAAGCGTCGCGGATCGCCGGGAACCCGCCCTGCGCCCAAAGCCCGTACCAATGGGCAAGGCAACCGGCGTAGACCTCCAGTGCGACCGCGAGCGGCACATCCTCCGCCCCCTCGCCCGCCAGCGACGTGGCGGCATACTCCGCGAGGTCCGGGTGGTGCCGCACGTTGATGCCGACGCCGAGCACCAGCCAATCCACGGCACCGTCGGCACCCGGCTCAGATTCGAGCAGGATGCCGGACAGCTTGCGCCCCCGCACCAGCACGTCGTTCGGCCATTTGCAGCCTACGCCGCTGCCCGCCGGCAACAGCCGCGCCGCCATGTCGGCGACGGCGAGCGCCGCCACGAAGGAGACTTGCGCCGCCTCCGCCGGTGACCGGCGCGGGCGCAGTATGGTGGAGGTGTAGAGATTGCCTTCGGGCGAGGACCAGGCGCGGCCACGCCGGCCACGCCCGGATTCCTGCCGCAGCGCCCACACGACGGTTCCTTCCGCAGCCCCCTGGCGGGCGAGCTGCTTGGCCTCGTCGTTGGTGCTGCCGACCCTTTGGAGCCCGACCACACGGAACCCCGGAGGCAGGCGGAGCCCGCCGGCCTCCGACAGGGTTCCGTCGCTCATCCGGCGAACAGGGCGGCCGCCGCCGCCGCGGCGCTGTTCAGGATCGGGGCCGGGGCCACGAAGAACAGCAGGGTGACCAGGCTGCTGGCGACGAGGATGGCGGTCATGCCGTCGTCGTTCACCTTGTCCATGGTCTCCACCGGCTCATCGAAATACATGATCTTGATGATGCGCAGGTAGTAGTAGGCGCCCACGACGCTGGTCAGCACGCCGATGACGGCGAGCGTGTAGAGATGGGCCTCCACCGCCGCCAGGAAGACGTAGAGCTTGCTGAAGAAGCCGGCCATCGGCGGGATGCCGGCCATGGAGAACATGAAGATGGCCATGGCCGCGGCCAGCATCGGGTTGGTGCGCGACAGGCCGGCGAGGTCCTTGATGTCCTCGACCATGCGGCCGTTCTGCTTCATGCACAGGATCACCGCGAAGGTGCCGACGTTCATGAACAGATAGATCGCCATGTAGATCAGCACGCCGCGCACGCCTTCCTGCGTGCCGGCGGCCAGACCGACCAGCGCGTAACCGATGTGGCCGATCGAGCTGTAGGCCATCAGGCGCTTGATGTTGTTCTGGGTGATCGCGGCGAAGGAGCCCAGCGCCATCGACAGGATCGACGACACGATGATGATCTGCTGCCACTGCGCGACGAGGTCGCCGAACGGCTCGATCAGCAGGCGGGTGAACAGCGCGATCGCTGCGATCTTCGGCGCCACCGCGAAGAAGGCGGTGACCGGGGTCGGCGCGCCCTCGTAGACGTCGGGCGTCCACATGTGGAACGGCACGGCCGAGATCTTGAAGGCCAGACCGGCGGCCACGAAGACGAGGCCGATGATCACCCCCGCCGACGGGTGCGTGCCACCGGCGAACAGGGCGGCGATCTTGTCGAAGCCTGTGGTGCCGGCGAAACCGTAGACCAGCGACGCGCCATAGAGCAGCAGGCACGACGACAGGGCGCCCAGCACGAAATACTTCAGCCCCGCCTCCGACGACCGCGCGCTGTCGCGGCGGAAGGCGGCGATGACGTAAAGCGCCAGGCTCTGCGTCTCAAGCCCGACGTAGAGCGAGATGAGATCGTTGGCCGAGATCATCATCAGCATGCCCAGCGTCGCGAAGAGCATGAGGACCGGGAACTCGAACCGGTCCATCTTCTCGCGCTGGATGTAGCCGATCGACAGGATGACCGACAGCGCGGCCGCCACCAGCACCAGCACCTTCATGAAGACGCCGAAGGCATCCATCACGAACAGCCCGTTGAAGGTCACCACGCGCCCGGTGCCGTAGCCCATCGACAGCACCGCGGCGAACAGCAGGGCCAGCACCGTCATGTAGGCGATGGACTTGGTCGAGTTCTCGCCGCGGAACACGCCGATCATCAGCAGCGCCATGCCGGCGCAGGCGAGGAACAGTTCCGGCAGCGCCGGCCAGAGGTCGGGAAAGGGAGCCATCATGATCGCACCTCAGCGCGCGGCGACGGAGACGGAACTGGCCGCGGCGGCCAGCTTGGACTGGTAGGTCTGGATGAGCTGGGCGGTCGAGGCTTCCGTGACCTTCAGGAAGCTGGTCGGGTAGATGCCCATCCACAGCACCACGATGATCAGCGGGACGAACACCGCGATCTCGCGCGCGTTCATCTCGAACATGTGGTGCTTCACATCCTCCTTGGTCAGCTTGCCGTACACGATGCGGCGGTACAGCCACAGCGCGTAGGCCGCACCCAGGATCATGCCGGTGGCCGCCAGCATGGCCACCCAGGTGTTGTCGCGGAAGACGCCCAGCAGCACCAGGAACTCACCGACGAATCCGGAAGTGCCCGGCAGGCCGACCGACGCCATCGTCATGAACAGGAAGATCACGGCGTATTTCGGCATGCGGTGGACAAGGCCGCCGTAGCGCGCGATCTCGCGGGTGTGCAGCCGGTCGTAGACCACGCCGACGCACAGGAAGAGCGCGCCCGACACGATGCCGTGCGACAGCATCTGGAAGATCGAGCCCTGGATGCCCTGCTCGTTCAGCGCGAACATGCCGATGGTGACGAAGCCCATGTGCGCCACCGACGAGTAGGCGATCAGCTTCTTCATGTCCTCCTGCGCCAGCGCCACCAGCGACGTGTAGATCACCGCGATCACGCTGAGCGTGTAGACCAGCGGGGTGAAGAACTCAGTCGCCTCGGGCAGCATCGGGATGTTGAAGCGCAGGAAGCCGTACCCGCCCATCTTCAGCAGCACGCCCGCCAGGATGACCGAACCGGCGGTCGGCGCCTCGACGTGGGCGTCCGGCAGCCAGGTGTGCACCGGCCACATCGGCACCTTCACGGCGAAGGACGCAAAGAAGGCCAGCCACAGCCAGATCTGCATGTTGCGCGGAAAGGCGGTGGCGGTGATCGTCGGAATGTCGGTGGTGCCGGCCTGGAAATACATCACCAGGATGGCGATCAGCATCAGCACCGAGCCGAGCAGCGTGTACAGGAAGAACTTGAACGCCGCGTAGACCCGCCGCGGCCCGCCCCACACCCCGATGATCAGGAACATCGGGATCAGCACGCCCTCGAAGAACATGTAGAAGAGGACGAAGTCGAGCGAGCAGAACATGCCGATCATCAAGGTCTCGAGGACCAGGAAGGCGATCATGTACTCCTTGACGCGGGTCTGCACCGATTCCCAGCTCGCCAGGATGCACAGCGGCATCAGGAAGGTGGAAAGGATGACGAACAGCACCGAGATGCCGTCGACCCCCATGTGGTAGGTGATGTTGAAGTCGGGGATCCACTCCCGCTTCTCCACCATCTGGTAGCCGGGGTTGGCAGGGTCGAAGTTGATCCAGATGAAGAGCGACAGGACGAAGGTGATGATCGTCGTCCACAGGGCGACGTAGCGCGCGTTGCGGGCCACATCCTCCTGCGTTCCGCGCACGAAGAAGATCGCGACGGCACCGACCAGCGGAAGGAAGGTCGTGAACGTCAGAAGCGGCCAGTTCGCCATTGTTGTTGTTCCCCCGTTCCGCTCAGCCGAACATCGAGAGCCAGACGACAAGCGCCACGACCCCGATCACCATGGCGAACGCGTAATGGTAGACATACCCCGACTGCAGCCGGCTGGCCCGCGCCGCGACGTCCTGGGTGGCCGCGGCGATCCCGTCCGGGCCGACGCCGTCGATCACGGCACCATCACCGGCCTTCCACAGACCGTAGCCGAGCCAGCGCGCCGGCTTCACGAACAGCGCGTCGTACAGCTCGTCGAAGTACCACTTGTTGTACAGGAACTGGTGCGCACCCTTCGCCGCGTTGGCGATCCGCCCTGGCAGGCCCGGAGCCATGATGTACAGGACATAGGCGAGCGCGATGCCGATCAGGCCGTCGATCAGCGGCAGCATCGGGACCCAGGCCGGCACATGGTGCGCGGCTTCCAGCGTGTCGTTCTCGTGCAGCACCTTGATGGCCGCGCCCCAGAAATGCTCCCGGCCCTCGCCGACGAAGGAATGGCTGAACACCATGCCCGCGAACACCGCGCCGACCGCCAGAACCGCCAGCGGAATGGTCATGATCAGCGGGGATTCATGGACATGCGCCATCACCCGCTCGTTGGCCCGCGGCTTGCCGTGGAAGGTCATGAACAACAGTCGCCAGGAGTAGAAGGCGGTCAGGAAGGCCGCGGCGATGCCGAGCCAGAAGGCGAAGGTGCCGTGCGCGCTGTGGTCGGCGAAGGCCGCCTCCAGCACGATGTCCTTGGAGTAGAAACCGGCGAAGATCGGGATGCCGGCCAGCGCCAGACTGCCGATCCACATCAGCGCGTAGGTCACCGGGATCAGGCGCCAGGTGCCGCCCATGTTCCGCATGTCCTGCTCGTCCGACATGGCGTGGATCACCGAGCCGGCGCCGAGGAACAGCAGCGCCTTGAAGAAGGCGTGCGTGAACAGGTGGAACATGGCGGCGCCATAGGCCGACACGCCGGCGGCGAAGAACATGTAGCCGAGCTGGCTCATGGTCGAATAGGCGATCACGCGCTTGATGTCGAACTGCGTGAAGCCGATCGTGGCTGCCACGATGGCGGTAAGCCCGCCGACGACGGTGACCACCGCCAGCGCGTCCGGCGCGTATTCGAACACCGGCGACAGACGGCAGATCATGAACACGCCGGCGGTCACCATGGTCGCCGCGTGGATCAGCGCCGACACCGGGGTCGGGCCTTCCATGGCGTCCGGCAGCCAGGTGTGCAAGCCGAGCTGCGCCGACTTGCCCATGGCGCCGATGAACAGCAGGAGGCAGGCGCAGGTCAGCGCGTCGAACTGCCAGGACAGGAAGGTGATCTTCTGCCCGACCATCTCCGGCGCCTTGGCGAAGATGGTGTCGAACTCGACTGTCCCGAACAGCACGAAGATCGCGAAGATGCCGAGCACGAAGCCGAAGTCGCCGACGCGGTTGACGATGAAGGCCTTCATCGCCGCGTTGTTGGCGCTCGGCTTGTCGTACCAGAAATTGATCAGCAGGTAGGAGGCGAGACCGACGCCCTCCCAGCCGAAGAACAGCTGCACCAGGTTGTCGGCGGTCACCAGCATCAGCATGCAGAAGGTGAACAGCGACAGGTAGGCCATGAAGCGCGGCTTGTTCGGATCATGGCTCATGTAGCCGACCGAATAGACGTGCACCATCGCCGACACGGTGTTCACCACCACCAGCATGACGGCGGTGAGCTGATCGACGCGCAGCGCCCAGGACACCTCCAAGGCACCGCTGTCCATCCAGGTGAACAGCTCCACCGTGCGGGCGCCGCCGTGGCCGGTGACCTGGAAGAACAGGATCCAGGACAGCACGGCGCAGACCAGCAGCGCGCCGCAGGTGACGAGCTGCGCCGCCCGGTCGCGCCAGTCCGGCCCATGATGACCGTGGCCCGCGTGGGAGTCGTGACCGTGGTCGTGACCATGGCCGTGGTTGGCGTCCGGAGACCCGGCGAAGAGCGCGATGGACCCCGCGATCAGGAACGCCAGGAGCGGAAGGAATACGACGAGCACTTCCATGGCGGCGGCCTCAGCCCTTCATCATGTTGATGTCTTCGACTCGGATCGAGCCGCGGTTGCGGAAGTAGACCACGAGGATGGCGAGCCCGATCGCCGCCTCGGCCGCCGCCACCGTCAGGATGATCATGGCGAAGATCTGGCCGACGAGGTCGTTCAGGTGCACCGAGAAGGCGATGAGGTTGATGTTCACCGCCAGCAGCATCATCTCCACCGACATCAGGATGATGATGACGTTCTTGCGGTTCAGGAAGATGCCGAAGACACCCAGCGTGAACAGGATCGCCGCGACGGTCAGGTAATGCCCAAGCCCGATAGCCATGATCAGACGCCCCCCCCGGTCGGGACCTTGCGGATGACGACCACCTCCTCGCGGCGGCGGCCGAGCTGCGCGCCGACATTCTGCTTCCGCACGCCCTCGCGCGACCGCAGGGTCAGCACGATGGCGCCGATCATCGCGATCAGCAGCACGATGCCGCTGGCCTGGAAGAGGTAGACATAGTGGGTGTAGAGCAGTTGCCCCAGCGCCTCGGTGTTGGTCGCCTGGTCCAGCGGCGGCATGGGAGCACCCGCGGCCTGCGGGGCGGCCGGTGCGGTCACCCAGGCGCCAAGCACGACGGCCAGCTCCACCAGCAGGATCAGCCCGATCAGCCCGCCGAAGGGCAGATACTGCAGGAAGCCGCTGCGCAGCTCCTTGAAGTTGATGTCGAGCATCATCACGACGAAGAGGAACAGCACGGCCACGGCGCCGACATAGACGATGACCAGGATCATCGCCAGGAACTCCGCCCCCATCAGCACCGCCAGGCCGGCGGCCTGGAAGAAGGCGAGGATGAGGAAGAGGACCGAATGGACCGGGTTCCGCGCCGAGATGACCATCACGCCGGAGGCCACGAGTATGGCGGAGAAGACGTAAAAGGCTATGGTTTGCACAATCATGGAGTTCCCCGCCTCCGGAGTCGAGGGTCGGTGTGAGCCGTCCGTTCCGGGCTTCGTGTCCAGGGGTCCCGATCAGGGCGGCGCGGCTCGGAACGCCCCGCCCCAGACCCCACTGCGGCTGCGACTATTAGCGGTAGGGTGCTTCCGCCGCAAGGTTCGAGGCGAGCTGGGCTTCCCAGCGGTCGCCGTTCGCCAGCAGCTTCTGCTTGTTGTAGAAGAGCTCCTCGCGGGTCTCCGTGGAGAACTCGAAGTTCGGCCCCTCGACGATCGCGTCCACCGGGCAGGCCTCCTGGCACAGGCCGCAGTAGATGCACTTCGTCATGTCGATGTCGTAGCGGGTCGTGCGCCGGCTGTAGTCGTCGCGCGGCTCGGCCTCGATGGTGATGGCCAGCGCGGGACAGACCGCCTCGCACAGCTTGCACGCGATGCAGCGCTCTTCCCCGTTCGGGTAGCGGCGCAGCGCGTGCTCGCCGCGGAAGCGGGCGCTGATCGGCCCCTTCTCGAAGGGGTAGTTCAGCGTCACCTTCGGCTTGAACATGTAGCGCAGGGTCAGCCCCAGCCCCGTGACCAGCTCGGTCAGGAACAGGCTGCGCGCCGCACGGTCGAGGAACGCCATGGCCTCAGTCTCCTTCGCACCAGGGACGGGCGCACCCGTCCCCGCATTCGTTCACGTCACTTCGGCAGCCAGCCGAAGGTCACCAGGACGCCGGCGGTCAGCACGACCCACAGCAGCGAGAAGGGCAGGAACACCTTCCAGCCGAGACGCATCAGCTGGTCGTAGCGGAAGCGCGGCATGGTGGCGCGGACCCAGATGAACACGAACAGGCAGAACACGATCTTCAGCGCGAACCAGATCGGCCCGGGGATCCAGGTGAAGGGCGCCATGTCCAGCGGCGGCAGCCAGCCGCCCAGGAACAGGATGCTGGTCATCGCGCTCATCAGGATCATGTTGGCGTATTCGCCGAGGAAGAACAGCGCGTAGGGGAACGAGCCGTACTCCACCATGAAGCCGGCAACCAGCTCCGACTCGCCTTCCGGCAGGTCGAAGGGCGCCCGGTTGGTTTCGGCCAGCGCCGAGATGAAGAAGATAATGAACATCGGCAGCAGCGGCACCGCGAACCACACGGTGGTCTGCGCCCGCACGATGTCGCTGATGTTCAGCGAGCCGACGCACAGCAGCACCGTGATGATGACGAGGCCGATGGACACCTCGTAGCTGACCATCTGCGCCGCCGACCGCAGCCCGCCGAGGAAGGCGTAGCGCGAGTTGGACGCCCATCCCGCCATGATGATGCCGTAGACGCCGAGCGAGGAGATGGCGAACAGATAGAGGATGCCGACGTTGATGTTGGCCAGCACCACCCCGTCGGCGAAGGGGATCACCGCCCAGGCGACCAGCGCCAGGAAGAAGGTGAGCATCGGCGCCACGTAGAAGACCACGCGGTTGGCGCCCGACGGCAGGATGTGCTCCTTCGCCAGCAGCTTCAGACCATCGGCCATCGGCTGCAGCAAGCCGAAGGGACCGACCAGCATCGGCCCCTGGCGGAGCTGCATGGCGCCCATGACCTTGCGCTCGGCGTAGGTCAGATAGGCCACGCCGACGAGCAGCGGCACCACGATCGCCAGGATCTGGAGGACGATGATGATCAGCGGCAGCAGGAAGCCGCTCCAGAAATCAGCCATGGGTGCCGGTCCTCTCTTCAGCGGCCGCGGAGGCGCCGCGCACGAACGTCTCCGTGCAGCGGGCCATGGTCTCGGACGCCCGGCTGATCGGATCGGTCATGTAGTAGTTCGTGATCGGGGTCGCGAAGGCGGCACCGTCCAGCGCGCCGGCCGTGCCGAAGCCGCCCCAGGGGGCCGGCGTCACCGTGCCCAGCTTGCCGAACACCGGGTTGACCGCGACCATGCGGGCGCGGAGCTGGCTGACGCTGTCGTAAGGCAGCGTGTGGCCCAGCCGCTCTGACAGCGCGCGCAGGATTTTCCAGTCCTCGCGCGCCTCGCCCAGCGGGAAGGTCGCGAGGCGGGCGATCTGCGGCCGGCCCTCGGTGTTGACGTAGGTGGCGTTCTTTTCGGTGTAGGCGGCACCCGGCAGGATCACGTCGGCGCGGTGCGCGCCGCGGTCGCCATGGTGGCCCTGGTAGATCACGAAGGCGTTGCCGAGCCGGTCCATGTCCAGCTCGTCGGCGCCCAGCAGATAGACCACCTCCACGGCACCGCTCGCCGCACCGTCCAGGATGCCGGCGACCGAACGGCCGCCCTCGCCGGGCAGGAAGCCGATGTCGAGCCCACCGACCCGCGCCGCGGCCCGGTGCAGCACGTTAAAGCCGTTCCAGCCGTCCCGCACCATGCCGAAGCTCTCGGCCAGCGCACGCGCCGCCGCCTGGATCGCCAGCCCGTCGGGCCGCGCCAGCGCGCCGGCGCCCAGGATCAGCATCGGCTTCTTGGCGCCGCGCAGCACCTCGGCGAAGGAGTGGTTGCCGTCGATGAGCTGGCCCAACGTATCGGTGCCCGCCCCCAGATAGGTGGTCGGGTAGGTCAGGTCGCGCTGCTCGCCGATGACCGCCACCTTCAGCCCGCCCATCAGGTAGCGCTTGCGGATGCGGGCGTTGACGATGGGGGCTTCCCAGCGCGGGTTGGTGCCGATCAGCAGGATCGCGTCCGCCTGCTCGATGCCGGCGATGGTGCTGTTGAACAGGTAGCCGGCGCGGCTGGAGGTGTCGAACAGCGCGCCGTCCTGACGGCAGTCGATGTTGGCCGAACCCAGCGCCGTCATCAGGTCCTTCAGCGCCAGCATCGACTCCACATCGACCAGATCGCCGGCGACGGCGGCGATGCGGTCACCGGGCAGGCCCTTCACCCGCGCCGCGATGGCGGCGAAGGCGTCGGCCCAGCTCGCAGGCTGGAGCTTGCCGTTGACGCGCAGGTAGGGGCGGTCGAGCCGCTGGCGCTTCAACCCGTCGTGGTGGTAGCGGGTCTTGTCGCCGATCCACTCCTCGTTCACGTCCTCGTTGAGGCGCGGCAGCACGCGCATCACCTCGGACCCGCGCGTGTCCACGCGGATGTTGGAGCCGACCGCGTCCATCACGTCGATGGTCTCGGTCTTGCGCAGCTCCCACGGGCGGGCGGTGTAGGCGTAGGGCTTGGAGGTCAGGGCGCCGACCGGGCAGACGTCCACGAGGTTGCCCGACAGCTCCGAGGCGATCGCCTGCTCGACGAAGGTGGTGATTTCCATGTGCTCGCCGCGGCTGACCGCGCCCAGCATCGGCACACCGGCGATCTCATTGCCGAAGCGGATGCAGCGGGTACAGTGGATGCAGCGGGTCATGAAGGTCTTGATCAGCGGACCCATGTACTTCTCGGTGACCGCGCGCTTGTTCTCGCCGTAGCGGCCGCGGTCGAAGCCATAGGACATCGCCTGGTCCTGCAGATCGCACTCGCCGCCCTGGTCGCAGATCGGGCAGTCCAGCGGGTGGTTGATGAGCAGGAACTCCATCACGCCTTCGCGGGCCTTCTTCACCATCGGGGTGTCGGTGAAGATCTCCTGGCCGTCGGCGGCCGGAAGCGCGCACGAAGCCTGGGGCTTGGGCGGTCCGGGCTTCACCTCGACCAGGCACATGCGGCAGTTGCCGGCGATGGACAGGCGTTCATGGTAGCAGAAGCGCGGGATTTCCTGCCCCGCGCGCTCGGCGACCTGGAGCACGGTCATGCCGGGCTCGAACTCAACTTCGACGCCGTTGACCTTGGCGACTGGCATCAGCGGGCCTCTTCTTCAGCAGGAACGGCCAATTCGGCCTGTTCCGTCGTCCCATCCGGGAGGGTCTGGGTGATGGTGATCGTCTCGCCGTCCATGACGTAGCGGACCACCGGATCGTCCGACTGGTTCATCCAGCGCACGAAGGTTGGATCGGGCAGATCGAGCGGTTTCCACACGATCAGGTCTTTCTCGACGCGGCAGTCAGCGCGCATCCGGCCGCCGTCGACCGGCGCGCGCCAAGAGGCGTGCACCACCTCGCCCTCCACGCCGTCGATGGCGACGGCGCCGGGCTGCTGCCCGTGAATGGCGGCGAGGCCCGCGCGACAGACCCGACGCAGATCGGCCGGGGTCAGCACCGCCGGCGCTGTCTTCACGGCGTCGGACGGTTTGGCCGCAGCCGCGACCTTTTCCGCAGGCGTGGGCGCAGCCTCGCGCTCGCCGCAAGCGGCGAGAGCCAAGGCTCCGATCACGAGGGCGGACAAGCGGCGCATTCCTACTCCGCCGCGATCGCATGGCCGGCGAAGTTCGCGCGGCGGCTGCGGTAGTTGGCGATACGCTCTTCGATCTCGTGACGGAAGTGACGGATCAGGCCCTGAACCGGCCAGGCCGCCGCGTCGCCCAGGGCGCAGATGGTGTGGCCCTCGACCTGACCGGCGACGTCCAGCAGCAGGTCGATTTCCGACGGATCGGCCTCGCCCACGGCCATACGCTCCAGCACGCGCCACATCCAGCCGGTGCCCTCGCGGCACGGCGTGCACTGGCCGCAGCTCTCGTGCTTGAAGAAGTAGCTGATGCGGGCGATAGCCTTCACGATGTCGGTGGACTCGTCCATCACGGTCACGCCGGCGGTGCCCAACGACGAGCGGACCTCGCGCATGGAGTCGAAGTCCATCAGCACGGTTTCCGCCTGTTCGCGCGTGATGACCGGGCAGGAGGCGCCGCCGGGGATGATGGCCTTCAGATTGCCCCAGCCGCCGCGAACGCCGCCGCCGTGCTCTTCGATCAGCTGGCGCAGCGGGATCGACATGGTCTCTTCGACGACGCAGGGCGTGTTCACATGGCCCGACAGCGACATCAGCTTGGTGCCGGTGTTGTTCGGACGGCCGAAGCCGGCGAACCAGTCCGCACCGCGACGCAGGATGGTGCCGACGACGGCGATCGACTCGACGTTGTTCACCGTGGTCGGGCAGCCGTACAGGCCCGCGCCAGCAGGGAACGGCGGCTTCAGACGGGGCTGGCCCTTCTTGCCTTCGAGGGATTCCAGCAGGGCGGTCTCTTCACCGCAGATATAGGCGCCGCCGCCGTGGTGGATATAGACGTCGAAGTCCCAGCCATGGACATTGTCCTTGCCGATCAGCCGGGCCTCATAGGCCTGTTTGACCGCCGCCTCCATCCGCTCGCGCTCGAGCACATATTCGCCGCGCAGATAGATGTAGCAGGCGTGGGCCTGCATGGCGAAGCTGGCGATCAGGCAGCCTTCGATCAGCAGATGCGGATCGTGGCGCATGATCTCGCGGTCCTTGCAGGTCGCGGGCTCGGATTCGTCGGCGTTGACGACCAGGTAGTGAGGCCGATCCTTCACTTCCTTGGGCATGAAGGACCACTTCAGCCCGGTCGAGAAGCCGGCGCCGCCACGGCCGCGCAGGCCGGACGCCTTGACGTTATTGATGATCCAGTCGCGGCCAAGGTCCAGCATGTCCTTGGTGGCGTTCCAGGCGCCGCGGGTCTTGGCTCCGTCCAGCGTCCAGTCGTGGAAGCCGTACAGGTTGGTGAAGATCCGGTCCTTGTCTTCGAGAATGCCGACCATCAGGCTGCTCCTGCGTCTACGCCGACGGGGGGGACCGAGAGCGGACTGGCGTTCGAGGCCGAGATCGCGCTGGCCGGGCGGCGGCTGACGCGGTTCAGGGCTGGGTTTGTTACGCGGTTCGGAAGCATCAGCAGGACCGGGTGTAGGCGTAGAGGGAGCAGTCGCGGGGGCGACCGAAGGGGATGCGGGCGGGGTTTGCGTCACGGACCCAGCGCTCAGCGACAGACTGGCCGCGCCGGCCAGATTGACCAGCAATCGACCTGTCCCGGCGGGGCTCCACCCGCCTCGGCCGCGCTTGGG
>OFDN01000513.1_pt1 | contig 31244 bp, 26 predicted proteins | sample 1520971 | NCBI WGS metagenome assembly OFDN01 (sample SAMEA94257418, study PRJEB24077) | hot springs metagenome | biome: Aquatic biome; feature: Geographical feature; material: Water | place: India | collected 2012-06-12 | depth 5 m | reverse complement strand
GGTTTTATGAAGATGGCTGGATACGCCGCAAGTACAAAACCAATAGCTGGAAGGGCACGCTCATGGTGGTGAATACTGTGGGACACCTCGCTGAGGCGGCCTGGCACCATCCTGATCTCACCGTTTCCTACGCGTTTGTTATTGTGAAACTTTGCACACATAGCGCCAAAGGCATCACCATGAAAGATATCGAGCTGGCGCGGAAAATTGAAGAGGTCGTGCAGTGGCAGCCACAATTACAAGCAGGCTCAGCCCTGGAAGGCACGCCGCAGGGAGACTTGCGCTTCAGCTATGTCAAATACGACTAATCCAAACCATTTTTATTGATCATTTTTCGTCTGTTTTGTTGTTGAGTGTTGTATGACCAATCGTCAGCCTGAATTGCCGCCAGCCATATTTTTAATGGGCCCCACTGCCAGCGGCAAAACGGCAGCGACAATAGTATTGGCAGAGCGCTTACCGGTTGAGATTATCAGTGTGGATTCCGCACTGGTTTACCGGGGCATGGATATAGGCACCGCCAAGCCAGACGCTGAAACCTTGCGTCTGGCGCCACATCACTTAATTGATCTTATTTCTCCGCTGGAGCAATATTCCGCAGCACAATTTTCCAAAGATGCATTGGCGCTGATGCATGCGGCAACCGCCAAAGGACGCATCCCGGTCTTGGTCGGCGGCACCATGCTTTATTTCAATGCCTTGCAGCATGGCCTCAGTGATTTGCCAGAAGCAGATGCCGCCATCCGCGCCCAAATTGAAGCAGAAGCGCAGGAGGTTGGTTGGCCAGCCATGCATGCCCAATTAGCGAGCATAGATCCCACCGTTGCCGCCAAAATACACACCACCGATTCCCAACGGATTGAGCGGGCACTTGAAGTCTATCGCATCAGTGGTCAGCCTATGAGCGTATTGCGTGCGCAATCAACAAAAGTCTCGTTGCCGTTTAATATCCTTAAACTGGCGTTGATGCCAAGTGACCGCAGTGTGTTACATCAACGGATCGCTGAACGCTTCCAACTTATGCTTAAACAGGGCTTTGTGGATGAAGTTAAAACGCTATTGGCTGATTACCCACAACTGACAATCGAAAGTCCCAGCATGCGTTGCGTCGGCTATCGTCAGGTGCTGCAATATCTGAATGGTGACATTGACCTACCCACGCTGGGAGAGCATGGCGTGTATGCCACACGTCAACTGGCCAAGCGTCAACTCACATGGCTACGCGGGATGGACGATGTGCGGGTGCTGAATTGCTTGCGTTTGGACTGGACAGAAGAAATGTTAGGTGCGATTGCATTGCACATCACTAATTAAACTAGAATTTTACTGAATTTTATGAATACTTGATATTGTCATTGTTATTTGAAGATTTAGTTTGGCTGTTATTGCCTATGAAAATATTATTGTTAGTATTTTGTGAGCTGTTCCTATGAAAATTGCTATTGCTGGTACGGGGTATGTAGGCTTATCGCTTGCGGTTTTGTTAGCGCAAAAAAATGAAGTTATTGCTTTGGATATCGTTCCGGAAAAAGTGGCGCTGCTCAATCAAAAAAAATCACCGATTGCTGATCGTGAAATTGAAGAATTCTTAGCTAATAAGTCATTAAACTTTAAAGCGACGACAGATAAAAATGAAGCTTACAAAAATGCAAGCTTTGTGGTGATTGCCACACCCACCGATTATGATGCTGAGACCAACTATTTCAACACTAAATCTGTTGAAACGGTGATTAAGGATGTAATGGCGATTAATCCGGATGCAGTGATAGTGATTAAATCAACAGTTCCAGTTGGTTATACTGAAAAGGCCCGTACTGAACTTCAATGCAGTAATCTGATTTTTTCCCCAGAGTTTTTACGTGAAGGCAAAGCGCTATACGATAACTTGCATCCATCACGTATTGTGGTTGGTGAGGTGTCTGAACGCGCACAGCAGTTTGCCAACCTGCTTAAAGATAACTGTCTCAAACCAGATACGCCTATCCTATTAACTAATAGCTCCGAGGCCGAGGCTATCAAGTTATTTGCAAATACATTTCTCGCCATGCGTGTCGCTTATTTTAACGAGTTGGATACCTATGCCGAGACGCATGATTTGAATACGCGCCAGATTATTGAAGGTGTTTGCATGGATCCCCGGATCGGCAATCACTACAACAACCCATCTTTTGGCTATGGTGGATACTGTCTGCCCAAGGATACTAAGCAATTATTGGCAAATTACTCTCAGGTACCGCAAAACCTTATCAACGCAATTGTAGATGCCAATACGACACGCAAAGATTTTGTTGCTATGAGCATTATTAAGCAAAATCCCAAGGTGGTCGGTATCTATCGACTGGCGATGAAAGCAGGTTCAGACAACTTCAGGGCATCGTCTATCCAAGGGATTATGAAGCGCATCAAAGCGCGTGGCATTGAAGTGGTGGTTTACGAGCCTGCAATCGAGTCAGAGGCGTTTTATCATTCAAAGGTGATACGTGACTTAAGCCACTTCAAACAACTGGCCGATGTCATCGTCGCTAACCGGAAAACTCATGAGTTAGAAGATGTGATTGGTAAAGTTTACACCCGAGATATATTTGGGCTTGACTAAATAAAAAGCCCGCCATTGTGAGGCGGGCATTGTGTAACGATGTGAGCTTATTGCTAGTAAGCGCCATCCTGTCCGACGATGGTTAACCAGGCCGTTTTAGCCACAATCAACATATCCAGACGCGGACTCCAGTTACGCAGATACTCCAGGTCGTAGTGCACACGCTGCTCCATTTTTTCCAGAGTATCGGTTTCGCCACGGAAACCATTCACCTGCGCCCAGCCAGTAATTCCTGGTTTGACCTTGTGGCGCACCATATAACCTTTAATCAGTTTACGGTACTCCTCGTTGTGCGCCACCGCATGCGGGCGCGGACCAACCACACTCATACGGCCTTGTAATACATTGATAAATTGCGGTAATTCATCCAATGATGTTTTACGCAAAAAAGCGCCAAGCGGCGTGATGCGTTGGTCGTTTTTAGTCGCCTGTGTGACCGTTGCACCGTCTTCAGTCACGGTCATGGAGCGGAATTTATAGACTAGTATCTGCTGACCATCTAACCCATAGCGGCGTTGTTTGAAAATAATCGGGCCAGGGGAGGTCACTTTTACCGCAATCGCAATACCAATCAAAATCGGCGAAATCAAAATCAACACAAACAGTGAGAACAAAATATCCGCTGTGCGCTTAATTACGCCATCCACACCCGTAAAAGGTGTTTCGCACACAGATACGACTGGTATGCCATTGACGTCTGATACCCGGCCTTGAATCAGGTCTGTCACAAAAATATCAGGTACAAAATAAATGGAGGCGGTCGTGTCCTTCAGATCATCCAGCAATTTCAAAATGCGTGGATGGCTAGACATTGGCAGCGCGATGTAAATAGTATGAATCTGGTGGCTTTTGCAATACGAGGAAATATCTGTCAATGCCCCCAAAATTTCAAAACCATGGCCTTCCGGTGCACGCTCTGGCGCGCGGTCTTCAAAAAATCCCAGCACTGAAACACGGCTATATTCATCCGCTAGCAAATTATTTGCAACAGCAAGACCTTGCTCATTTAAACCAATGATCACTGCATTTTTGATTGGACCCTGAAGGCTAATAAATAAAGGCGAAAGTTCTTTCAGTGCCGTTAGGGCAAGAATCTGTGCAATAGGTGTACCGATGAGCCATGTATAGATAATTTCAGGCGTATATAGTGTGATATATCCGGTAATCTTGGCAAAAATTAACACCATCCCTGCCAGTAGCAGCCATTGAAAAACGACATCTCTGGCCATTTTCCAAAAACCCAGCCGAATCTTTGCGCCACTTGGAAAAGTGACTGAAAAAAGCAGGATGGAAGTGAAAAAGATAGAAATTGGGATTCGATCTTCGAAATAAATAAAAATGCCCCACATGAAAAATACCAGTACGAGGGGCTCTACAATGGATTCGATGAAATAAAGAGGGCTTCGAGGTCCCGAGGATAATCCGGAGATGGTTCTAATTGGAGGTCTATTAGTTTTTTTCATAGCTGACTTATTTCTGTAGGCCTGACCGAGTGTAACTAAATTAAACCTTTACATCAATCTTGTTAAATAGCCAACTGGGTAGTTTATTTGTATGCGAAGTCATGTAACTATCATAATGATGTTGCACAATCTTTCACTGGTTTTACGTAATTTAGATATTGTGTACTTAACCATGCAATTAAAGCTTAATAACATGTGCATGATTTTTCATTATCAGGTTAGAATGAATTAGTGAAAATTAAAACTTCTCCTCATCCGTAAAATGACATTTGTCCTTAAAACATCTAAAAGAAAAAAACATTTTATTTTTATGTGGCTGCCATCGCTGGTTGGCATGGTTGCTGTATCTAATGTCTATGCAGATGAACTTGATACTTTCCAGTTTAGTGCGGGCATAAACAAGCTTTACGATAGCAATTTATTTCGCCAAAGTGTCAATGAAACCTCCGATCAAGCCACCATATCGACTCTTGGGGTACGTTTTGATAAAACTTACGCATTACAAAGAGTCATGGCGAATGTGACTTATATAGATAACAAGTACGAGAAGAGTGATTTTTTAAATTATTCTGCCACCAACTACAACGCGGCATGGATGTGGTCATTAACTCCAAACCTGACCGGTGTGCTTTCCTCAGCCCGGACACAGCGCCAAATCAATTTCCGTGATTTGCAATCTGCAGTAAAAAACGTGAACACCACCACCGAGAATACATTTCGTGCTGAATATGCGCCGCATCAGGTGTTGAGCCTGATTCTTGGTTACAGCCAAGTAAAGTCAGAAAATGACCGTGCATTCAACGCCATCGCCAGCAATGAAAGAATTGGTGTAGATTATGGGGCTCGATATAATTTCCCATCTGGGAGTTACATTTCCTTGCTGGGTCATCGGCGTGACGGTACAGTGAACGGGCGTCCGTTGAATACTGTGCTGCAATTTGATACGGGTTTTACTGACTACGAGTATGACCTTGAAGTCTCGATAGCCGAAAACGGAAAGAGTAATCTGGTTGGCAAGCTTGGTCATGTTGAAAGAGAGCATGATAATTTCCCCTTGAGGGATTACAAGGCATGGATCGGTAGTTTGAGTTACCAATTGATGTGGACAGGCAAGATAAAATCAAATTTTGGCTTGTCACGCAGTGTAAGTGCATTTGAAACCTTTAATAGTACATACAGCTTAACGGATGCAGCAACGGCCTCTGTCAGTTATGAAATTAGCGACAAAATCCAGGCGGGGTTAAATTTTAGAATCTCTGAGAGGGACTTTCAGGGTAGAGCGCAGTTCGATACCAGCGGTAGAACTGACAGAGAGCATTCTTATGGTGCCAATATCAGCTGGCGTCCGATAAAAAATATTGGCTTCTCTTTATCCAGCACTAAGTCTAACCGTAACTCGACGTTAGCCCAGTTTGATTTCGATGACACGCTCACTAGCATCAATGTGGATTTAAAGATTTAAGTGACAACAATTAGCATGCTGACAAAAACAACAACATTTGATACAAAAAGACTTTTTTGTTGGTCTTTGGCAATCATAATTTCCGGTTGCAACAGTGACAGCAATACCCATTCAGCCAAAGCAGGACTTTTAGCAAAAGTAAATGGCGATGAAATCACCACCCGCCAACTTGATGCGGAAATGAAAAGTGCACAACTGACAAGCCAAACAGATAGTGAACTAAGAGCCCAGGTTTTATCCAAAATGATAGACAGACAATTGCTGGCACAAGAGTCAATTAAATTGAATCTTGACCGGTTGCCGGAAGTGGCAGATGCCGTTAACTCTGCAAAAGCCCAGATATATGCACAAACTTATCTTGCGCATAAGCTGTCGAAACTTTCGAGTCCGGATGAAAAGCAGATTGAAAGCTATATTCAAAGCCACCCGGAAATCTTTGCTCACCGTAAAGTTTTTTCGACGACGGACGTAATCTTTGCTTATGAACCGGTTGCACTGGAGTTGCAATCCCTTCAGGCAACTGTCACCGACCTTCAGTCTTTACAAGCTGCTTTGGATAAACGCAGCATTAAGTACAACATGATCAACGCAGGGTTCTCCATGGATGCGATGCCAGCTAAATGGGCAGAACATCTCAAACAGGTTAAAGTTGGGGACCTTTTGTTTACGCATGACATGACAAAAGTGGTGGTAAAGTCAATTACTAATATTTCAGAAAATCCTATGTCAGACCAAAACGCAAAAACGTATACGGCAAAAATGCTCACTGAATTAAAAAAGCAGCAATTTTTAACCAGTGAAATTGCAAGATTGCGCACGCTGTCTCAAATAACTATATTCGACAGCAAAGCAACGGTGGCGAATTAAGTGGAAATAAACCCATCGGAGCCCGTCATCATATCGCTACGGTGGCATTTACATCATTTCAGTTTTACCTACTTTCTCATAAAAAACTTTTAAAGAGATCCCGATATGAGCAGATATATACATTACTTTTTACTTTTACTACTGTCAGTATTCAGTACACTTTCCTACGCTGACTATACCTTAGGGGCTGGAGACTATGTAAGAGTGACAGTCTATGGTGATGCAGACCTCCTCCGAGAAACACGTGTTTCAGAAGATGGCGTATTAACATTGCCGCTTATTGGGGAAGTTAAAGTAGGTGGGTTGACCACGATAGAAACAGAAAAGCGCATTGCTGAGCAGCTTAAACGCGGCGGGTTTATTGCAAATCCACAGGTATCTGTGCTTGTGCTGGAGTTTATGAGTAAGACGGTTTCTATTTTAGGCGGCGTCCTGAAGCCCGGCAGATATCCAGTGACACGTCCATCAGACGTGAAAGATATGATTGCTGAAGCAGGCGGTATAACCCCTGATGGCTCTGAAATCGTTACTGTAGTTAAGGGAGATAAGCGTTCCGAGTATGACTTGCATGAAATCATTACCCAGCAAGGCAAATCCCAGGACGCAATTGTCCGTGGTGGTGAAACTATTTATGTGAGCATGCGTGACGTGGCTGTGATTGGGCAATTGGCCCGTCCAGGCAAATATGGTATCCAGGGCGGCTTGCGTAAGATCAGTGACTTTATTGCACATGCAGGTGGGGCAAATGAAGCTGCAGGTGAGCTTTTATATTATACCTCCAACATTTCTGGAACACCGGTCACCGAAAAGATAAATATTGACCAATTATTCAGAGCGCCTAATACAGAAATTAATAAGCAGGTTTATCCTGGTGACGTGATTTATGTGCCCGTCGCACCACAGGTTTATATTTACGGTGAAGTGCAACGTCCGGGCATGTACAAAATCGATAAGAACATGACCGTTATGCAGGCGATAGCCAAAGCTGGCGGTTTAACAGTACGTGGAACCCAGCGTTCGGTTAAATTGCATCGTAAAAACGAGCAGGGTGAGGTGATTAAGCTTAAGCCAGACTTGAGTGGCAGCCTGCAGGATGAAGATGTTTTGTTTGTTGAAGAGAGCCTGCTTTAAGGAGCCCAAGTCATGACATTTTCACAACTGATCGCTATTTTAGTCGCACGACGAAAAATCATATTGATTACATTTTTTACTGTCGTTTCGGTGACAGTCATGTACAACATTTTAGCGCCTAAAGAATATACGGCCTCCACCAAAGTGTTATTGAATAACAAGGTGGTGGATCCCGTGACTGGTATCTCACTTGCCAGTCAAATGATGGATACTTATATGGCCACACAACTGCAGGTATTGCAGAGTGATTCTGTGGCCATTGAAGTGGTTCGCCGCCTTGGTTTGACTAACAACCCTAACATTCAAAAGAAATTTCAGGCCAGCAACAATGGGCAGGGTGATATTAACCTGTGGTTAGCGCGTTTGCTTGTCTCAAAACTCAATGTGATTTTCACAAAGAGCAACGTCATTGAAATTACTTATTCGGCTAGTGACCCGCAATTTGCAGCTGTGATTGCCAATGCCTTTACAGATGTTTACATGGAAAAAAGTATCAGGTTAAAAACTGAACCAGCTCAAAAGGCGGCCAACTATTTGAATCAGCAAGTTCAGTCTCTGCGGGATGACTTGTCACAAGCGCAGCAAAAACTTGTCAATTTCCAAAAAGAGAATGGATTAACCAGCAACGATGACCGCGTGGATGTGGAGTCGGCAAGGTTAAATGAAATGTCTGCGCAATTGAGCGTCGCGCAAGCACAACTAGTTGAAGCCAACTCCCGGTTTCATGATGTGCAACAGAATGCAAACGACTCGCCAGATGTGGCGCAAAGTGCATTGGTACAAAACCTGAAGATGGAACTTTCCAAGGCCGAATCAAGCTTGGCAAGCATCTCGGGCACCGTGAGCAAAAATCACCCGCAATATATTTCCTTAAGCTCTCAGATAGACAAGCTCAAGCGGCAACTGGCAGACGAGATTGCAAAAGTGGCAAGTAATGTAAGTGGTACGGCCAACATTACTAAAGAGCGCGTCGCGGTGCTGAAGCAGCAAGTTGAGCAACAAAAGCAAAAAGTACTCACCCTGAACCAGATCCGTGGTGAGATGATGAGTTTGCAAAGTGATGTCGTCAATGCGCAGGCAGCTTTGGAAAATGCCAATAAGCTTTATGGACAAAACAGCATCGAAGGTGAGTCTGGCCAAGGCAATATTGCATTGCTTGATACTGCCAGCCCACCATTTGACCCTTCAAAGCCGCGTGTTTTCATGAATACTTTCTTTTCAGTACTCGCTGGCTTGTTTTTGGGCTTGTTATTCGCGATGGTTACCGAGTTATTAAACAGAAGGGTCCGTGGAACACAAGATTTGGCTGATTTAATTGATGCGCCAGTGTTTGTGATTAGCAACACTAAAAAAAGCAAGAAACTGCTGACGAAATTTTCACGTAGTAACAAGTTACTGCCCTCTGCATAGAAAGATCAAGTATGGTTGATAATCATTTAACACCAGCGAATAACAATACGGGCCTGCAAAGACCGCAACGTTTTGACATCATAGGCAAAGTGCTGGTCGATATGGGTAAGCTCAGTCCAGAGTCGCTGGCTGAAATATTAAGACTACAAAACGAAGATGGATTGAAATTTGGTGAGGCGGCCAAAAGACTTGGATTACTGAATGAGTCAGATATTCAGCATGCCTTGGCCCTGCAGTTTGAGTATCCATACTTATCAGAGAATCAGACTTTATTCAGTAAAGACCTGATTGCCGCTTATTCACCTTATTCTCAGCAAGTTGAGGCGCTTAGGGCTTTGCGGAGTCAATTGATATTGCGCTGGTTTAGTGAAGGCCACAAGGCACTTGCAGTAATCCCCGCTACTGTGGGGGCTGGTGCAAGTTACCTGGCCGCAAACCTGGCCATTGTTTTTTCGCAACTTGGCCAAAAAACACTGCTCATTGATGCCAACTTGCGTACGCCTAAACAACATCAACTGTTTAATCTTACTTTGAAGCATGGTCTGTCTGATGTCCTGATTGGCAGGGCAGATTTTCAGCATGCATTTACCAAGATTGATGCCATGCTGGACCTCACGGTGCTAGGCGCAGGGACTATTCCGCCTAACCCGCAAGAGTTGCTCAATAACACAAGATTTACCCAATTGATGAATCAGTTGAGTGACGTGTTTGATGTCATTATTGTCGACAATGCATCCACACAGTTGTGCTCCGATGCACAAGCTGTTGCATTGCGTAGCCAAGGCGCATTGATCGTCAGCAAAAAAGACGCGACAGAGGTGGTGCATGTGGAAAACCTCCGCGATCAATTAAATCTTGCCTCAGTTCGCATTGTTGGTGCAGTGCTTAACGACTTTTAAACGATAGTAGTATGCTATGAATGCCCTAAACATCCACCCTAAGGCCTTGCAGTATTTTTTACCAATATTGCTGGGCCTGCTTGCGATGTATATCCCTACCTATATGCATACAAGCCAGACATTGTGGGCGACTGATGATCAGTCACATGGCCCCATCATATTGTTCTTGATTGCATATCTGATATGGATGCGCCGTGATGAGCTATTTGCTGCGCTTGAAACTTCCAGGCCCATGCCATGGCTGGGCTGGATGTTTTTTGTGTCTGGGGCATTTTGTTATGTGATTGGGCGTTCTCAGGATATCCTCATCCTGGACCTGGGCTCTCAGATTCCTCTGGTGATTGGTTTAATTCTGATTGTGTTTGGCGCCAAGTTTTTAAGAGTGATTGCATTTCCAATCTTCTTTATGATTTTCCTGCTGCCCATTCCCGGTGCCTTTTTGGCGGCGATTACTTTGCCTATGAAAATTGCAGTCTCTTACGTGGTCGATAACCTGTTATTTCATTTGGGTTACCCAATCGCACGTGATGGCGTGATATTACAGATTGGCCAATACCAGCTCCTGGTAGCTGATGCCTGTGCAGGGATGAATACACTTATATCATTGGAAGCGATGGGATTGTTATACCTTAACCTGGTCCGACATGATTCATTGGCCAGGAATTTAATCTTGGCAACCCTCATCGTGCCGATCTCTTTTACGGCGAACGTGATACGGGTAACAAGCCTGACACTGATTACCTACTATTTTGGCAATGACGTTGGTCAAGGATTTATCCATGGTTTTGCAGGGCTCGTGCTATTTACCGTCGCCTTGTTACTCATTTTAACTGTAGATAGCACCATACAATGGTGGTTAGACAAACGTCAGGGTAGTCATGCGTCTAGTAAAAAACATGCCTAAGTTCTATCGGCCAAGCCTATTTTTAGCATTCATCATGGTGGCTCTCTCTATTTCGGCATTTGCTTTGAGACCAGACCAAAAAATGTCTGATGAAAACAAACAGATCGATATTGAAGCCATGATTCCAAATCAGTTCTCTGAGTGGAAACTAGATAAAGAGTCCAGCGCTTTACTTGTTGATCCATCAGTGACAGAGAGTCTCAATAAAGTCTATCTTCAAACTATTTCCAGGACCTACATTAATAATCAAGGTCAACGTGTGATGTTGGCCATTGCTTATGGCGGCGATCAAAACGATATGATGCAGGTTCACAAACCTGAAATCTGTTATACAGCACAGGGTTTTCATATTGATAAAAGCTATGACGCTCACTTTGAAACGGCCTATGGTAATTTTGTAGTCAGAAAAATGTTGGCGGTTAAAGGTTCGCGACTGGAGCCTGTCACCTATTGGGTAACCATTGGCAATAAGATAGCTGTAAATCCTGTCCAGTGGCGGCTTGAGCGCATTCGCTATGGTTTAACCGGTGTCGTCCCTGATGGGCTTTTATTCAGGGTGTCCACCATAGGTGATCATCTTGAGAAAGGGTACGACATACAGAAGAAGTTTGTGAATGATTTGATGCAAGCCATTACGCCGGATGCCCGTAGTCGTTTACTAGGCACCAATGAAACAACCTTTAACTAAGTGAGTTTTGTCTCAAAGCCAGTTGGTGGCTCGTTATCAAATAATTAAAGCCCATACCTCATTAACAATGATGCAATTATCAAATATTCCAGTCCTCAACATCACAAGAGAAGCGCTGAAAAATAAAATTCTTGAGCGCGAAAAAAGCAAGTTGAAGACAATTCTATTATTTGCCAATACAAACTTTATTGTGAAGTGCCAGGCATTTGCTGAACGCCTGCAATCGCCTGATATTTCGATCGTTAACGACGGTGTTGGCGTTGATATTGCGGCAAAACTGCTTCATGGCAGTAAATTTAAAGATAATTTAAACGGGACAGATTTCACTCCTTTTTACTTTCAAGGGCAGCGTAAAAAAGTTTTCCTGCTGGGCAGCACGCTCCCAGATCTGGAAAAAGCCGCCTGGCATCTGCGTAATGTTCTGGGACAAGAAGTGGTTGGGGCTTACGATGGTTTCTCCGACATCAAAGATCCAAACCTGATCAGCAAAATGAATGCATCCGGTGCTGAGGTGATATTGGTCGGAATGGGAAACCCATTGCAAGAGCAATGGATACTGGATCATTACTCACAAATTGAAGCGAATGTATTCATGGGAGTAGGGGCCTTATTTGTTTTCATGGCGGGCAATAAGCCACGTGCGCCAGAATGGGTACGTACTTTACGAATGGAGTGGTTGTTCAGGATGCTACTTGAACCCAAACGGCTGGTTAAGCGCTACACCATTGATATTGTTTATTTTTTATATTTGTGTTTCAAAAATAAAAAACCTGTCATCGCTAAGGAAAAAGTGTAGTCATGCGTATTGCTCATGTTGTAAGACAGTATTTACCTTCACTAGGTGGTTTAGAGGAGGTGGTGCGCAATCTTGTGCAACAGCAATTGCAGCAGGGCTTGCAACCTTATGTAATCACGCTGGATCGTGTGTTTAAAAAAGGGGAACAGAAGCTATTGGCAGAGGAGGTAATTGATGGTGTACAAGTCATCCGCATTCCTTACTGCGGTTCAGACAGGTATCCTATTGCACCCTCTGTACTAAAGCACTTGAAACAGGCTGATTTAATACACGTGCATGCCATTGATTTCTTTTATGATTTTTTGGCTTTGACGCGGTTAATACATGGTAAGCCCATGGTGGTTTCAACCCATGGTGGTTTTTTTCATACCGGATTTGCCTCTCGCCTCAAAAAAATCTACTTTAAAACAATTACACGGTTGTCCTCCATGGCTTATAAAAAAGTCATAGGATGCAGTGACAATGATGGTGACATATTTTCTGCCATTATCAATCCGCACAAGCTATGCGTGATTGAAAATGGGGTGGATATCCACAAGTTTAGTAACGCTGCCTCAGAATCATTACAGCCTGTTTTAATTTATTTTGGTCGGTGGTCCAGCAATAAAGGCCTGCTTGAAGCCATTGATGTGATCGCTGCGCTCAAAGAGCAGGATACAACACAAACTTGGCGGTTCATCATTTGTGGGCGTGCATATGACTTGTCCGAAAGTGACTTACGGGATTATGCGAAACAACAGGGAGTCGCAGAAAATGTTGAGATTCTTAACAACCCTACAAATCAGCAAATCCAGGAACAAATAGCCAAGGCCAGCTATTATATTTGCTTATCAAAACATGAAGGTTTTGGCATTGCACCTATTGAGGCAATGAGTGCAGGCCTTTATCCAATACTTAGCGCCATTCCTCCATTTGAAAAACTGGTGAATCAAACAAATATTGGCGTAAATATTAAAACAAACAATCCTTTTCAATTGTCAAAAGAAGTAATGTGGTTGCATCAATCCAAATTGGTTGATAAGCCAAGCATTATTACTTCTGTAAACATTTACGCATGGGCTAACGTAGCTCAGAAATATCTGCGTGAATATCACACTGCGATTGGAGAAAGATCATGATTTTAAGATCAGTTTTGGTAACTTACCTGCTGAGTACATTAAGTGTAAACAATGCTTACGCAGAAGAAACGCAGCAACTGGTTGGAGTCAATATTGCTGGTGCCGAGTTTAACGGTAGCAAACTTCCTGGCCGACACACATTTGATTATATCTGGCCAAATGCAAAAGATATCGAACGCTTTGCTAATGCTGGATTTACTGTGATTCGCGTCCCATTCTTATGGCCACGCTTGCAACCAGAGCTCAATGGTCCCTTTGATGAAAATGAAATAAAACTATTAGATATTGCCATTGGGGCAGCACAAAAGAATAACGTTAAAATAGTCCTGGATCCCCATAACTACGGGAGCTATCGAGGCAACCTGATAGGTTCAGAAGCAGTACCTGTGTCAAGTTTTGGCGATTTCTGGAAAAGACTTGCAGAGAGATACAAAGATTCTCCAAACGTCATATTCAACTTAATGAATGAGCCAAATAAACAAAAAGCTGTCGAGTGGGCATCACAGGCTCAAATTGCAATTGATGCTATTCGCGGAACTGGCGCAAATCAACTGATTTTGATTCCTGGCACACAATGGACGGGTGCACACTCCTGGATCGGCAGTGGAAACGCCGAAGCCATGAAGAATATTAAAGATCCAAAAAATAACTATGCATTTGATATGCATCAGTATTTTGACAGTGACTCAAGTGGCACACACGCCACGTGTGTGAGTGGAGATGTTGGTGTTATTAGACTCGAAAAAGCAACCAAGTGGTTAAATGACAATGGGCAACGCGCCTTTTTGGGGGAGTTTGGTGCATCAGCTGACCCAACATGCCTGAAAGCTTTAGATAATACTTTGAAGTATTTGCAACAAAACCAGAACGTTTGGATAGGCTGGAGTTACTGGGCTGCTGGCGCGTGGTGGGGAAACTATATGTTCAACATTCATAGTTTAGACTCAGTTAAATCGCCACAATTTGGTGTAATTAATAATTACCTGATCAAGAAAAAATAATTCATACACACAGACCTTAGAATGCATAGTTTTAATCTGAAATATAGCCTTAAACCAGTTGAAAGAGCATCTTCAGATGCTCTTTCGAACTATGCAATTTTTTTGCTGTTTGCTGCATTGCTTTATCAGCCATTTCTTTGCTTTGTAAATACTGCTTTTTTTTCAATTAAACCTGTTTCCCTCATGCTGGCTGAAGCAGGACTGCTGGCTGTAGTGGCATTAAATTTTCTACGTGGGCCTGTATCATTGCCCATGTTGGCCCTGTTTCTTTTACTGTTTGCAAATGCTTTTTTGCTTGTGTTGTTTCAACAGTATTTTGATCCCAAAACTATTCGAAATCTGATGATTCCTATTTTAATGATATGGTTGGGTGCCCAATACAATCATAAAATTTCTGTAGATAAGCTTGTCAAAATTTTTGCCTGGATTGTCATCATTGTGGGTGTCTTCGAATTTGTTTTACCCGAGATATATTCGAAAATTTTTAATGTTATTAACTTTCACATTTCGATAGGGAGAGCTTCAGAACGAGCTCTTGAGTTTGCAGAAGGTGGTTTTTCGCTGAATGGGGTCCGTTGGGGTGGCCGTAATTTGTTACCATTTTTGGGTGATCATAGAACCTCATCAGTTTTTCTAGAAACTGTAAATATGGGTAATTTTGGGGTATTGCTAGGATGCTGGGGACTTGCCAAGAAAAATTTAAAAGCGGCACTTCCTTTTGTTATTGCGGCAATGATAGTGGCTGTACTAGCTGATTCTCGTTTTGCTTCAACTTTGATTGTAGTGTTAATAGCAATGCGACTAATTTTCTCACTCAAACTTCTAGAAGTTATTGCGTATTTCAGCCCAATTTTTATTTTGCTACTTTGCTTTTATCTTCAGGGGCCAATGATTGATGACAACTTTAAAGGAAGATTGGGCTCAACTGGTTACTACATATTGAATTTTAAAGCGAGCGAGTATTTCGGCCTTTCTAACTATCACTATAGTTTATTCGTGGATCAGGGATATGCTTATTTATTGCATTTCACTGGGCTCATTTTATTAGTCATAATATGGGTAAGTTTCTGTCGTTTAAAAATGGCATCTAATGAAGGGCGAGTCTTTAAAAGTCTTATAGCTTTATTAATTGCAGCAAATCTTGCAATTAGCGGTGATTCTATGTTCGCATTTAAATGGGTAACCATTTTATGGTTTCTTGTTGGAACTATGACAGCAGGCAGTAGAGCTGCTGGTTTAGGTACTATTAGTGGCAATAAAAAAACTTCAAATGTTTGAGGGCTTATTAATAGCTGAATTACACGCAATAAAAACACAGCTACTATCTTAATTATGTATTTACCCCCATTTATAAATAAAATAATACAGCCATCTAAAGCAAGCAATAATCAATTAGTTTTGATTCAATACCTTAGGGCAATTGCTGCACTAATGGTTGTTATACATCATGCTAGAGAACCGCAGACATGGCTTTATAACCCTCTGGAGACTTACGGTGCTTTTGCTTGGGGGTGGATATATTTTTTGTAATAAGCGGCTTCATAATGTATGTCGCAGCTATTAATGAGAAACCTTTCGAGTTCGTAAAAAAAAGGCTGATTCGTATCATACCGTTGTATTGGATAGCTACCATTTGTTTGCTATTAATTTTGACTAAGTTTCATCCTTTTTCAATTAGTGCTGAAGAGTTTGATCACTTTATAAAGTCATTTCTTTTTATACCCCATTACAGTCCGTCGCACCCAGACAAGATTTATCCTTATCTAATACCAGGCTGGACTTTGAATTATGAAATGTTTTTCTATGTGATATTTTTTACTGGGTTGTTACTCAGACGAACTGTCTTTTTTTGTAGCTTGGCTATTATTGGACTAACTGTTTCTGGATACTTTTTTAATTATCACAATGTAGTAATGAAAGCCTATAGCAGTCCCATCTTGCTCGAATTTCTAGGTGGTATGTTCGTAGGCTATTGGTATCGACAAAAGTCAATGATTCCAAATCTTGGTTTATTAATTCTCATCGGTTTTTCTGGATTATTTTTAATACCATTTTTACAGATAGATAGTTTTGTCATGCTATTAAGGATTATATGTAGTTTGTTGATTATCATCGGTGCTGTGTCATTGTCTAAAGCTACTTATCATTCGCCTTTTTTAAATCTTTTGGGCGACTCCAGTTACTCTATATACCTTACGCATTCAGTATTCTCTATCCGGGTGGCTTATAAAATTTTAACGCCAGTACCAATAACAGGATTGTTTCAATTTATAACATGGGTTCTTCTAACTTTATTTATAAGTATAGTAGTTGGAATTTTCGTCTACATTTATATTGAAAAACCAACTCTAGCTTGGCTTCGTAGTAAGCTTATTAGAAGAGTTTAAAAGCCATCAGTGGATGTAATTCGTGAAAAAATTTTTAAGGACCATTTACCGCTTCCTTCGCTCAATTCTTTTCCAGAGAATTATTCCGGAAAGCAATCAAGCTCTTAAATTCAATAACGACGTAGTTATTGAAGTAATCGGTTTTCTTGAAAGCTATAGCGGCATTGGCGAGTCTGCAAGGCTATGCGCGCTTTCATTGAAGGATTCAGGATTGAAAGTCAAATGTACTAGCGTGGAACCGGTCTTCAGAAAAAAATCTGCCTTTACTTGGTCACAAGATGGCTTTTACACGGGCGATGAAGCGCCTGCTATCCGAATTTTCCATCTGAATCCGCCCATGATGCCTCCTGCAATATTCGCAATTGGTTTCAAAGGCTACGTGAGGAGTTTTAATATTGGTTATTGGGCTTGGGAGTTAGAGGATATTCCATCTGAATGGAGGAAGGCGTTGCGTTATGTGAATGCGGTGATGACCCCCTCAAGCTTCACTACAAACGCAGTAAAAAAGCATACTGATAAGCCGGTAATAACGGTCCCCCACCCGGTTGATTACAATTTGCAAGAGGTTAATGCAGGCATTAAATCAAAATTGGGCATGCCTGACTCATCATTTTTGATATCCAGTATTTTCAGCTTTGGCTCAGCCTTGGAGCGAAAAAATCCTGAGAGTTTGATTGTTAACTTTAAAAAAGCATTCGTTAATCATGAGGATGTGAGGTTGGTTTTAAAGTCGAACTCAGGCAACCCGGAAGAAAAAAACAAAATACTGGATTTGATCGCTAAAAATAGTCGAATCATTCTGATAGATGAGTCTTGGGATAGGGCAGATGTGCTAGGCCTTATCAAAGAGTCTGACCTGTATGCTTCTTTTCATCGTTCTGAGGGGTTTGGCTTAACGATTGCTGAAGCCTTACTTTTGGATACGCCTGTTATCGTGACTAACTGGTCTGGGAACATGGATTTTTGTAATGAAGAAAATGCTTTTTTGGTTGAAACTAAGTTAGTGCCAGTCGTTACAAATAATCCTGAGTTCAAAGAGAGTGGTGACCAGTTCTGGGCTGAGGTAAATCCAGATTCAGCGATAACAAAACTGAAAGAAGCATTTGAGTCTATCAAGTTAAACGGCAAACCAAGCACAAAGTCGCTCACTAGCAAGTTTTTAAAAAGAGATTGCTATGCGATTGCGCTAGAAATGATTAAGAAAGATTCAGGGCAATGAAGGTCACATTAATTGTAGCGCATGATTATGACTCAAAGCGCAAGGTGGGCTTTCACTATTGGGCAGATTACCTGGTTGAGAACGGTCATCAAGTTGACTACGTTTCTGTAGGAAAAAGCTATCTTTTCAAGCTATTTGGCAGGCCTATCCCCAATGTTAGAAATCAATGGATACAGCTCTCTGATAATTTAAGTGTTTATAACTGGGTAAGTCCCGTGCATCCTGTTGCTAACCATCCAGTTATCAATAAGCTCTCTAACTTTATATTCAGGAAAATCCCGCTGCATTTTGGGCAGGCTAATTTTGCCCGCCTGGCCAAGTCAGATGTGGTAATCGTTGAAAGTGGAATTGGTCTGGCGCTGATTCCATACATCAAAAAGCTCAACAATAAAGTGAAAGTCATCTATGAAGCTTCTGATCGCCTGAAAACGGTTGGCGCTCACCCGTATGTTCTTGAAGTCGAGCAGAATGCGAAAGCTGTTCTTGACTTTATTAGAGTGCCAGCTGAAGTGATGCTGGATGATTTTCAAGATGTTAAAAACATTCCGGTCAAATATATTCCGCAAGGCATAAGCAAAGTTGCATTTGACTCAAACCACTCTGCTAGCCCTTATCAAACAAAAAATAATGCAATTTCAGTTGGAGATATGCTTTTTGACGGTGAATTGATCACGCATCTGGCCGAGGCTTATCCAGACTGGCATTTTCACTTGTTTGGAAGGAACGCAAAGCTGAATACTAAATTGCCTAACGTTATTGAGCACGGTGAATGCAAGTTTGATGATATCGTTCCGTATCTCAAACATGCAGATATTGCATTGGCACCATATCGCAACGCACCGAACTGCGAGTACCTGTCGCAGTCTAGCCTAAAAATACTTCAATATAAATATTGTAATCTGCCTGTAATGGCGCCCAAGTTCGCCTCGTCTGAAAGCGTGGGGTTTTTCCCTTACGACAATTCGACATCGGCTGTAAAAGCTTTTTCAGATGCAATGACACACAAGAAGGAAAGTTTGTCCAACGAGGTTTTATCCTGGGATGATGTGCTGGATAAAAAGCTGGCTGTTATTCATGTCAGTGTAAATTGAGTACTGACAAGGCTTATAAACTCTTTAGATTAGGGAAGTTTTAAATTAATGAAAAAAGTTGGAATATTAACTCTACCCTTGAACGACAACTATGGTGGAATGTTGCAAGCTGTTGCTTTGAATGGTTTCTTGGCAGAGCAAGGTTTTGAAGTTGTTTTCCTAAGAAATGAGTATTTCAGAAATAAATGGAAGGCTATGCTGTGGTCTTTTATTGAAAGGGTGCCTTTTCAAAATCTGAAAGGGGCCAGATATGCCTATTTGAAAAAGGTCTTCCATGATGACTTTATTGAATTGTATCTTCCCAACCGCACACGGCCTTTACAATCAGAAGATGATTTTAAGCGCCTTGTGGAGCAGGAGAAATTCCATGCCGTCATTGTGGGAAGCGATCAAGTGTGGCGATGGGATTACATCGTTGATGGCTATCAACGTTATTTTTTAAATTTCATTGAGGGTGGTGAAACTAGAAAAATTGCTTACGCAGCTTCATTTGGCAAGCCTCACTGGCAGGCTCCGGAAATAAAAGGTGAAGTAACAAAACTTCTTGCAGACTTTCATGCAGTTTCAACCAGAGAATCCGATGGTATACAAATTTGTCAGGAATTTGGTCGACAAGACTGCCAGCAGGTGCTCGATCCGACGTTATTAGTTGGCAGAAACTTTTATGATCGCTTTTTACCTAATAAAGAGTACACGTCAAAAAATAAAACTTTGTTAACTTATGTTCTTGATGAGCATGGTCAGAAATTGGACTTTATCAATCAGGTGCGTCAAATGCTTGGCTCGGAATATGAAATCAAGTCACTTGGCTTACAGTCAAATATGAAAGTTTCTGAATGGGTAACAGCATTTAAAAATGCTGATTACATTATCACTGACTCTTTTCATGGTATGGTGTTTTCAATACTATTTAATAAACAGTTTATTGCAGTAGGCAACAGTAGTAGAGGCGTCAGTCGATTCACATCACTTCTTGGACGATTAGGGATTAGCGACAGGATGGTAGACGAAAATAATTTGGACGCCGAGGTTGCTAAAAACTTGGTTTTTCATAAACTAAATTATCAAGAAATTGACGCAGAACTTTCACTGCTGAGAGGGCAGTCTGCTAAATTCCTAATTAACGCTTTGGAATAATCACTTCCTGGGAGCGTAATGCAAAATCTTCAGAAAGTCTGATAAAAACCTACAGTTAATCATTTGAGTATAAGCAGAAGCCCGTATTATGAAAGAATCTACACTTCCGAAAGCTTCGCTTTCGCTCTTCAAACCTTTTGATATTTCTGATGTATCCGAAAGAGGTCTCTGTGTTGGTTGTGGGGCATGTGCAGTTGTTGATCCTAATATAAAAGTGATTAGGAACTCTGTTGGTTCAATGACTGCAGACTTTTCAAATGTTCCTAATTTAAAGGATAGCCCTTCGAACTTAGTTTGCCCATTTTCAGACCACAGTCGCAATGAAGACTATCTTGGAGATCTTTTATATAAAGACTCTGAAAATTACGATAAAAGAGTTGGCTTCTATTCAAGAATTTACTCTGGCAGAAGAATAGATGAAAATGCCTTATTGCATAGTAGCTCGGGCGGATTAACAAGTTTTGTCGCTATTGAGTTGTTAAAGAAGGGGCAGGTCGAAGGCATTATCCATGTTGGGAAAAATCATGACGAGAATGATAGTGCATTGTTTTCATTCGTTGTTTCATACTCAGAAGCGCAAGCCAACCAAAATAAAAAATCTCAATACTACTCCTTAAGCTTCGATGAAGTACTCAAACAAATCAGAGGGGATGGTAAAAGATATGTATTTGTCGGTGTGCCTTGCTTTATTAAGGCCCTACGAAATATTTGCCTGCACGACGAAACGCTAAAACAGCAAATTGCTTACACATTAGGCTTGGTATGTGGTCATTTGAAGTCTTCAGCATTTGCTGAAATGCTGTCTTGGCAACTAGGCGTAAAACCTGAGTCTATTAAAGCTGTCGACTTTAGAAAAAAGAACAAAAATGCCACTGTGAATGCCTATGATTTTATGGCTACAGATACTTCTGGCGAAAATTACTCCAAAACTTCCACTACCATGTTCGCGGGTGGGTGGGGCTACGCAACCTTTCAATTAGAAGCTTGTGACTATTGTGATGATATCTTTGCTGAAACAGCCGATGCTGTATTTGGAGATGCTTGGCTACCCCAATTCTCTTCGTATTGGCAAGGTACGAATATTATTCTGGTAAGAAACAAAGTAATAGATGCTCTTTTGATTTCGTCAAAAAATGAAATTGTCCTGGAACCTTTATCTCTCGAAGAGTTGTGTCAATCGCAACAGGGTAACTTCCGGCATAGGAGAGAGGGACTGATTGTTCGCTTGAATGATGATATCCATGCTGGAAAATCCATCCCTAAAAAAAGAGTGGATATAGAAAATATCAAAAGTATTACCACAAAAAGAATTGAAATCGTTCGACTTAGGAAATTCATGGCTCAACAAAGCCATAAGTTTTTTCATGAAGCTAAAGAGCTAGGTGATTTCAAGCATTTTGTAAGCTCGATGACACCTTTGATACAGCAAATGGATAAAATGTATAAAGTTAGCCTAATCAAAAGGATTATTAGAAAGCTTCTTAAACTTGTAAAGTTTTAGCTCTTGCTTAATCAAGCCAACCCATTTGTTTTTAGAAATCATATATTTTGAGCTTATCAGTCAAAGCAGCCCGAGGCGGCATTATTATGCTCAGTGGGCAGATCCTCAAGATCACCCTGCAAATAGTTAACCTCGTTATTTTAGCCAGGTTATTGATGCCCGAAGACTTCGGCTTAGTAGCAATGGTGCTTGCAATATATGGTGTTTGCGACATTTTGCTTGATTTTGGCTTGTCGACGGCCTCAATACAAGTCGCTCAGATTACAAAAAAGCAAATAAGTAATTTATTTTGGATTAATGTTCTGATTGGAGTTGCGTTAGCCGTTATTTCCTTTTTATCCTCTTACAAACTGGCAGCATTTTACGGCCGTTCTGAATTAATTAGTATCGCGCAGGTCATGTCATTGAGTTTTATATTTAATGGCATAGCGGCTCAATATAAAGCGCAGTTGAATAGAGAGCTACAATTTAAGAAAATGGTGGCAGCCGATATTTTTGCCGTTTCCTGCAGTATCGCTATCGGTATTTATTGTGCCTATCATAATTTTTCGTATTGGGCAGTGATCGCGCAGTTAATCACGCAGTCATTCGTTCAAATGTTCATGTATATACTGTTTGGCCAGTGGTTACCCTCGTTACCTGCCAGAAACCAAAACATGAAAGGTTTTTTTAAATTTGGATGGGGATTGGTGGGTTCACAACTGTTGGCTTACTTTTCTAACAACGTGCCGTCCATGCTCATCGGACGACAAATTGGAGCTAATCAATTAGGTTTATTTGATCGAGCTAACAAACTGCTTATGTTGCCACTCAATCAACTAAATGCACCCCTATCAACTGTTGCTGTGCCAATATTATCTAGACTGGAGGTAGAGGATAAGGTCAAATACAACAGGTTCTTGTTGTTTGGTCAAAATATTATCGTCCACATTGTCGTATTTAGCTTAGCGCTTGCAACCTGCCAAACTGAGCAATTAGTTACATTTGTATTGGGCGCACAATGGCGTGAAATGGTGCCAGTATTTATTGGTTTATCCTTTGCGGGCATTTTTCTTGTTTTAAGCTACACAAGTTACTGGGTGTTTTTGACTAAAGGAATTACTGCTTCACTTTTTAGAATGGGCATCATTGGTAGGCCTATAGTTATTCTAATCACCTGCCTTGGTTTGTTTGGTGGCGTGATTGGTGTCGCTTATGCTTACTCGTTAGGTCTGATGTTCCAATGGCTTTTGGGGCTCTACTGGCTGAGGAATACTGGCATCCCGATTAGAGCAATGATTTCTGGCCCGATTACAGCCGCAGTTTGTTATTTCTCATCAGCGCATATTTCGAACTATCTGGTCAGTAGCACGGTCGGTGCAGGTGGTTATAGCCTATTTGTAGGATGGGCTTATATGCTCATGGTACTGATTATTTTTTATTTATTAATCCCTAATTTCAGAAAGAGTGTCCTTCTGCTTTTTGAAATCAAAAAATATATTCGTCATAGAAGTTAATTAAAGTATTTACAGATTTTTTTAAATAGTTGAGTGGTGGCTAAAATGAAAATTGTCCCGGTAGTTCTTTCAGGTGGTTCAGGTACACGATTGTGGCCGCTTTCTCGTGCGGTGTTGCCCAAGCAACTTTTGCCGCTGGTCACTGATAATACGATGTTGCAGGAGACATTGACGCGGTTATCCAGCTGGGCTGAGGTGGGTGACCCGATTGTGGTATGTGGAAATGATCACCGCTTTTTAGTGGCTGAGCAGCTTCGTCAGGTGAATCTTAACCCCAAGGCAATTGTGTTGGAGCCTGTTGCCCGTAATACGGCGCCTGCCATTGCCGCTGCTGCGGTTGCTTTAAAAGATGATGATGCATTGATGCTGGTATTGCCAGCCGATCATGTGATTACTGATGTGGCAGCCTTTGAAGCGGCAGTGCGTCGTGCCAGCGTGGCTGCAGAGCAGGGCAGTCTGGTGACGTTTGGCATTCAACCAACGCATCCTGAAACAGGTTATGGCTATATACAATCGGGCAACACCCTTGATAATGCAGAGGGTTGCTTTGAAGTGGCACGATTTGTGGAGAAGCCAGATGCTGCAATCGCCCAGCAATACCTGGATGCTGGTAACTTTTACTGGAATAGCGGTATGTTTTTGTTTAAACCGGTGGTATTCCTGAATGAGTTGCAACAATATGCCCCTGCAATGGTGAGTGCTGTGACCAAAGCGGTTGAACAAAGCTACAAGGACCTGGATTTTGTGCGCTTGCATGAAGCCTCATTTGCTGAATCACCCTCCGACTCAATTGACTACGCGGTCATGGAAAAAACTAAATTGGCGGCGGTTGTCCCGGCGAGTATGGGCTGGAATGATGTGGGCTCATGGACAGCATTAAAAGATGTGCAGCCGAATGATGAGGCCGGCAATGCGGCACGCGGTGACGTGTTTCTTAAAAATGTGAAAAACACACTGGTGCGTGCCGAACATCGATTTGTTGCCGCCGTCGGCGTGGAAGACTTGCTCATAGTAGAGACCGGTGATGCTGTGCTGGTTGCGCATCGGGATTGTGCACAAGATGTCAAAAACATTGTCGATCACCTCAAAGCCAGTGGCCGTACCGAGCATCAAGTGCATCCACGCGTTTATCGTCCATGGGGCTGGTATGAGGGCATTGATGTCGGTGAGCGCTTCCAGGTGAAGCGCATTATGGTGAAGCCGGGCGAGAAGTTGTCGCTGCAAATGCACCATCACCGCGCCGAGCACTGGGTGGTCGTCAGTGGTTCAGCCATGATTACCGTCGATGGCGAAACTAAACTGTTTACCGAAAACGAATCCACTTATATCCCGATAGGTTCCACACATCGCCTGGAAAATCCTGGCAAGTTGCCTTTGCACCTGATTGAAGTGCAGTCAGGCAGTTATCTCGGTGAGGATGATATTGTCCGTTACGAAGATACTTATGGCCGCAACTAAGATGCAAGGTACTAGTGTGTTACAGGAAGTGATGCAACAAAGTGGTGTAGCTTTTGGTACCAGTGGCGCCAGAGGTTTGGTTTCTGCCATGACGGATGAAGTCTGTGCCGCTTATACGCAAGCCTTTATCCAAACTCTCAGGCAGGCTTTCAACTTTAAACAAGTCGCGATTGCTATTGACCTGCGCCCCAGTAGTCCCAAAATTGCAGCCGCTTGTGCCGCGCTGCTTGAGCAGCTAGGCCTGGAGGTTGTTTTTTGCGGCGCGATTCCAACGCCAGCGCTGGCGTTGTTTGCACAAGCCCGGCATATACCTGGCATCATGGTCACCGGCAGCCATATTCCGTTTGACCGTAATGGTCTCAAGTTCTACCGCCCTGACGGTGAAATCAGCAAGGCTGACGAAAGTGCGATGCTTGCATGTGAGTTACAGCCATTTGCCGGAGTATCGTCTGCGTTACCGGCAGAAGATCTGACGGCCAAAAATGCATATATCCAGCGCTATAAAGATCTATTGGGCGAGGGCGCCCTCGCAGGCCAAAAACTGGCAGTGTATCAACACTCAAGTGTTGGCCGTGATTTGATGCCGCAATTACTCACAGAGTTAGGCGCCGAAGTCATTTGCCTGGAGCGCTCAGATACCTTTGTTCCGATTGATACTGAGGCTGTTTCTGCCGAGGATATGCAGAAAGGTTTGAGTTGGGCCAAGCAATATCAGGTAGATGCCATCATTTCAACCGATGGTGATGGTGACCGTCCTTTGATCAGCGATGAAAAGGGGCAGTGGTTACGCGGTGATATAGTGGGTTTGCTCACTGCTAAGTCACTTGGGATCACGCATTTAGCCGTTCCTGTCAGTTGCAACACTGCCATCGAGGCTTGCGGTGTCTTTGAGAAAGTCACACGCACACGTATTGGCTCACCTTATGTGATTGCCGGTATGGAGGTATTACAAAAAAATGGTGCGAGTAGTGTGGCCGGGTTTGAAGCCAATGGCGGTTTCTTACTTGGGACGCCTATTCCTACTGCTCCTGGATTAGTCGCGTTACCAACGCGGGATGCGGTTTTACCAGTAGTCAGTTTGTTAGCAGAGACTAAAAAGCAAAATAAGTCATTGTCTGCATTGGTTTCAGCGTTACCACAACGCTATACGGCGAGTGATCGTTTGCAAAATTTCTCAACAGAGAAAAGTAAAGTCATTTTGGATAGTGGGTCTAAAGCTCCAGATAAAATGTTAGAGACTTTAGGCTTAAATGAAACGCTAGCAAATATTGATATGACGGATGGTCTACGTATGACTTGCGACTCTGGCAATATTATCCATTTACGGCCATCGGGTAATGCCCCGGAACTAAGGTGTTATGTCGAAACCGATCGTGCTGACGTCTCTGCGGAGTTAGTAAGTAAAGTACTTCAACTGCTTTCCCGCCTGTAATATCTTTTTTCAGTCAGGGTAGGTAAGGGCAAAATTGTCATATTGCTGACAAATTTCTTTGCTATCTTCAGTAGCGAAAATGTAAAATAGCGCATTGAGATGGTGCATTACAAACACTTTTTTTAAAATTGTGGTGCATAGCATGCATTTTACTAAAGATACATTTGCTTGCGACAAAGTAAATCATAATAAAATCAGCGGGTTAGTTTATTTTTGATGAATGGCCTGATTTTTGCTAGTCGTTTAAAAGAAGTTAGTAGTGATTGGCCAATATGGGCTATATGAAATAGCCATGGTAAAGAATAAAATGGCCAACAATAAAACATATTGAGGAGAAGTACCATGTTGACACATTGGTTGAAAAAATTATCAATTGTGGGCGTATCTTTTATTGCGTTTATGAGTAATGCAAATGCGACCAATGTCACTTTAAGTTATGGGGAAACTCCTTTACTTGTGGCTGTAAATCGCGACGCAGGCATTGTCGGCGCTTTCACCTTCACAGATGTTTATGATCTGTATATTGATCCAAGCTTAACATTCTCACTGCCATTTACTTTCCAAGTAACAGAGATCGAAGAGCCTGCATATAATATTGTTAATGGGACACTGACCTACGGCTTATATGACAGTACTAATAGTCTGCTAACTGGGCCATACCTGTTAACAGCCGGTCAAGCTTACCAAGTGAGGGTTTCTGGCACGGCTGACGGCTTTTTTGGCGGTCAATATTTATTAAGTACCAATGTAAGCACCACCCCTGTACCAGAGCCAGACATAAGCTTGGTAATGTTGGTTGGTTTAGGCATGATTGGCTTAGTGTCATTGCGCAAATCGCATATTGCTTAAGTTCAAAATTTTATTGTTTTTTTAATTGAGGAGTGGATATGAAAGTATCTCATGTGTTAGGCGCACTTGCTTTTGCATCTGCGGTAAGTTTTTCTGGAGTTGCATCTGCAACATCTACAACAACGACATTTAGTGGTTACGATCAGATTTTTTCAAGTGAATCTAGGACAGAAAAAATCAACATTTCATACCTGGATGGTAATTTTAACCTGACAGGCGTGCTGGATCCTTTCCTGACCACACTGAATGGTGCTAATACAGGTCTGTTTCAGGGCGCAACCTTACTTAAGGATGCCGATGAGTTGTTTACATGGTCACCGGTTGGTCTGGATTTTACGCGATTCACTTTTAGTGTTTCAAACTTATCAGCTGGTAACTATACTTTGAAATTTAATTTATTAGGTGGCGGCTTTTATACCGGTAGCTACACTATCACACCAGTGCCAGAGCCTGAGTCTAATGCCCTGATGTTGCTTGGTTTAGGTATTATGGGTTTTATCGCGCGTAGAAAATTTTCTTAATTTTTGCAGGCACCAAAAAAGCCGGTTGTTATACAACCGGCTTTTTTATTTAGTTGTCTATCCGACTACTTTATATACTGCTTGATCCTGTTTGCTGCAGAAATGGTTTCTTCAGTGGATGCGACCAATGCCATACGAATAAACCCTTTGCCAGGATTCATGCCGTGAGCCTCGCGTGCGAGGAAAGACCCTGGCAATACAGTAATATTCAACGCTTGATACAGTTTCTTAGCGACCACTGTATCGTCTTGTTCTGTATTGATCCACAGGTAAAACGCGGCATCAGGTAATTGGGTTTTCTGCCATATCTGTTGTAAGACCGGAGTCACCGCATTAAATTTTTCGCTGTAAAGTGCACGGTTGTGTATGACATGCGCTTCGTCATTCCATGCCACGATACTGGCTGCCTGTACGGCAGGGTTCATGGCGCAGCCATGGTAAGTGCGGTAAAGCGCAAACTTTTCAACAATGTCAGCATCGCCTGCCACAAAGCCTGAGCGCATCCCGGGCACGTTTGAGCGTTTGGAGAGTGAGCTGAACATGACGACACGGCTAAAGTCGCGCCCGAGCTGATGTGCCGCCTGCAATGCCCCCACTGGCGGATGATTCTCATCAAAATAAATTTCTGAATAGCATTCGTCCGATGCAATGACAAATCCATACTGGTCAGAGAGTTCAAACAGCGTTTTCCAGGCGTCGATATCCATGACCTTGCCGGAAGGGTTGCCCGGGCTGCACACAAATACTAATTGGGTGCGTTTGAGGATATCAACTGGCACCTGGGTCAGGTCCATGGCGAAGTCATTCTCTGGCGTGGTATTGACAAAGTAAGGCTGTGCGCCTGCCAGGAATGCCGCCCCTTCATAAATCTGGTAAAACGGGTTGGGTGAAATGACCACAGGTTGTTCAGCTACATTTGTATCAATGACTGCTTGTGCAAAAGCAAAAAGTGCTTCACGGCTACCATTGACGGGCAGAATGGCTTTGTCGATATTGAGTGCTGGAATTTTGTACCGCCGCTGTAACCATTCATTGATCGCTTCACGCAAGGCGGGGATACCGATTGTGGTAGGATAGCTGGCCAATCCACTCAGGTTCTTTGCGAGTGCTTCGCTGATGATGGTGGGCGTCGCGTGTTTAGGCTCTCCAATCGAAAGGTTGACATGGTTGAATGCCGGGTTCGGTGTCAACCCCTGGAAAAGATCGCGCAAGCGTTGAAATGGGTAGGGTTGGAGTAGGTTTAAATTTGGATTCATAGGTGTGTATTATAAGTGAGCCTGTCACATAAACAAAAAGCTTCCCGCCAAAAATATACGGCTTCTCTGGCATTGATCTATGGTGCATTATGCTGGGGCGTGATCTGGTATCCCTACCGTTTGCTAAACGACGCTGGTTTATCCGGTGTGCAATCCAGCCTGTTAAGTTATAGCCTGGCATTGATATTGGGCGGAATGCTGTTCTGGCGACGTCTAAAGTTCATCCCGCAAATTCCGGCATCAGCATACTGGTTAAGTGTCGTGGCAGGCTGGACCAATCTGGCCTATGTGCTGGCGGTGATTGACGGTGAAGTGATGCGGGTCATGCTACTGTTTTACTTGTCCCCGCTGTGGACGCTGTTATTGGCGCGGGTCTGGTTAAAAGAACCATGGCATAAACCACAATTGCTGGCGATCATTTTGTCTTTGCTTGGTGCAATATTGATGCTGACAAATGGTCAATGGATATGGCCATGGCCGCAATCTGTTTCAGACTGGCTGGCGTTGTCTGCCGGCATAGGCTTCTCTATCACCAATGTGATGACACGTTTCTCGACCCATCTCACGGTTGCAGCAAAAGGCATGTTGGTTTGGCTTGGCGTGTTCGCTTTGGCGTTGGTGGTCTTGCTATGGCAGGGCGGCGTGAATGGACTATTGCTGATGGACAGCACGCTCCCTGGTATGGATGCATTTAGCCTGTTGCTCATCATTGCTGTGCTATTGGTTTCAGCGACACTGCTGGTTCAATATGGCGTCACAAAAATACCTGCCATTCAGGCATCCGTATTATTTATGTCCGAGCTCATCGTCGCTGCCATTGCTGCTTATTTCCTTGCGCACGAAACCATGTCCCTAATAGAGATGGTTGGCGGATGTTGTATCTTGGCGGCAGGCGTGTTGTCGGTCAGCGCTGGTGAGTCTGGCTAAACTAGGATAAGAGTTGCCGGTAAGCCTGTTCCAGCTGAAGGCAAAAAACCTGAGGCTCGAATAATACGCCTGCCTGCTTTTTTAATCTGGCTTTGAGTGCTGCCGAAGCAGAAGGGGTATTCGCCAGCGCAATCGCACGTTGTTCCAGTGCGTCCCAGTCCGCACAAATACATTCAGCCAGCCCAATATAATTGAGTAAGCTGGCACTGACGCGAGAAGGGAAAGTGTCCCCAGCAACGGTGAGTAAGGGGATACCTTGCCATAAGGCATCACTGGCAGTGGTGTGTGCATTATATGGACTGGTGTCCAGCATCAGGTCGGCATGTTGCTGCCGGGCAATGTGTTGTTCGATACTGGTACGGGCAGCAAACACTAGCCGTGCAGGATCAATGCCCGCCGCTTGTGCATGCTGCTGTAGGTTGTGTGTTGCCCATGCATTGCTTTGTAATAACCATAATACGCTGCCAGGGACCTGTCGCAGGATGCGCATCCAACGGGCAAAAATATCAGGCGTGATTTTAAATGTCTGATTCAGGCAACAGAAAACAAACCCTTGCTCAGGCAGGCCGTGTTGCGCACGCGTACCCGCAGTTGCCATCGGGCGTTGCGCATTGTTCGGTTGATAGCATGGTAGTAATACTGGCTGCTCAGCCAATGCAACTTCGGCGAGTGTTTGATCAACAATCATGGCATCAAACAATGGTTTTTCGTTGATAAACCCCATGCTGCCAGGATATCCCAGCCAGTTCACATGCAAGCGGGCAGGGCGGTAAGCGGTGACGCCGCAACGGCTGTGTTGTGTATACCCGGTGAGATCGACCAGGATATCAATGCCTGCATTGCGCATATGTGTCGCCACTTCAGCATCGGGCATTTGATTGATATCTACCCAATGATCCGCGGCTGCTTTAAATGTCAGCCGCTCTGTGGACCGGTCATCTTTTGCATGGCTATACAAAGTGACTTCAAATTGTTTGCGATCATGCGCCGCAATGACCTCCGTCACTAAGTAGGCCAATGGGTGCTTGCGGAAGTCTGAAGAAATATAAGCCAGCTTGATCCGTTGATTGGACGATTTTGGTTGTGCTGCGGGTAAAGGCTTGATATGTCCATAATGCTGTTGAGCCCACAAGCTTGCGCAGGCAAGCTGCTCTTTGTCATGGGTGCCCGGCATTGCCAGAAACGCAAATGGCGGGATCTGGACACGAGAATTCAGTGCCAAGGTTTGGCGTACCTCAGCAATCGCTGCATCCAACCCTTGCCAGTCTGCCATATGCTGCTTTTGATGTATCCAGTGCACTTTGGCATGAACGAGCTCGGGGTTGAGTTTGATCGCCTCTGAATATGAGGCAACTGCAAGCTCCAGTTGGCCTTGCTCGCGATAAGCATTCCCCAGGTTGTTATGACATTCTGCATCTTGCGGTGCCAGTTTTAATGACTGTTGGTAGTGTTGAATCGCGCTGGCAGTTTCACCCAACTTGCGCAGGCTATTAGCCAGGTTGAAATGCACGTCGGCCTGCTGGGCATCCTGCTTTAATGACTGCCTGAAATATTCGGCAGCAACAGTTTCATTGCCTTTCTGGCTTGCGACATTGCCCAACTGCATGAGAATTTGCGGATGATCTGGCGCCCAAT